>Ga0213829_1000173_pt1 | contig 80922 bp, 70 predicted proteins | sample MC6MC0896MG_FD_180665 | JGI IMG/M metagenome (GOLD analysis project Ga0213829, IMG submission 180665) | Enriched soil aggregate microbial communities from Iowa State University, Ames, United States - MC6-MC0896-MG | ecosystem: Environmental > Terrestrial > Soil > Unclassified | place: USA: Iowa... | reverse complement strand
CACCCGAAAACGCTCGTTAGGCACCGCTGACGGCGCGTAGGCGACGGCGAGCAGACCGTCGCTGGACTCCATGATTTCCCGTCCTGGATGGAAAATCTGCGACAGCACCACTGTGCCATGCGCGTGGCAGCTTTCGGCGATTTTCCGGTAACCCTCGATGCAAGCGTCGTCGGTGGCCATCAGCACATGGGAGGTGTACCGAGCGCTGTCATGCACCCCGGCCACTTGCAGCACGATCAGCCCGACACCGCCTTCGGCCCGCGTGGTGTGATAGGCGATCAATTGATCATTGACCAGGTTGTCCGTGGGCATCGAGGTGTCATGACCGCTGGACATGATGCGGTTTTTCAGCCGTTTGCCACGCAGCTGCAAGGGTTCGAACAGGTGCGCAAAAGCGCGGGACGAGGTCGGCATGGTGCGGGTACTCCAGTCGGGCTGACACCGAAAGACCGGGTTTTCGGCCTTGTTTTTATTTTTTCATATAAATTTACCCTTAGTAAAAAATCAACTTGTTTTTTTACTATCGCTCGCCGTAAATTTGTTTTGCGTCCGAACCTGGGGCGAACCTCACAACAATAAAAAGGGTCACGCGGCGTTTCGTCGAATGGCACCGGCAAGAGGAACCACTGATGAAATCGAACACGCTCAAGCACGGTTTTTATCCCTTGTTGCTGTCCCTGGCCATGGGCATGAATAGCGCTCATGCAGCCCCGGACATGGTGGTGGTGGGTTACGGAGGTGCCGGCCAGAAAGCCCAGGACGTGGCTTTTTTCCAGCCGTTCAGCGTCGCGAATCACAGCAAGCTGATCCAGAGCGAATACAACGGCGAGATGGCCCGGATCAAAGTGATGGTCGATACCGGCAACGCCGATTGGGACGTGGTACAGATCGAAGGCCCGGACCTGATGCGCGGGTGCGACGAAGGCATGTACGAAATGCTGGACTGGAAAGCCTTGGGACGCGCCGAGCAGTTGATTCCTGGTGCGGCGCAGGAGTGCGGCTCGGCGGCGTTGGTGTGGAGCGTGGCGATTGCCTACGACAAGCAAAAGCTCGCGCAGGCCCCGACCTCGTGGGCCGACTTTTGGGACGTGAAGAAAATTCCTGGCAAGCGCGGCCTGCGCAAACGTGCGGTGTACAACCTGGAATTCGCCTTGCTGGCTGACGGCGTGAAGGTCGAAGACGTGTATTCGGTGTTGAGCACACCGCAGGGTGTCGACCGTGCCTTCGCCAAACTGACTGAGCTCAAACCCTATATCCAGTGGTGGGAAGCCGGCGCGCAACCGCCGCAGTGGCTGATGGCGGGGGACGTGGTGATGACGTCGACCTACAGCGGGCGTGTGGCCGCAGCGGTGCAAAACGGCAGCAACCTCGGGCTGGTCTGGCCGGGCAGCCTGTACGGCATGGATTACTGGGCGATCATTAAAGGCTCTAAACATGTCGATCAAGCCAAGCGGTTTATCGCGTTTGCCAACCAGTCGGACGCTCAGGTCAAGTACGTCGAGCAGATTCCGTATGGCCCGACCAACACCGAAGCCGCCGCCAGACTGGACAGCAAGCTCGCGCAATGGGTGCCTACCTCCCCGCAAAACCTTAAAGGCGCGCTGTCGATGGACGTGGCATTTTGGGTCGATAACGGCGAAGAACTTGAAGAACGTTTCAACGCCTGGGCCAGCAAGTAATTGCCATCGGCTGGGCGCCGTACGCGTCCAGCCTCACTGTTCGCGCAGTCGATCCGCCTGGAGAATAAAACCAAATGAACGAGATCATCACGAACCCTGGCGTGATGCCTCAGCGCAGCGCAACCGAACAGCGCCTGCGTGAAGAGTTGGCCGCCTGCTACCGATTGATTGCGCACTTTCGCATGACCGATCTGATCTTCACCCACATCTCTGTGCGTTTGCCGGGGCCCGAGCATCATTTCCTGATCAATCCGTACGGGCTGATGTTTGAAGAAATCACTGCGTCCAATCTGGTGAAAATCGGCCTGGACGGTCGGGCTCTGGAACCGTCGCCGTATCCGGTCAACCCGGCAGGTTTTGTCATTCACAGCGCCATTCACGGTGCTCGTGACGACGCGCACTGCGTGCTGCACACCCACACCAGATCCGGATGTGCGGTGGCGGCGTTGAAAGGCGGGTTGTTGCCGGCGAATCAGATTTCCATGGAGTTCTATGGTCGGGTCGCCTACCACAACTATGAAGGCGTGGCTCTGGACATGAGCGAACAACAGCGCCTGGTGCAGGACCTCGGCGACAAGCCGGTGCTGATGCTGCGCAACCATGGCTGCCTGACCGTCGGTGAAAGCGTGAGCCAGGCGTTTTTGCGCATGTATTACCTGGAGAAGGCCTGCGAAATCCAATTGGCCGCGCAAGCGGCCGGCGAGCTGGTATTGCCGCCCGTCGAGGTGTGCGAACACACCGAGCGTCAGTTCAACGCTCCTGGCCGACCGCTGGAGGAGGGCCAATTGAGCGACCCGGATGGTATGCAACTGGCATGGGCCGCGCTGTTGCGATTGCTTGACCGCGTTGCTCCAGGTTATCGGGATTGATCTGGATCTTTCTGTAAATGGACTGGCCTCTTCGCAGGCAACGCGCCGGCCGTGGCGTCTGCCGTGCGACGGCGAAGCTGTTTGCAGAGGAAGGCGCGAAGTGGCGGGGCTAATTGAATCGAATAAAGCGCTGCTGCACTTACGAAAAGAAGAAGAAATACCAGGCCACCCAAGGCGAAAGAAAGTGAACTGACATGGGCGACCAGACCAATGACCCCGCTAACCAGGCGATGTTGCTCAATAGAGTAAGCAGTACAGAAAGCGCAATGGTCGACCAGACGATCACCAGGCGACAGCCGTAACGGGCTGTAAGGTGACCCGCAAAAGGCATGGCCACCATGGAGCCCACAACACGTGGGAAGGCTTACGACGGCTTCCATCGAATCGCTTCCGGGCCATCGCTAGCGTGGATAGTCAACGCTAGCGATGGCCGAGTGCAATTTTACAATTCAAAGCTTGCGAAATTGAGTTATTGGCTGGCAAGGGCGTGGAGCGCGACTCGCGAAGCGGCCAGGTCCCAAGCCGCAGTACCGACGCTTTTAAATACAGCGGGTCGTGACGAATCGATTGGGCCGCGAATGGCTGCGGCCAGCGATCTGACTTGAGACCAATCCACACCTGCCCGCAGCAGGTCGCCTGCTTCGTGCTGCGCACCGGCAGTATCGTCAGCATAGAGAACGCTACCGTCCAGAGTGACTTTGCCAAGCTCCGCCATCTCTGGCTTGAAAGCACCTACACCAATAATCAATCGACCAGGTTTGGCTGGCTCGTTATAGACCGGCTCTGTGCTGGTGGTTACGGTGATTACCACATCCACGTCGGGGATGCCGTCGCCGCACGGTTGCAAATGCTCGTGCAGGTCGCGATTGTTGTTGCAGAAGTCTGCCGTCGCTTGCGCGTCAATTCCTCGAACCCAAAGTTTGGACTGTGGGTAAAGGGCATTGATAGCTTGTATGTGATGACGTGCTTGTGCGCCGGTCCCGAACAGTAAGATCTGTTTCGGTTCACGCTGCAACAGCGTTCGAATCGCCAGGAGGGTTACTGCCGCAGTACGACGCCCTGTGACCTCTGGGCCGTCGAGCAAGCACTTTATTTGTCCGGTTACGGCATCACATACGGTTACCGTGCCGTTGATCGTGGGCAGCTGACGCTGAACATTCCCCGGCTGGACGTTTACCAGTTTGTGAATGCCGATGTCCTGGGCGGTGGCGGGCATGCTCAGCAAAACACCGCCGTCACCCAAGGGTACAACCAAGCGCTCAGGGCTCAGAATTGAGCCAGCTTCCAGTTCGGTTGCGGCTTGGGCAATGGCGTCAACGAGTTTTTTGAAATCCAGCAGTGCCGCTGTCTGCGCTTGATCACAGACGGTAACCGCAAAGTTTTTCGGGGCGGCATTATTCGCCAGCATATTAGTCATTGAATATTCCTTTTGCTGAGATCAGTAATGGCGGATGTCGGAAAGAAACTGCTGTGCGCGCAAGTGCGTTGATAAACGGCCTACGCCTGGCGTATGGACGGCACAGCCATCGCAGGCAAGCCGTGCTCTTATGTGGCCTCAGTGTAAAATTTGCGCAAGAAAGGCCTTGGCCCGCGCGCTGTTCGGGGCGCTGAAGAAGTCCTGAGGCGGTGCGTCCTCAATGATCTGGCCGCCGTCGAGAAACAGCACGCGCTCGGCCACTTGCCGGGCAAAGCCCATTTCGTGGGTCACGCAGAGCATGGTCATACCGCTGCCGGCCAGGTTAACCATCACATCCAACACTTCGCTTACCATCTCCGGGTCGAGCGCCGAGGTGGGTTCGTCGAACAGCATGATTTTGGGTTCCATGCACAACGCCCGGGCGATGGCCACGCGCTGTTGCTGGCCCCCCGAGAGCTGGCTGGGGTACTTGCTGGCCTGGCTGGCGATACCGACTTTTTGCAGGAAGTGCTGGGCCAGTTCCTCGGCCTTCTTGCGGCTCAGGCCGCGCACCGAAATCGGGGCAAGGGTGCAGTTGTCGAGCACGCTCATGTGCGGGAACAGATTGAAATGCTGGAACACCATGCCAATTTCACTGCGTACCTTGGCGGCCTCGCGGTTGGTCTGGGACAAGTCGGTGTCGTTGACCAGAATGCGGCCTTTTTCGGCGATTTCCAGGCGGTTTATGCAGCGGATCAGCGTCGATTTTCCGGAGCCGGAAGGCCCACAGAGCACGATGCGCTCGCCTTCGCGCACTTTCAGATCGATGTTGTGCAGCACATGGAAGGCGCCATAGAACTTATTCAAGCCGGCGATATCAACCACCACCTTACGGGTGTCCGGGCTTGCGGCGAGCGGAGTGTCTACACGGGCAGAGAGGGCATGCATGGTCTTGTCTCCCAATTAGTGAAAGCGTTCGGCGCTGTACGGGGCAGGGTTGGTAAAGGGGGTGGCACCGGTCATCAATTCGGCCAGCAGACGGCCGCAGACCGGGCCGAGGGTCAGCCCGTGGTGGGCATGCCCGAAGTTGAACCACAAACCTTTGTGTCGCGGCGCCGGGCCGATCACCGGGCACATGTCCGGCAAGCATGGACGGCGCCCCAGCCAAGGCTCCGCATCCAGGCGTTCGCCCAGCGGGTAGAAGGCGCGCGCCAGCGCTTCGCAGCGACGTAGCTGGATTTCGTTGACCGGGTCCTGGCTGTCGGCGAACTCGATCCCGGTGGTCAGGCGAATGCCGCCAACCATCGGTGCCAGGACATAACCGCCCACCGGGTCAAGCAGCGGTCGTTGCAAGCGCGTGCCAGGCAGGGCGGCATAGTGCATGTGATAGCCGCGCTTGATCGCCAGTGGAATGTCATACCCTAGTGGCTCGAAAATGCCCCGGGCTTGCGGGCCGAGGGCGACCACGGCTTCGTCTGCAATCACAAGGCCCTGTTCGCTCTGCACTTCCCATTTACCCACGCGCTGGCGCAAGGACAGGGCGTCACCCAGGACGAACATGCCGCCGCGTTTGATGAACAGTTCGGCATAGCCGCGTGTCAGGCCGCCGGGGTCGCTGACAGTCTTGGGGTCCAGCCAGTGAATGCCGCCGACCACGCTGCTGTGCAAGCCCGGTTGACGGGCATGCATCTGGTCGCGGTCGAGGATTTCATAATTCAGGCCATAGTCCATGAGCGCAGCAGCGTCGCGTTGGGCCTTGGCAAACGCCGGTGGAGAATTGTAGGCTTCGACCCAGCCACTGGCCTGGATCAAGTGCTCCATGCCAGCCGGTGCAGAGAGCAGGTCGTGTTCGCTGACACAATGCTCCACCAACGGCAGCATGGCCCGGGTTGCGGCGGCCAAGCCCTTGGTCCCGGAGTACCGCCAGTACTGCAGCAGCCATGGACTGGCCTTGGGCAGGTACTTCAGGCTGTAACGCACGTCCGACTGCTGGTTGCCCGCGTAGCGCAACAGGCTCGACAGCTGGCGCGGGAACGCGTAGGGAATTACGCTGGCGCGCTCGATCAGCCCGGCATTGCCGTGGCTGGTGCCGTTACCTGGCTGCTGGCGGTCGATGAGCACAACCTTACGGCCACGGGCCTGTAACTGAAGTGCGGTACTGACGCCGACAATCCCTGCGCCCAGAACGATGGTTTCGCAATGCATGGTATATCCCTGATGCAGGGCGCGCACGGCAGCCCGAGAAAAGTGTGTTTACTGCAGGTGACGGCCGAGGCGGCCCTCGAGCACTTTCAGGCTGCGCCGCACGATTTCCACAATCAGCAGATAGAGCACGGCGGCCCAGAGGTAGATCTGGAAATCGAAACTGCGCGAGAAGGCCAGCTTGGTCACTCCCATCAAGTCGTAGATGGTCACCAGCGAGGCAATGGCGCTGGCCTTGATCATCAGAATCAGTTCATTGCCCAGCGGGCCAATGGCGACCAGCAGCGATTGCGGCAGGATGACTTTGCGAAAGGTGGTCCAGCGCGACAGACTGAGGGCTTTCGAGGCCTCGCGCTGGCCTTGGGTCACGGCCAGGATGCTGCCGCGCAAGATCTCGGCCTGATAGGCCGCAGTGTTCAGGGTGAAGGCCAGCAGCGTGCAGAACCAGGCGTCACGGAAGAACCACCACATACCCACGTCCTGCCAGAAGCCTTTGAACGATCCCAGGCCGTAATAGAGCATGAACAGCTGTGCCAGTAGCGGCGAGCCGCGGAAGAAATACCCGTAGACGCCGGTAAAACGGCTGATAAAGCGGTTGCTCGACAACCGGCCCAAGGCGATCAGCAGACCAAGCAGGGCGCCAAGGGTGAAGGAAATGGCCACCAGCTTGGCAGTCACCAACAGACCTTCGATGAAGCGGGGACCGTAACGCTCCAACAAGTCAGGGCTGAGGAACAGATGTTGCAATTCATCGAAGCTCATGGGCGAACGCTCCGTTGATGGCGGCTGAAATACTGCTCCAGGAACTGGAACAGGCGGCCGGAAATGGCCGAGAAGAACAGGTAGCCAAGACAGGCCACGGTGTAGAACAGCATCGGTTCCTTGGTGACGCTGACCGCCAGGTTGGTCTGGCGCATCAGGTCGACCAGGGAGATGGTCGACACCAGCGAGGTGTCCTTGAGCAGCGACAGCCAGTTATTCGACAGGCCCGGCAACGCAATGCGTACCAATTGCGGCAGTACCACCTTGGTAAAGGTTGTGCGTCGGGACAGGCCCAGGGCGGCGGCTGCTTCGAACTGGCCCTTGGACACGGTTTTGAAGGCGCCCAGCCAGATCTGGCTGGAAAACGCGGCGAACACCAGACTGAAAGCGATCATCGCGGCGACGAAGGGGTTGATCGCGACTTCGGCCTCGTAGCCCATCGCGGCCAACAGTTTCTGCGCACCGATCTGGCAGCCGTAATAGATTATCAGCAGGGTCAGCAGCTCGGGCAGTCCGCGGAACACGGTGGCAAACACCGTGCTCAGGGAACGCAACCAGCGACGTCGTGAGCGGGCGGCCAAGGCCAGGCCCAAGCCCAGCGGCAGACCAATCGGCAGGCAGCTCAGGGCCAGGACAATGGTCACCAGTGCGCCGGCCAGCAAGGCCGAACCCCAGCCGCCACTGGCGAAGGACAGCAATGACAGGTTTTCGAACATGCTCGAACCCTCTCGGTAAATTAAGCTCGCACGGCCTCACCGCACCCGTGTATGAGGGCGGTTCAACCTGTCGGCAAGTAACGACCCTCAGGCGCGCCTGAGGGCTCGGGAGATCAATAGATATCGAAGGCGAAGTAGCGACTGGAGATCTTCTTATAGGTGCCGTCGGCAACGATCTCATCCAGCGCCTTGTTGAAGCGCTCGCGCAGGACATCGTCACCTTTGCGCACCGCGATCGAGGCATCTGCGGTGGTGCCGTTGACGTCGCCGATCATTTTGCAGCAGTCCTTGCCAGCGCTGTCGACCCAGGCCAGCAGCGGGAATTTGTCGGCAATCACCCCGTCGATCCGGCCATTCGCCAAGTCGCTGTTGGCTTCATCGAGGGTAGGGTAGAGCTTCACGTCGGCGCCGGCTGGGCCGTAATGATCTTCGGCATAGATGGCCTGGGTCGAGGATGACTGGGCACCGATCGTGCGACCCTTGAAGTTGGTCTGGGCGTCGGTGATGTCCGAGTCCTTCGATACCGCCACGGACAGGGGGGTACGGTAGTAGTGCCGGGTGAAATCGATTTTCTGCTTGCGCTCATCGGTGGCGATCATCGAAGCCACGACCGCATCGTATTTCTTCGCCATTAGCGCCGGGATAATCCCTTCCCAGTCCTGGGCGACGATGCTGCACTGCACGTTCATGCGTTCGCACAATGCATTGGCGATATCCACATCGAAACCGTGCAACTTGTTGTCCGAGTCAACGTAGTTGAACGGCGGGTAAGCGCCTTCGGTCGCAATCTTCAGTACTTCAGCCTGCGCACTGGTGGCCCCGGCCAGGACCATTGCGCATACACCGGCAAAGCGAATGACGTGTTTCATCCAGCACCTCGTTTTATTGTTTTGAGTTGGGTGACGATGTGTATCCAACGAACTCGTTGTGTAGGGCCGCGATGGCTTCAAGACGCTTTTCGACCTCGGGACCCAGCTGTTTGCAGACGTCGTTGACCAGCAGGTGGACCAGCGACAGCATCGCCGCTGTCGATTCCCAGAACAGGTTGAATTCGGTGGGCACGCGGAACACTTCATCGGCGTTCTGTTCGGCCCAGTCGCAAAAGGTGTCGGTGATCAGCGTCACAGGGATTCCGGCATCGCGGGCCTTGCGGCACAGGGTCAAGGCGTGGCGGGAATAGCGGCGGGCTTCGAACACCACCAGCGCACTGTCTTCGGGGGCACTGAGCAACACGTCGGCGTAATGCCCGGCTGCACCGTCGACCCAGTGTGTGTCATCGCGCAGGTACTGCAACAGATGCACCATGGATGCAGCAATGCCACGCTCTGTCTGGAACCCGGCGACGAACACCTTGCGCCGGGTGGCCAGGCGCTGGCTGACGCTGTGCCAGGTCGGGGTGAGGCTATATTCGTAAACCTTAACCAGGGCCGCGACTTCCAACTCGAAGCTGCGCGGCAGGCCTTGAGGACCCTGGCTGGCTTGATGGCGAAACTCCTGCAAGCGATCGCCCACCAGCCATGGTCCATCGCCCAGGTCGACCTTGAGGTCGTTTTTCAGGTCTTTGAAGTGGCTATATCCGATGGAGCGACAGAAGCGCCCCACACTGGACTCACTGACGTTCAATTTCGCGGCAATATCAGCGGCAGTCTGGAACGGCAGTTCGTAGAGGTTGGCCAGCATATAGTTCGCAATCACCCGGCCTGAGGCGGAGGCGGTTGAAAGACTGCTTTCAAGGCGTTGTTTGATGGGCTGGCTCAAGGCTGCTTCCTGTTGTTTTTCAGCGCTTACGAAAGAAAATGCATTTTTTCTGGCATAAAGTCAATGCATGACAGATAGCTGTCATGACGGATGGTCGTCACTCTGGTATGCACTATCGACAACCCGGTTGGAGGTCCAGGATGGCCCAAGCACGAGATTGCACAGTGAGAAGCCATGCAATCCCATGTGCGCCATCCTATTGGTCACCTGGCACGACATCAGTCATTTTCTAATGCATCGTCGGCAGGACGCCTGAGGAGGGAGAAACGCAACGTTCTGAAACGGTCAATTGTGGATAAACGTCCAAGCACTCTGACCTTGCCCTGGCTGCGTTTCTTGGAATGGCAGGAAGACCGAAGCAGTTAATGCCCTGCGCGAATAGTTATTTTCAGCATTATGCAGGAAACCCTCTATTCAGTTTTAAGTGCTGATACAAATGTAGCCAGCAAAGGATCTTTTTCAGCATTTTGCTTGTGCCTGCCGATGAAAATCCACTCGTCCTCTGTCCAAAGAATTCGTGTTGTTTTAGGTGCATTGCAGTCAAAAACAACCTGATAGATTTTTGTTTCTCGCTGCTGGACGACGACGCATTGCTCAAGGCAAACCAACAATCGCTGCCCGGGCGCCAGTGCTGGCGCATTGAGCGGGACACACTGCTTAATTTCTGTTTTTCGCATGATGACTTTCGTCCCTAAAATTCAGAAACCGTACGCGGTAAATCAAGACCGTGGCTCTGCTAATGACTAGCCTCCGAGGGTGCATATGTGCATAATATTATCATGTGGTGATAATAGAAAGGCAATCTGCTCGACCTTGCCTCAGGCAAGAGACGTCTTTTGCTCAGCTGCCGGGAGGCAAAGTCACGCATGAGAACAGAAAGATGTGAACGCTTGGAGAGCTGCATGAAACGTGAGGACGTAAAAATCAAACACGCTGAAGGCATTCAGTTTGACACCCATTTGATTGCCAATCCGGCCAACACCCAAGAGTGGATCGCCTTCTTTAAAAAGGAAGCAGGAAGAAGCTTTTTCCTGGTCAATGACAACGAAGAAATTGAACCCTTCCGACACCTTGATGATTTGATTCATGAGCTACGTGAAATCGGCATCAAGGTGGCTGAAATTCATTTGTGAATTATTTTTCCTTGGAGTGTCGTCATGTCTGTCAGAGTCGAACATCTGTCTAGTCAGAGTGAAGATCTATGGTCCGTGTGTGTAGGTACACGGCGAATTCAGTTCCGCAATGAGCAGGGTGCAAAGGACTACGCGGCAAAGCTGAAACAGCGAATAGAAGCTCCACATATGTACCCGTATGCAGTGCCGGCAACCGGTAACGGAAACTGCAGTAAGTAATTAATGTGTTGCCCTTGTTTTGACTGGACGGTAATCACCATGGACCTTTTGCTCTCGGCCCAGTGGGAACAGATATAGAACGCCAGCTCTGACTGAGCTGGCGAATACGTCTATCTAGTCACGCAAGTAGGCCACCAAGGCGTCAGCGAAGGACTCGGTCGTTCCGGTTCCCCCCATATCCGGCGTTACCTGATCGCGGGCGGTTTCCAAAACAACGCGGATAGCGGTACGAATGCGTGTCCCCTTGTCCACCATGCCCAGATAATCAAGCATGTCCGCGGCAGCCAACAACAATGCACAAGGGTTCGCGATGTTCTTGCCGGCGATGTCCGGTGCCGAGCCGTGGACCGCTTCGAAGATGGCGGCATCGGTGCCGATGTTAGACCCGGGCGCCAAGCCCAATCCACCCACCAGGCCTGCGCACAAGTCTGAAAGGATGTCGCCAAACAGGTTGGTGGTGACAATGACATCGAATTGATGGGGATTCATTACCAACTGCATACAGGCGTTATCGACGATCATTTCGTGGAATTCGATTTCCGGAAAGTCCGCAGCGACCTCACGCGCAACCTCAAGAAACAAACCGGAGCAAGACTTGATGATATTGGCCTTGTGCACCGCGGTAACTTTCTTGCGGCCTTTGCTACGAGCCAGCTCGAATGCGTATCGCACGATGCGTTCGGAGGCTGTGCGTGTTACGCGAATGCTCGCCAAAGCGACTTCACCGTCTTCTGAAATACTCTGTCCTTCTGGTAAGTACGCCCCCTCGGTATTTTCGCGCACCGTGATGATGTCGATATCTTTGAAGCGCGAACGGGTCCCCGGGAAACTGATCGCCGGTCGGACATTGGCGTAGAGATCGAAATGGCGGCGAAGGTGAACGTTGATCGATGAGAACCCACGGCCAATCGGTGTCGTCAGCGGGCCTTTAAGTGCGATGCCATGTTTGGCGATCGTATCGATAGAGGCGGGCGGCATCAGCTGTCCATGTTGCTGCAACGCCTCCAGGCCGGCCTCAACGAAATCGTAGCGAAGATTGCAGTCCAGGGCGTCGAGTACGTGTAGCGTCGCTTGCATGATCTCGGGGCCGATGCCGTCGCCCTTGATGATTGCGATTGTTCTGCTCATGGTCTCTTCCTTAACAGAGCTTTGTCAGCCTGCTGTATTGATTGGGTGATTGAGACTGGTGTCACGAGGCGCAAAAGCTTAAAGCGGGTAGTGCGCCGGGTAATGCAGCTTCGCAACGCCGGTGTCGATAGCGGCCTTGGCCACTGCACCGGCTATTGCTCCGAGCAGGCGAGCATCGAGCGCTTTGGGGAGAATGTAATCGCGGCCAAACTCAAGTTTATCGACGTTGAATGCTTGCAGCACTTGCACCGGTGTCGGCTCCTTGGCCAATTGGCGCAGTGCTTCCACCGCCGCAATTTTCATCGCTTCGTTGATCCGGGTTGCGCGAACATCCAGCGTCCCGCGGAAAATGAACGGAAAGCCCAGAACGTTATTGACCTGGTTCGGGTAATCAGAGCGACCGGTCGCCATGATCAGGTCATCACGTGTGGCCATGGCCAGCTCGTAGCTGATTTCAGGGTCCGGGTTCGAGCAGGCAAACACGATCGGGTCAGGTGCCATCGCTGCCAATGCTTCTGCCGGGAGGAGATTGGCTCCAGACAGGCCGACAAACACGTCAGCGCCGGTCATGGCTTCCATCAGTGTACGAGGGCCACCGTCGTTGACGAACTGTGCTTTGTATTGATTGAGGCCTTCCCGAGCGGAGTGGATAACACCGACACGATCGACCATGTACAGGTTGCTTTTCTGAGCGCCGAGACTAAGCAGCAGGCGCATGCAGGCAGTGGCGGCGGCACCGGCGCCGAGGCAAACAATTCTCGCATTCCCCAGGGTTTTGCCCTGGATCTCAAGTGCATTAAGCATGCCGGCGGCCGTGACGATGGCCGTACCGTGTTGGTCGTCGTGGAAGACCGGGATGCTGCACTGTTCGATCAGTGCTTCTTCGATTTCAAAGCACTCAGGCGCTTTGATGTCTTCCAGGTTGATGCCGCCAAAGGTGTCGGCAATGCGCACGACAGTCTCGATAAAGGCCTGGGAGCTCTCGGCATTGACTTCGATATCGATCGAATCGATTCCGGCGAAACGCTTGAACAGCAATGCTTTGCCTTCCATGACCGGCTTGCTGGCCAAGGGGCCCAGATTGCCGAGGCCCAGAATGGCCGTGCCGTTGGTGATCACGGCCACCAGATTTCCTTTACCGGTGAAGCGGTAAGCATTCTCTGGATTCTTCGCAATTTCGCGTACGGGCTCCGCTACGCCTGGGCTGTAGGCCAGTGCGAGTTGGGCGGCTGTGTCGGCGGGCTTGGTCAGCGCGATGCTGATTTTTCCTGGGGTTGGGAATTCGTGGTAATCCAGTGCAGCCTTCTTGAATTCGGTAGTCATGCGATCACCTGATTAGACATTGATTACAATCGCATGTTAACACTATTATAATGCGAGGCAACGAGGTCCTGACCCGCAGACCAGGATCAAATTGCCGGCTGAACGCTGCTGATGAAGGGGATTGTCAGCCAGCGGACCCATTCTATTGGCCCTGAGACTTCAGGGTGGGCCTGTATCTATTGGTCAATAGAGATCCTCCTATGCTTGAACCCGCCTTAGGCCACCTCGCGTGGCCATTTTTTTGCGCGCTCGAATGTCCCCGGCGTCAAGACGCTGAAGTGATGGGCGTGGCTCAAATGAACGCAGTGATCGAAATAGCGGGGAGCGAAAGGGGAGCAGGCCATGATTAAGGCGCTGAGAGAGGTACCCGGCAATGCTGTTCGAGAGCCCTGGATGAAAGGTTTTCTGGCTTTGCCCTGGACACCTTGGGGCTCCAGCACCGAGCGCGATAAAACCTGGTCAGCCGGGCATCAATCAACAGGCAACAGTTCAGGTGTTGGAAGTAGAACAATCAGAAATGAACTTCGGCGGACTTGATACCCAGCGCTCGAAGCTCGCGGATCAGTTCATCGAGTTGTCCAAATGACTCGATTTCCTCGTTGTCATTGACCAGGAAATAGCTTCTCCCAGCTTCCTTTTTGAAAAGAATGATCCACTCGTGCGTATTGGCCGGGTTGGCTATCACATGCGTGTCGAAATGCATGCCTTCACCGTGTTTGGTTTTGACGTCTTCGCGTTTCATTCGGGGTCTCCGGGCATATGTTTATGCGCTCTCGACACCGTATCTACAGTGTCGCTGGTGTCGTACGAGGCTAGGCCAATTGCTTTGCTATTATCACTACGTGTGAATAGTATGCACATGCCACCAAAGCGAGGCTAGTCATGATTGCGATACGAGAAGCTTGGAAAGCAGGCTTGTTAGGGCGCGAGCATTGGCTTCGAAATATCGTCTCGGGGGTCATCGTCGGCGTCGTGGCGCTACCCTTGGCCATGGCATTTGCCATCGCCTCGGGCGTCAAACCTGAGCAAGGGATTTACACCGCCATTGTCGCGGGTCTTTTGGTTTCGCTCTTCGGAGGGAGCCGTCTTCAGATAGCTGGCCCGACAGGGGCATTCATTGTCATTTTGGCGGGTGTGACCGCCAAATACGGCGTTGATGGCTTGCAGATCGCGACGATGATGGCCGGTGCAATATTATTGCTGCTCGGCATCACCAAGCTTGGCGCACTTATCAAGTTCATTCCCGATCCCGTAATCGTCGGGTTCACCGCCGGCATCGGGGTGATCATTTGGGTCGGGCAATGGAAGGACTTTTTGGGCTTGCCGAAAATCAGTGGCGACCATTTTCATGAGCGGCTTTGGCACCTCATCCAGGCTCTGCCCGGCCTCCATGTGCCCACGACCCTGTTAGCCCTTTTGAGCCTGTTGTTGGTGATACTGGCGCCTAAAGTACCAGGCGTAAGGCGTGTTCCTGGTCCTCTGATTGCCATGGTCGTTGTGACGGCGTTGCATGCCTGTTTTCAATTCGATGGCGTGGCAACGATCGGGAGTGCGTTCGGGGGAATTCCTCAAGGACTGCCCAGCATTGGCCTTCCTGAAATAACGCTGCCACAGATCATTGAATTGATTGGTCCTGCGTTCGCGATCGCGATGCTGGGGGCGATCGAGTCGCTGTTGTCTGCTGTTGTCGCCGACGGGATGGCCGGCACCAAACATGACTCCAATCAGGAGTTAATCGGACAAGGTATTGCCAACCTGGTCACTCCTTTGTTTGGTGGCTTTGCTGCGACAGGCGCGATCGCTCGAACAGCGACCAACATCCGCAACGGTGGCAACAGCCCCATTGCCGGTTTTGCGCACGCCGTCACGTTGATCTTATTGATCCTCTTCCTGGCACCTCTGGCTTCGGATATCCCGCTGTGCGCATTGGCTGCGATCTTATTCGTGGTCGCTTACAACATGAGCGAACTGAAGCACTTCAAACGCATGGTCAAACGAGCCCCAAAAGCGGACGTTGCGATCCTTTTAATCACTTTCAGCCTGACCGTTTTCAGCGATCTGGCGATTGCAGTGAATATCGGGGTCATTCTCGCCATGTTGCAGTTCATGCGTCGGATGGCTTCATCTGTAGGGGTGCAGTTGATGGTCGAAAAAGAGCTGGAGGCAGAGTTGCGCATGAATGGGCATGTACATCTTCCACCTGGTGTTTTGGTTTACACCATTGAGGGGCCTCTCTTCTTTGGCGCAGCAGAAACCTTTGAGCGGGTTTTGGCTCAGACGCACACCGATCCCGGGACGTTGATTATTCGTCTGAAGCGGGTGCCGTTCATGGATATCACGGGCTTACAAACGCTGCTCGAAGTGATTGAGCAGCTGCGTAAACGCAGCATCGTCGTGAAGTTGTGTGAAGCCAACGAAAAAGTCCTTGGCAAGCTCGACAAGGCAGGCGTTCTTCAGGCACTCGGCTCACAGCATTATCATGCTGACTTCAGTGGTGCACTGGGCAGCTACGCCGAGATCGACAAGCCCCAGGGCTAGAGATGGGGTGCAAGAGAGTAGAAGGCGCGATGAGCAGGCATTCGTCGCGCCCGCTCATGCGCAGATGAATCACTTGCCATTGGCCGCAGTTTTGCTTTTGGTGGCGTAGGAAACGCCATGCGTCTCCAGATAGTCCCGAATAAGCTGACGAACGACCTGAGAGGGCGTCAGATCCTGAGACGCGCACAGCTCTTCAAGCGCTTTTTTCTTGACGGGATCAATGAGCACAGTTAGTCGTGCAGTCTTGTTTTCCATGGAATTGCCAGTACCCTAAAACGGTCTATGTTAATCAAATTGTAATGGCCGGGGGTTTATTTGTCACCGATTAGGTTCGTTACAGTTGCTTCATTTATCCGCCGAGCCCTGACCTACAGCGCCACTCGGAAGACGAAGGGCGAGGCCAGGCAGCTGGCGCTGACTACGGACTCGATGGGCTGTTGACCCGCCGCTCGCAAGATACGATCAACGGCAACGTTCGTGGTACTGCTGGAAAACTCAAAAGCCCTGGAGAGGATTGGATCTAACCTTGATCAACAGTAAGTGACTGTTTTAAGGCAAATTTTTTATTTTTGGTCTTCCCAGTCGAAGCGAAAGTTGATAAATTCCCGCGCATCTTGCAGAGGCCCTTACGGGGCTTATAGCGTAAGAACGCAACATCTCGATGTTGCTCGCAAGCTGCAAGATCAGGTAGAGAGTGCCGGGCACTCGTCGCAACAGATACAGGGGCGTCGCCAAGCGGTAAGGCAGCAGGTTTTGATCCTGCCATGCGTTGGTTCGAATCCAGCCGCCCCTGCCATTTCCTTATACTCATTCAGCTCAGCCGGCATGCTCGAACGTATGCCCGGATGCACCACGGTCGCCGCCATACCGTCTACCGTTGCCTTGATCAGTTCGATAGGGATGAGCGCTCCTATTTGAGCGGCGCGATCTGATCCAACACCCGGTTCGCCGTGATTTCTGCCAGCATGATGCTGTTGGAGATACCCAACAAGGCATGGCGCGACCCACCGTCCAGATGATCCACCAGGTGATGAACCATCACATCAACCGCGGCCAGCGTTTCGACCAGAGTTTCCTGATTGAGTGCCAACCCTTTAGCGACTAAACAAAAGGGAGGCAGCTGTACGCAGGTTAGTCGACCGGGAAACTCAGAAATCCGGCGCGCCCGAGGGCGCCCTACGTACAGCCACCATCAAGTACAGGCAATGAAAGACCTGCATGACAGATGCACGCACTACTGAGTTAACGCGGGCGACTAAACCCGATCACTGATGGGCAGTGACGGGAATCAAGTTACCGAGCGGCTCGGGGGCGCACAAGCCGGCGGATTCTGGCGTACCTGTAGGCAACGACACAAGGTCTTGTAGCTTTCAGGAGGTAAGCAGTAGGACGCTTAAACATGCGTCTTTCGCGGACGTTTAATTTGCGAGCAGACATGACTACGATCATGCTCGCCGAGGCTCTGCTTCGCCACGTCGGCTCCTGGGCGCCGTCGCTGATGGTGCCCAGGTTCTTGGCTTACTCTGCCTGAAAGTTCCTGCGGTTACGGCTATCAGAAAAGGCTGATGTTATAGCTGAGGATCAGCCGGTTCTCGTCAATGTCGCTACGGTAGTTGGAGCGTGCAGTCACGTTGCGGATGCGGATGCCCACTCCGCGCAGCGATCCACTCTGGACAACGTAGCCAATATCCAGATCGCGCTCCCAGTCCTTGCCTTCGAAACCCTGTCCAGTGCTGACGTTATCCCCAGTGACGTAGCGCAGGGTGGTGGTCAGGCCGGGAATGCCGAGGGCGGCGAAGTCGTAGTCGTGACGCACCTGCCAGGAGCGTTCGTCCGGTGCGGCGAACTCGTAGGTGGGCAGGGTGTTGCCAAGCGGGTTGGTGTTGGCGCCGATCTGGATGAAGCCGTCGTCACCCCCGATCTGCTGGTAGCCCAGGTAGAAGGTATGGCCGCCGTGTTTCGCGGAAAGCAGGTTGGACAGTGCGTGGTTGTCGAGTTTGCCAGCGATGCTCTGGCCATCGTCGCTGGCGTCGAAGTAGCCGAGACTCACTCCGAGTGTCCAGTCTCCCACAGGTTCGGCGTGCTTGAAGCTGTAGTAGCGCTGTTGGTAGATGTCCTCCAGTTGCGCCTGCCAGAGGCCGACGCTGGTGCGGTTCGAGTTGAAGCTGTAGTCGGCGCCCAGGTAGTTGAAGCGGTTACTGGTGAATCTGGCGATACGCGCCGGGTTGATCGGGTCGTTGATCAGCGCATACATCTCCTGGGTGTTGGTCGAGTCGCGCAGGCTGGTGGAGTGCAGCTGGCCGGCGTTGATGGTCAGGCCTGACCACTCCTTGGATACCAGCGAGGCGCCCTGGTAGGTCGGCGGCAACAGGCGCAGGTCGCTGTGCACCAGTACCGGCAGGTTGGGCCGCAATTCGCCAATCTTCAGCTCGGTGCTGGAGGTCTTGAATTTGACTGCTGCACCCAGGCGGCCGTACTCATCGGCGGACTTGCCGTCGTCGTATGTCGGCAGCAGTCCGCTCCTGGCCCGGCTCGGGCTGCTGTCGAGCTTGACGCCGTAGAGGCCGAGCACGTCCACGCCGACACCGATACTGCCTTGGGTGTAGCCTGAACGGACATCGAGGATGAAGCCCTGGGCCCATTCCTCGGCCTTTGATTGCTTGTTGGGGCCGACGATGTCGGAGAAGTCGCGGCTAAAGTAATAGTTGCGCAGTTGCAGGTTGGCCGTCGCGCCTTCGATGAAGCCGGTTTCTTCGGCTAGCAGTGGCGAAGCCAGGCCCAGCGTCAGGCAGCCGCCGAGGGTGCCGCTGATTGCATGGGCTTTGCGCAGTGCAGGAGTGTGCATGCTGGTGATCTCTGGAATGAGGACAAAGCGCCTCCCGTCAGACGAGGTCGAGGCCTGTCCGCAGGAGGGGCTGGAACATGGGGTGGCTGATGGCTCGCGGGCCTGGCTTGAGCTGCTCCGCGTCGGTGGCATCAGTCGCAAGGGGGGCTGTATGAGATCCCCTTGCGACTCACACCAGACAGGCAGTCGCCTGACTGACGTGTCTCAACGATTGACCAGCTTGGCCGGCAGGGCGATCACCAGGAAGCTGCTGAGAATCAGGCAGCCGGCGAAGAACCACAGTGCGCCGGCGCTGCTGCCGGTGACGTCGATGGCCACGCCCATCAACGAGTTGCTGACCAGTCCGGCGATGTTCGCCACCGAGCAGGCGAGGGCGAAGCCGGTGGCCGCCGCGGTGCCTTTGAGAAAGGTTGCGGGCAGGCTGAAGAACACCGGCACCGCACCGATGATCGCCGCCGACGCAATAGCGAACAGCGCCACGGTCGCCACCACGTTGTCGACAAAGAAGGGTGCACTGGCCATGGCTGCCGCGCCCACCAGGAAGGGCACGATGATGTGCCAGCGGCGTTCGCGGTGTTTGTCGGAGCTGGCGCCGATCAACAGCATGCCCAGCAACGCGGCGATGCTGGGCAGCGCGGTGAGCACGCCGATGTGAAAGGTATCGACCACGCCTGCGTTGCGGATGAAGGTCGGCATCCAGAACCCCATGGCATAGGCGCTGAGCAGGATCGAGAAGTCGATGCCGCCGAGCATCCACACCTTCAGGTTGAAGAAACCGTCGCGAAAGCTGTGCTTGCTGCCGGTGGAGTCGGCGTCGTCGGCGCGCAGTTCCTGTTCCAGCAGGTTTTTCTCGTCATCGTTGAGCCATTTGGCCTGGCGGTAATTGTTCGGCAATGCCCAGAAGGTCAGCACACCGAGCAACACGCTGGGTATCGCTTCGAGGAGGAACAGCCATTGCCAGCCGCGCAGGCCGCCAGCGTTATCGAAATGCCCCATGATCCAACCGGACAGCGGGCCGCCGAGCACGCTGGACAATGGCAGGCCGATCATGAACAAGGCGATGATGCGGCCGCGGCGATAGGTCGGGAACCAGGTGGTCAGGTAATACAGCACCCCCGGCAGAAAGCCCGCTTCGGCAGCGCCGAGCAGGAAGCGCAGGATGTAGAACTGCGTGGTGGAAGTGACGAGCATGGTGCAGGCCGAGAGCAGGCCCCAGGTGATCATGATGCGGGCGATCCAGATCTTCGCCCCGACTTTTTCCAGGACCAGATTGCTCGGAACCTCGAAAATGATATAGCCGACGAAAAACAGACCGGCGCCCAGGCCGAAAGCGGTTTCGCTGAACTGCAGATGCTCGAGCATTTGCAGTTTGGCGAAGCCGACGTTGATCCGGTCCAGATAGGAGGCCAGATAGCAGAAGCAGAGGAAGGGAATAAGCTTCCAGGTGATCTTGCGGTAAAGCGCCTGGACTGGGTCTGCGACGGTGGTCGCAGCGGGTGTACTTACATTTGCAGAGGGCATCGGGGTGTCTCCTGGCGGTGACTTTGTGATTGTTGTTTAGCCGCGGATCAATGCTTTGGTAGCACCGGGCGGCGGCTTCCAAAGGCAGTGTCAGAAGACTGGGCAGGGTGTGATGTCGACCCTTGCTCAGTATTTGGCGACCAGTGCTCTACGGCCTGGTTCGACGGCAGATATCCATTTCTGCCGGTTATTCGGTAAAAGCGTGAATCTGTGGAGGTTGCAGGCTTGCCCGGAGGACGCTGTGCCAGCCCGGGAAAACCAATGGCCCTCTCATTTCCTGAACTGCTTCATGGCCTCCTGTTTACTGACCACATCGCCATACTTGCTATCAATGTCGAACAGGTTGGCTTCGTGTGGCGCGGGGTGTCGATCGCCGACGCATTCGCGAACAACGATGGTCCGGAATCCATGCTGCACGGCATCTACCGCCGTCGCGCGAATACAGCCACTGGTCGAGCAGCCCGCCAGTACCACGGTGTCGATGCCTTGGGCGTGCAACATCGACGCCAGGCTGGTGCCGAAAAACGAGCTGGCGTATTGCTTGCTGATCACCACTTCATCGGGGTTGGGCAGCACCGGCTCGCAGAAGGCTGCCAGTGGATTGCCCTCGATCATGTCTTTCATCACGGGGGCTTTTTTGACCCATATACCGCCGTCGGCAAAGTGCCCTGGGTGGTAGCGAATGTTGGTATGCACGACCAGGATTTCATGTTGGCGGGCGCAGGCCAGCAGTTCGACGCTCTCGGCGACAGCGCTGACCACGCCTGGCGCGTACAGCGGTGCGCCTTCTTGGGTATAGCCCTGCATGAAATCGATCATCAGCAGCGCAGGCTTGTTGCCAAAGCCGATGCGCTGGCCCCACACGCCCTGATAGTTGGCGTCGGCGCTTTGTTCTAGGCTCATGATACGCTCCTATTTATAAGCGCCAGACAGCAGCGCGCCCGCACCCGGAACGATGGGCTCCAGGTCCAGTGCCTTGAGCATGGCGTAGGTGGTGGCGATGGCGGCGGTGAGTACCGGTTTGCCGGTTTCGGCCTCGACTTGTGAGACCACTCCCAGCGATTGCATCTGCACGCAGGCCGACAGGACGATCACATCCACGCCCTCAAGGTTCATGTCGCGCACAATGGCGGGCAGGTTGGACGGATCGTGGCGGGCGACGGCCAGATTGTCGGGAATTTCCAGGGCGCGCCAGTCCACCACCTCAAAACCTTCTTCGCGAATGTAATCCACCACCAGCTCGGTCAGCGGCTTCATGTACGGCGCGACAATGGCAATGCGTTTGGCGCCCATGACTTTCAAGCCTTCGATCAAGGCGCCGGCGCTGGTGATGACCGGCGCATTGGCGTCGTTGTCGGCGGTGGCCTTGCGCAGCCGCTGCTCGGACTGGCGGTGATAACCCAGGCCCATGGCCATGATCGCCACCAGGCAGGCATAACCCAGCACGTCGACCTTGGCGTCAGACAGCTCGACCGCGCAGCGATCGGATTCGCCATCCATTGCCGCCAGTTCTTCCTTGCGCACCTGTTTCATGCGCATGCGGCTGGAGTGAAAGGTGAAACGTTCGGGGCGGATCAGTTGGCGTGCTGCCAGCATCGCCGGGATCTCGGTTTCCATGGTGGTGTTGGAACTTGGCACAATCTGGCCGATACGATAAGGCTTGATCACAAAATGTCTCCTTTGCAACGTGCGTTGAATTCAGGTCAGGGGCTGGCCGAGGAAATCGCCGAAAGCCGCGAAAAAACCTTCGAGGTCATCCCACGGAATCATGTGTCCCGCGTTTTCAACGCGAGCAATCTGGATGGCGGGTTGCAGGTCGCGAATTTCTGCTTCGTCCCCGGCCTGAATCACGCCGCCGCGACCGGCAACGATCAGCAGGGCAGGGACAGGCAGGTGCGGCAGATCTTGATGAAAGTCCACCTCGTGGAAATCGTTGAAGGCACGGACGACGGCAGGTTCGTAGCAGGTATGCAGCCACTCGGCGCGGACTTGCAGCTGCTCCTCGGTCCAGGTCGGGCAGAAGGCGCACATGGCGTTGGCGTCCATCCCGGTCAGTGACTGGCGGATCGAGTCCACGTACCACGCCAGCTTGCTTGGGTACTCGCGCCGACCCGGGCCGGAAACGGGCGGATCGATCAGTACCAGGCTTTGCAGGCCTGCCGGATTGCGCACGGCGCTGCGCACGGCAAAGCGCGCGCCCATGTAGTGCCCCACCAGGTGATAGGCATCGATGCCCATGGCCTTGGCAAATGCGCCGATGTCATCGGCGCAGGCGTCGGTGCCGTAATCCAGGCCTGGTCCGGTGGAGGACAGGCCGCGGCCACGGGCGTCCAGGACGTAGGTATCGAAATGCTGACCCAGGCGCTCGGCGACGAACCCCCAGGTGATGGCCGGGCTGGTGATGCCGGGAATCAGCAACAGGACCGGTTTGCCGGTGCCGTCCTGGCCGCCATAACGCAGGTAATGCTGGCGGATACCGTTGGCTTGAACGTTGCCGCCATGAATGAACGTGCTCATGCGGCCACTTCCGATTTCAGTGGGTGACTGTAGAGGTCATAACCGTAGACCCAGGCCGGATCTTCCTGGGTGCGCAGCCAGGTGTTGGCATTGGACACGGCCTGTACTCGCGAGGCGCGGTCCTTGCGGTTGGCTTCGTACAGCTTGAACGCGGTGCGGTAATCGGTGAGGCCGGTTTCCTGCAGGCAGCGGGTCAGCATGGCGGCATCTTCGATGGCCATGCCCGCGCCTTGCGCCATGTGCGGCTTCATCGGGTGACAGGCATCGCCCAGCAACACCATCCGGCCACGGCTCCAGAGCGGTAGTGGATTGCGATTGAGCAGCGGCCATTTGGTCACGCTTTCACTGGATTCGATCAACGCTTGAACGGTGGGGTGATAGCCCTGGAAGGCGTCGTACATTTCGTCGCGGCTGCTATCGACAAAGCTGCCCTGGAAGTCCCAGGCCGGGTGCGGTACGCCGGTGACGTAGTAGTACTCATCGCGTTTGCTGGTGGTGTGGTAGACCATCATGTGACGATCTTCGCTCCACCACTTCACGCAGTTTTCAAAGTCCATGTCGTACTTGGCCAGCACCTCGCTGCGAATCAAGGCGCGATGCGCAACCCAGCCGCTGTACAGCGGTCTTTCCGCACCGAGCAACTCTTCGCGAATTCTGGAGTTGATGCCATCGGCGCCGATGACGATGTCGACCTCGGTGGTGGTGCCGTCGCTGAAGTGCAGGCGCACCAGTTCATCGGTTTCCTCTATCCCGGTCAGGCGCTTGTTGAAGTGCACAGTGCCCGGCGCAATGGTCGACATTTGCAGGGCATGCAGGTCCCCGCGGTGCACGGTGATGTAAGCCGCGCCGTATTCCTTGCGAGCGAATTCACCCAGGGGGATGCGGGACAGATAGTCGCCGCTGGCACCGTCGCGGCTGAACCAGAAATCGGGGTGCGAACCCATGTCGCTCAGCTTCTGCTCAATGCCCATGCGGCGGAAGATTTTCATGATGTTAGGGCCCATGTGAATGCCCGCGCCAATGCGGGAAAACTCTGGCGCCTGTTCATAAACATCGACCTCGAACCCGGCCTTCTGTAACAGCGTGGCAGCAGCAGCGCCACCCAGGCCGGCGCCGACGATTGCGATTTTTTGTTTGTTTCGCATGGGGCTTTTCCTTCGATTTGAATATGTGGCCGGTGAGATCAGGTTGTCGTCTCGCCGTGATTTGAAGTGTATACGCTATTCTTTTTCAATTGGAATAGCACGAATCAAAAATAAAAAATCAACGATAAACGGCGCGCGTAACGCTTGGTAACCCTTATCTATGGGGGTTGTGTTGCTTTGTAACGTTTATCGACCTCTCATCAAGCGCCCGTCAATTTGATGTTTTATCGTTAATAAATAGCGTATACACTTCAAATTCGTGCAGGCAGCAGGCTCGCTGCCTTGCTTTGGTGCACAGGGCGCGAGGCGTCGAACCAACTCAACAGGTTAAGAGGAAGACAAAAAATGCCGGTAAGCGATTGCGAACTGACCCAGATGTTTGAACACGTGTTGCAACTGTCGAAAGTGGACTCGACCCAAAGCGTTGCGGTGCTGAAAAGCCACTACTCCGACCCGCGAACCGTGCGGGCAGCCATGGACGCCGCCCAGCGTCTTGGGGCCAAGGTCTATGCGGTCGAGTTGCCGTCGTTCAACCACCCTGAGGCCATGGGCAATGACATGACCGCTTACTGCGGCGACACCGCGCTGACCGGCAATATCGCCGCGCAACGGGCGCTGGAAGCGGCGGACCTGGTGATCGACACCATGATGTTGCTGCACTCGCCGGAGCAGGAGCAGATCCTCAAGACCGGGACGCGCATACTGTTGGCGGTCGAACCACCGGAAGTGCTGGCGCGGATGCTGCCTACGCTGGCGGACAAAGAACGGGTGATGGCGGCCGAGAAGCTGCTGAAGCAGGCGCGCTCAATCCACGTGAAGTCCAGGGCCGGCAGCGATTTCAAGGCGTTGCTCGGGCAATACCCTGCGGTCACCGAGTACGGTTTTGCCGATGAGCCGGGGCGTTGGGATCACTGGCCCAGCGGGTTTCTATTCTCCTGGCCAAACGAGGAAACCGCCGAGGGCGTACTGGTGATCGACGTCGGCGATATCCTGTTGCCGTTCAAGAATTACTCGCGAGAGAAGATCACCCTGGAAATCGAAAAGGGCTTCATTACCTCGATCCATGGTGGCTTCGAGGCCGAATACCTGCGCGACTACATGAAGTACTTCAACGACCCCGAGGTGTACGGCATCTCCCATATTGGCTGGGGTTTGCAACCGCGTGCGCAGTGGACCGCCATGGGCTTGCATGACAAAAACGACGGCATGTGCATGGATGCCCGGGCGTTCTACGGTAACTTCCTGTTCTCCACCGGGCCCAATACCGAGGTGGGCGGTACCCGAAAAACCCCGTGCCACCTGGACATCCCGCTGCGCCATTGCGATATCTACCTCGATGATCAGGCGGTGGTCCTGGGCGGTGATGTGGTCGCGCCGCAGGCCTCTATCGCGCGGTGATATAAAAGAGGGGGGCCGGGACAGTGACCCACCACGATTGAGTTACCTTGATCCCCCTCGCAGGTTAATGTAAACGCCACTTACTTTTTTTTTGATAGAGCCCGCCGTGCCGGATACGACAGACAACACCCCACAGACAACCGCGCCCTATGCCTTTTCCGAGCAGGTCGGTCATTTGCTGCGCAAGGCTTACCAGCGCAATATGGCGATCTTCCAGCAGAACATCGACGATTCGCAGCTGACCGCCGTGCAGTTCATCACGCTGTGCGCCGTGCGTGACAGCGGGCCGAGCTCATTGACCGAGCTGGTCAAGGCCACTGCGGTGGATCAGGCGACCATTCGAGGCATCGTCGAGCGGCTCAAGGCGCGCGACCTGATCACCCTGGAACCAGACCCTCAGGATCGGCGCAAAGTCATCGTTGGCCTGTCCGACAGTGGTCATCAATTGGTGCGTGACACCGAGCCCCATGCTGCCCGCGTCAGCGAACTGACCATGGGTAACCTCAACCCGGCCGAGCGCGTCGCGATGCTGTATCTGCTGCGCAAAATGATCGATGACGCCGACGATTAACGACTGACAAGCCGCCCCTGGCATTCTTCTTGCCTCTGATTCATGAAGTGGTCACTTCATGAAAAAATGTAGTCAGGGGTAACGTGAAGAGTCGGTAGCCAACCCCCTCTTCAAGCTCTGGAACCCGCAATTGTACTGCGCTCGATCTGCGCGGTACGCACATGCGGCCCCGGTCACGCCTTTTTCATGTAGTGGTTACTTAATAAAAAAAGCCGCACCTAAAGAGGGCGGACGGTAACACCCAGGGAGTGCGACATGAGTGAGCAAGCACGAGTGCCGGAAAAGACCGTGACACTGCGAGTCAATGGCCAGACCACTACGGTCTGTGCCATGGCCGATACGCCGCTGTTACTGGTACTGCGTAACGATTTACAGCTCAACGGCCCGAAATACGGTTGTGGCCTGGGCGAGTGCGGTGCCTGCACGGTGATCATCGATGGTGTTGCGGCGCGGGCGTGTGTGTTCCCGTTGTCCGGCGCCGAAGGCCGGGAAATCACCACCCTCGAAGGCATCGGCACCCGAGAGCACCCGCACCCGGTGCAGCAGGCCTTCATTGATGAGCAGGCGGCGCAGTGCGGCTACTGCATGAACGGCATGATCATGACGGCCAAGGCCTTGCTCGACCGCAATCCACACCCCAGCGAGACGCAGATTCGCAACGAGTTGTCGGCCAATCTCTGCCGCTGCGGCACCCATATCGAAATTCTTCGTGCGGTACTGCGTGCCGCCCGTCAAACGTCTTGAACGGATCGATGACCATGACCCCTGCAACGCTCACCCGTGCTCAGCTGTTGACCAAGTCCGGCGTCTTGTTGATCGTCGATCAGATCCAGCCACCGTCCGGCCCCGTGGCCAAAGGTGGCGTACCCGTGATCAAACCCCAGGAGCTGGCGTTGTTCATTGCGGTCAACGACGACGGCAAGGTCTATGGGTTCAACGGTCACGTGGATTTGGGCACCGGGATTCGTACTTCGCTGGCACAAATCGTCGCTGAAGAGCTGGATCTGGCGCTGGATCAAGTCTGTATGGTCCTTGGCGATACCGACAGCGCGCCGAACCAGGGCGCAACCATCGCCAGTGCGACCATCCAGATTTCGGCCATCCCCTTGCGTAACGCGGCAGCTGAAGCCCGGCGATTTTTGCTGGCTCGGGCGGCCCGGCGTTTAGCCGTTGCGGCTGACACCTTGCGTATAAACAGCGGGGTCGTCAGCAGCGAAGACGGTCGCCAGTTCACGTTTGCCGAATTGGTGGAAGGCGAGCGTGACCAGTTGACGATTTCTGGTGATGCGCCACTCAAGCGTCTGGAAGATTATCGGCTGGTGGGCAAGGGCACAGCACGGGTGGACATTCCCGGCAAAGCCACCGGTGAGCTCACCTACGTGCATGACATGCGGCTGCCGGACATGCTTCATGGCCGGGTGATTCGCCCGCCTTATGCCGGGCTCGACAGCGGTGATTTCGTCGGCAACAGCCTGCTGGAGGTGGACGAGTCCTCCATCGCGCACATTCCCGGCATCGTCCGGGTGGTGGTGATTCGCGATTTTGTCGGCGTGGTCGCCCTGCGTGAAGAGCAGGCCGCCAAGGCTGCCCAGGCGCTGAAAGTCACCTGGAAAGCCTGGAACCACAAACTGCCGGACATGGGTGATATCGCGCAGGCCATTCGCGACAATCCCCGGGTGCAGCGCGTCGTGCTGGATAAGGGCAATGTTGATCAAGCGTTGGAGCAGGCCAGCGAGCGCATGGCCCGCACCTACCTGTGGCCGTACCAGCTTCACGCCTCCATTGGTCCGTCCTGCGGGCTGGCGGACTATCACGAGGACGGCATTCGTGTCTGGTCCGGCACGCAAAACCCGCATTTGCTGCGCGCTGACCTGGCGTGGCTGCTGGAGTATCCGGAAGAGCGGATCGAGATCATCCGCATGGAAGCGGCCGGTTGTTACGGGCGCAACTGCGCCGACGACGTGTGTGCCGATGCGGTGTTGCTGTCCCGGGCCGTCGGCCTTCCCGTACGGGTGCAACTGACCCGCGAACAGGAGCATGTCTGGGAGCCCAAGGGCACGGCGCAACTGATGGAAGTCGATGGCGGCATCAATGCCGATGGTGGTGTGGCCGGTTACGATTTCCAGACCAGCTACCCGTCCAACGGTGCGCCGACCTTGGCACTGCTGCTGACAGGGCGGGTCGAACCGGTAGCGGCGATGTTCGAGATGGGTGACCGCACCTCGATCCCACCCTACGACTTCGAACACATGCGCGTGAGCGTTAATGACATGGCGCCCATCGTTCGGGCGTCGTGGATGCGGGGCGTGTCGGCGCTGCCCAATACCTTCGCCCATGAGTCGTATATCGATGAATTGGCCTTTGCCGCGGGCGTCGACCCTGTCGAATACCGCCTGCGTTATCTGAATGATGAGCGCGCCTCGGATCTGGTCAAGGCCACGGCTGCCCGCGCCGACTGGACACCGCGTACGCAGCCGATGCAAATCCCGGAACAAGACAACATCCTGCGTGGCCGTGGATTTGCCTACGCCCGTTACATCCACAGCAAATTTCCCGGTTTTGGCGCCGCGTGGGCGGCGTGGGTCGCGGACGTGGCGGTGGACAAGCGCAGCGGCGAAGTGTCCGTCACCCGGGTCGTGATCGGGCATGACGCCGGGATGATGATCAACCCGGCCGGCGTGCAGCATCAGATTCACGGCAATGTGATTCAGTCCACCAGTCGCGTGCTCAAGGAGCGCGTGACCTTTGAAGAGTCCGCGGTTGCCAGCAAGGAGTGGGGCGGTTACCCGATCCTGACATTCCCCCAGGTGCCGGAAATCGACGTGCTGATGATGCCGCGCCAGAACGAAGCACCCATGGGCGCGGGTGAGTCGGCGGCAGTGCCGAGCGCGGCAGCGATCGCCAATGCGATCTACGACGCCACCGGCATTCGTTTTCGTGAACTGCCGATCACTGCCGAGCGTGTGCTGGCCGCGCTCAAAGGCTCGGCGGACGAAGCGAATGCCAATCCCCCGGATTCGCCAAAGGCCAAACGCTCGAAATGGTTATTCGGCTCATTGTTCGCAGCGTTCGGCGCGATACTGGGCGTGGCTGCCACGGCTTTGCCCTGGCGTGCGGAAATCGCACCGATCACGCCACCCGGCGCGGGCACCTGGTCTGCGGCGACGCTGGAGCGAGGGCGTTTGCTGGCGGCAGTCGGCGATTGCGCGGTGTGCCACACAGCGCCAGGCGGCGCGACCAATGCGGGCGGGTTGGCCATGCAGACGCCTTTCGGAACGCTGTACAGCAGCAACATCACACCTGACCCGATAACCGGGATTGGCAATTGGTCCTACCCCGCGTTCGAGCGGGCCATGCGCGATGGCATCAGTCGCGATGGCAAGAATCTGTATCCGGCATTTCCTTACACGGCCTTCAGAAATATCAACGACGCCGACATGCAGGCACTGTACGCGTACCTGATGTCTCAGGCCCCGGTGAGCCAGCCAGCCAAGGTCAACGACATGCAGTTCCCGTTCAACATGCGCCCGCTGATGGCGGGTTGGAACGCGTTGTTTCTGCGCAAGGGTGAAATCCAGGTGCAGCCGCAACGCAGCGAGCAGTGGAATCGCGGCGCCTACCTGGTCAATGGCCTGGGTCACTGCGCGGCCTGTCATTCACCGCGCAACCTGATGGGGGCGGAGAAGGGCGGCAAAAATTTCCTCGCGGGCGGCATGGTCGATGGCTGGGAAGCCCCTGCGCTCAATGGCTTATCCAAGTCGCCTACGCCGTGGACGGAAGATCAACTGTTCACCTACCTGAGCAGCGGTTATTCCGATGCCCACGGCGTTGCGGCAGGACCCATGGGGCCCGTGGTAAGTGAATTGGCGAAGTTGCCCAAGACAGACATACGGGCGATGGCGGTGTATCTCGCGTCGCTCGATGGCACGGCGCAAGCACAGACTCGCTCAAGCACCCAAACCGTAGCGCAACCCAGTGTCACAGCCGTGTCGTTGAGCAATGGTCAGCGGGTGTTTGAAGGTTCCTGTCAGGGCTGTCACGCCGATGGTTTTGGGCCGAAACTCTTTGGTGTCAGCCCGTCGCTGGCAACCAATACCAACCTTCACAGCACACTGCCAGACAATCTGCTGAAGGTCATTTTGCAAGGCATCTCCAACCCGGCGACGCCGGACCTTGGTTATATGCCCGGCTTCAAGGACAGCCTGTCCAACCGGCAGATCGCCGAACTGACGGCCTACCTGCGCAATCGCTTCGCCTCGGCTGAACCTGCGTGGCAAGGGCTGGAGCAGAAGGTCGCGCACTTGCGAGCCAACCCCGGCACTCATTGATCAGAGGGTAACTGAGGCGCAGGTAGTGTCAGTACACCGCGCACCACCAGATCGCTGATGAACGCCAGCCAGCCCTGCTGCTGGCCTTGATCCGCCAGGTCTTGACCCAGGAATGAGGTGAGGGTGTGCCGGTTGGAATTATAGAAATAGCAGAGCGAGGCGATCATCAGGTAAACGTGATTGATGTCGATGTCCTGGCGAAACACCCCCTGGCGCTGACCCGCTTCGATGATCGGTTTGATCACGCCTAGCGTGGTGCCGGACAAGCGACGAAGCTCACTGGACTGCCTGGCGTGCGTGCCCTCGTGCAGGTTTTCGATATTGAGGATAGCGACGAATTCCGGATGCTTTACGTAGTAATGCCAGACGAATGCTACCCGATCACGCAGGGCCTGCACGGGGTTCGAAAGGTCCGGGCGCAGCATGCTTTCGGCTTGGTTGAAGGCTTCATAAGTGTGTTCAAGCACCCGGACAAAGAGGTTTTCCTTGCTGCCGAAATAGTAATAGATCATCCGGTCGTTGGATTCGGCCTCGCTGGAAATCTGTTCGATCCGCCCGCCCGCATAACCATCACGGGTGAAGACCTTGACCGCAGCCTTGAGAATCCGAGCCTTGGTCTGGTCAGCCTGCTGGGCTCTGATACCTGTTTTTTTGTTCACGCTGTTGCCCTTGACGATTATGCGTAGCGATATTTATGGCCAGGAAATGACCTGACATTCCGTGGTAGTGCGCCACCGATCTCTGGACTGGGCACTCCGGCCAAAGGGTTTCTTTAGACGCCCCGGGTTTTTCGTACACCGTATGCATTAGATCGATGTCGCATTGTTCTTCGACGAATGCAAGGGAATGAATAGTACAGGGTCGAAAAAACCGTGTACGAGTCGGTGATCGAATGGGACTGAATGCCTTTATGACCGCTTGTCAGGGCATTCACTGCCAAGCGCTTCAACAGATCAGTTTCCTTTTTGAGCGTTACGGGGTGACAACCAATGCCCCCGCCCAAATCTGTTGGACGCCTCAAGCTCACAGGTTCATCCTTCCCACCTGTGAAAAGATCGGGACAGTTGAATGAATTATTTGTGGGCCAAGGCTCTGTTTGCTGGAATGTTACTGTCGTTAAGCGCGGCCAGCTTTGCTGGTCAGCCAAGCGCTCTCTATTCAAACCTGGATGCAGGCAAGGCGCAGACCGTCGTCGCTTATGGCACGAGCTTGACGGCCTTTGGCGCCTGGGTGCAGCAGCTTGGGGATGATCTGAATCAGCGTTACCCTGGACGTGCCACGGTTATAAACAGTGGCAAGGGTTCGATGTGGTCGGGATGGGGTGTTGAAAATCTCGACAGTCGAGTTATCTCCAAAAGCCCGGATACGGTGTTTATCGAATTCGCGGTCAACGACGCTTTCCTTCCCAACAACACCACTGTCGAACAAGCACGGAAAAACCTCGAGCTGATGATTGACCGGATTAAGGCTGCCAAGTCATCGACGGAGATCATTTTAATGGTGATGAATCCCGTGATTGGACCCTCAGCGGTGCAGAGACCGCAGTTAAGGGATTACTTCCAGATGTACCGGGATGTCGCAACAGCCAGGGGACTTCGTCTGATCGACAATTATCCAAGGTGGGAGGCGGTCTTGAAATCAAATCCCGACCTGTTTAATCAGTATGTTGCGGATGGATTGCACCCCAATGCCGATGGATATCGCGCAGTGGTGACCCCGTCATTGATAGAAAATTTGAGTGGTGCCTCGCCAGATTGACCTGAACACAGGGTTGTCGAAGTGGCGCAACTCGGTACGCAGAATGCCGGGGCCGACCTGAAATCGCATTCGGGGCACAGAAAGTTCTGTTTGTAGAAGTCAGAAATTTTGACCCGACTCCAGGGCAGCAAACCCAACCGAACGGCCAATCTGATACGGTTTTTTATCCTGTATCTGAGCCTTTTTGTACCCGGGTCGGTGCTTTATAAAGTGCGCGATCGGAGTGCGAGCGGACTGTGCCCGGCCGCCCACTTTTCCAGACTCTTTGAGATCGGATGGTCTCGGCAGTCTTCAGGAACCACCATGAATACCCCCCGCACGAGTTTTCACGGCGTGGCTCTTCCCGAGCCGCAACGTGACATTCTCGGCATGATCGCGACCAATCATCCACTGGACGACATTCTTGCCGCCATCTGTTTGATGCTCGACGCGCAAGATCCTGACACCCGTTGTTCGATTCTGCTCACCGATGCGCAGGGCAAGCATTTGCTCAACGGTGCGGCACCAGGTCTACCGCCTGAATACAGTCGGGCGATCCATGGCATGCTCATTGGCCCTCAGGAAGGGACCTGCGGCACCGCAGCGTTCCGGCGTGAGCTGGTTGTCACCGAAGACATCGCCCGGGACCCAAGCTGGGAGCGTTTTCGCGGCCTGGCGCTGGGGCACAATCTGCGCTCCTGCTGGTCATTGCCGTTATTCTCGCATCAGGGCTGCGTGTTAGGGACGTTTGCGCTGTACCAGAATCGGGCAAACAGGCCGAGTGAGGCGCAGCTTCAACGGCTGACCTGCGCGGCGCAGCTGGCGGCCATTGCGATCCGCCATGAGCGTGACGGCCAATGTCTGGAGGCAAGCGAACAACGTTTTCGTTCATTGTTCACCTACAATCCCAACCCGGTGTTCGCCCTCGATCTGGCCGGCAACATCCAGAGTGTGAATCCAGCGGGCTTGAAGCTGAAACCGCACACTGCAATCGATTTCATTGGTCATCACTTTTCCCATCTGGTGCTTGAAGAAGACCTGGAACGGGTCAGTCAGCATTTTTCCGCAGCCCGCGCCGGAGCGCCTCAACGCTTCGAGGCACGGGTTCTCGACGAGAGCGGCAAACTGTTGACCATGGACATCTCCAACCTGCCGATCATGGTCAATGGCGAGATCGTCGGGGTATTTGGCATCGCCCGGGACATCAGCGAGCAGAAGCATTACGAGCGCCAATTGAGTTTCAACGCCAGCCATGACCGGCTGACCGGTTTGCTTAACCGTGTTTCGCTTGAAGACCGGCTTATTCTGGATTGTCACATCAGTCGTCGGCGTAAGCGTCGTCTGGCGGTGATGTGCATTGATCTGGATGGATTCAAATCCATCAACGATTCGATCGGGCACTACTTCGGCGATCAGGTGCTGATCGAGGTGGCGCAGCGTATGACCCGGCAGGTTCGTCCCGGCGATACCATCGTGCGCATGGGCGGTGACGAATTTATCGTGCTGCTGCCGGACCTGCTTCGTGATGAGGACGTGGTACCGGTGGCCGAGCGCTTGATGGCCAGCATTGCCAGACCCTACTGCATCCAGGGCATTGACCTGCACGTGAGTGCAAGTGTCGGCATCACCCTGAGCGATGGTCACATCGAGCAGCCGATGCAGCTGATCCAGCAGGCTGACATGGCCATGTACAAAGCCAAGCAGCAAGGGCGCAATAACTTTCAGTGGTACACCAGCGATCTTAATCAGCGCGTTTGCGAGCACGCGAGCCTGCGCAATGACCTGCAGAAGGCTATCGAAACCCAGTCGTTCAAGTTGCATTATCAACCGCAGATAGAAGCGCGCACGGGGCGGGTGGTCGGGATCGAAGCGTTGCTACGGTGGGCGCATCCGGAAAAAGGATTTATCTCACCCGCGGTGTTCATACCGGTGGCAGAGGACAGCGGTCAGATCATCCCGCTGAGCCTTTGGGTACTCGATACGGCCTGTGCGCAGCTGCGCCAGCTAGGCGAGCAGTGCATCACGGGTATCTCGATGGCCGTGAATATTTCGCCGATGCATTTCCAGCGTGGCCAGTTCGTCCAGTGTGTCCAGGCCGCCCTGGAGACACATGGTCTGCGTGGTGAGCAGTTGGAGCTGGAGATCACCGAGTCGCTTCTGTTGCATAACGCTGAACAGGCCATCGACACCTTGCACCGGCTCAAGGCCCTGGGCGTACGCATTGCGCTCGATGATTTCGGCACCGGTTTTTCCAGCCTCAGCTACCTCAAGCGGTTGCCCATCGACAAGATCAAGATCGACCGCTCGTTCATCCAGGAAATCGCCACCGACCATCATGATGCAGCGATCACCCAAGGCATTATTTCCATGGCCCATCACCTCAGCCTGACGGTGGTCGCCGAAGGCGTGGAAACTGCGTCCCAGGTGGATTTCCTGAGGGGCAGTCGCTGCGATATTTTTCAGGGGTATTACTTTGCCAAACCTATGCCCTACGCAGAAATCGAAGCGTTCCTGAGCCAGCCCGCATCCCATCCCTGACCGGCAATTGTGTCCGGTCCCGGTCTTGAAATCAGACGCTAAGGCAAATTTCCAGACCCCAGCGCAGAACTCCATCTCCCCAGGCAAGGCGCTCCCTGCGCCTTTCTCACACACTCGGCTCTAACGCTATCGCGCTGCAAAACAACAAGAGCCGCGAATAAAATGACCAGTTTCCAACCTGCTACCGAAAGCCAGACCGGCCACATCGGCGCCCGTCAGGCCCGTGTCGAGGACGCCGCCTTGTTGCGCGGCCTCGGCTGCTATGCCGATGACGCTGCGATCCCTCCGGGTACGCTCCATGCGGCGATCATCCGTTCACCCCACGCTCATGCGCGGATCATTTCGGTGGATTTTGCCAAAGCGCTGCTAATGAAAGGCGTGCACGGCGTGCTGGTCGGCGAAGACGTCAAACGCTGGGCGCTGCCGTTTCCGGTGGGTGTGCGCCAGCCGATGGAGCACTGGTGCGTCGCCGTCGACAAGGTACGTTATGTCGGAGAGCCGGTGGCCGTGGTGATCGCCGAGAGCCGCTATCTGGCCGAGGACGCCATCGAAGGTGTGCGCGTTGAATACGAGCCGCTGCCGCCGATCATCGATCCCGAACTGGCCACCGCCGAACAGGCGCCGATCCTGCACGAAGCAGTCGGCAGCAACGTGGTCAACGAACGGCGCTTTCGTTATGGCGAGCCGGAGCAGGCGTTCGAGCAGGCGCCGCACAAGGTCTCGCTCAAAGTGAAGTTTCCGCGCAGTTCCTGCACACCCATCGAATGCTATGTGGTGCTGGCGCAGTACGAGCGCGCCACCGGCATTTATGACGTGCTGGCCAATTTCCAGGGCCCCTATGCGTTGCACACGGTCATGGCTCGGGCGCTGAATGTGCCCGGCAACCGCTTGCGTTTGCGCACACCGAAAGATTCCGGCGGCAGCTTTGGCATCAAGCAAGGGGTGTTCCCTTACGTGGTGATGATGGGGCTGGCGTCACGCAAGGTCGGCGCACCGGTGAAGTGGGTCGAGGACCGTCTGGAACATCTTCAGGGGGCTTCTTCGGCGACCAATCGGGTGACCGAAATTGAAGCGGCGGTCGAAGCGGATGGCCGCATCACCGCGTTGCGTTATGACCAGATCGACGATTGCGGGGCCTACCTGAGAGCGCCTGAACCGGCGACGTTCTACCGCATGCACGGCAACCTGACGGGGGCCTACGCAATCCGTAATTTGCTTGTGCGCAACCGCGTGGTGCTGACCAACAAAACCCCTTCCGGCCTGAACCGTGGTTTTGGGGGGCCGCAGGTGTATTTCGCCCTTGAGCGGCTGCTGCAACACATCGCCGTGCAGTTGAAGCTTGATCCGTTGGACGTGATCCGCCGCAACCTGGTGCCAGCCGATGCCTTCCCTTATCGCGCGGCCGCCGGTGCGTTGCTCGATTCCGGCAATTACCAGGCAGGCATTGCCTTGGCGGCGGCGGACGGTGGACTCGAGGAGTTACTCAAACGTCGTGATCAGGCGCGTGCCGAAGGCCGAATCTATGGCATTGGTTATGCCGCGGTCATCGAACCCTCGATTTCCAACATGGGTTACATCACCACCGCGATGACGCCCGAAGAGCGGCGCAAGGCCGGTCCGAAAAATGGCGCTGTCGCCACCGCAACCATTAACGTCGGCCCGCTGGGTGACGTCAGTGTGCACGTGTCCTCGGCACCGCAAGGGCAGGGCCATCAAACCACCGTGGCTCAGGTAGTCGCCGAAGTGCTTGGGGTTGCGCTGGAATCCATCGTGGTCAACGTCGAGCTGGACACCCAGAAGGACGCCTGGTCGATTGCCTCGGGCAACTATTCCAGCCGTTTCGCCGGTGCCGTGGCCGGTGCCGTCTACAAGGCGGCGCTGAAGATCCGCGATCGCCTCGCCGTGATTGCCGCCGAGCAATTACAGGCCAGTCCCGAAGATATTCGTTTCGCGGGCGGCAAGATTTTTGTCGTCGATGGCGGGGCGGTGGCGCCATTCCATCGGATTGCCGGTGCGACCCACTGGTCGCCGGGCCTGCTGCCGGAAGGTGAAAGCGGCGGTCTGCGCGAAACCGCCTTCTGGAGCCCGCCGCAACTGGTGGCACCGGACGACCAGGATCAGGTCAATAGCTCGCTGTGCTACGGCTTTGTCTTCGACATCTGTGGTCTGGAAATCGACCGCATGACCGGCGAGATCCACATCGATCGCTACGTCACCTGCCATGACGCCGGCCGTCTGCTCAACCCGGCGCTGGTCGATGGCCAGATTCGTGGTGGTTTCACCCAGGGCCTGGGCGCGGCGCTGATGGAAGAATTCGCCTATGGCGAGGACGGCAGCTTCCTCTCCGGGACTTTCGCCGATTATCTGGTGCCGACCGCACCGGAAGTGATCGAACCGGTGATCCTGCACATGGAAACGCCATCGCCATTCACCCCGCTGGGCGCCAAGGGTGTGGGCGAGGGCAACAACATGAGCACGCCGGTGTGCATCGCCAACGCGGTGGCCGACGCCCTCGGTCGCCCGGACATCCGTCTGCCACTGACGCCATCGAAAGTACGCACGCTCATCGGGATCGACGAGCCGCCGCGGCCCGCCGGTATGGAACCCGATGAAAACCTGGACGCAGCAACTGCCGGTGGACCGGCACTGCGGGCCAACGACTCGGTGGTGATTCCTGCTCCGCCGCAACAGGTCTTCGATACGTTGCTCGACCCGCAGACGCTGGCGGCGATCATTCCCGGTTGCCACGACCTCGTGCTTGAAGGCGAAAACCGTTACCGCGCAGACGTCACCGTCGGCGTCGGCATGATCCGCGCGCGCTTCGAGGCCAAGGTTGCCCTGAGTGATCTGGACCCGCCGCATTCATTGCGTCTGTCCGGCTCCGGCAGCAGCTCGATGGGTTCGGCGCAGGGTCAGGCCAAGGTGCGTTTCGTCGAACTGGAAAATGGCCACACACGTCTGGAATACCAATACCAGGTAGCGGTCAGCGGCAAAGTCGCCGCCGTCGGCGGCCGAATGTTGCAAGGGGCCTCGAAAGTGATCATCGGACAAATCTTTACTCGCCTGTCGCAACGGGTCAGCGGCCAAGCCATCTCCACCGGCTGGTGGGCGCGATTGCGGGCCTCGCTTGGCGCGCTGTTTGGCAAGGGAGGTGCGCAATGAAACCGGCTGCTTTCGATTACGTTCGGGCTGACACCCGTCGTCAGGTGGTTGAGTTGCTCGCCGAGTACGGTCAGGAGGCTCGCATCATCGCCGGTGGCCAATCGCTGATGGCGGTGCTGAACATGCGCCTGGCTCAACCCAAGCTGCTGATCGATATCAATCATGTGGCTGAGCTGGCTTATATCGAACTGCGCAAGGATTGCCTGGCGGTAGGCGCCGGGGTACGACAGGCGCAACTGCTGGCGCGTTCGACCCTGATGGACGAGGTGCCTTTACTGGCACTGGCGATGCCCTGGATCGGTCACTTCCAGACCCGTAATCGCGGCACGGTCTGCGGTTCGGTGGCCCACGCCGACCCGAGCGCGGAGTTGCCGCTGTGCCTGGTGACACTGGGCGGCGAGATCGTTCTCGAGTCGAAAAAAGGCAAGCGCATCGTCAAGGCTGGCGACTTCTTCCAAGGCATTCTCACCACCGACAAGCGTGCGGATGAACTGGTCGTAGAAGTGCGTTTTCCGCTCAAGCGCGAAGGCATCACCTATCGCTTCCGTGAAATCGCCATGCGCCACGGCGACTTCGCCATTGTCTCCCTGGCCGCTGCCATCGGCGCGGATCAGGTCGAACTCGGCATCGGCGGGGTCGCCGACCGTCCGCAGCGTCGCAGCCTGCCTCGTGGTGCGGCGCTGCCAGACGCGCTCAATCACACCGCCTGGTCGCTCGATGCACAAGACGACGTGCACGCCAGCGCTGCCTATCGCCGCCAACTGATTCGCGAGCTGGGTCACCAGCTGATCGAAGGAGCCTGAACATGCGTGTAACCGCCGAACAAACCTTTGCGATTCGCCTGGAACTCAATGGCCGCGCCCGCGAAGCGCTGGCTGAACCGCGGACCCAACTCTGCGACTTCCTGCGCCACGACCTCGGTGCCACCGGTGTCCATGTCGGTTGCGAACACGGTGTCTGCGGCGCCTGTACGGTGCTGGTGGACGGGGTCGCCATGCGTTCCTGCCTGATGCTCGCGGTACAGGGGCACGAGCGGCGTATCGAGACCGTCGAGTCCCTGGCCGACGACGACACACTGAGCGACCTGCAACAAGCCTTTCGCCGTCATCACGCCTTGCAGTGCGGCTTTTGCACTGCGGGCATTCTCATGTCCTGCGTGGATTTTCTCGAACGGGTACCCAACCCGGACGAGACCCAGGTACGCGACATGCTTTCGGGGCATCTATGTCGCTGCACGGGCTACACCGGCATCGTCCAGGCCGTGCTCGAAGTAGCCGCCCAGCGCCAAACGAACAAAGGGGTATAACAATAATGTTCGATCTCGGACGCAGTTTCCTCGCTGCCGTTGAACGCCGACCGCACGCCGTGGCGGTCAGTGACGGTGCGTTGAAGAAAACCTATGAAGACTGGTTCGTCGATATCCAGAGCGCCGCTTGGGGCTTGCAATGCCTTGGGCTGCAACGCGGTGATCGACTGCTGGTAGCGATGCAGAACCGCTGGCAGATGGCGACCCTGCATTGGGCCTGTCAGTTTGCGGGCATCGTCATGACCCCGTTGAACTGGCGTTCGACTGCCGAGGAACTGGGCTATTGCATCGAAGATGCGCAAATCCGTGCGGTGGCTTACGACGACGCTACCGTGACCGCCGTGGCCGGTTGCAGCGCCGCCGCCAGGCTGCCACGGATCGCCGCGGGACTTCGTGCCGCCAACACCGACCTGAGTTTCGAGGAACTGTGTTCGCAGACCCCCTCCGGCATCATTTTGCAGGCCGACGCCGAAGACTTTTCACTGCTGCTGTACACCTCCGGAACCACCAGCAAGCCCAAGGGCGTGCTCCGCAGGCACCGTTGCGAACGCGCCGCGGCGGTGGCCCACATAGCGCAAAACCTCTACCGCCAGAGCGAGTGCACGCTGGGTGTCATGCCGCTTTACCACACCATGGGCGTGCGTTCGTTGCTGTCCATGGCGCTGATCGACGGGCATTTCGTCTGTGTGCCGAAGTTCGATGTGGAAGTCACGCTGCAGGCCATCGAGCGGGAAAAGGTCAGCAATCTGTACCTGGTGCCGACGCTCTACCACATGCTCATCGAACACCCGGCCTTTGCCCGGGAGCGAGTCGCCAGTGTGGAGAAAATCGGCTTTGCCGGCGCGCCGATGAGCGACGGCTTGATGCGTCGCGTCGAGCAGGCCTTCCAGCCGCAGTTGTTCGTCAATCATTACGGCAGCTCGGAGATCTACACCTTCACCATCGACCAGCAGGCCAGTCGCAAGCCCGGTTCGTCGGGGCGCAGTGCAATGAATCAGCGAGTGCGCGTGGTGCCGATCGACGCTGAAACGGTGGACGTGCAGGCCAAGCCATTTGAGGAGGGCCAGATCATCGCCGACCTGGCGAGCGACGAGGCGTTCGAAGGCTACCTGAACCGCCCCGAAGCCACCGCCAAGGCGTTGCGTGATGGCTGGTATTTCACCGGTGACATCGGCTACTTCGATCTGGAGGGCGATCTGTTCGTCACCGGTCGCGTCGATGACTTGATCATCACCGGTGGCGAAAACGTCAGCCCGGCGGAAATCGAAAACATGCTCTCTCTGCACCCGGCAGTGGAAGAAGTGGTGGTGGTCGGTCTGCCGGACGAGCAGTGGGGCAAGATCATTGCTGCGTTCATCAAGCCGCGCGCCGAGGTGTCGGAATGCGACCTCGATGCCCATTGCATCGCTTCGGGCCTGGCCAAGTTCAAGCGGCCGCGGCGTTACCAGTTCGTCGATCAGATTCCCAAATCTCCAGTGGGCAAGGTGCTGCGGCGCGTGCTGCTGGCCCAATTTCAGGAACAGGCCTTGAAGGCCATCAGCTAATCATCCAGAGGACACTCTCATGCAACAACAAGCGATCCAGCAATTTCTCGACACTCAGTTCGATGGCTTCCAGGTTGAAGTCGATGTGTCCCGCGAGCGCGCTGATATCATCCTCAACCGGGCACCGTTGAATGTCATTTCCATGGGGCAGCGCGATCAACTGCGCCTGGTCTTCGAAGCCCTCGATGCACACAAAGATGTGCGTGTCATCGTGCTGCGTTCGGTGGGTGAACATTTCTCCAGCGGCGGCGACATCAAGGGTTTCCTCGAAGCATCGCCAGAGCACGTTTCGAAGCTGGCCTGGAATGTCGCGGCACCGGCACGTTGCGAAAAACCGGTGATCGTTGCCAACCGTGGCTACACCTTCGGCGTCGGTTTCGAACTGTCCCTGGCCTGCGATTTCCGCATTGCTTCGCAAACCACTCGCTACGCCTTGCCTGAGCAGAACCTCGGTCAGATCCCGGGCTCGGGTGGCTCCGCGCGTCTGCAGAAAATCATCGGCATCACCCGCACCAAGCACATGGTGATGCGCGCCAAACGCATCACCGGCGACCAGGCCTACGCCTGGGGTATCGCGACCGAGGTCGTGCCGGATACCGAACTGGAAAGCACCGTCGACGCGTTGGTCGATGAACTGCGGCGCTTCTCGCCGTTGGCTCAGCGCACGGCGAAAAAACTGATCAACGACAACGAAGATGCGCCGCTGACCGTCGCGATCGAAATGGAAGGTCACTGCTATAGCCGTCTGCGTAGCTCCAAGGACTTCAAGGAAGGCGTTGAAGCGTTTCACAGCAAGCGTACGGCCGTGTTTATCGGCGAGTAAATCGTACTGGCGAGCGGGCCCGGAGTATGTTGGTAACAGCGTACGCCTTACGGAGCAGGGCCTGCCGCCCCTTCAATGCAACTGAAAGGGCACATCAAGGTTTCACCGCTGACCTGCTGATTACTCGCAACCCGTGCACCGGGATGCAGAACGTTCGATCACCGTTTGTGTGAGGCAACCATGACTACGACAACAACAATAACTGCATCACCCTCCAGCGCCGCTTGCGATACACCACAGATTCCACCGGGCAAGGCCTTGCTCGCGGCATTTGCCTCGACATTCGGCTGGGCGCTGGATTTGTTCGACCTGTTCATTCTGCTCTACGTGGCGCCCATCATCGGCCGCCTGTTCTTCCCCTCGGACACCCCGACCCTGTCGCTGGCCGCGGTATATGCCTCGTTCGCCGTGGCCTTGCTGGTGCGTCCGCTGGGCTCGGCGATCTTCGGCGCGTATGCCGATAAACACGGCCGCAAGCGTGCGTTGATGGTGTCGATGGTCGGCGTCGGTATTTCCACGGCACTGTTTGGCGCGTTGCCGACCATTCATCAGGTCGGCATATTGGCCCCGATACTGTTTTTGGTCTTGCGGGTGATACAGGGCATTTTCGTGGGTGGCATCGTTGCCTCCACTCACACCATCGGCACCGAATCCATCTCGCCGCGCTATCGCGGCTTGATGTCCGGGTTGATCGGTGGTGCCGGCGCCGGTATGGGCGCGCTGTTGGCGTCATTCACTTATCTGGTGTTGTCGGAGATCTTTCCCGGGGAAGAATTTGACGTCTGGGGCTGGCGCTTCATGTTCTTCTGCGGCCTGCTAAGCACGTTTTTCGGTCTGGTGATGTTCCGTTACCTGGAAGAGACCCCGGTCTGGCAGCAACTGCAACAAGCGCGCAAAACCAAGGGGCCGGCGGTAGTTGTCGTGTCGCCGCTCAAGCGTCTGTTCGGTCGCGAGTACCGCGGCGTGATGCTGGTCAACCTGCTGATTACGTTCGGAGGCGGTGCCACGTATTACCTGGCCTGCGGTTATCTGCCGACGTTGCTCAACGTGGTCGCCAAAGTGCCTCATGCGCAGACTTCGCAGATGCTCATGTACGGGTCGGTGGCAACCATTGTCGGAGCACTGGCCTTCGGTTACCTGAGCGACCTGATCGGTCGCAAGAAGACCTTCATGCTGCTGGGTGTGATCAACCTGGTGAGCCTGCCGATGATGTTTCTGGGTGTCGCCGAATCGGGTTCGCTGACCCGTACTGCGCTGTATTGCGTGGGTATAGGCTTCATAGGTGGGGCGATCATCGCGCCGATTCTGATCTTCCTCAACGAACGCTTTGCCACCGAGCTGCGAGCCAGCGGCACCGGATTGTCCTGGAACATCGGTTTCGCCCTCGGCGGAACCATGCCGACCTTTGTGTCCCTGGTCAGCGGCAGCCCGGCGCAGATCCCCATGGTGTTGGCGATGTTCGCCGTCGGTCTGTCGGTGATCTACCTGATCGGCAGCGTGGTGATTCCAGAAACCCAAGGCAATTTCAAGTAAAGGCGGGGAGGCGCTTCAGGAATTCGCAGATCAGCTGCAAGGTCTGCTCGGTCGCTTCGGTCTGGGGAAAGTGCCGACAGTTATCCAGCAACACACAGCGGCACGGTCCAGCGACCTGTCGCTGGATGACCACCAGTTGCTCGGGCGTGGCGTAGTGGTCTTCGCGACCCTGAATGACCAGCAACGGCTTTTCGATATAAGCCAACTGCGCTTCGAGATCATCCAAGGAAAAGTCCGGGTGCAACCAACTGTCGCTCCAACCGTGAAAAGCGCCATAGACATTTGTCCCATGGTGGCGTGCCAGGCGCTCGCGCAGTTCGCCCAGATGCCAAGCCTCGGTGGTGTGGCGAATGCCATCGAGGCTCTCGGCCTCGACAATCACGTGAGGGGCCAGTGCGATGCTGCCCAACACGCGTGGATCGTTGGTGGCGGCATAGGCAAGGACGATGGATGCGCCGTCACTGTGACCGAGCAAGACCACTTGCGGCAGTTGCAAGGCATCGAGCAATTGCCGCAGTTCCCGAGGGCCGTCGCTGCTCAGGTAGTTCAGCGGACGCGGCAGGGTTACCGGGCTCGATTGCCCATAACCCTGACGGCTGTAAGTGACCACACCGTAACCGCTGGCCTGGGCCAGGCGCAGGGGGAAGTCTTTCCATTGGTCGGCGCTGCCGAGGCCTTCGTGCAACAGCACCAGTGTCGGTCGCGATGGGTCAGCCGGAGGCAGTTGGCGATGTTCCAGGCGCAGCGCCCCGAGTTGCAAAAACTGTTGTGGCGACATGTTGAATCAACGATTGAACAGGATTGCTCGCAGGTTACCGTAAACGTAACCCTGCATGCAGCACCACGCTTTGCTTGAGGTACAGAAAATATGCGTCATCTCGATGTTCAGGTGATCGACCAGGCACTGCAATGGGCTCGCGCCGGGCAGGCCCAGTGGCTATGTACGGTGCTCTCCACCTATGGCTCGGCACCGCGTGCGCCGGGTGCGATGCTGGTGACCAATGGCACAGGCGAACACGTCGGCTCGCTGTCGGGTGGCTGCGTCGAAGAGGAGTTTCTCGAAAGCCTGACGCGCGGTGAGTTACGCGAACCGGCGCAGATCGTCAGTTATGGCGACAGCGTCGAGCAACGCCACCGCCTGCGATTGCCCTGTGGCGGCGTGCTGATCGTGCTGGTCGAGCACCGCGCTGCCAGTCTCGAATGGATCGCCCACCTGGAGAGTCTGCAAGCAGCGTTGCTGGGTCAGCGTCGTCTGCTGCGTCACGTCGAACTGAGCAGTGGTGCCTTGCGCCTGGACCCGGACACCGGACACGGCAGCGAGCGGGTGCAAGTCGTCGACGAAAGCGTGCGCATCAGCGTCGGCCCGGCGTTACGACTGATTCTGGCGGGGCTCTCGCCGGTCGCCGAATTCTGCGCCAGTTTTGCCCGCGCCATCGGCTGCGAAGTCATCGCCTGCGATCCCCGGGAAGAGATGCTGCATGTCCATCTCGAAGGCGTGGAGATGCAACGTGTGCTGCCTTCGATGTTCATTGCCGCCGGAGGCTGCCACGCGGCGACCGCGGTGGTGGCGCTGACTCACGATCCGCGAATCGATGATCTGGCGCTGATGGAAGCGGTCCACACCCCGGCGTTTTACATCGGCGCCATGGGCTCTCAGGCAACCTCGGCCAAACGCGCCGAGCGGCTGAAGCGCATCGGTGGTCTGACGGATGAACAGATCGCCCGTTTACACATGCCCATCGGCCTCGATCTGGGCAGCAAGGCCCCGGCGGAAATCGCCTTGGCGGTGGTGGCCGATATCCTGCGTGTTTATCACGGGAAAGAACGCCATGCCTTGTAAGGCGGTTTTTCCGACGAGCGTGGGGGCTGCGAAAGTCGAAGTAGACGCTCGGTCATTCGCGCGCGATAGTGGTCAGCAAAGTGCTGAATCATTGAGTGATCGCCGGGGTCCGGAAGCTGGACGCCGCAATAATCCTTCAGTGTGGCCGACAACAATAGCGCTTCAAGCGAGCGGAGGAATCTGATGTCGATTGCCCAACGGGTTTTCCACGGCAGGTTTGGTCGGGTCGCCTTGCTGAACATGGATCGTTCGCTGGTCACCCACACCCATTCCGAATGCCATGTGCTGGTCAAAGTGTCTGGTGAAGACACTTACTTCAACGTCAACGGGCGGCGGGTTCCGCTCAGCGACCGCACGGCGGTGCTGGTCAACGCCTGGGAGCCGCACTTCTACGATCCACAGCCGGGTGCCGGTGCCACCGTCATCCTGGCGCTCTACATCGAGCCCGCCTGGCTGGCCACTGCCCAGCAGTCGCTGGCACTCAGCGGTCGGCCGGACTTTTTTGCCCAGTCGTGCATCGAGCTGTCGAGTCGTAATCGCACCCTGGCCGACATCCTGGTCGCCGAAGCGCATGGCTGCGGGCTCGTGCCGAAAGAACGCATGGAGTTCATGCTGTTCGACTTCCTGATCGAACTGATCGAGGACTTTTCCAGCTGGCGGCATTTGTCGCTGCTGGGTGCGCCGAACTCATCTGAGTTTCGGGATGCGCGCGTGCGCCGTGGTACCGCCTGGTTGCTCGAGCACCTCGATGATCCGAACCCGATCGACAATGCCGCGCGGGCTTGTGGGCTGTCTCGGGCGCACTTCTTTGCGCTGTTCAAGAAAGATACCGGCATGACGCCGACCCTGTTGCTGAACGACGCGCGCATGCGCCGGGCTTTTGCCTGGCTGGAGCGTGAGCGCAGTGGAACGTTGGGCCTGCTGTCGGAGAACCTCGGGTTCTCCGAGCAAGGTCATTTTACGCGGTTTTTTCAGCAACACATCGGCGCCTCTCCCAGCCAGTACCGGAGGGTAGTGGATAGCTATACGGCGGTTTGAACCGAGAGCAAGGAGGCCTTTGGGCTGGCTCATGGGGGTAACTCTCTTGTTATTGGAAAGAGCTACCGAAGCGAATAGGCTCAAGAGGCTTCCATCAACTGAGCGTCAATTTCTGCCAGCAAGCTTTGAATCAAGCCTGCTGCAAAACGCTGCCTACCAACAAGCTCATCTTCATCGTCATCGCCGTAGAAGCGTGCGTAGGCAACCGCCCCCACTTTTTCAAACCCCTCACCGTGCTGATCATCCCTAAAACGTCTCGCTAACGCCGCCAGCCCTTCCTGCACCGCCTCTGGGTGTTGTTCTGAACGGATGCGCTCAACGAATAGAGCAGCGACCTCCTTCACCGAGCCTGAGTACCTGACCACATGGATGAGGTCTGCGGCATCCTTCCTCTCCTGACGGTGATCCAGAGCCAGCGCCTTCAAGATCACAAACGCCGGGACATCTGCATACCGCACAACGTCTACCGATAAACCTCCGCCATCCAAGAGGTGAGCGCCGATCTCTTTCTCTCGGTACCAATCGTGCACGATCCCGGCATGCTTGATGGTGAGCGCTGAAACCTGCTCCCCACTGACGCTTATCGCTCTGCCTGGCTGTTGATCGCCAGCATCCCGAAGCAACTCAACCACCACCTCGACATGCTCATCGACCTGTCGACGCCATTGCCAAGAGGATGGTGTTCCGTCCTTGACCAGGCGGTTGAAGCCACGCGCCTTCAACTGATCTGCGAGACTGGTATACTCATCGCCAATGGCAAGAACCTGCAGATTCATCACAATATCCACGTCCGAGGTGCCCGTATGCATCGGAACATCAGGCGGGGTCGCTGGAGTAAGGTAACGAGGAACAAGGCCTCCGACCAAGCGGAGGGTGTCCTTCAGATTCCCAAATGCGCTGAGCAGCGTGAGCAGCGTTCTCTCGCACGCGAGCGTCACGTCAACGCTGTATCCATCAGCTGTACGCGGTTTCATTTCCTTTCCCATAACGACTCCAAACGCTCTCTGATATGTTCAGCCAGTTCTTTGTTACGTCCATGGCCATTCAATAAATCCAGATACAATATGCACAAGCTTGCGAAGAAAGCCGGGCGCTCTGGGTGCTCACGACGAAAGAGTAGACTTGCAGCTTCTCGCTCGATAATCGTGACGTTTGCACCTTTGCTGGCACTTTTCAGCCCAAGAACGTCCGCCATTTTCTCTGCATAACCCTTGGGGACGATAATTTCTGCTCCATCGATGCTTGTCAGCAAAGGGGCAACGACATTGGCAGCTGCCGTTCCTGTAAACGCCCAAGGAAAATCCACGCCATAGCGCTCAATGCGCTCAGCCAAATGTGACAATAGGTGCTCGGGATTTTCGACAAAGGTATACCACTTGGTCTGTATCTCTTTACGGTCCTGCCACTGCTCGGCCCACGCATCCAACAATTTTTCAGGTCGCGTCAGCATTCTCCGTTTGCTGGGGCCGCCCCCGGAAGACTCTACCCATTCACGCAACGTTAACTCTTGCAAAACCACCGAGCAGGTGTACGAAGATGTCTCAGCTTGCTGCGCCAGCTCCGTACCCGTTAGCGATTCGTTGCCGTGCATCAAAAGCGCGTGAACCACGCTTTCCCGGGCATCGGTAAAGAGGTCTACGTTATGGGAATATTTTTTCAAGCGTTTGGACGGCTTTTCGATACTGATTAGCCAGCACTCGTGTTTCAAGTGGAGGCTGCCTCCCAGATCGAAGAAAGCTATATTCCGGGCCTTCAATTCTTCCTTGGCGCCAGGGCTTAGCGAACCTGCAGCAAGCATCCCAATAGCGTCGTGTGCATGATCTTGATTCCGCATGTAGTTGCTAAGCTTCCATACGGCATCTCTGACGTCCCGCGGGTAGACGTCCCTTTTGACCTCTACATAGACCATCAGGGTTTTGTTGGGAGTTTGGATTTCAATCAACCCATCCGGCTCGGAATCAGCCGTCGAGGAAAAAGGCATTCCCGGCACACCTCGCACCCTGGAGTCAGGACCAAAGGCCTCTTCGAGCGCTGTAGCCAGCTCCTTCAGCACCTGCTTCTCGAATTCGAATCCACCCAAATGTCGATGATGATATTGGTCCATATTCTTAGCCTCATTCGTATCATTAGCTGTGCAGCAAAAATTGCTAAAACAGCTAAATATTAGGCTTAATCCTACCATTAGCTGCCCAGCTAACAAGCCAATAAGGGCTAATATTGTGGTTTAACGGTTTCAGTGATGCCAGAGGGCCATCATTTAATGGAGGATTCTGCACGCGACAACAACTTGCCCAGTGCGGTGGGCGTTGATTCATCTGCAGCAGCCATTAAAAAAAACAGCCCTTACCCCCGGATATCATGATTTTTCACCAGCTCGAGCCTTCCTTATAGTCGTCTGAAGACCACTGGGAACACCGTGGTGTTTCCCTTCAGACGAGACACGCTTATGGACAATAAAAAAGACGCCATGCAACCTTCCGGGATAGGGATGGGAACTCGGGTGGTATGGGGAGGAGAGCAGGTTCGACATCCCTATAACGCGACCCAGACGCCCATCGTTGTCAGTGCTGCCTACGGCTATGACGATATCGATAAGTGGTATGACGTGGCATTGGGCAAGGAGCCCGGCTTCATTTACAGCCGGATGAGCAACCCCACTGTCGCTGTCCTGGAAGATAAACTTTGCGAGCTCGAAAACGCAGAGTCGGCTGTGGCTTTCAGTACCGGAATGGCCGCCATCAGCGGTGTGCTGCACACCTTCCTGTCCCATGGACAGCGTGTGGTATCCACGCGTGACAGCTACGGTGGTACGAACAAGATCTTTGAGGAGTTTCTGCCACGCATGGGGGTGGAGGTCACCCTGTGCGATACGCTCGATACTGTGGTGCTTGAGCAGGAGATTGCCAAGGGCTGCAACGTCCTGTACCTGGAAACGCCCACCAACCCGACGCTGAAGATCGTTGATATTCGACGCCTTGTCGCAGCGGCGAAGCGAGTGGGCGCATTGGTCATTGCGGACAATACCTTCGCAACGCCTCTGAACCAGAATCCCCTCGCTTTGGGCGTTGATGTGGTTGTGCACAGCGCTACCAAATTCCTGTCCGGTCATGGTGATGCACTCGGCGGTGTGGTGTGCGGCGCTGAGCATTTGATGTCTCAAGTTCGTCATTACCGCGAAATCAATGGGGCGTCACTGGACCCTTTTTCAGCGTATCTGATCATCCGCGGTATCAAGACACTGGCCCTGCGTCTTCGCCAGCAACAGGCGAGCGCGCAACTGTTGGCCGAGTATCTCTGTACCGAGCCGCTGGTCGAGTCTGTGAACTATCCGGGGTTGCCTGGACATCCAGGTCATGACATCGCCCGTTCGCAAATGAATGGGTTCGGCGCGATCGTCAGCTTCGTACTGAAAGGAGGCATGGGCACGGTGACCCGTTTGCTACCGCTGCTCAAATATGCGCATCGGGCGGGAAATCTGGGCGCTGTCGAGACCATCTATGGACCTGCCCGGACGACCAGTCACGTGGAAAATACCTTGGAGGAGCGTCAGGCACTTGGCATTTCCGAAGGTTTGGTTCGGGTGTCCGTAGGTATTGAAGATACCGCAGATTTATTGGCTGATCTGAAACAAGCCTTCGCTTTGGTGCGAAATAAACAAGGTGATGCAAACTTGCACTGCGCCCAACATTTCAGTGAAGCCTGAAGACGGGCAGGACTTTCGATCGTTATCTTAAGCCCTTCATGAAGCATGAAAATAATAAAATCCAGCGACGACAAAATTGTACTGCCAACACGTCAGTGACAAGGCGTTTGTCCGCCCATTTCATGAGAATAGAACTATGTCAGCACAGGTAGAAGAAAAGCAGCCCGAGCCAAACTCGCATTTCAAAAAGGAAATGCAAACCCGCCACATTGTTATGTTGGCGCTGGGCGGTGTGATCGGTACGGGGTTATTCCTGACCTCCGGTTACACGGTTAATCAGGCCGGGCCACTCGGTGCGGTGATCGCTTACATCATCGGTGCGGTGATGGTGTATCTGGTCATGGTGTGTCTTGGCGAGTTGGCTGTACAAATGCCGGAAACCGGATCGTTCAGTAGCTACGCGACGCGATACCTGGGCCCGGGCACAGGCTATACAGTGGCCTGGCTTTACTGGCTCACATGGGCGGTCGCCATCGGTTCCGAATTTACGGCGGCGGGCATACTGATGGTTCGGTGGTTTCCTGACACGCCGGTGTGGATCTGGAGTGCGCTGTTTGCCATCGCAGTGTTTTCCAGCAATGTCGTGTCTGTCCGGTTGTTTGCGGAGACTGAATTCTGGCTGTCGCTGATCAAGGTGCTGACCGTTATCACCTTCATCGCAATCGGTGGAGCGGCCATTTTCGGTCTTTTTCAAGTCCAGAACCTGCAGGGTGCAGGACTCTCCAACTTCACGCGTGAAGGGCTGTTCCCCACCGGATTTTTGCCCATTGCAATGACTCTCCTGGCTGTTTCCTTTGCCTTTTCCGGAACCGAGCTGATCGGGATTGCCGCCGGTGAAGCGCAAGATCCGCAAACCAGCGTGCCCAAGGCCATTCGAACGACAGTGGTGCGTTTGGCACTGTTCTTCGTCGGTACGATTTTCGTCCTTGCCACCTTGTTGCCACGAGAGCAGGCGGGGCTCGTGGAAAGTCCGTTCGTCATGGTGTTTGAGCTGATTGGCATCCCGTACTCTGCCGACATCATGAACTTCGTCATTCTCACGGCATTGATTTCCGCTGCAAACTCGGGGCTGTATGCAGCCTCGCGCATGCTGTGGACATTGAGCGACCAAGGGCATATGCCCAAGCGCTACGCCAGGCTCTCCCGTCGCGGCACTCCGGTGAACGCCATCGTCCTCAGTATGGCGGGTGCAGTGGCTTCTCTGCTCAGCAGCGTGCTTGCCCCTGATACGGTTTACCTGGCCTTGGTGTCCATCTCCGGCCTGGCGGTCGTCGTCGTGTGGATGAGCATTGCGGCAAGCCAGATTGCGTTCCGTCGCCAATACGTCGCCAATGGCGGACGAGTGGAAGACCTGCATTTCCGTGTGCGTGGCTATCCGTGGGTGCCCATTGGTGCGATTTTGTGTTGTCTGCTGGCCTGCGTGGGTATCGCTTTCGATCCTGAGCAGCGAGTGGCGCTTTACTTTGGCCTGCCCTTTATCGCGTGGTGTTATTTCGTTTACTGGATCACTCGCAACAAGAGAGCAGAGCGGTTGGCGTTAGACGCCGCTGTTCATTCCTCTGGCACCGCATGAAGTTCTCAGGCAATGATTGAGCATAGATAAAGCCCTGATGAGGTTGCGCCGATGAGTCAAAAATCACTACCCCCCTTGAACTGGTTGAGGGCATTCGAAGTATCGGCGCGTTATTTGAACTTTACCCATGCGGCAGAAGAACTTCATCTGACTCAAGGGGCTGTGAGTCAGCAGATCCGTCAGTTGGAAAGTCACCTCGGGGTAGCGCTGTTCAAGCGCTTGCCCCGAGGGCTTGGCTTGACCGAGGAAGGGCAGTCTTACCTGCCTGTCGTACAAGACGCGATCAGTCGCCTTGCCGTCGGCACCAACGAGATTTTCGGCCAGCACAAACGAAGACATTTGAAGGTGCGTGGCAGCCTTTCCTTTCTTCACTATTGGTTGGCCCCCCGGCTCGCGGATTTTTGTCGGGAGTATCCGCAGATCGATATTCGGTACATCAGCAATATCTGGGTGAAGGAACCGGACGGCGAGGACGACCTGGAGATTCGCTGGGGCTGCGGCGAGTGGTCGGGCTTGCACGCCCAGCGATTGACCTGGGACATCCTTCAGCCTGTTTGCTCCCCGACGCTCATGGCCAGCTCACCCATTCATGAGCCTCGCGACTTGATGAACCATTCCCTGCTTCACGTGTTGGGTTACGAAGAGGGGTGGGGTTACTGGTTGAAGCGAGTGGGCGCAGACGACGTCGACTATTCCCGTGGCCTTCAGTTCGACACGCTGATTTCGACGATCCGCATGGCTGAATTGGGGCAGGGCGTTGCGCTGGCACGCTCTTCCGTGGTCGAGGATTTACTCAAAAGCGGGCAATTGGTTGCGCCCTTCAGTCACCGAATCGAGGCCAGCGAATCTTTTTATCTGGTACACGAACAGGCCGAAGCGCTATCGCCAGATGCCGCCAATTTTTCTACCTGGCTGGTGGCTCAAGCCCATCGCCTTCTGTAACACCGATGGGGAGTGATCATGGAATATGTAAGCACACGCGGCGGTGACACGCGCACGGATTTTCGCGGTGTGGTGTTGTCGGGGCTCGCCGAAAATGGAGGCCTGTATGTCCCGAGCTGTTTGCCGGTATTCACGCAGAAACAAATTACCAGTTGGTCATGGCTGCCGTTTGATGAGTTGGTATGGCGGATAGTCTCGCCCTTTGTTGGCCCGTCCATGGACGAAAGCGCCCTGCGTGGCTTGCTCAGTGACAGCTATCGACAATTCAGGCACCGCGCCATTACGCCGCTTGAGCAGATCGGGCATAACGAGTGGATACTCCAGCTGTTTCATGGCCCGACCGGTTCCTCCAAGGATTTCGCCGCGCAATTGCAGGCGCGCCTGGTCAAGCATTTTCTGCAGGAGGTCGGGAAAGAAGCATGGGTGGTCGGGGCCACTAACGGCGATACCGGCCTCGCGGCGCTTGAAGCCTTTGCTGACTGCCCGGCCGTCCGCATGGCGATCCTGTATCCGCGCCACGGGCTTGCGCCTGGGCAACTCAGTGCCTTGCAGGCAGCCGACCCGCAGCGGGTTCATCTGTTCGCGGTCGACGGCAATTTCGATGATTGCCAGACACTGGTCTCGCGACTGCTGCGTGAATGGCCGCTGAACGGAGTGATGCCGGTCTGTTTCAATTCCACCAATTGGATCGGCGTCCTGGCCCAGATCGTTTTTTACTTCCACGCGGCCTTGCAACTGGGCGGTGGCTCGCGTCCCGTCGGCTTTAGTGTTCCAGCGGCCAGCTCGGCCGAGATCTACGCCGGTTACATTGCGCAGAAAATGGGCTTGCCGATCAATCAGGTGATCATTTCCACCAACAGCAATGATGCCCTGCACCAGTTTTTTCATTGCAATCGCTACTCCACCCGGATGACCGATCGAACCGTGTCGCCGGCGATGGACTTCTCGTTGTATTCCAACCTGGAGCGGTTTATCTGGGAGATTTACGAGCACGATGGCGGCTCGACAAAAGCCCTGATGGAGCATTTTGAACGTTGCGGAGAAATGAGCATCGGCAACCCGCAATGGCTGCGTGCTCGCGTACTCTTCGATTCCTATGCCGTAGACGAGTCCCAGGTGCGCGATGAGGTGGTCGAGTTGTTCCGGGAAACAGGCTCGGCCATCGATCCTCACACAGCGGTCGGCGTACTGGCCGGCCGGCTTCATCGACGCAGCCTCGGCGCACCGATGGTCACATTCGGGCAAATTGCGCCGGCCAGGTCGGCGACGCTGTTGGCCGAGCTGGGCGTCTGGCAAGCAAGCGTTCCGAGCACTGCCGAGGTGCGGGCGCAACCACCGTACCTGGCCAAGGACGATCTGGACGGTCTGTGCCAGGTTCTCCGTCTGGCGCAGCAGGGGCTTGTATGAAGCGCATCCTGGATCCGCTGGACGAACGCATTCTGGCTGAACTGACCGCCAATGCGCGAATAGCCCATATCGAACTGGGCGCCAAGATCAACCTGTCGCGCAATGCGGTGCGCCAGCGCATCGAGCGTCTTGAGCGCGACGGTGCGATCCAGGGTTATACGGTAATTCTTGGTGAGTCGCGGCGGCCGACGTCGCTGATCAGCGCCGTGATCTTCGTCTACCGCTACGACCGCATGCGCGGTGAAGAAGTCCTGGCGGCGCTGCGCTCCCTACCCGAAGTCGTGCAATGTGAAGTGCTCAGTGGCGAGTTCGATTTGATGCTGCGCGTGAATGCCGCCACACCTGAACGCGTGCACCTCGTGTGGAAGGAAATCGCGGCCATGCCCGGGGTGGAAAACACCGTGACCTCGTTCGTTCTTTCGGCGGTGTTTTGACTGCATCGGGCTTGGGCAAAACGCCCAACTAATACAGCAATTTGCCATATTCAACTGCCAGTGCCGGGCTCTTAGGATGTTCCTGTCGAACAATATCCATAAAGGAACAGCTGTCATGACTCAGTACAAAATTGCCTTGGTAGGGTTTGGTGGCGTAAACCGTGGCTTCGCCCAATTGGTCGCCGATCATAATGCCGAGTGGAAAGAGTCCCTGGGCTTCACGGTCAAAATTGTCGGTGTCACCGATCTGTTCCTCGGCTCGATCGTTGCCAAAGACGGTCTGGATGCAAAGCAGCTGGTCGCACTGCCCGTTGAGAAAGGCGCACTCGCTCAGTTGCCCGGCGGCAATGCCGAGGCCTTCAACGAAACCGTGATCAAGCATTCCGGTGCAGACATCATCGCGGAGGCCACCTTCACCAATCCGGTGGATGGCGAGCCCGCCACGACCTTTTGCCGTTGGGCATTGGAAAGTGGCATCCATGTAGTGACCACCAATAAGGGGCCCATTGCACTGCACGGTGCCGAGCTCAAGGCGTTGGCCCGTCGCAACCAGGTGGCTTTCGAATACGAGGGAGCTGTGATGAGTGGCACCCCGGTGATACGTCTGGCCAGGCAGGCTTTGGCGGGTGCTAACGTACAAGGCTTCGAAGGCATCCTCAACGGTACTTCCAACTACGTGCTCACCCAAATGAAAGACGGCCTGACGTTCAACGATGCCGTCTTGCAAGCGCAACAGCTCGGCTACGCCGAGGCGGATCCAACTGCCGATGTGGAAGGGTTTGACGTACGTCTCAAGGTGGTCATCCTGGCCAATGAACTGCTCGATGCACGATTGAAGGTCAGCGATGTGATGTGTTCGGGTATCAGCGCTATCAGCGCGCAAGATATTGCCCAGGCCACTGCCAATGGCGCGAGCTGGAAACTGATCGGCTCCGCCGACCGAGAGGCGGATGGCTCGGTTCGAGCGAGTGTGGAGGCCCGGCTGCTGCCGAACTCGCATCCTCTGGCAGGTATCGTCGGCGCCACAAATGCGGTGTCATTCAAAACCGGACTGCTGGGTGCCGTCACGGTGTCCGGGCCGGGGGCAGGGCGTATCGAGACGGCCTTCGCATTGCTGTCGGACATCGTCGCCATCCACACCGCCTCTGGCAAGTAAGGGGAGACAGTCATGAGCGTATCCAGCATGGCCAGTATCCAGCTTGTTGAAGCCAAACAGATTGATGTGTTCAGTCCCTTCGATGGTCGCTTGGTGGGAAGCGTCCCTTGCCTCGATGCCGCCGCCGTTCCCGGCTTGCTGGAACGCGCGCGAATCGGCGTGCGCGAGAGTGCGGCAATGCCTCGTCACCTGCGTGCACGCATCCTGGAGGACGCGGCCCGGTGTGTGGAGCTTGAGTCCGCAGCATTTGCCAGACTGATCGTTGCAGAAGCGGGAAAAACACTGCGCCAGGCAGAGAAGGAAGTGAAGCGTTGCGTGAACACGCTGAAGCTATCGGCGGAGGAGGCGCGTCGTAACGCCGGGGAAGTGATCCCGTTTGGGGCTTATGAAGGATCAGAATCGCGTCAAGGCTGGTTCACGCGGGAACCGTTGGGGCTTATCGTCGCCATCACGCCCTACAACGATCCGCTGAATCTGGTCGCCCATAAACTCGGCCCGGCAATCGCTGGCGGCAATGCCGTGATTCTGAAACCCTCGGAGCTCGCGCCCTTGTCTGCACTCAAGCTCGTTGAGTGCCTGGTGAAAGCGGGTCTTCCACCCTCTGTGATTACCCCGGCTACCGGGGGCGTCGACCTGGGTAAAGCGCTGGTGGAGATTCGCGAAGTGCGGATGATTTCCTTTACCGGTGGCTTTGCCACGGGAGAGGCCATTGCACGTAGTGCCGGGTTGAAGAAGCTGGCAATGGATTTGGGAGGGAATGCCCCGGTTCTCGTGCTTGAAGATTGTGATATCGAACCGACCGTGGAGTCCTGTGTGTCGGGTGCCTTCTGGGCGGCAGGGCAGAATTGCATCGGCACCCAGCGCATCCTTGTTCATCGTTCGATTTATGAGGACTTCCGTGAGCGTTTTGTCAGCCAGACGCGCGCACTGGTGGTGGGCGATCCTGACCAGCGAGCAACGGATGTAGGTCCGATGATTACCGAACAGGCGGCGCGTCGTACCGAACAATTGGTCAATGAGGCGCTGGCCGAGGGTGCCGTTCTTCTGTGTGGACACCATCGCCAGGTGGGCAGTTACGCGCCGACGGTGCTTGAGCATGTGGGGCATGGCAGTACGATCTGGAAGCAGGAAGTCTTCGCGCCGGTGGTTATCCTGGAGCCGTTTGACCAGCTGGAAGACGCTATCGCCCTGGCCAACGCAACAGAGTACAGCTTGCATGCCGGTCTTTTTACCCGTGACATTTCCAAAGCGTTGAAACTGGCGCGACAGATTGAAGCGGGTGGCGTGATGATCAATGACTCTTCCGATTATCGGTTCGATGCCATGCCTTTCGGTGGTTTCAAGTACGGAAGTCTGGGGCGCGAAGGTGTTCGATTCGCGTATGAAGACATGACGCAGCCTAAAGTGGTGTGCATCAACGAGCTGGATTGATCCATTGCCAGCGCCTGCAGTTGCGCGCTGGCGACCGCTGCAAGCGCCTTGCTGTCACATCGGCATGAATCAGAGTGGCCCCAGTTGAAGGGGGTATTCGATGACCACATACACTCGGTCGATGTCATCGCCGGCCTGGGCGCTATTCGCTCGATGGGTGACATAAGACAATTGCAGGGACAAATGCCTGGCCGGGCCGGACTGGACGATGTAGTGCAGGTCCAGGTCGCGCTCCCAATGCCGGCCACCGTCCCCTTGTTGAGGCTGGTATTCGTCGGTGACCGGGTCGAAGGGATTATACGCTCCGCCCTGGGGTGCCTGAGTGCCGTCAATGCCTCGGCCGGTGACGTAGCGGGCCATGAATTTCAGCCCTGGCAGGCCGAAGGTACCCAGGTCAAGATCGTAGCGCGCCTGCCAGGAGCGTTCATGGGGGCCGTTGAAATCGGCGTACTTGATCGAGTTGGCCAGGTAGATGGAGTCACCGCCGACGAAGTCGAAGGGCGTGTCACCGTTGATTTTCTGATAGGCCAGGGTAAAGGACTGGGCACTGACGGTGTATTTGCCTGACAGGCTGAAGGCGGTGTTATCGATCGCCCCTGCAACGGTTTTGCCATAGTCCTGAGTTCGGTAAACATTGCTGTCGAAGAAATAACCAGACTGCTTCAGGTGCAGGTTGGCGTAGTACTGACGCCAGGTATCGCTCAGCTCGGAAGCATAAAGGGCACCGCCCACCGGGCGCTCTTCGAACAGGTTGGCCCCGATAAAATCGATGCCGCCCGTATTGGTGCTCACCCCGTAACCGGAAAAGTCCCCCTGACGGGTGGACGCATCCTGATTCTTGAACGCAGTGAAGTGACCGGCCAACACATGCACGTCATCGATTTCACGGCTGTCGATCAACAGGCCCGTGGCGTATTCCGGTTGCAGGCGTTTGTCCGCAGTGTCGAACACCGGAGTTTCCACGGTCATTTCACCGAATGCCAGGGTGGTACGCGAGGCTCGCAGCTTCAGGGTTGCACCACCGCTGGAGTAGTTGGATTCGCTGCGGCCGTCATCATTCAAAGGCAACAATCCCGTCCCGGAGTGCCCCTTGCCGCCGTCCAGTTTCACACCCAGAAATCCGTGAGCATCAATACCCACCCCAATCGTGCCGGGCGTGAACCCGGATTCGAACGAGGTGATGAAACCCTGAGCCCATTCCTGTTTATAACTCTTGTCTGCCGGGGACGGCGATCGATAGTCGTTGTTGAGGTAGAAGTTTCGACTGAGTAGTTCTAGCGTCGCCCCTTGCACAAACCCTTGCCTGGATTGTGCAGGCTCGGTCGCCATCGCCGTTGCGGCCGTACCCATGAGCATTACGCATACCCAGACGGGCGTATGGGGTTCGGTCATTTTGCCTGTGCCCTGAAGTGCCACGGTTTTTGTTTCAAGCCTTGCGCTCGATATTTTGTTGCTGAACACACAACCATCGCTTTGTCGGTCAAGTTGACGAGATGGTTACCCATTCCACAACGTCGTGATTGAACGGGTGTGCTGAGTTTTTGACCCCTTCAACTCAGCACATCGTTGCAAGTCTGACTACCATGGAGCCATGCATGATGTAGAACAGTCCGCCGATGACAGCCCTGCGCCGAAGATCGCCGCACCGCCGCGCACAGGGTGACGCGCCGCCGATCGATTGACTTCAACCCTGCGTAAAGGAGCACGTGCCATGAGTACATTCACCACCCGCGACGGTACCGAGATTTATTACAAGGACTGGGGTACCGGTCAGCCCATCGTCTTCAGCCACGGTTGGCCGTTGAATGCCGACAGCTGGGAATCGCAGATGATCTTCCTGGCTTCCCAGGGCTATCGGGTTATCGCCCACGACCGCCGTGGCCATGGCCGCTCCAGCCAGCCGTGGTTCGGCAACGACATGGACGCCTACGCCGATGACCTGGCGCAGTTGATCGAGTTGCTGGACCTGAAGGACGCCGTACTGTTCGGTTTCTCCACCGGTGGTGGCGAGGTGGCGCGCTACATCGGTCGTCACGGCACCGGGCGCGTGGCCAAGGCCGGGCTGATTTCCTCGGTGCCGCCGCTGATGCTCAAAACCGAAGCCAACCCCGGTGGCTTGCCCATCGAAGTGTTCGACGGTATTCGCCAGGCTTCGCTGGTGAATCGCTCACAGTTGTACAAGGACCTCGCCAGCGGCCCGTTCTTCGGCTTCAACAAGCCCGGCGCCAAACCGTCCCAGGGCCTGGTCGACTGGTTCTGGATGCAGGGCATGACCTCAGGCCACAAGAACGCCTACGACTGCATCAAGGCGTTCTCGGAAACCGACTTCACCGAAGACCTGAAGAAGTTCGACGTACCGACGCTGGTGGTGCATGGCGACGCCGATCAGGTGGTGCCGATCGAAGCGGCGGGCATCGCGTCGGCAGGCTTGGTGAAGGGTTCGCAGCTCAAGGTATATTCCGGTGCGCCCCATGGCTTGACCGATACCCACAAGGATCAGCTCAACGCCGATTTGCTGGCATTCCTCAAGGGTTGATCCGGAATGCGGCGCGGACGCAGATCCGCGCCGCATTCAGCTCCCGCGCAAAGCCTCAACTGTTTCTATGCGCTCCATTCACCGGCATGCGACTGCCCAGGCGGTAGCGTGAGGAGGGGTGGATCAGGCGTACATAGGTGACGATCTTGTCCTGGCTCCATGTCCGTCGCATGAGAACCAGGCAGGGCTCGTTGGCATCAATCTGCATGTGCTTGCTTTCATCACTGCTGGGGTGGCTGGCTTCGACGATATGCTCCATTTCATCGGGCTTGATGACTTGCAGCAGGTACCTCGCCGGTTGCAGGTCCTCACCAAAGTCCTGTTGAAGAAACTCCGGCACTAACTCGGGATTGACGTACCGATCCTCAAGCTGCACCGGTATGCCTTCCTCGCAGTGCACACAGATCAGATGGAAAACCGAGGAGCCGGTGGCCAGCGCGAGTGCGGCCGCCACCGGCATCGAGGCGGCCTCGCGCCCCAAGTGCAGGACGCGACAGGTGTAGCGGTGGCCCCGGGCGATGATTTCGTCCGCGATGTTGGTGATTCGCAGCAGATTCGATTGCGGTTTGCTTTCAGCCACGAAAGTACCGACGCCCGAAATTCGCACCAGATGACCCTCTTCGGTCAGTTCACGCAAAGCCCGGTTGACGGTCATGCGCGACATGCCCAACTCCTGCACCAAACGGTTTTCCGAAGGGATCAGGTCACCGGGTTTCCAGACGCCCGTGCGAAGCTTGCCTTGGACAAAGTCCTTTGCGCGCCGATAGAGGGCTTGCGGCGTATTTTTCGTCATCAGTCGGTCCGCGTCTCTTGTACGGCAAGCACCCTTGCAAGCGCCAGGAGAAAAAGGTCGTTATCCTCACAGCTTCCTATGGATACCCGCAAGTGCCGAGCGTATCCGGCTTCGCGCCAGGGCTTGACGATGACCCCTTCACGTAGCAGCGCCTGATTGATCACTTCGCCAGGCCAGGCGGTGGTGAAGTACAGGAAGTTGGCCATGGAGGGCGCGGTGGATACGCCCAATTGCTGTAAAGCGGCCACCAGGCGCCGACGCTCGCGGGCCACATGCTCAAGGGTCGCTTGCAGATGCCCGTCATCGGCCAGTGCCGCAAGCGCAGCGGCTTGCGCCACGCTGTTGACGTTGAAGGGCGTGCGCAGACGATCGATCAGATCGGCCAGCAGCGGATCGCTGACGATGCCATAGCCAACCCGCAAACCTGCCAGGGCATAGGCTTTGGAGAAGGTGCGCAGCAAAATGAACGGTTTGCCGCTGGCCTGAATCAAACCCAGGCAATCCGGGTAGTCAGCCTCGAATCGGGCGTACTCGAAATAAGCCTCATCGAACACCAGCAGACACTGTGGCGGCAGTGCGGCGAGCAGTCGTTGCAATTCTTCGGTGTTCAAGGTGCAGCCGACCGGATTGGAAGGGCAGGAGAACATCAGCAGACGGGTGCGCGGGGTGAGCGCGTCGATCATCGCCGGCACGTCGAAAGCTCCTTCGGCCGTCATCGGGATGCCCAGAACACGGGCACCGGCCGCGATGGGGTAGATGAAGTGCAGACCGAAGGAGGGCACCACGGTGACGACTTCATCGTCACGGTCGAGAAATACCCGGCTGATGATGCTCAGCAAGTCTTCGGAGCCATTGCCGAACACCAATTGGTTAGCGGGTATCCCGAGCTTTTCAGACAGCGCGGCGCGCAGCTCCAGGCAATTGGCGTCTGGATACAAGGCAATCCTCGAGCAGGCTTGGGTCATGGCCGCAGTGACGGCCGGCGCCGGGCCAAGAGGATTTTCATTACTGCCCAGCTTGGCCACGCGAGTCAGCCCAAAGCGTTTGCGCACCGCCTCAGTGCTCAAGCCCGCGTTGTAGCTGGCGAGGTCGCGTACTTCGGCGCGGGCTAACAGATTCAGATCATGGGAACTCATACGGAGCTGACCTCTTGGGTGTCTTGCCAGAAGGCATTGCGGTCCAGGTAGTTCTGCAGGAATTGCTGCAGGCGTGGCTGTTCGGCGTTGTGGAAGATTTCGCGCGGGGTGCCGTGAGCGACCACTCGGCCCTGGTCGAGGAATACCACTGAATCGGCAACCTGGGCGGCGAAGCCCATTTCATGGGTGACCACCACCATGGTCATGCCTTCCTTGGCCAGGGTTTTCATGACCTGCAACACCTCGCCGACCAGTTCCGGGTCGAGGGCAGAAGTGGGCTCATCGAACAGCATGATGTGTGGCTCCATCGCCAAGGCTCGGGCAATCGCCACGCGCTGTTGCTGACCACCGGAAAGTTGCGCCGGATACGCTGCGGCTTTGTCAGCCAATCCGACTTTATCGAGCATCGTCATGGCCCGTTGCCGAGCGTCATCGGCAGACAACTTGCGCACCCTCAACAAGGCTTCACTCACATTGCCAAGGGCAGTCATGTGCGGCCACAGATTGAATTGCTGGAACACCATGCCGACATTGCGCCGCACTTGATTTATTTGCGACTGTGCCGCGCGCTTGCGACCTTTGCCATTTTCCGGCAGCCAGCCAAGCAATTGGCCTTCGATATAAATTTCGCCCTCATCGTATTCTTCGAGAAACGCCATGCTGCGCAACAGCGTGCTTTTACCTGAGCCTGAAGGTCCGATCAGACACACCACTTCAGAGTGCCGGACTTGCAAGTCGATACCCTTGAGTACGCGAAGAGAGCCAAAGCTCTTGCCGACGTTGCGCAGCTTGAGCATCGGCTCTGTGTTCGTAGGGAGTGCCTTGGAAGTCTTCATCGCTTCACCTGATTGTTTCAATGCGGATGAGTGTGGCGGGGCTGTCGATGCTGAACGGGTGGGGGGCGCGAACCGGTCGATGACAGCAGGATGGAGGTCGTTCATCGCGGTTGCTTCTGCATGAAACGCCCGACACGCACTTCCAGCAGCATGCCCAGTCTTGAACACGCTTCCACCAGCAACAGGTAGCCGATGCACAGGACCAGCAAGGTTTCGACGAAGGCAAAGGTTTCCGAGCCAATGCCGGTGAGGACCATGGTCAGTTCGGGGATGGTGATGATCGACAATACGGCGGTTTCCTTGCAAAGGATGGTGACCAGATTGACCAGCGCCGGCAGGATGATCACCAGCATCTGTGGAATCTGAATGCGCATGATGCATTGCAGGCGGCTGATGCCCAGGCAGTCGGCGGCTTCCAGTTGTCCACGGGCTACGGATTCAAAACCGGTGCGAAAAATTTCCGCGAAATAAACGCTGCCATAAATGCCCAAGCCGAGAATGCCGGCCGGAATAGGGTCCAGGTTCAACCCGAAAGAAGGACCGCCGTAGTACACCAGGAACAGCTGGACCAGAAACGGCGTACTTCGAATCATTTCGATGAATACCCGCAACGGTGCGCGAACCAGGCGATTGCCGAACAGTTGGGCAACGGCAATCAACAGGCCCAGCAGCAGGCCCAGCGCCACACCCGCAGACCAGGTGCCGAGGGTGACCATGAAGCCTTCACCGATGTCGCCGAGGTGGTCGGTGATGATCGAGGAGTCAAAGATCATGCGGTGCGCTCCTTCAGATGACGTTCCAGCTGGCCACCCAGAAACGCCAGCGGAATGTTGATCAGGCAATAGAAGCCCGCCAGCATCAGGTAGTCCTGGACGAACATGTAGTCGCTGGCCGCAATGTTCTGGGCTGTTCGGGTCAGATCGGCCAGGCCCACCACCGACACCAGTGACGACGCCTTGATCAGCAGGATCATTTCATTGACCAGTGCCGGCAGGGTCAGGCGCACGGCTTGAGGGACGCGAATGCGCACCAGCATCTGTCCCGAACTCAGGCCCAGCAGGCCTGCAGCCTCCAGCTGACCGCCGGGGATGGCGAGAAAGCCACCGCGCATGATTTCAGCGATGTACGCACCCGCCGCGAGGGACAGACCGATCACTGCTGCCACCATGGGCGAAACGTTGGGCAGGCCGATACGCGGCAGGAAGTAATAAATGAACAGTAATTGCACCAGCAGTGGAATGCCGCGGAACACAAAGATGTAAGCGCCGCCCAGACGTCTGAGTAACGGCAGGGGCGAAAGGCGCAAGCTGCCCACGATAACGCCTATGACAAAGCCAAAGGCCAATGCTGCGACGGAAATCTCCAGGGTCACCAGCAGGCTGTCCAGCAGCAGTGGCAGGTTTTTCAGCAGTAAAGGCCAATCGAACATTCGTCGTGCCTCCGGTATGGATCGATCACCGGCTCGGCTGAGCCGGCGATCCGTTCATCGAACCTGTGGGCCGGGTTTACCAGGTAGGCTCGAAGTCAGCCTTAGGCACGTCCATTTCGGTCCCCAGCCATTTCTTTTGCAGGGCAGCGAGACGGCCGTCATCGTGCATTTTCAGCATGGCTTGATCGAGGGCGGCGATCAGACTGTTGGCATCATCGTCTTTGCGTCCCAGGTACGCGAAGTAGGATTTCTTGCCGAACGGGGGCATCACCACTTTGTACTTGTCCGGGTGCTGGGCGGCGACGTAGGAAATGTTCGGCAGGGAGTTGGCGACGGCAACGATGCGCTTGGTTCCAAGCTCCGCATAGGCCTGGTTGTTGTCGATGTATTCACGGACATCGACTTTTTTCGGCAGGGTGGAGGCGAAGGTTTTCAGTTCTTCGAGCTGCGCCGAGCCTTTGCCTGCGCCCACCGCTTTGCCGCTAATGTCTTCGGGCTTGGTGATGGAGCTGTCCTTGGCGCTGACCAGCAACGCTACGGTGGCCTCGGCTACCGGGAGCAGGAAATGGTAACGCTCCTTACGTGCCTTGGTCACGATAAGGGGCCCCCCGACGATGTCGAACTTCTTGGCTTCCAACCCCGGCAACACGCTCGGCCATGGCAGGTCCATGAACCTGACCTTGACGCCCAGCTCCTTGCCCAACTGCTCGAACAGCTCAGCGTTCAGGCCTTGCTGTTTGCCGCCCTCGGTGAAATCGAAAGGCGCAAATTGCAGCTCGGTGCCCACCACCAGTTCGCCGGACTTTTTCACGTCGGCGAGCTGATCGGCCTGAGCTGTCATACAAGCCCCGGCCAAGGTCAAGGCGATGCACAGGCCGTTGAGTTTTTTACTGAACAGAGAATCGAGTTGCATGGTGTAACTCCTTCATCAGGTGCAGCGAGGCTTAGGGTGAGTGTTGGTCCCACGGTTGCAGCAGTAAACGTGCCATGGCGGTATATACAGCTTGAACAGCTACTCAGCCGAGGATCTTCCCCGGATTGAGAATGCCCTTGGGGTCGAAGCAATCCTTCAATTGCTGCATGGCCCTGCGAGCCTCGGTGCTGACTGAGTGATGGAGAAACTCGCGCTTGAGCAGGCCTATGCCATGTTCGGCCGAGACCGAGCCGCCCAATTCGCCGACCGCGCCATAAACCAGTTCCTCTACCTCAAGGAGTGGGGCGGGCTGGGGCAAGGAGGCGCAGTCGACGGTCAGGTGCAGGTTGCTGTCACCGATGTGACCGAAATACACACTGTGGTTGCCCGGCCAGCGTTGCTCCAGGCGCTGGCGACAGCGTTCGGCGAAGTCGCCGATCAGGCCGATGGGCAAGCTGATGTCGAAATTCAACGGGGTCATGCGCAGGGGAAATTCGCCGGTCGCTTCACGGATCTTCCAGAGTGCCCGGGCCTGGGTTCGGGAGCTGGCCAACACCGCGTCAACCACTTCACCGGCGGCAAAGGCGGCTTCCAGCGTCTGTTCAAGCGGCTCCCGAGGGCCGGCGGACTCGAGCAATACATACAGCGGATGATCCAGCGACATCGGGGCGGTCGGGTTTTCCAGCCAGGAAACGCCCAGGCGGAAGAAGTCTTGCCACATCAATTCATAGGCTTGCGGAGTCCCCACGCTACGCTGCACCCGGCGCAGCAGGCTGACCGCACTCGGGTAATCGGGCAGGGCGCACAGCAGGGTGGTGGTTTCACCAGGTGCCGGCGCCAGTTTCAATACTGCACGGGTGATCACCCCAAGGGTGCCTTCGCTGCCGATGAAACACTGTTTCAGGTCATAACCACAGTTGTTCTTGATCATTTTGTTGAGCAGATCGAGCACCCTTCCATCGGCCAGGACCACCTCCAGTCCGAGTACCAGGTCACGGGTCATGCCGTAGCGGATCACCGCGTTGCCGCCCGCATTGGTGGCGATGTTGCCGCCAATCTGGCACGAGCCGCGGGCACCGAGATCCAGCGGGAACATGAAACCCGCCGCGAGGACCGCTTGCTGGATTTCCTCCAGGGTGGTGCCGGCCCGGACACTGATGGTCGCCGCTGCCGGGTCGATTTCTTCGATGCCGCGCAGGCGCTCGAGGGACAGGGCAATGTCCGTCTCACGCGGCACGGCGCCACCGGCCAGCCCGGTCATCCCGCCTTGGGGGACCACCGATTGCTGTGCGTCGTTGCAGATGCGCAAAGCGCTCGCGACCTGCTCCGTGGTGCGCGGCAGCAACAGCGCGGCAGGGCAGGCGGGTGCATGGCCGGTCCAGTCGCTGTAGTGCCGTCGGCTGATATCGGTACCGGTGAGTACCGCGGCATCACCCAGCGCCTGGCGCAACTGTTCGAGGGTCTGTTGCAGATCGTTCATCGATTCAACTCACGGTGAAGGAAGTGGAAGTCGTCGCGCGGATCAGGCGTACAAGCGTTCGGCAGGTAGCCAGCGAGTGAACGCCGCGTTCTCGACCCAGGCCCGTGCCGCAGCGATGTCCGGTGCGAAGTATCGGTCTTCATCGTAATGCGCGACTTCGCGGCGAATCATCGTCAGCACCTCCTTGAGTTTATTCGAGGTCTGCAGCGGTGCATGCAAATCCACGCCTTGAGCGGCACCGAGCAGTTCGATGGCGACCACTGCGCTGCTGTTACCGGCCATGTCCAGCAAGCGACGCGCCGCGAACGTCGCCATCGAGACATGATCTTCCTGGTTGGCCGACGTCGGCAGGCTGTCCACCGATGCTGGATGCGCGAGGGTCTTGTTCTCCGAGGCGAGGGCGGCAGCGGTGACCTGAGCGATCATGAAGCCGGAATTCAAACCGCCTTCGCGCACCAGGAAGGCTGGCAGACCCGACAGTGCCGGATCGACCAGTTGGGCGATCCTGCGCTCTGACAACGCACCGATTTCTGATATGGCCAAGGCCAGGACGTCGGCCGCCATGGCCACCGGTTCAGCGTGGAAGTTGCCACCGGAGAGCACGTCCCCATCGGCACAAAACACCAGCGGGTTATCCGAGACGGCGTTGGCCTCTCGCAGGAAGACCCCCGCGGCGAAACGCATATGGTCCAGGCAGGCGCCCATCACTTGAGGCTGGCAGCGCAGCGAATACGGATCCTGTACCCGGTCGCAATTGCGGTGGGATTCGCGAATTTCGCTCGTGGCCAGCAGTTCCCGATAAAACAACGCCACATCGATTTGCCCGGGCTGTCCGCGTACCGCCTGGATGCGCGGGTCGAAAGGCACGTCCGAACCTTTCAGCGCTTCTACGCTCAGGCTGCCGGCGACGACGGCAGCGCTGAACAATTTTTCGCAGGCGAACAGACCACGCAAGGCCAGCGCCGTCGATACCTGAGTGCCATTGATCAATGCCAGGCCTTCCTTCGGCCCCAGCACCATCGGTTCGAGGCCGGCAATCGCCAGGCCCTCGACGGCATCCATTTCTCGACCCTCGTGGCGCACCCGGCCGACGCCGATCAGCACCGCGGACATATGGGCCAACGGCGCCAGATCGCCCGAAGCGCCAACGGAGCCTTGCGACGGTATGCAGGGATAAACCCTGGCGGCATAGAGCTTGCCCAGGGCCTGGATAACTTCCCAGCGAACCCCGGAAAACCCACGGGCGAGGGAGCCGACTTTGAGCACCATGATCAGGCCGACACTGGCGTCATCGAGCAAGGGGCCGGTGCCAGTGCAGTGCGAGAGCAGCAGATTGCGTTGCAGCTTGGCCAGGGATTCGGTGGCGATGGAGGTCCGGGCCAGCAGCCCGAAACCGGTATTGATGCCGTACACCGTGCGCTGATTGGCGATAATCTGGTCTACCGTACGAGTACTCGCATCGACAGCGTCGCGTGCAGCCGGGTCCAGTTCGAAAGGGCTTTGCGACTGGTAGACGGCGCGCAATTGATCGAGGGTGAGTTGACCGGGTTTGAGCTGCAGCGATGCGTGCATTGAGAGCGTCCTGAGGTCGGCGGGGCGTGGAACAGAGGGCTACTTGATCCTGTATATACAGCTAGGCAAAATGCAGGCCAGAAATTCGTCGCCTGTCGCTGAGCAGCATCCCAGACAGGGATTATTCGCGAGTAAAGGCGAATGAAAGACACGCCTTCGTCCAGCCTGTAACCAAAGGTTGCACCAATTGGAATCTCTTTGCGCCCTGATGGGGCATAGGGAAACCAATAGGTAACAGGTTGCTTGAGACTGCTTGAGTGAAAAAAGCGGAGCATTCGCTTTAGCGCAAAGCTTTCCAGTGATTGCCGGAATGAGCGGCACAGTAAATGCTTTGTGCTGTATATACCGGCTTCAAATTCGTTGACGAGACCGCCATCTGCCAGTGTTTGCACAGTTCATCCAGGTGTTTGCACAATTCATTCAGGAGTGAGCATGACCTCTAGCACCAATTTGCCTCTGATCGATATGTCAGGTGTCCGCGAAGGGGATCAGGCGAGTGTTCGCCGTGCGGGTGACGCTATTCGAAAAGCCTGCAGCGAAACCGGCTTCTTCTACATCGTCAATCACGGCGTGCCGCAAGCGGTCATCGATAATGCCATGTCGGCAGCCGCTGAATTCTTTGCCTACCCGACCGAAATCAAACGCCAGGTGGCAGTCAACAAGCGACACCGGGGCTGGCATGCGCTCGGGGGCGCGACCATGTATGAAGCCACCAAGCCCGATCACAAGGAGTTCTTCAGCATCGGCCTGGAGCTGACGGAGGACGATCCCTGCGTCATCGCCGGAGAGGCCCTGCGTGGACCGAACCAGTGGCCGCCCTTCATGCCGTCGTTGCAGGATGCATTAACCGAGTACTACGCGGAAATCGGCAAGGCCGGCGCGGATCTGCTCAGAGCAGTAGCGGTGGGATTGGGTATTGAGGAAAGTTTTTTCACGGATAAATACACCAAGCCCCTGCAGCGCACGCAGATGGTCTATTACCCGCCACAACCGCCGCAGGCCGAGGCCGACCAGTTCGGAGTGGCGCCTCATACGGATTACGGCTGCATTACTTTGCTTTATCAAGACAACAGCGGTGGCTTGCAGGTGCGCGAGCTTGGCTCCAATCGCTGGATCGAGGCGACGCCCATTCCGGGCAGCCTGGTCGTGAATGTTGGAGACCTGTTGGCGCATTGGTCCAACGATCGTTTTCGCTCGACCTTGCACCGGGTCATCAATTCGTCGGGTCATGAACGCTATTCGATTGCGACATTCTACGACCCGACCTACAGCGCCATCGTCGATCCCTGCGATCTGGGTATCGACCCGGCGCAGAGCTTATATTCGCCGGTGGCTGCGGGCGATTACATTCTTAAACGTATCGATGACTCAATGGCTTACCGCAAAAAAATCTAGCCGCTAGCCGCTAGCCGCTTGTAAGGCAGTAGCCGACCCGGTAGCACTGCTGCGTGACCGCCAACGCGACCGAAGATCGATCGCGTTGCGGGCACGCAAGGCGCAGCTCAAGGCCGCGCCCACGCTACGCGCCGGAGTAGCGGGCGGCTTCGCCTTTTGCCGGCCACTCATCCTCGTCAGCTTTTTCGCCACCGTCAGCCTGCAGCCTGGGCTCATCCGAGCCGCTTTCCCATTCGCCGGAGGCGGGTTCAAAGGTGTCGGCAGCAGACGGCTGACCTTCCTTCTCAAGCTGTTCTTGCGCAAGCCGCCAATAATATTCTGCAGCGCCATCAGAACGAGCGTCCCTTTCCCACAATTCATAAGCCCTTTGCCGGATTTTCGATTCGTCAATCATGGTCATTCCTCCTGTGATCGAGCGTTTCCATTTCTCGGAGTGCGTGGCAATGCTCCATAGCTTAGGGGCTGCGCCAGGTCGTAAAGGTTCAACCGGATTTCAGTCTGTTTTTATACGAATGAGATTAATTATCAGTCTTATTTCTTTATATTTTTTTTTGGATTAGACTCCCGCCCGCTGGGGGAAAAACAGCGTTCTGGACATAAAAAAATCAATAGTTGTCGCAGGGGGGCGGGGCGTGAACTATAAAAAAACGACAATGGCATTGGCTGTGGGGTCGGCGATTTGTCTGTCCAACAGTGCCTGGGCAGATGACCGATCGAACACAATGGAAATTGCTCCGATCACAGTGACGGGTGAAAAAATCGACCGCACTTTGGAGCAAACCCAGTCGAGTGTCGTCGTGGTGACCGACAAACAACTTCGCGAGAAGGAGGACCACAACCTCGTCGACGTGTTCGCCCGAACGCCGGGTGTCTACAACCAGTCCGGTAATGAAAACTGGGGTATCCGCGGCGTGCCGGTTTCCGGTTTCGACGACCAGGGCCCAGCCGCTCTCAACGGCGCAGTTTCGGTGTTCGTCGACGGTGCCGCGCAGCCGAACCGTGCTCTGACCCTTAGCCCCATGCCACTGTGGGACGTCGAGCAAGTCGAGGTGTTCCTCGGCCCGCAATCCACGACCCAAGGCCGTAATTCCCTGGCCGGTGCGGTGGTCATCCAGACCAGGAATCCAACCTTCGAACCAAGCTTTTCCGCGCAAACCAACGTAGGCAACTACCATGAGCGCGGCGGGGCGGTTGCCGGTGGGGGCGCGATCGTCGACGGCAAGATCGCCGGCCGTATCGCCGTGGATTACCAGGAAGGTGACGGCTATATCGACAACGTTTTCACCGACGATGACGCTAACCCCACCCGCACCGGCAATGCCCGTGGCAAGCTGCTGATTCTGCCCAATGACGACCTTGATGTGCTGCTGACCTACGCCCATGGTGAAAGTCGCAAGGGCGACAACTCGGTCATGCGTCAGAACGACAAGATCCGTTATTACAAGATGACGTCCAACACCGAGGCCTACGACAAGCTCAAGCAGGACACTGTCAGCGCCAAGGTCGACTATCGCCTGGATGATCATTGGTCCCTGACCAGCCTCACTGCCAATACCGATTCGGACTACGACGCTCGCCTGGACTTCGACCAGTCCGCCGACGCCAACCAGACCGTTTTGCGCACGCAGGATGGCGACTTGTTCAGTCAGGAGTTGCGCCTGAACTATAGCGGCGACACGGTGAAGAGTTTCGCCGGCCTCTACTACGGTCACAACACCAACAACTTTCACGACCGGTTGTTCTTCGGTCAAAGTCTGTTCGGTACGGTCAAGGGCGATACCACGATCGAAAACAAGGCCGTGTTCGGTGAAATCAACTGGACCTTCGCCCCACGCTGGACCTTGATCACCGGCCTGCGCTACGACCACGAGACCAACGATACCGACGTCGGGCAAGATGACTTCTCCGAGCCCGGTAAGGACAAACAGACGTCTGATGCCGTGTTGCCGAAACTCGGTATCGACTACGAGCTGGCCGAGAATCAGTACCTGGGCTTCATGGTGCAGAGAGGTTATCGCGGCGGCGGCGTTAACGTTCGTGCCGGTAGCGGTCATGAAGCCTACGATCCGGAATACACCACCAACTACGAGCTGTCCTACCGGGGGTCGTTCCTGGACAAGACCCTGCGTACCCGCGCCAACCTGTACTACACCGACTGGAAAGACCAGCAGGCCAGTGTGCTGAACCCGCAAACCGAGTTACTTGATGTGTTCAACGCCGGCAGCAGTGACATCAAGGGCCTGGAAGTCTCTGTTGAAAAAGACTTCGGCGAACAGTTGACCCTGAACGTCGGTGCCTCTGTCACTGATGGCAAATACAAGGACTTCGTCACGAGCGACGGTCGCGACATGAGCGGCGAGGACTTCCTCTATTCACCCAAATACAAGATGTCGCTGGGCGGTACCTATCGCTGGAATGATCGTCTGACCCTCAATACCGACGTCATCTATCAGAGCTCCGCACCGTCGGAATACGAGTTCGATGATGCTGGCCAGGTCACGGGCGAGCGCCGCAGCGACAACTACTGGCTAGCCAACTTCAACGCCGAATACAAGATCACCAAAAACGTGGCTGTAGCCGGCTACGTGAAAAACGCCTTCGACAAGGAATACGTCACCAACGACCGCAGCGGTGACATCGTCGATGTCGGCGCACCGCGCACGGTGGGTCTGGTGCTGCGCTACGACATGTGAAACTGTGACGAAATGGAAGCGGGGGAAGGATTTCCCGCATCCGGTTTCACGGCTGTCATGTCCGGAGCGTCAGGGACCGTCTACCAAAGAGCAATGTCGTAGGTCAGGTAAATCCGGTTGCTGTCCCGGCCCCGGGAGAACTCCGAACGATAGACATAATTGCGCAGGCGTACACCCAAGCCTTTAAGCGTGCCTTCCTGCACGGCATAAGCCAGTTCGATATCACGCTCCCATTCCTTGACGAGGGTATCGGATTTGCCGTCATTACCACTCAGGTAGCGTGCGGAGAAGGTCAAGCCTGGCATGCCTGCGGCGGCGAAGTTGTAGCCATAATTGAGCATCCAGGTCTTCTCGTCTTCTTCGATGAATTTGCCGATGCCAGCATTGCTGAATGAATAGACGGTGGCACCACTGATGTAAGGCAAGCCGGCATCGCCGCTTAGCGTCTGATAGCCACCTCCCACCGTATGGCCGGCGATGACATACGACAGTTGACCACTGAGCATGTCGTTGTCGATTTTGCCACTATAGGCAGATCCGGTATTGGCACTATGGAAGTAACGCAAGTCACTGGTGAGTACTCCACCGGCCAAGGGCAGATCGTGTTGAATGCCTGCGAAGTTCTGGCGATAAAAGTTGTCCAGCTCGCCATGGAAATAGCTCAAGCGCGTGTTCTTGCCGAGTTTGTAGTCGCCGCCGGCGTAGTTGAAATTCCCGCCTTTGTCGCCGGTATAACCATCGGGAACGATAGACACGCTATCGGTAGAGTCGCGCAGCTTGAAACGGTCAAGATGGCCCGCTGTGAGGGTCAGGTTATCGATATCGGTGCTGATGACTTGCCCGCCCTGATAGGTCTGCGGTAGCAAGCGCGCATCGTTGTAGATCAACACAGGTGTCTTGGGCAACAACGTACCGTACTTGAGCGTGGTCTTGGCCAGTTTGACCTTGGCCGCGGCGCCGGCACTGGCAAATTCGTCCGCAGCCCGGCCGTCGTCATGCACCGGAAGCAGCCCGGTGCCGCTGCGGCCACGCCCGGAATCGAGCCTGACCCCCAGCAAGCCCGATGCGTCGACCCCGAAACCCACGAAGCCCGGCGTGAAGCCAGACTGGAAATCCAGCAGAAAGCCCTGGGCCCACTCGGTGCGCTCACTTTTGGCAGTGCTGGCCGAACGGGCACTCAATCCATGTTCATCACGAAAGTTTTCGTTGAAGTAGACATTGCGCAGCTGCAATTTCAGATGGCTGTCGTCGATGAAATCGCTCGCATCGACACCCGCGATCGGCAACATCCCCAGAAGAGGTAAAAGCGCCCGGCGAGTCAGGAAATGGGTCATGTCGAACTACTCTTGTTTTTGTTTTTTCAGGATGCAGATATCCGCGCGCCGGCGAGTCGGCGCGTGAATGATCCAGTGGTGAGTCTGAAGTGAGTCTGAAGTGAGTCAGGGGCGAGTCAGGCGAACAGCGTCAAGGCCCCGGTCAGCAAAGCCAACGCGGTGATCACCAGGGAGGTGAGTACCGCCCATTTCACAGTGGCACGCTGGAAGTCGCCGATATCGCGATCGACCATGCCCACCAACAGCAGGGTCGACGCGACCAACGGGCTCATCAGGTGCACCGGCTGGCCGAGGACCGATGCCCGGGCAATTTCCACCGGGTCAATGCCGTAGGCCGCCGCTGCGTTGGCCAGGATGGGCACCACGCCGAAGTAATAGGCGTCGTTGGACAGCACGAACGTCAGGGGCATGCTGGTAATCGCCACCACCAGCGGGAACAGGTGTCCCCAGGACGGTGGAATCCACTCCACCAGCGTCTGTGCCAGGGCATCGACCATTTTTGTGCCGGAGAAAATCCCGGCGAAGACGCCGGCGGCGAACACCAGCAGCACCACGGTCATGGCATTGCCGGAATGGGCGAGGATGCGTTCCTTTTGAATGTCCAGTTGCGGGTAGTTGATCATCAGTGCCAGGACAAAACCGATAAGGAACAATATCGCCGAATGGGCCAGGCCCATCACCAGCGCAGTCATTACCCCGATCACCAGCAGCAGGTTCACATAGGCCAGCTTCGGGCGCTTGTGCGGTGTGTCTTCGAGAATGGCCTTGATGTAGCAATCACCGCCGCCGCTCTGCAGCGTGGTATTGCCGATCCGCTTGCGCTCGGCGCGCCCCAGCAGAAACGCCGTGAACACTACCCAGGCGGCGCCGCCGATCATGGTCGGCAATAACGGAATGAAATAGTCCCCGGCATCCACCCCCAACGCGGCAATCGCCCGGGTCGCCGGGCCACCCCATGGGGTCAAGCCGCTCATGATGCTCAGCGACAGCATGGAAATCGTTGCCAGGATCATCGGGTTCATGCCGATGCGCTTGTACAGCGGCAGCATCGCCGCACAGGTGATCATGTAGGTGGTGGTGCCGTCGCCGTCCAGGGCCACCGTCAACGACAGCAGCGCGGTGCCAATGGCAATTTTCATCGGATCGCCGTTGACCCGCTTGAGAATTTTACGGATCAGCGGGTCGAACAGGCCCGAGTCGATCATCAATCCGAAAAACAGAATCGCGAACAGCAGCAGCGCGGCCGACGGGGCAACCATCTTCAGGCCGTCGAGCATCATTTTTCCGGTGGTCCCGCCAAAACCGCCGATCAGGGCAAAGACGATCGGCACAACGGTCAACGCAACGATCGGCGACAAACGCTTGGACATGATCAGGTAGGTGAACACAACCACCATGGCCAGACCGAGTAAGGCGAGCATAGGGCATCTCTCTTGTTTTTATTGATGGCGAGACCGACGCACAGACGTAACGATCCCGAGACTACCAGACGTCGCACATCGGCGATGTCTGGTAGCGGGCAGTGACGATCGGATTTATAGGTTACGGTACTAACTGTGTCGGGCGATTTCGGCAGGTTCCCAGGCCTGATCCTGCGCCAGAGGCATCGGCGCTTTTCCGTCCAGGGTGTCGAGCAGGACCTGACGGTCACACGCGTTCTCAGAGATCGAGATCACCACGGTCGCCACGGCATTACTTGCCAGGCTGGTCAGCGCACGTGCCTCGGACATGAAGCGGTCGATGCCGATCAGCAAGGCCAGACCTGCCAGCGGAATGTCATGGATGACCGTCAGCGTAGAGGCCAATGCAACAAAGCCGCTGCCGGTGACCCCTGCTGCGCCTTTGGAGGACAACAGCATGATTGCCAGCATGGTGAGGGTCTGGGTGAAGGTCAGTTCGATATTGCAGGCCTGTGCAATAAAGATGGCCGCCAGCGACAGATAGATTGCCGTGCCATCGAGGTTGAACGAATACCCCGTTGGCAACACCAGCCCCACGACACCTTTCTTGCAACCCAGCGCCTGGAGCTTTTCCAGCATGCGAGGCATCACCGGTTCGGTGGATGAAGTCCCCAGCACCACCAGAAACTCTTCGCGCAGGTAGCGCAGCAGTTTCCACAGGCTGAAACCATGGGCGCGGCAAATGCTGCCCAACATCACGAAGACAAAGAAACCGCAGGCGATGTACAACGTCATGATCAGCTTCGCCAGGGAACCGAGCGAGGTGATGCCGTACTGCCCGACGGTAAACGCCAGTGCGCCGAAGGCACCGATCGGCGCAAAGCGCATCAGGTAGGAAAAGATCTTGAAGACCATCTGCGATGCCGCTTCGAGCACATCGAGTACCGGCTTGCCGCGCTCACCCAAGGATGACAGGGCAAAACCGCAGAGGACTGCGATAAACAGTACCGGCAGCACTTCACCTTTGCTGAATGCACCGATGAAGGTGTCGGGAATGATGTGCATGAAAAACTCGACGACCCCGAGCTTGGCTGCCGACTCGGTGTATTGGGACAAGCCTGCGGTGCTCAATTGGCTTGGATCGATGTTCATGCCCGCGCCGGGCTTGAACAGGTAGACCGCCGCCAGGCCGATGATCAGGCTGATCACCGTCAACCCGAGGAACAGCAGCATGGTCTTGCTCAGCAAGCGACCCAGGGAGCGTTTGTCACTCATCCCGGCGATACCCGTGACGATGGTGCAGAACACGACGGGGGCGATCATCATTTTGATCAGCTTGATGAAGGCATCGCCCAGCGGCTTGAGGGCGATCGCTTGTTGGGCCCAGACATGGCCAACAACGACACCCAGCAATACCGCGCAGAGGATCTGGAAGTAGAGCGATTTTACGACTTTCATGGCATCACCCATTTTTTGGAATTGTGCTGATGCAGGACGGCAGTGACTTCGCGGGACGGCTACCCGGCGAGTCGTTGATTGACCTGGGCGTAGACAAAGCCGGAAAACAGCCTGCGTGCGGTGCGTACAACCGAGGCACGAATCGTTTCACCGTTAATCCCGGTATAGGACAGAACGACATCGATACCACCGCTCGGATGCTCGATTCGCACCTGTTGCAAGCGCGGCTCACCGGTGGTTCCGAGCATCTGCGCGACCACACTGCCTTGGCTGACACAGGCAGTGGCCAGACCGATGGAACCGGTGATTGCCAATGCCCGATGGCAGTTGTGCGGCATGAAGTAACGCACCTGCAACGTGCCTCCCGCCTTGGCCGGTGACACCAGTACAGGTTTGGGGATGACCTTGTCGCTGACATCGCCCAGCCCCATCGCCATACCGGCCTGCAACCGCAAGGCTTCGAGCCGGCGCAGAAAATCTTTGTCGGCGTCCAGCTCCGCCGGGGTTTCATCGCCGCGCTTGTTCAGATGGCGCGCCTCGATGATCACCATCGGCATGGCCATGTCGATGCAGGTAACGGGAACGTCATCGAATACATCCTGGGTGCTACCGGTCGGGAAAAGCTTGCCGGTCTTGCTGCCTGCAGCGTCGAGGAAGGTCAGCTGTACGGGGGCTGCGCTTCCAGGCACGCCATCGATGACCGTATCGCCCTCGTAGCTGACTTTGCCGCCGGGCGTATGCACATCGGAGGTGACGAAGGTGCCGGTGTTGAGGTTGCGAATTCGTACCCGGGTGGATTCGCCGGACGCTTTGACCAGACCCTGCTCGATGGCAAAAGGACCTACGGCGCAGAGCATGTTGCCGCAGTTGGGTGCCGTGTCGACTCGACGCTGGGACACCATGACCTGGACGAACAGGTAATCGACATCCGCATCCGGATGCAACGACGGGCTGACAATGGCGACCTTGCTGGTCTGCGGACTGCCGCCACCGATGCCGTCAATCTCCAGCTCGTGGCCCGAGCCCATCACTGACAACAACAGTTCATCGCGCTCTTCAACGGAGACCGGTAGATCCCAAGCCAGAAATACCGGGCCCTTGGAGGTACCACCGCGCATGAGTACACAAGGAATACGTTGCATGGCCACTCACTCTTGTTAATCAATCGGGTTGATTGATGTCTTGCAAACAAGAGTGACAGGGAAGCACTGGTGTTTCCAATGCAAATATTGGCGCTATTATTCCATTTCATGGATCAATAATCTAAGCTGCATCTCGGCCTTTTCTATGCACTTTTTGGGTGAAACGAAAATGGAATATGAGCTTCAAGACATCAGATCCTTTGTGAAAATCGCTGAAGTGGGCAGCTTTCACGAAGCCGCAGAAGCGTTGCATTTGTCTCAGCCCGCCTTGAGCCGACGGATCAAAAAACTCGAGGAGGGGCTGGGCACTGCGCTGCTTGATCGAACGACGCGCAAAGTCAGCCTGACCAGTGTCGGACGGGATTTTCTACCCAAGGCCCGGCGGTTGCTGGATGACTTCGACGACTCGATTCTCAATATCCGCGAATTGGCGGAACGGCAAATCGGTCGGGTAACGCTCGCTTGCATACCCACCGCGGCGTTTTACTTCCTGCCTTCGGTGATTCGCATCTACAACGAACGCTATCCGAAAATCCGCATCCGATTGCTCGACCTGAGTGCCAATGAAGGTCTGGAGGCTGTGCTGCGCGGTGAAGCCGATTTTGGTATCAACATGATGAGCGGCCAGCACCCCGACATCGAATTCGTACCCTTGGTCAATGAACCCTTTGTCCTCGCTTGTCGGCGGGATCACGAGTTGGCCAAACGCAGTTCGGTAAGCTGGTCCGAACTCAGCGACTATCGACTGATCGGGGTCGGTCGGCTGAGCGGCAACCGCATGCTGCTGGACCACGCGCTTTCAGGCCTGAGCTGGCGTCCGCAGTGGTTCTATGAAGTTCAGCATCTTTCTACGTCATTAGGTTTGGTCGAAGCAGGCCTTGGGGTGTCGGCAATGCCAAGCCTGGCCATGCCCGCCGTCGACCACCCGACATTGGTCAGCGTTCCGCTCATCGAACCTGTGGTCAATCGCTCGTTAGGGCTGGTTTACCGACGAGGCGCTTCACTTTCCCCGGCAGCGGAAAAGTTCGTTTCAATACTGCTTGAACAGTGGCCGCAGTAGGGCCGGGTATTGAGTTGGAGAATGAAAGGAGGTTGCCATTGGGCGAAGGGGGAGAGTGCTGACGGATAAAGGCGGGGAAGGGGCGTTGTTAGTTCAGGTCGGGATTTATTCTCACCGATGAATCATTGAGTTAATTCATGGTCATAGCTCTGAATTTTTCCATCAGGACTTTTAGATGAAGCGTGCAGTAATGATGTTCTTGGCTGTATCAGGCTCTATCCTGCTTGTCGGTTGCGGGCATCACCGTGACGGTGGAGATAGGCATCATCGGGGCCACCAGGATCGTGGCTACGAACGGGGTCATGGTGATCATGGGAATGATCGATACGAACGTCGTGATTATAATCAGCGGCATGATCGTGATCATGATCATCGAGACGACTGAGCCTTGAACACTGAATGAGCGATTGCAGAGCTGGAAGAGATGACGAGATGGAAAAGGTGACTGAGAAACATCGAGAAGGTGTCAGATCTATTTATCGCTATTTTCCTAAATATATCAGCCTCCTTCTTAATGTACTCAGTCGCGCAACGGGACCCAGTAATTACGACCCTGATTTTCCTTGTCTCTGCACTCAGTAAAGGTAACCCAGCCGACCGTCGCGAAGGTTTGGTCGCCTCAACATCGGCGCTACAATGCTTGCGCCTGGTGTACGGCCAACATTGGTAGTTAGGGAAGGGCCGATATCAAAAGCCCGGCGCTGGGCCGGGCTGGATGCTTATGATTCGTTGCTGAAATGAAATCTGACTTTCAGGTCGCTCATCCACTTAATATCAATCAGGCCGTCATGCTGAAGCCGCCCGAGCACTATGCCGGGATGAATTCCAAGCATTGCAGCGAAAGCCTTCACAGAGTCCCTTGTCTTTAGGCTGGAAAGTTGATGCGTGTACTGTAGGGGAATCAGGAAGTCGCCAGCCCATTGATTAGCCTCCGCTTCCTTCGGATCATCGGACCCACCTTTGCCAGGATCATCCAGATAGACCGATTTTTTCTCGCTGGCATGTAGCAGTATGTGTGCAGCCTCATGGAAAAAGGTAAACCAAAATCTGTCATTCCACTTTCCGTATAATGACATTTGTATGAGGGGGCGACTGGTACTTAGCCAGCGCGCTACGCCGCTCACATGCGATCTAGGGATGGCCGGGACCAGGACGAATACAACTCCTGCCTCGCTAAGCAATCGATTCATTAATGGTTGGAATACCTTAGGTTCTTCGGTGCTAAGAGCCCTGATCTGAAGCAGAGCCTTTTGAAATTTCTCGCGGTCGTACTTGGGGCCGTCGAATTGCTCTGCCTGCTGTTCGCCAAGTCTCAGCCAAGCAGAGATGGCTCCAACATCGCACTGATCCTCTCGACTGCGCCTAAAAGAAACTTCCATTCCACCGTAGTGAGAGTGCCACTCATCAGGGGAAGCAACGCCAAAAAAACGAAGGCACGATTCTACAAGCCCAGGCTTACTTTTCGAGTCTATGCGTTTCTTCTCGATGGCCTTGCAGTCCATCAAGTCTTTGAGAGGCAATTTATCAAGCCAGCCGATCCAGGCGGAATGTCGCTCAGCAGATTCCAAGCGCTCTTTATGCCTTTGATAATTGGCTTCCAGTGCAAGCCAGAATTCTGCTGTACTGCCCAACACTCGCTCCAGGCGCACCGCGGCCTCCATTGTCAACGGAGCTTTTCCATTCAAGAGCAGGCTGACGTGTTTCTCGGTATATCCAAGGCGCTGGGCTAACTCTGCTTGAGACCAGCCACGTTCTTCAATAATGTCCGAAATAGATTCGCCAGGAGGAGAAACCCAGTCCGGAGCGAATGGAGCGCTTTGCTCAGTCATGATAATCCCCAATGTATTCAATGCAGACGATGGTTACTTGAGACCAGTCAATGCTTCCATCAGCATCATGCGGACAAGGATCATTATCAGGAGCGAACACCAGCCTCCATCCACCAGCAAGGTCGAGGGCAAATTGACCATCGCGATCGCCTTTAAGCGGATGAGGGTTTCCAGCGACAAGGTCGGTTACCTTGCCGGCGGCCTCTAACGCGCTGAGCCTTATGCGAAGTTTCTTTGCACAATCAGCCCCGAGCTTCTTCTGAGCCGCAGCCTGCTTTTCGCAAAGCTCGCGGATTTTCTTGTCCTTGAAATTGATCTCCAAGCTTACCTCATCGTAGCGGGTCTTTACCTACTTGGTAAAGAATAAAGCTAGCGTGCGACGAGATGTCACAAAAATAATATTTTGAAATAGAAGACTTGAACACTGCCAAGGCCGATTTTTGCCTCATCTGCGTAGCCGCTAAGCTTTGTTTGCTGCCTCTAGCAGTGCGCAAATCTTAGGCGAGCTCAAAGGTAGTCATGCCGAGAAGTTAGGGAGCATTCTTGTTCCTGCGTGCTGACTTGGCGGTCCATCGCTGGATGATCTCAGCTCGCTCCCACAATAGCGTCACCCTGATTCAACCACTGGAAACCCGCCTCCCAAACCTCTGCCGAGCGACAAAATCACTGATGTTATCCACCGCACTGTCCATCAACTGCTGCATGGCATCTTCAGAGCTCCAGGCGATATGCGGATTGAGCAGGAAATCGTCCCGGTCAATCAACGTGAAGAGAGGATTGCTCGGATGCAGCGGCTCATGCTCGACCACATCCAGCGCCACGCCGCCCAGTCGATCGTTCTGCAGGGCATCGATCAGCGCCGCTTCATTGATCACCCCGCCACGACCGGTGTTCACCACCACCGCATCCGGCTTCATCAACGCCAATTGTTCGACGTCAATGAGGTTGTGCGTCTGCGGTGTCAACGGGCAGTTGATCGACAACACATCGCAGCGCTTGAGCAGTTCAGCCAGCGGCCGGCAGTCGGGGCCGGGGCGCTTGCCACCCCGGTCCTCGAACAGTACCTGCATGCCAAAGGCGCGTGCCAGGTGCGCCAGTCGCATGGCGATCGGCCCGCTGCCAATGATCGCCAGTTGCTTGTCGCGCACGTCGCGGATGCGATGGTTGAAGTAAATGTTCTGGTAGGGCGCCTCGCCGGCGCTCACCTGGCGCATCAGCCGGGTGAACGCCGCCGGGCGACGGAACAGTTCCAGGATCATCGCCAGGCTATGCTCGGCCACGGTGTTGGCGGCGTAGCCGGGCACGCTGGTGACTTCGATGCCATGCGCCTGGCAGTAATCGACATCGACGATGTCTCGCCCGGTCAGCGCCAGGGAAATCATTTTCAGTTTCGGCAAATGCCGCAGATGCTCTTCCCGTAGCGGTACGCTGCAGGTCAGGGCGATGGTCGCATTCTGGAGATGGTCGATGACCTGCTCCGGCCGTGTGTAGGCAAACTGCTGCCAGCTGTGCTTGCAAGCCGGGCGTTTGAGGCGGGTGGAGGGCGCCAGGCCCTCGTCGTCGAGAAAGACGATCTGTTCAGTCACGATCAAATCCTTATTTCTTCTGCGCCGGCACGTAGCCGGCCGGGGCCATGGCGACCAGTTGGCGGGTCACGAAGCCAGCGTCCTGGTCGTGGTCTTCCAGCGATTCCTTGCGCAC
>Ga0213829_1000172_pt1 | contig 81395 bp, 76 predicted proteins | sample MC6MC0896MG_FD_180665 | JGI IMG/M metagenome (GOLD analysis project Ga0213829, IMG submission 180665) | Enriched soil aggregate microbial communities from Iowa State University, Ames, United States - MC6-MC0896-MG | ecosystem: Environmental > Terrestrial > Soil > Unclassified | place: USA: Iowa... | reverse complement strand
TCCGCGTCAGCATCGGCATCGGCATCAGCGTCAGTATCATCAATGACATCAACAGCAAGATCATCATCACTGGAAGAGCTTGCAGCGATTGCGCCAATGGCGCCAAGACCTGCCAGGCCAAGCAGAATTGGAGCCAGACTGTCGCTGCCTCCTACAAGTTGATCGACATTCTGAATTTCACTGAAATTGAAGTCAGCAAGACCATCACTATGATTTCCTGCCCAAAGCTTGCCGTTTTCATCCACAAGAACGAGGTCGTTGTCCTGATCATTACTATATTGCGTGTAATAATTTACGATGCGGATCGTATCGCCATTGTTCAGTCTGATGAGAAGATTGTCGCCTATTCTCTGATATTCAGAAACCGCATTAGGGTTCAGAGAAATTTTTACGACGCTCGGCGCTGATAGAATAATATCATTACCAGAAATGGTTTGAGAATTACCACTCGCCTTATTCGTAACAACAGCAACCATGACTCTCTCCTCAAATCAAAACTGAGCTCTGAGGGTCAATAATTGCTACAATCAGACATCTATGAAAAATAGATAGACTGGCATGAAATATTATAGAAATAAGAAGGCAATTTTTAAAAAATGAACACGCTTATGCAATATAACTGTTCATAGGAAATATGCCAGATATCAACATCTCACAATGTCTACTGAATCAACCCCTCAAAGACGAACGATACCTATCCAAAAATTGTTTAATATCAGTGAGAAGTCTATTCAATTATAAACTTATTTTGCATGATCCAGACGATTTTTTATATTTACACGAAAATAATGTGTAAAATTCATTGGCTTTTCAAATTCTTCAAATCTGAAATTGTTAGATGACATTTAAATTTCAGGTTAGCGTTTCAAATTTACCAACACATCCATCAGTTCCGATCCGGTCTGAAACACTTTTGAATTTGCTGTGTAGCTGCGCTGCGCCTCAATCATATCGGTCAGTTCTTGCGCGATATCGACGTTGGAATTTTCCAGTGCGCCAGTCCTGATCGTCCCATTCCCGTCCGCAGCAGCAATTCCAAGCGTTACGTCCCCCGATTCAGCGGATGGTGAGAACACATTTCCGCTTACGATCGTCATGTTATCAGGACTTGCGACACTGGCGATCGCAAGCTGATAGCGTGCAACCATGTCGCCATTTGCAGAACGATCATAAACGATACCATCTTTCCCGATCACTGTGTCGATGGTTACACTCGGTGCTTGTCCATTCAGTTCAGCAGTCGCAATCTGATAATCGCCGGCAAACTGCGTTGATGCAGTAAGATCAAGCACCATGATCTGTCCGTTGGGTATGGTCATCTCGAGCGTGCCGCCTTCAATCAGCTTGCCATTTTGAGGATCAAACCGCATGAGCGATGTGGCGAGCGGTTCACTTCCCGGAGCACCATAGGGGAAGCCACCCGACGGAGATGCATCGCTACGATTAAACGCAGCCACTTCCCAATTAAAATCCGAACCTTTGGTAAAATAAACATCCAACGTTACCGCTCGTCCCTGATCGTCGTATGCGATCAATGATGTTTTGTGTGAATATGCACTATTTGCCATGTTATCGGCAGGGGTGACACCGAGCACTGAAGGCTTGATGACCGCATCGGTCGCGGGAAGGTTCAGGGCTGCAAATATGCCCTGGTTATCCATCAGGCTGGAATCGGCAAGGGACATGGTATCGCTGAAATCGATAGGCCAGGTTTCTCCACTCGATAGTGTCAAATTGAGACTGCCGCCACTGATCAGAGCACCTGTCGCAAGATCAAACTGAAGTGTTGACTGTCCGAGGGGAGTGCCGCCGTATGGAAAAGGACCGCCGCTGCCCGCACTTGTCGCGTCAGCAGCGTTATAAACGGCCACTTCCCATGTGTCCGGTCCCGTACGCGTATAATAGACGTCAAGCCCAACATTGTTCGGGAAACCTCCATATCCTCGCACGCTCATTCGTTCAGTCGGCACACTTGCAGCGCTGTTTGCGGATGCAGGTAAGTCACCAGCCGCAGTGTCAAGGATCGGCGCTAGAGTCGATAGGTTCGTAGTAATCTTCACAGCTGGCGATGACCCGCCTGTAATTGCCTGCGTGAAAGCCGAGAGATTTACAAGAAAGTCGCCATCAGGATCGATAATCGGTTTGCTGCCAGTCAGCTTACCCGTCAACGGATCAAAATCGAGCCGGACCGAGCGCAATTCAACATTGCCACTCGTTAGTTCATATGGAAATCCTGTTGACGCTGCACCGCCTGTTTCAACAATGGTCACTTCCCAACTGTTTTCAGTAATCTTGGTGAAATAGGTCTCGGTGGTTACAAAAGCGCCAGAGCAATTAAGCTCGCGGTTGTAAGCTTGCGGTTCCAGGTGCTGTACGGACTGTTCTCTGAAGGGGGAACATTTATAATTGCCTGTCCGACATTCGAACCATTCGCTGGCAGGTTAACCGTGAAAGTACCGTTTGTGGTTGGCTCTGCCGGAAAACTGCTTTGTCCAAGCGTAATAGGCGCCATTCCTTCAAACCCATTTCCTGCTCCGGTGAAAGGATAAGGATAACCCATGAGTTTAAAACCGCTCACGTTCACGAGATCGCCGTTCTTGTCGGGAACAAATGATCCGGCACGCGTGAGATAAGGCATGCCGCTGGCGTCCTGCACGACGAAGAAACCGTTGCCGTCAAGTGCAAGATCTGTCGTGGAACTCGTCGATGTCAATCCGCCTTGTGCACCGATGTTGTGACGAACCTTTGTCAACACACTGCCGGAGTTGTAACTACCCGAAGTCGAGGGCAGAACAAGTGACGAAAACTCTGTCGTCGCACGCTTATATCCGTTCGTGCTGGCATTAGCGATATTGTCGGCCACTGCACCCAGTTTGTTTGCCTGAGCGTTCATTCCTGAAACGCCCGTACGCATCATTCCGTACAAACCCATTGAATCACCCCTTCCCCAGCTTCCTTTTTGCCGCTCATACCTTGTGCGAACCTTGCAATCAGCTGAAGAATCTTTTTTCACAGTCGGGTTGAAATCTCTTGGTGATTTCCCACACACCTTTCTGCGGCGGATTTCTTCACTGCGCTTTTGCTAGAAATACAATCAATACTTTAAGAGCCGCCAACGAAGTGCTGCCGTCGCTCCGATTTGATTGAATTCAGACAGTTTATTATGGGGAGCGACAATAGTTACACTCCGAAAAAGCGGAATAAAAGTTCTGATGTTAGGTCAATAATCTTAGAGTTTTAAGGACGAGGTAATCGACGCAAACTCAGAACACACCTGCTATTATGGTGCGCACTATTGAGGTAACGTATACGCTCAACAATCATTTTCAGAGCTGTTTTCACATCGGCTAACTTAAATTAGCTAAAAGCGATTAATTGGAGTTTTTTCCCTATACATAAAGATTAAAAATTACTAAATATTAACTAACAAATTGCCGATTATATCACCGTATTGAATGAGAAACGGGGCTTGTAGTTTTGAATAATTGGCATATTTGCATTCTTGCTTTAATAGCTCCGCTGCTCGCTTCATGCACTTCGACGGGCACGGCAAGCATTAGTAACGGCAAACGAGTGGTTGCGCCTGAGGAAGCTTTCGTTCTCCCTTCGAATTATTCCGTAGTTGGCGTCGTAGAGGATCGAGCGCGTAACGGCGTAACGCAAAAAATCACGCTGAGCACAAACTCCAAGCTCGCCGGTGAAAATTATTTTTACGTTCAATTTTTGGGCCCGACAGACGCAAGAACGGAAAACAGTATTTCTTACGCTGCGATTACAGACGGTAGGATAGCAAGAGAATTGCGCACTGAAATGGCTGGCATCGCGATGTCTCGCTCCCCATTTTACGTTCAGAACAATTACGGCTCCTTTAGCTACGCAACAGGTAAAGCGGCGGGTGGCGATAATTGCATTTATGCGTGGCAACAAATTCAATCGCCAGAGCACAATCAAAACTTTTTCCAAAACAGGGGGCGTATCAATTTGCGCTTGCGCCTTTGTGAGACCGGCGCAGATATTGATAAGCTATTGTCCACGATGTACGGCTTCACCATCAACGCGACGAACCAAGCAACTTCTTGGAATCCTTATGGTGAACCAGCTTCTCCTTCGCCCAACCTTGGTCGACCCGGCAATCCTGTCTTTCCGCCAGCTGTAAAAAGTGGGCTTGCTGGACCGTTTCCCGCATCAGATTTGAATAGCAGTCTTTTAAACAAAGCTGAAGCGACGTCAGAAAATGCTACTCAAAATGAACAGCGAGAGCGCCGCCCTCAAAATCCATCTTCGCGCAATCTAAGCCAGCCGAGTGCGTTGACGGATACTGCATTACCAGGAACCGTTAAAGCTGCCAATTCAAGTAAGGTTATCGTCCCGTCTCCACCAGTCTCCGGTCAGAACTCTAGCGTCTCCCAAGGGCAATCCTTCAATAACGGAGTGGGGAAAAATGAAGTCGTACAAGTCCCGTCGCCTTGTTCATTAATGGCAAATCAAAGATCAAACGGTGGAGAAAGAGAAGCCAATAGTTTCTGCAATTAACGTTCCCGCACTATTCGAATCATAGGTTAAAGAAAGAATACATTATGCCGAATCTGGGAATATTACTTTTTTGGCTTCTTTCAGCTCTCGGCGTGCTGTTTTTTTGCTTTATCCCTATAAATTTGGCAACGCAGCTATCTCTTGGAATTAGTGTTCTTATTCTTGTCGCTATTTTAAAACATTTCAAGGTGGGCGGCCCTTGGCGGCTTGTTGTCGTTGGTCTTTGTAGCGCTGTCGTGTTGCGATATGTCTATTGGAGAACCACTCAAACCATTCCTCCCGTGAGCCAGTTGCAGAATTTTATACCGGGTATTTTGCTTTATATGGCTGAACTCTACAGTGTGATGATGCTGGCCCTTTCAGTATTCGTGGTATCACTTCCCCGAATATCGCCCGATCGCGTTGAGGTGGCTGAAGGTGATTTGCTCTCAGTTGATGTTTTCATCCCCTCGTATAACGAAGATGCAAACCTGCTTGCCAACACAATCGCCGCGGCCGTCAACATGGACTACCCGAAGGACAAACTGACAATCTGGCTTTTGGATGATGGTGGCACCGATCAAAAATGCGGCTCACCAGATCTGTTGGGTAGTCGTCGCGCAACGGAACGTCGCGCGACGTTGCGAGCGCTGTGCGCGGATTTTGGCATTAACTATTTGACACGCGCACGAAACGAACATGCAAAGGCAGGAAATCTAAATAACGGACTTGCACATTCTAAAGGTGAACTCATAGCCGTATTCGACGCGGATCATGCACCGGCTCGCAATTTTTTGACGCAAACGGTCGGCTACTTCGTAAAAAATCGTAAACTGTTTCTCGTGCAGACGCCGCATTTCTTCATCAATCCTGATCCTGTGGAGCGGAACCTTCGTACTTTCAATCAAATGCCCAGCGAAAATGAGATGTTTTATGGCATGATTCAACGGGGTCTCGATAAATGGAATGCCGCATTTTTTTGTGGTTCCGCAGCATTGTTAAGTCGTGAAGCGCTTTCAACAACCAATGGATTTAGCGGCGTCAGCATCACGGAGGATTGCGAAACTGCAGTTAACCTACATGCTCAGGGTTGGGAAAGCGTATATATTGATCGTCCGCTAATTGCGGGCCTCCAACCAGCTACGTTCGCGAGTTTCATTGGGCAAAGAAGCCGTTGGGCACAAGGAATGATGCAAATTCTTCGCTACCGCTTTCCGCCATTTCTACCAGGATTAAAATTGCCGCAGCGGCTTTGTTATATGTCGTCAACGCTTTTCTGGCTCTTCCCATTCGCTCGAATGACGTTTCTTGTCGCCCCGCTGTTTTATCTTTTTTTCGATCTGCAGATTTTTGTTGCTTCTGGAGGCGAGTTTCTTGCCTATACATCGATCTATCTGCTTATTAATTTATTGCTTCAAAACTATCTTTATGGAAACTATCGCTGGCCATGGATTTCTGAACTGTATGAATATGTGCAATCCGTACATCTGTTTCCCGCGATCATCTCAGTTCTGCTCAATCCTAAAAAGCCAACATTTAACGTGACGGCTAAAGATGAATCCATAACAGTTAGTCGTCTCTCTGAGATATCACGGCCGTTTTTTATTATATTCATTGTTCTGGTAATCGCATTATTCTACGCGGCATATCGCGTATATACCGAACCCTACAAGGCCGATGTTTTGATTGTCGTCGGCGGATGGACACTGCTTAATTTGATTATGGCCGGATGCGCGCTGGGCGTTGTATCGGAGCGCGGCGAATGGTCATCGACCGTGCGCGTAAAAGTGACACGACGGAGTTCAGTCCTGATCAATGACGAATGGCATACGGCCACGATCGATGATGTTTCAGTACATGGAATGCATCTGACCGTCTATGCAACCGATGCAACCGCGCTCAGCGTTGGCCAGCTTACGTCGGCTCGTTTCCAAACGCTTGCCACTATGGACAGCGACGAACTCCCAATTGAAATCAGAAATGTGAAACGTGAGGGAGACCTCTTGTCAGTCGGTTGTCTTTATAAGCCCTCAACCGCTGACCACCACAGGCTCGTTGCCGACCTGATTTTCGCAAATTCAGAGCGCTGGAAAGAAATACAACAAGAGCGGCGCACCAACCCGGGCGTGTTACGTGCAACGCTTTGGTTTCTAAGCCTTTCCCTCTACCAGACCGGCAGAGGGCTTGCTTATTTCTTGGGGCTGAATCAATATTCTAAAAACAGCAGAGCTAAGGCGCAGGCAAAAAAGGTAGGAAAGACATGACGGTCTTGCTGCCTGATACGAAGATTTTCATGAGCACACCCAAATTGGTTGCCGCAATTTTCGGTGGCGCGCTCATATCGCTTACTTCAACCTTTGCGCATGCGCAGACACCTTTCAATATGGCGCCGGAAGGCGCGCAACAAAGCGCTCCTGTCACACAACCACCGACAGTACCGCAGGCTTCAACACCTCCCCCCGAAGCAAATTTGCTTAAATGGCAACGGTATCTCATACCAACTGACCAACTTTCCTTGCGGGGTGAGCAATTCCGACGTAGCTGGAATATATCGCTCTCCGATGCTGAAGCCAGTTCGACAGCTAAACTCAATATTGGCTATCAAAATGCAATTCTGGTCGCACCGGAGAACTCGTTCTTCGCGGTCACACTGAACAATACCGAAATATTAAGACAGGCTATTCGATCATCCGATCAAATGGCCGATGTGAATATCCCCGTTCCCGCCAAATTACTCAGAGCCGGAAATAATACCATAACGTTGAGCGCGCATCAGAGACACCGGACTGATTGTTCTATTCAGTCAACATACGAGCTTTGGACTAACATCGATAGCGCTCGAACATATCTCGCATTCGACTTAGATCCAACAGCAGAAGCCGTTTCTGGCAGCCTGCGTGATATCAGCGATCACATTTCAACGATTGGCGTAAACGCAAAAGGTGAAACACATTTTGCCATCATCGCTCCAGGTTCAAATAATTATGAGAATGGCAACAGTCTCATGCTGCTCTCCCAAGCCTTAGCTATATTGGGAGGAATGCCTAATCAGAGCTTTTCGGTAGAAAAGTTTCTTTTTTCAGAAGCTCCGGATGCAAATCTTCACCGTTCCGGCGAATTAACAGTCCTGTTGGGTACATATGAAGAACTCAGCGCTGCAGCCCAAACATTGAACATCGAGTTTGACCGCAAAGTTGCGGAAAGTGTCGAGTTTTTTACTGATACTTCTGGTCGCCGGATTTTGGTGATTGCAGGCACCAACTGGCAAAGATTAAAGCAGAGTATTGATCGGATTGCGGAGCTAACAGATCGTCCTGCAGATGTACTCAGAACCAAATTGAATACCCAAAACTGGCATTTGCCAGACGCGCCGATGATCAGAAATAAAACGACGCTCACATTCTCCGAGCTTGGAATCCCGACGCAACAATTTGATGGGCGCCGGTTTAGCAACGAGTTCATTTTTGGCATTCCTGCCGATTTCTACGCAAACTCCTATGGGAATGCCACCATTTACATGGATGCAGCTTACTCCTCCGAAGTGTTACCCGGCAGTAGAATAGATATTTACGTCAACGATAACATCGCAACGACGATACCAATCACGAACCCTGGTGGTGGCGTTATGCGTCAATTGCCAATTAATATTTCGATGCGCAATTTCCGCCCCGGCGTAAATAAAGTCGTGGTTGAGGCTGCTCTCCTAACCGATCAGGATAATGCTTGCGCACCTGGCGCGACAACCTCTCAGAGTTCACCGCGATTTGCACTTTTCGATTCATCGACGTTTAGCGTCCCGACATTCGCGCGCATCGGTCAAACCCCAAATCTTGCTGCTATAGCTGGGATGGCTTATCCCTACAGCTACTCACGCGAGACACTTCCGCTTGTGGCAAACTTTAATGATTTTAATGTAATGGCGGCGTCCGCAACAGTTTTGGGTAACCTTGCCAGTGCAGCGGGCAGACCGTTTGATATTGCAACAAGTCCTGCGGACAATCAGCTACTCGCAGAAAATGCGTTTTTTATAGGAAATATCAATAATTTACCTGATGTGGTTTTATCAAGGGTTGGTCTCAATCCTGGTGCCAAACAATCGTGGAGCGATGACGATGCGGACGTCATCTTGCAGGACAATAAGAATTTAACTCTCAAAGATTGGCAGCAATTGCATCAATCTAATTGGGTGAACAAGTTGCAAAACATTTATTCCAGTTTGCGCACAACTTTTAATATTTCGGATGAACTGCGCCTTTTTCCGGGGGAAACGACGCAGTACACACCATCGAGGGAAATTTCGGCCGTGATGGCGCAAGGTCCAAGCCCCTCTTCAAGTGGAGCATGGACGGTATTCACAGCGCCAGATAACGCCATGTTAAGAAATGCTGCGCAGACGCTCACTCAACAAGAAAACTGGAACAGAAGCGAAGGCAGAATTACGGCATATAATAGGGTTAATGCCGATGTAGAAACCATGCCGGTTCATAATCTCTCTTTCATTCCCACGCAGCCGTTTTCAATATCGAATTGGCGCTTGATCGCCACCAACTGGCTTTCAAGCAATGCATTGTCCTATGTCATATTAATAATAGCGTTTTTCGTTGCACTTGGTCTGACAACGTCTGCTTTGATTTCACGTTCGGGGAGACGTGATGATGAATAAACGAAGCCCAATTTCGATGGTTTTAAGCCAATTAAAACGTGCAGCCACTGCGATTGCGGCAATAGCGTTATTCAGTATGCCAGTTTGGCATTCTCGCGCCCAAGATATCAATAATGTGTCAATGACCATCAATCCAAACGAGTGGAAACTTTATACTGAAAAGTTTCTGAGTCCTGAAGGTCGTATCATTGATGATGCAAATGGAAATATAAGCCACAGTGAAGGTCAGGGCTATGGGCTGCTCTTGGCTGTTTTGGCTGGGCGTCAGGATGATTTTGAACTCATCTGGACATTTACGAAAACCGAACTGCTGATACGCAATGACGGCCTTTCAGCCTGGAAATGGGACCCTAGTGTTCGTCCTCACATTGTTGATACGAACAATGCATCCGATGGTGACATTCTCATCGCCTATGCCCTAACGCTTGCTAGCAGAAAATGGCAAAATACCGACTATCTTTCTTATGCGCGTACAATCGCAAATACATTGCTGACCAAACAGATCGTTGTTTACAATGGCGAAACAATACTTCTGCCCGCAATTCGGGGTTTCACAAAAGACGATCGCAAAGATGGCCCGATCATAAATCTCTCTTACTGGGTCTTTGAAGCATTTCCAGTGCTAAACGATGTTGCACCCTCACCGAAATGGGATGCCCTAAAGTTGAGCGGCCTAAAACTGCTGTCGCAAAGCCGTTTCGGAAGCGTTAAACTTCCGTCCGACTGGATTAGCATCGCAGAGAAGCCAACACCTGCAAATGGATTTCCACCTGAGTTCAGTTACAATAATGTTCGGATACCACTTTATCTCGTGCGGGCGGGCAATGGAGCTGACGAACTTACAGTTGATTTAACCGCAGCAATAACCCAAAAAAATGGCGATGTCCGCTTGGTCAATGTTCAAACAGATGCGACAGTAAGTTCGTTAAATGAACCGGGCTATCGGATACTGCCGGAACTCGCTTCGTGTGCTAACTCAGGACAAAAAATATCGGCGGCGCTTAAAGAATTTCAGCCGACCCATTACTATCCTTCAACCCTACACCTTCTTTCACTATCTTATATCAAAGAAGTTTATCCACGATGCCTATGAAAAATATTCTCATCAGTGTTTTGCTAGGATCCGTGGCCGTAGGCGGTTATTACTTATTTATCAAAAATGATGCTCCGATGTCCGATTTGCAGTTTGGCACTGTAAATCAATCAGCATCATCTTCGCCGGTTTCGAGTAATGCAAGCCAAACTGCTGTTCAGGGTCAAGGTAGCACTGAAGTTGATGAAAGCGCGCTGCGTTATTTTGCAACCAGAGGCGATAAGACGCGAATACAAGCTGAAATTGCTCGGTTGAAATCACTGCATCCTGACTGGGTTCCGCCAGAGGACCCTACTGCGCCAGCAAAGATATCAGATAATAAGCTTGATGAACTTTGGGAATTGTATTCCAAGGGTGAATACAGTGCGTTGCGTAAATCGATTGCCTTAAGAAAAAGCAACGAACCTGATTGGGTCGTGCCGGATGATCTTTTGAAGGCTCTAGACCAAAGCGAGAACAGAGAACGCCTTATCAATGCATCGAACAATGCTCAATACGAGATGGTTATCAATCTCGCGGCGCGCTCGCCAGAAATGCTTACCTGCAATGAGGTTGACGTTCTTTGGAGATTATCCGAAGCCTTTGCCAAAGTTGACAAAGGTAATCGTGCGCTCGACGGCTATCTTTACATTATAAATAATTGTCCTGATCCCAATGTTCGTACAGGTACAATACAAAAAGCGCTGACAAGTCTGTCTTATGATGAAATGCAAAAGCTAATGGAAGTCGAAAAGCGCACCCCTGACGGGCAGCGTGAATTTGCAGCGCTCGAGAAAGATATAGCGCGTCATTTCGTTGGTTTGGCTGCTCTCGATAAAGAGCTGGTGATCGATCAGGCCAACATTTCAGCACTCGAAAACATCCCAGAAAGTGAAACTCTGGGCTCGGATGCAGAGATGCTTGGTTGGTATTATATGCGCCGTGATGATCTGACGAAGGCTGAAAAATGGTTCGATGTGGCAAATCAAAAGGAAGCCACGGCTACGTCATCTCAGGGGATGGCACTTGTCTTAAATGCTCGCAAAGATTATTCTGCAGCAGAGGATTTGATGTATCCGTGGCGTGATAAATCGCCCGATGCAAAGCAGGTTTATTTTGATGCTGCCGCGAACTTGCTCTCAAGTGATCCACCAATTAGGTTGCCAGAGACGATTAGTCCGCAAGTATTGACCCGGATTGCGAATGCGACGGTCGCGGAAAAAAACATTACGACCGCAGAGCAGCTTGGTTGGTATGCGCGCGCAATGGAACAGGATTTGACCTCAGTTCAATGGTTCCAGACCGCTCTTTCGTGGGATCCATCAAATGAACCTGCTGCTTACGGTCTGGCTTTGGGTCTGCTATCGATTGATGACGGCAATCAGCTGCGGCAAGTGAAAGAGAACTGGGACTCCAAATCGGTTCGCATTAAAGAGGTTGGCAGCAGCAGCCAAAATAGCAATCGTTCTTCTCGTTCACAGAGTTCAAGGCTAAACAACGCTGCTGCCCCTCGGACAATCAGGAGTTTGTCAGACAACACATCCGAACGTGGAGCACAGCCAAGATCAGCCGCAGCAGGAAATGCGCGATCCTGTGCTCAGGCTATAGAAGGCCCAATACCAACTGGTGGAAATGCCGTTGCTCATGGGTGGTGTCTGATGGAACTCAATCGTCCGCTCGACGCTGTAAGAAGCTTTGAATCAGCGCTGATGACAGGGTCCGCCTCTCAACGTTCAGACGCAGCCTATGGCCAGGCGCTGGCTTATTTGCGCGCGGGTCTTGTTGATAAGGCAGCCGTGTCGGCCACAAAAGCTCCCTTAAGTCCTCAACGTCAGAAAGAGCTGCGCATTTCAATCTTATCAGATAAGGCCGTCGCAGCGTTTCAAGCTGGAAACGTTCGTGATGTCTTGTTTATACTTGAGCAACGTGCCCAATTGGCAGCACCTAGAAAGGATCTGATGGCGTTACAGGCCGCAGCCTATCTAAAACTCCGTCGATATGATGATGCGAGAGTAATTTATCAGGCCTTGGCCGCGACGGGTGATCGCGAAGGCATAAGAGGAATGGCTGCGATCAGAGATATCCAGGGACGATAATGTCCCGCAACTCGCCCATTCCTAAAATATAGTTAGGTTTCTAAGCGTAAATAAATTGCTAATATTGCAGTAATTCGTTAGCTGTTAACCATGTTGAACACTATCCGAATAGAAGCGTGATTCATAGTTCGTTCAACTTGGTGTCTAATATGTTTTTTGGATTGCTCCTAATGTCGGCGGGAAAAACAAAGCGTGTAAATACTGCATGTGCTAAGAGGTTGCTCCTTAGCGTTCTGTGTTTTAATTCGATCGCCATTCTGACAAATACAGCATCCTCTGCAGAACCGTTTGCGCTGTTAGAAACTGACAATGTTCCTCTTTCTCCCGTCGATGACTCTGGGAGTCAAGGGTTTCAAATGCTTTCGAGCGATGTTCAAGATAGCCGTGATCTCATATTTAAGAATAGCGAGACAGCTGGTCAGCTCGAAATTACAAACAATATTGCAGACAAGACAACATTTTTTGATCAGAGTTCTGGCGGCGAAGCGACAATTATTAATAATTCCGGAGGGGAAACGCAGTTCTCGGACCAGTCGTCGGCCTCCAACGCCTTTATTACTGTTAATACGGATGCAAAGTTATCTTTTGACCAGCAAAGTTCAGCGGCAGATTCTCGCATAACCAATAACGCAGCCGGTTTGGTCACATTTTCCGACGATGCTTCAGCCGGTGACTCTGTAATAACGAACAATGGCACCGTTAATTTTGGTGGTGGGTCTTCTGCAAGCAATTCTCTCATCACCAATAATGCTTCGGGTGAGATAGCGTTTCGCGATCATGCTGATGGGGGCCGTCGCAACATAACCAATAATGGCCAGATCGACTTTTTTGACCAAAGCTCTGCCGGTCAGGGCCTTATTGTAAATAACGAGTCCGGCAATATCAATTTACACGGATCGTCGACGACAAATTCGTCCGATTTGAACAATAGTGGATCGCTCGTTTTTAGCGAGCAGTCTTCCGCAAGCCAATCGTCCATTGTGAATAATGAGACGGGGATTATTCGTTTAAATGACAACGCAACCGCCGATCACGCAAATATAAACAACAATGGAACAATCGTATTTAACGGTGAGAGCAGCGCTGGAAGCTCCCGTCTGTTTAACAACGAGAAATCTTCCATCAGCTTCGAGAATAATTCAAATGCGGGAAGCAGCTTCATCGTCAATGCCGGAGATCTGGCGTTTTCGGGAACATCGTCGGCCGGTAATTCCTCAGTCCTAGTAAGTGGAGGTGGAACAGCACGCTTCGTTGACCAGTCAACAGGTGGAACTTCAGATATTCATATTGATCAAAATGGATCTTTGGATGTTTCCCGGCTTGGTCCTCAGCAGCTATCGATCGGCTCCCTCGTCAGTGCCGGGAATGTCAATTTGGGCAGAACCACGCTAACAGCAGATCAAAAAATCGTACTCAACGATACGTCTCACGTAAGTCTCGTGCTCGGTTACGGCGGATTGATTGCTGAGGACTTGGAACTTCAAGGCGGCACTCTCGACTTAGAACGTGCGAATGATTTACTTTATGAAATTAACAAGACGTACAGCATCTTTTACGCCCCAACATATAGCGGATCCGCATTCAGTGAAATTTCAAGTCACGATTTTGTATTCGTGACACCGTCGATGAAATCGAATTCTGTTATCCTTATGCGCAACGATGTAAGTTTTGATAGCGTTTCAAATACGCCCAATCAAAAAGCGGTGGCAGGGGCGCTCGAATATCTTAATCCAGATAATCTGGTGTATCGGTCAATCATCAGCGGATCTGAAAACGATGCGAGACGGAGCTTTGATCTTCTTTCAGGCGAAGTGCATTCAAGCATTGCAACAGCTTTATCTGACAGCAGTTTGTCTTTTCGCGAGGAGATATTCGGCCGCGCTTTGAATGGCTTTAGAAGAACTGAAATGCGTTCAGAACAACCCAAGTTTTGGTTGTCTGGCGGAGGTCTGAATGCCAAAGCAAGCGGTTCAGAAGCGATTGCAGCAACCAAATCAAATGGTTACAGCATCAATGCCGGAGTTACGTATGATTTTACAGACCATCTCTCTGCCGGTATCATCGGCGATTATCAGGATACGTCGCTAAAGATTTCTGAACGTGCAAGCTCCGCAAATATTAACACGTGGGGGGCAGGCATGTTCTTGCAATTCCAGCAGAGCGGCTTCAATGTCGCTGGAGGTGCGGCCTATCAATATCATTCAATTCAAACCCAACGATCCTTCGATTTGAATGCACTGACGGGTGCATTGAGTGCAGATTATAATGCGTATACCACTCAGTATTTCACCAAAGCAGGTTATGCATTCGATGCGGGGATAATGGACATCCAGCCCTTTCTCGCGTTGAGCCACTCCCGGACGGATATTGATGGTTTTCAGGAAAGTGGCCTTTTGGATGCGGCCCTTTCCGGCCAGTCCTTGACGACAAACAATACTACCGGAACCATCGGTATCCAGACCAACGCGTCTTATTTTATCAACGACACATATCGTTTAAATACACGGCTGAATGCCGCATGGAATAAGGAATGGGGTGATCGCAACGCCCCTCGAGAGCTTTCTTTTGCGCCGAATTACCCTTTCTATGTGGTCGGCGCTTCCTCCGACGACGAATACCTGCTTATGAGTTTGCAGGTTGGTCTGGTTAATTTGGAGCGGTTCTCGATGAATTTAGTTTATACTGGAATTTTCGGTAAAGAGACAGACTCAAGTAAATACGCTGCAAACGCCGCATTCAAATTTTAATCTGCTGTAAAAGGCTAATTGAAAAAATGCTCCATTCAACCATACTGCACGCAATGAAATTCGCACACTCAGTTATTTGAAAGTGAAACTTGTTTTTTGTAAAAATTAACAGTGCAAGCAACGTGCTAAGCTTTAGCTAAAATTGGTTTATCTGCGGATATAGCTGGTTTATTCTCAATATCGGAGATAACCTCTAATTTGCGTTTCCGTAATAATTTCTGGATTGGATCATCGACTAATCTTTGGGTCACCACACCAACTATTACGCACAAAAGAGTTGCAAAAATTGCGTAGCCCATAAGCGATGACTGCTCAAAACCTAACCACCGCCATCCCTGCATCGTTGCAGACAAAGCAATACCATGTGTCAAATATAACGAGTAGGAACTGTCTCCGAATAGTTTTGCTACTGGAATAACAGGAATACTCCTTCTCGCCTCGAATGTCACGGCACCGAGAACGATCAAGAAGGCGGGGATACCAAGTGAAAATGCTCGATGAATACTAAAATCCAACTGATTTAATATCAGCCATGATATTACGGCACCAACAAACGCTGCGTTGAAACCCGCTTTGAGCGCTGCGCGAAGCTTGAAATTTTTCGATAATGCGCTTGCGCAAAATGCAAATCCAGCGCCTCAGTCGGCTGATATTGTATTAGCCATCACAAACCTTCGCGACCACCTAAACCGTCGCAGCATGCGAGCCCGCAGCAGTTTTGATGCATTGATGCAAGTTCTCGGCTCCACCGCTAACGAGGAAGATAAATTTGACGCTCTGCAGGCAGTAAAATCACCCTTGGACAAGCTCGACTATGAGCAAGCGCAAAGCAATCTGGATGAAGCATTTCCGAGCGAACTTCGGTCCGAAAGCTAATCAAATGTCGCTGCGCAATCGCCTGGATTGCATAGTACGAAAGTCATTGCCTAAGAGAAATTGGTATCTGCCGTCGGCTCAGGATGGGTCAGAGGCATTCTAAAAACTATCGGAGTAAAACACATGACTGATCGCGCAACCGTACTGATTGTCGATGACGAAGTATCAAATATCGAGATCATGAACGCGGTGCTAGAAGACCATTACGAAATATCTTTTGCCACGTCAGGGGAGCAGGCACTGGAAGTTGCCCGCGCTGTGTTACCAGATCTGATTTTGCTTGACGTCATGATGCCGGGCCTTGATGGTTATGAAGTCTGCACGCGTCTGAAAAACGACAGAATGCTGGCAGATGTGCCTGTCATCTTCACAACTGGCCTTGACGATCAGAGGCCGAAGTTCGCGGTCTTTCTCTAGGTGCGATCGATTACGTCACAAAGCCGATCAACCCTATAGTTCTGCGTGCCCCTGTCTCCAATCATATTGAGCTTCAGCGCCTGCGTGACCAACTGGCACAGATGGCTGTTACGGATGCTTTGACAGGTCTCAGTAATCGTCGTCAGTTGGAAGTCATACTTACGGCGGAAATCGCTCGCCTTGCACCTGCAGAAGCTTGGCTGTCGGTCATCATGCTCGATATTGAGTTCTTCAAACTGTTCAACGACACCTACGGCCATCCGGAAGGGGATCGATGCATTGCCATGGTAGCAGCAGCTCTCACGCGTGCTGTTCACAAGGTTTCCGACATGACAGCGCGTTATGGGGGGGAGGAGTTTGCTTGTGTATTGCCGGAAGCGGATCCAGAAAATGCACTCTCCACAGCTCGCGAGATACAACGGCAGATCCAATCATTGAACATACCACATCCCGGATCCACCGTCAGCTCTAATGTTACTTACCGTGAGCATAGGAATAGCATCGGCACGCGCGCATCTTGATATGAGGGGATCTCTTTGGCTGCAGCATGCTGACCATCAGCTTTACACAAGCAAGAAATGCGGACGCAACACGATCGCAAATAAGGAATTTTCATTAGCTTAGTACATTTATTTTGCTAAGCAACCTTGCACTACGGACAGAAGTTAAAAGATGTTGCAGCTCGTAAAATTGCTAATTCACATAACGGGAACGTCGCTGCGTCGCTTCGAAGGTCATACCAAATTGCAACTCAAAATTCCTAACCATGACCGGCAACTTATAATCACGGTGAGTAAGCTTCGCACATCAAGCGACCATTATTTGCGCTTCAGTGACGTATAAGGCCGCTTTTTAACCGGCCTTACGCCCCTACCCCAAAACTACCATTGTAATGGGCTACATCATCGTAATAAGGATAGCATTGAGTTTCATCATCAAAACACTCGAGTGGTCGTCACAAGGACTTTTGGTCGCGTCCTCTCAAGCGGTTGGCTTTCCCGGTTCACGCTTGAAATGCGCTTTTGATGGTTTTCTAGCCCCAGGCTGTGACTGAACCTTGCTACCAATTGGCTTAAGATCGATATGGGCCGGATTAGGGTAATGATCCAATGCGGCGCCAGTTGCAGCGTCGACCCCCATCCCAATTACACCACCTACGACAACGTTTCCAGCAAATCCCGCAGCACCTCCTCCAGAGACTTTGTCTTGATCTCAATTGTCCCTTTGTGAAAACCTAACCGTCCTGCATAATCCGTAAACACTTCCTTTCGTTTCACGGAGATAGTGCAAGGAGATCGTTTTCAATGGAGCCGGTTGGACGCGATGATCGCGGCGTCATCTGGTGTGCTGGTAATTGTGACAATCTCGCTTGTTCCACACGAAATTGAGCCGCTACGGGTGAGTGTCACCAGCACGGAAAAAACTATCTCTATTGTCATTATGTAAGGCCCCTGCCCCAGTTTGCATTGTGAAGCGCTCAAATCACAACCAACCGATCATCGTCACGGTAAAACTGGGCAACTCATTCCTAAAGTTTTCGGAAGGAAGTATTATTCACAAAGAATCGATAAAACATACACCTTCAGATTTAATACTATTCTGATTTATCAAAAAATTAGACAGCGTGAAAAATATATATTTAGTAGTTTATATAGTAATTTTCGGAATTTAATTATATTAAATCGTCTATTAATGTAATTAACTACTAAAGATTGATATAATCCATCATGTTAACTAGCCATTAGAAAAATATATGCAGAAAATATTCTATTCCACAAATCCAATCTACGAACGTATTTTTGTAAATTTCACAATTATACGAAGAAGCGTTTCTATGAAATTACCACCGTTCCGTATATAATAGAGATATCCTGTTCAACGTATTGCACTATTGTGGTATTTTCGATACATCCAAACTTGTGTTACGTAAAAACCCGTCCGCTCCTTTCCTATAACTGTTTGTTGACTATTTTTCATCTAAGAAGTCACGAACGAATTTTAAAAGGGACTGTAAAAATGAAAAATGTCGCTTGGTTAGCCGCCGCAGTCGTTATCTCGATGCCTATTTCTGCTCATGCAGCGGATGCCATTCAGGATTACGCGCCACCTGCTCCCGTGGTTCAAAGTGCACCATTCAGTTGGGCTGGTGGCTACTTGGGTGTGTCAGCGGGTTACATGTTTGACAATACCACACGGGCCACTGCATCTGACTTAGGTGGCAATCAGTTTTCTCGTCGTTACATAAAAGGCACCGACGGCTTTGTAGGTGGGATTTACGGCGGCTACAATTTCACAGCAAATAATTTTGTTTACGGCCTTGAAGCTAATATCGATTACGCAGATAGCGACAATAAACGAAATACGTTCCGTGACGCTGCTAGCACTCATTCAGACATTGGTTTTAACGGTGCACTTCGTGCACGACTTGGTTATTCAATCGATCGCGCTCTTATTTATGCCACCGGTGGCCTAGCTATTGCTGACATTGAATATAAGGCGACCGACGTCAGTGGGACAGCTAAAAAGTCTTCCACAGAAACAGGTTACACTGTAGGCGCTGGTGTTGAATACGCCGTTATGGATAACTTGCTCCTGCGAACGGAATACGCTTTCAGCGACTACGGTGACAAAACAGTTTCGACCGACCTTGCGAACTACAAGTTCGAAACAAAAACTCATACACTAAAGCTCGGCGTCGCATATAAGTTCTAACTCTATGATTATTAAACGGCCGCAATATTCTTGCGGCCGTTTAATATTGCGACTTCCGGCGATCATCGTGCAGATCTATAGCGTCGCTAATGAGCGTAATCACCGGCGTCTAGCGCTTATTAGCGGAATAATATTATCCAGTTTTATAAAAGACGAAACATGACCGTCAGATGACTCACTCACCGAGCATCTGATGAACCCAAACATCTTGATGCAAGGCATGCCGAATAATGTACATATCTGCCGCAGAAGCTCTTGCATTGGCATCCACCCTAATTATAGCGGTCCTAATTGTTTTATCCGTTTGGTGGCAATGTCGCAGGGAGAAAAGATAGTTGAAGTATTCTCGTGAATTTACGCGGAAAGTAAAAGATGGCAAGCTTATTTATAATTCACGTCCTTTCCTCCCAGTTCCTGTGAAAATCAATTCCCTGTTAGTTCATACCCATTGCCTCCCAGGAACCGGCACGTATCCCTTTGAGATTTTGGACTTGGGTCAGGCAGTTGCACAAGGTGAAATAGCAAATTCTCAAATATTAACGTTTAGCCCATCCTTAAAGATTGGATTTGGAAACCATCATTTTAACATAAAGATCAAAAATTTACATGATTATAAAGAAATAACAGCAACTATTACAATAAATTATTCCTTTGCCAATCTGTTGTATAATTAAAATAATATTGCCAATAGAAATAAATGCTTTATTTTATTTATATAAATTGAGAATTTCACAGTTGCATTCAAAAAAATTCGATCTCAAAGCAACTGATATCCTTAGATTAAGGGAACTTTTCCGACGACCTCGTTGATAGCCAAACTATCTCATGACATGCTCTAATGCGAAGCTGCCACCTTACGCGATAGCAAACGACACAAACACCGACACGTCACGGTCATGAATTTAGTGTAACCCAGCGTTTAAATACTTAAGAAGCTAAAAAAAAACGCACGATTTCAACACAATACAAAATCCTCGACGGTTAAACCCTTACTCGATCTAAGGACAAAAAAGCCGAACTGAATCAACAATTACATTTCGATGCGGATCGTTTCACCCGATAATGCGTTGACGTTTAGTGATCACAAGGTTGGTAGCCAGACGATGAACGAATTTATTGTATTATTTTATTGCGTGGGTTTTGTGTTGCTTGGCTGCGTACTAGTGCATATCACTGCGACACTTATCATCGCCAATCTAGAAGATGAGAGTGTCGATCTATTCCCGGAAGAACTCCTGTCAAAATCGAACTCTAATATGTTAAAAGGCGTGTCTCCCTCACCATTCGAACGGAGGAATTTACGAGTTCAGCAATCGTCTGCCCTTTAAAGCCACGAAAACCACGTATCCCTGTCGGCATCACTCTAAATTCAGCTGTTATAAATATTTATGATTTTCATTGAGAACGTTTAAAACCATTGGCTCTCAAAAAGCTCCGCCCTACTCACCCCCCACTGCCCTACTCGGCCTCCAACTGTCGATGCTTTTGTTGAAAAACGCGTGAATCCCTTTTCTAACACTTATTCTCAATGCGGTATAAGCAGCCTTATTAATTAAGCGAGTATTCACTCCGTTTCAGATCGCATCGTTAACGAATTTAACACAGAATTTTCACATTTTTCAGTTGTATATTGTGTATGTGCTGCGGTACGCGCAAATTATCAAGCTTGAATGCCAAGCGACAATTAGCTCATTGAAAATAAAGAACACCGCACCGCTCAGTTTGCAATGCCGCGTCAAAGATATTTAGACTTTTTGCTGAACAAGCCTGGCTACGACATCTCGCAAAGAGGATTGCCACTGTGGCGATGACCAGTTGAAGACTTCGTGAAATTTTGTGGTCGACAGGCGCGAGTTAGCAGGACGCACAGCCTTGGTCGGATAAGCTGCTGTGACAATATCAATTACAGTCGCAGCTGGCCCGCCAAGTTTGGCACTTTCACTGAATATTCGGCGTGCCAACTCACTCCAGTTGGCATCACCCGTGCCAACTAGATGGTAAATGCCGTAACCTGAAAAGTCTGGCACTTCCACCAAATGGTCTGCCACTTTAATAATTGCATCAGCTATATCGAGTGCACTTGTCGGATTGCCCCATTGGTCGGAAACCACCGAGAGGGTATCGCGCGTGTCAGCAAGCTCAAGCATCGTTTTGACGAAATTCTTGCCAAACGGACTATATACCCAAGCCGTTCGTAAAATGATGTGCTTCGGATTGGCTTGTGCAACAAGACGTTCGCCTTCAAGCTTCGAGCTTCCGTAAATACTGCGTGGACCAGTTACATCTGTTTCCAAGTACGGAGTACTGGCATCGCCCGCAAAAACATAATCCGTCGAGATGTGGATTACCGGAGCACCACAAGCCTCTGCTGCTTCGGCAACTGCTTGCGCGCCAATTGCATTCACATCAAATGCTAACCCAGGCTGATCCTCCGCCAGATCCACCGCCGTATAAGCGGCAGCGGAGACTACGAGGTCGGGCTTGAGCGCCTCAATGGCACTGCGCACGGTTTCAGGCTTTGCCAGATCCAGTTTTGGACGACCCAATGCAATCACGTGCAGATCGGGTCGTCGCAATGCTCTTTCCAGTAAGCTCTGAACAACCTGTCCTTCACGCCCAGTGACAATTATCTTCATAAACTGGTCTCTTTAGCAACGCTGCCCAAACGCTCCCCAGCATATTTGCCACTGCGGATCGGCTCCCACCACCAACCATTATTGAGATACCACTCAATTGTCTTTTCAAGCCCTGTTTCGAAAGTTTCCTGCGGCTTCCAGCCTAAATCACGTTCGATCTTTGACGCGTCAATTGCATAACGACGATCGTGGCCGGGACGATCAGTCACGAAATTAATAAGATCTCCATAGCGCTTGCCGTTTTTGCGAGGCCGTTTCTTATCAAGAACCGCGCAGATTGTTTCGACCACATTCAAGTTGGTGCGTTCTGCACTTCCACCGATATTGTAGCTTTCTCCGAGCTTTCCAGTAGTCGCAACCAAGGCCAATGCACGTGCATGATCCTCAACATAGAGCCAGTCACGCACATTCGCACCTGCGCCGTAAACCGGCAATGGCTTCTCATCGAGCGCATTAAGAATGACCAGTGGGATCAGCTTTTCAGGGAAATGAAACGGTCCATAGTTATTTGAGCAATTGGAAAGAACTACCGGCAGTCCATAAGTTTCATGCCATGCACGAACCAGATGATCGGATGCAGCTTTCGAAGCCGAATACGGCGATGATGGCTGATAAGGCGTTTCTTCCGTGAATATGCCGCTATCAAACGGCAGATCGCCAAATACTTCATCCGTTGAAATGTGGTGAAAACGGAAAGCTGATTTGCGCGGCTCAGTCAGTTCCCGCCAATATTCGAGTGCAGCATTCAACAGACGGAACGTCCCGACAATATTCGTTTCAATGAATGCGCCAGGGCCATCAATTGAACGGTCAACATGGCTTTCAGCCGCCAAATGCATGACGATGTCGATTTCTTTGGTGCGCAGGGCCTCCAAAACGCCAATGTGATCACATATATCAGCCTGAAGAAAGCTATAGTTCGGATGATTTTCGATCTGACGAAGGGAAGCGAGATTACCCGCATAAGTCAGCTTGTCGAGATTGACAACATTAACATTAGCATCATCGGCAAGATGGCGGCACACTGCCGAACCAATGAAACCGGCGCCACCCGTAACAAGAATATTCATATTATTCCTCAATCAAAAACGTCTGCGTGAGCCAGCAAGGGGGCTTTCTCATCCTTGTCGGACAACTGCACGCCGGATGCGGGAATGGGCCATTGGATACCGATCGCCGGATCGTCAAACCGAATTGAGCGGTCATATTCCGGCGCATAATAATCAGTCACTTTATATATGACCTCAGTATCGTCAGTGAGCGTAATAAAGCCGTGGGCAAAGCCCTTTGGAACAAGAATTTGGTTCCATTTCTCAGCTGATACTTCCAAAGAAATCCACTTGCCAAAAGTCGGAGAACTTTTGCGGATATCTAGTGTTACGTCAAGAATTGCGCCGCGGGTAACTCTGACCAACTTTTCTTGCTGGAACGGAGGTAGCTGATAATGAAGTCCTCGAACAACACCCTTTGTGGAAGAATAAGAGTGATTATCTTGAACGAAATCAAAATCAATGCCCGCTTCAGCCAACGCCTTCCTATTATAAATTTCCGAAAAAAACCCGCGATCATCACCAAACTTTCGCGGAATTATCTCAAAAACACCTTCTAAACCTAAAGGGCGAACTTGCATTAAGCTTTCCCTAACTCATCAACACGTCTGCGTAAATAGGCTGCATAATCAGTCTTTCCAAGCTTAGCAGCGCGCTCCAGCACAGCTTCACTGCTCAGCCACCCCTTATCCAATCCGATCTCCTCTGGACAGGCTATTTTAATACCCTGCCGTTTCTCAATAGTCTGAACGAATGACGATGCTTCGTGAAGGCTGTCATGTGTTCCGGTATCAAGCCACGCATATCCGCGCCCAAAACGCTGAACGTTCAACTCACCTCGTTCAAGATAGACATTATTAACGGTAGTAATTTCTAACTCACCACGTGCAGACGGCTTAATGGAGCTTGCGATATCGACAACTTGATTGTCGTAAAAATAAAGACCCGTAACAGCCCAGTGCGATTTAGGTCTTTCTGGCTTCTCTTCAATTGATATTGCTTGCCCTGTGTTGCTATCAAATTCCACTACTCCGTAGCGCTGGGGATCATCGACACGATAGGCAAACACAGTCCCCCCCTTCATTGGCTGAGAAGAGAGCTGAGATAGCTTCGAAAGACCATCGCCAAAATATATATTGTCACCGAGGATCATTGCAACACTGTCACTGCCAATGAACTCCCGACCAATGATAAAGGCTTCAGCAAGACCGTTAGGATGTGCCTGTTCAGCGTAAGAAAAATCAATGCCGAAATCAGAGCCATCACCAAGAAGCTTTTGAAAAAGTGGCAGGTCGTGTGGTGTCGAGATGACTAGGATTTCTCGAATTCCGGCTAGCATAAGCACGCTAAGCGGATAGTATATCATCGGCTTATCATATATAGGCAGAATTTGCTTAGAGACTGCAATTGTTAAAGGGTACAGTCTCGTCCCACTACCGCCAGCTAGAATAATTCCCTTCATGCGCTTTCACTTCCTATCATCTTACTTCTTTCGTTTTGTTCATATAAGCACTTAAATATGCCTAAGATGATGGCTTCGATTTGACGACAGCCGGAGCTACCTAGCGAACCGAGAATTCAAAGAATGACCAATAGTTTTTCAGCTGCTGATCCTTACACCAATAAGCAGCCATTGCTTACGATTTCAATCGTTACATTTAATCCTGACTTCGATGAACTCAAAAAAACACTCGACAGCCTGAAAATTGCGCTGAAGACGTTCGCGCCCAGATCGTTCGCTATTACAATTGTGGATAACTCCTCTAGCAAAGAAGTCGCCTCTTTTTTGCTGCGTTGCTATTCAGAAATGCCAGTGAAATTACTTGAAGGTCAGGGAAATATCGGCTTTGGCAAAGCTCACAACCTTGCAATTAAGCAGATGGGTGAGTTTCATCTTGTTCTTAATCCAGACATTCAGCTCGATCCTGATGCGCTGATAAATGCACTTGCATTTATGAGAGCCAATGAAAATTGTGGACTATTGAGCCCTCACGCCTCTTGGCCGAATGATCAACGACAATATCTATGTAAACGATACCCGGCTATCTTCGACTTAATCATTAGAGGCTTTGCACCGAAGATAATTCGCTCTCTTTTCTCTAAGCGATTGGCGCGATATGAATTGCAAGCTGAAACACAGAACGTCGTCTATTGGAATCCTCCGATTGTGAGTGGATGTTTCATGTTCTACAGAAGCGCTACTTTAAAAAACATAGGCGGGTTCAGTGATAAATTCTTCTTATATTTTGAAGATTTTGATCTTTCTTTAAGATCACGTAAAATTACCGATACAGCTTATGTACCCACAATTAAAGTAGTCCATGCAGGTGGACATGCTTCGAAAAAAGGATTTTGGCACATAAAGGTATTTATGTATTCCGCGATTATCTTTTATCGAACCCATGGACTCAAACTGTTTTAATTTCAGTAGACCACGATCATACTCCTCTTGCGCTGAGACTACCAGGAGCTAGAGCTTATCGTCTCTTTTGATAATGTTGCCTGTTTTATTGGAACGACTGTCAGATTACGTGGTGCCTCCAAGCATCCGTTCGGTCAATGGGAGTTGAGCAGAGGGACTTCTAGGCGACAACGTAGCCATGATTAAGATCTTTGATTTTGGAGCAGAAAGAATAGCGAAATCGAAACGCTGCGCGTATATTTTTTAGACGGAGGATAGCCCGGCTCAACAACCTATTTTTTGTAAATCAGTTTTATGATAGTAAAGAATTAACGGAGAATGGATTCAAAGATCATGAAGTCGATACTGAATAAATTCAAATCGTTAATGTCATTTGGCTTAACCTCTGACGTTGAACACAATCCAAACCCGATATTCTCGGTTCGTCACGCGACCGCCAGCGTAACCAATTACGAAAAGCTGTACGCTCAAAATTATTACGCTCACCAATCAGGCTCAACCTCATATGAGGTTGAGCAATTTCCTCTTTCGCTGCAAAAGCTAGCTGGTGAGATAGGTGTAGAAAGTCTTTTAGATATTGGAGGGGGTAACGGAACACTTTCTCGCATATGGCGCGGTTTCGGCGGAAAAGCGGCATCACTAGATTACTACGACAATCCTGAAGATTTTTGTAAAAAGTTTGATCTATCACATTACGCGGTAGACGAGACGAATGATATCCAACCGTTCATCGAAGAAAACCTCGGAGACTGTTGGATATCTACCTGCCTAGACGTTGCAGAGCACATCGATAACGAACACCTCGCCGACTTTCTTCTCAATTTGAAGTCAATCATCGGCAAGGCTCTCGTAATTTCGATTAGCACTAGACCCAGTTCGCAGTCGAACAGTTTTCATTCCAGCGTACTACCGATTGAAACGTGGAAAGAACTTTTCAAACTTGCAGGATTCGAAGTTTATTCTGATACCTATTTCGATGAACTCATTAGAAATGCACGATATAATGGAACAGGGGCTGATATTATTTCTGTTTCACATTGGCAGAGAATAAATGCCTTTCGCGATATCAAAAACCATCAACATTATCTAGTCATTCGTAACGAGGGTCTTCAACTGCCCCCTATCATGGATCTACGAGAAAAAGTCGCAGAATATCTAGATATTGCTTATCGTTGGCATAAGCGATCACTTGAACGTGTGTATCCAGAATTAACCTACTCTGTTCACTTTGTGCAGGATTGGTCATTTTTGCGTAGCATTATGGATGTTTGGCCTTCCGATAGGCTACGGGTGACACTACGTAGTGATTGTATAAGTGAATCCTATCAAAACGTCATTCGAGGATTTCTGACACAAAAGGGAATCGAGTACACAACTCTTCGAACGGTTGATGACGCCGTAGCATTGATCACACCATCTTCGAATGCCTCCCGGCTATGGGTGACTGCGACAGAAGGGAACCACAGCATTACTCACCAACTTAACTCGATAACAATGAGTATGGCTCGTGACGCAGGGTTTCACACTGTTTCGCTTCAGCACGGGATGACTATTGCGTCGTCATTGTCACCATCATCAGAATTCATCGGCGTGTGGGATGAGGGTGCAAAAGTCACGATGAGTTCGGCCATTTCTATTGCCAATTGCCACACTATTGAGGTGCTTGGTTCTCCTAAATTCCTTGATGCCCGATTGCATCAAACCATTAATGCAATACCACACCGTTTTGGTGAGTGGACATGCCGATACAAGAAGCATATTCTGGTTGCTCTGAATCTTCATTGGTCAGTTCATCGTTACGGTTCTGACGATACGTATTCTTGGATTTCTCGAATATTGGAAAACAATAAAGACCATCTTTTCTTTATCAAACCACACCCAGACGATAACTCTATCTATGATTTTATCGCATCCACTGACGCGGAAAACGTCATTCTAGTTGATGATATTCTTTTAACATCCATAGACTGGCCACTAATGCGCCTTGTCAAGGCCGTGGATGGTGTCATTACTACTCATTCGACTTTAATTTTGGATGCGCTGATTTCAGGAACTCCTGTCGTTCGACTTCCAGTTGAGGAAGAGCGTATTTCAAGCGATGTAATTAGACTAGCCTCGTTTCCATTCAAGAATTTCTCATCAATACCAACAATTACTTCCGAGGAATGGATTAACGGAAATTTGCCTCGTGCCCTCTCCGTTCCTGCACTTACTTTACCGGACAACTATCGCGTAAATTACGGTTTCTTTGATAGTCTTATACAAATTGCTAACCATCCGTCCTCAGAACTATCAAAAGAAGCGAAACAGTCGCTGGCGGAAGCCATTGCTTCGTCAATGCAGCACGTCAACCTAAATCAGAATCCACACAAAAACATTGCTTCCATTGATGAAGCAATGGAGCGCTTTCTAAATTGACGTGATGATGAATACGTGACGCTGCGGTTAAGACCGCAGCGCTCGTCTAATGCGATTGGCAAAACTCCAAGAGAGTCGGGACATTTTTCGAACAGCAGAATAAACAACCGGCATTCTTTCTAATCGCGCAGATAAGGCGTTCGTTATTCTGATAACTTTTCGGTTCTCCAACGCACTCAATCGTCTCTGCAGTTCGATAATTCCACCTGTACCTGACGCCATGCGGGACAAGCGTTGCAGTTGAAGCGTCTCAAATCTGGATAAACCATTCGTTGTTTGATAAAGTCGAACTTGACCAGGCCATTCAGAATACGTCCTCGCCATCGAATTTTTCCGTACACGGTAAAGACAAGTTACCGTCGGGATAACGGCGATGCGAAGACCATTGGCTACAACATTGAGATAGTATGCCCAGTCTTCATACTTTGCCTTAGACGCGGCATTCCATCCACCCATACCTTTTGCATGAGAAACCCTGTATCCAGAGTTTGCATGACCCAAGTCATTTTGCGCTTGAGACGTAACAAATCCATCTCCAAGCGGACGGTATGTATATTGTCCCATCGGATAGTATTGATTGAAGTTCGTACCAGCATCAAACGCAGTCAGATATGGCACTGCTGCGGCTGCAGATGGGTCACGGCTCAACGCAATGACTATTGTCTTAACCCAGTCATTTAGCGGAATGTCATCAGAATCTGCGTTTAATATCAAGTCCGTGGTACAAGCAGATAAGGCTGTATTTCTTGCACTGGCCAGTCCGCAATTATATGCATGATCAATAATTCGGAACGGTATATCGAGGTGCTTTTGAGCCGCTTCTTCCATCTCGATCCGGTGCTTATAATCAGAGGCATCATTTACGATAATAATTTCAGTTGGTCGAAGAGCTTGCTGGTTTAACGATTTCAGCAAGTCAGTAAACTCAGAAATATCAGTATTATAGAACGGGATCATCACTGTCGAACTAAGAAGCTCTACTTCTTTACAATCGAACTTTTCATACTTAATATTTTCCGCCTTAATATTAGTCCTTCGCAAATCATCGATAAGTTCGTCGACGATCCGGCTCTTTTTCTCATTATTCCAATCGACCAGCTCGCGAATTTTGTAACGGAGAGATTCGATGGAAAGGTCCGCTAGGCATTCCCCCCAAGATTCAATTTGAAACATCTCAGGAATGCCTCCTGCGTTCCCACTCAGGAGCAAGCCGCCGTTTCCAACAACGTCATATACTGCGAGGGGAAAATTATCACCTCGATATGGCTCCACAAACAAGCTATCGGATCTATGCCCTCTTATGTACGAAACAAGTTTCGCAAGATCAAAATCAGTGTGCACCGTCAATTTGAAATGACGTCTTATTGCCGCCTCGTTGACATAGCCTCCATCAGGGCCTCGGCCAATAAGTGTGACCTCCTCAATCCCCTTTGCTTTAAGCTCTTTGCAAAAACTCTCGTTAAAGGATTCACAGAAGAGGTCGAACCCTTTCATAGGCAGGAATTTCCCGATGAAAACTACACGTCTAGTATTGGAAAACCTCAAATTATTGGCATTTACGTTCGTGTATCGATAAGGGCACATTAACACCTTATCATTGTCAATTCGAATACCTGCTTGAATATAAAGATTGCGCAGAAAAAACGACGGGAAAACGACTAGATCGCTAAGCTCAATGCAAATCTTTTCTTTTACCGCGAAGATTTGTGCTTCCGCGCCTGACCAAGACTGGTTGGCATTTTCAAGATAATGCTGGTTGCCATGACAGTGAACAACGATTGTGAGTGTATCAGGAAGAACCCCCGCTCTCTTGGCCTGAGCAATACGCGTTCCAATACCCAAATACTCTTGGAAATGAACTTCCTTGAGCTCAGGACACATAAAAAGCAATTGAGTGACCGCGAGGAGCAACAAGTCAGCAGCTCCAATATCGTCAATTTTGGATACATCTATTATATCTGATGGGCTGAAAATAACGTCATTGGGGGCTTTATTATTTTTATCGAAATCGAATGCAGCAACAACTGCAGATCCGTCAATGGAACGATGCCAATCTGCTACAAAAGTCCCAATACCACCGCTCGCAACTAATCCCGGATACTCGGTTGTCATCATTATAGACGATATATTTTTGCGCGTAATGCCATAGCGCGCTAATACTTCTCCATATGACACAGCATCGAATGAAAATTCCGCCAATATAGTGCTTGCTTGTACGTCGTGTATGTTCGCACGGATATTGCCGATGTGCACCACGTGGAAACCTGATGCCATCAAGAGATTTCTAAGTTCTCCGTTCGTCCACTCACGAATATGAGCTGGGTTAGCTGGCGTGCTTACTAGAGTGTGATATCCCAGCCTGGAGCGATCTGGCGTAGACAAAAAGCATCGATTGTCGAGCGACCCGGCCAATAACAATCGAATGAAAGCCAACAATGGCCTCGGATCAGGTATATGTTCGATTACATCGGCGCACAAAATGACGGTTGGGACGCCGTCCTTAAATCTTTCGGCGACTGCCAGTACTTCATTCCACGATGTTAGATCGCACTCGACGTGCGTTGCGGCTGGATAGTTCTCCTTAGCCGCGACCAACGAGCCAGCAAAATCGACAGCTACAACCTCAAAATCGCTTTCTGAAAACAGGCTCTTGAGCTTAAGAGCGCTGCCACACCCGATGTCAATTATACGCTTTACCCCGGAAACTTCAGTATACCTCTTTGCGGAATGGTAAGTGTCTGGTTGCCAAACAATATCCGAAGTTAATCCATCATTGAAAATATCGTTCAGCACGCGAGCTTGGGCATTAACCCCAAAATTCCACTGTGGAGTTGATATATACTGATGTGCAATGTTGATGTTGTCGTAAGACCTCTGATCAACTTTTGCAGGTGAAGGCATCAAAAAATTATCCGAACTCACAGTGGAATCCTATAAACTATTTACAGTAAGATTTATTCCGTCGCTCAGATCAACATATGGATGCCAATCGAGTTCATTTCTTATCAACGATATATCGAGAACACTTTTTCTAACATCGAAACTTCTCCCAGGTAGCGTGTTTTTCTTCGCTTTTACACCCATTGCTTGTTCGATAAGGGAAATAATCTCATTAATGCTTTTCCCTTCTCCACTACCTATATTAATAATCTTATGAGTTCCTTGGTAGGATATGGCTGACACCATCGCGCGAACGGCATCCTCAATGTAAATGTAATCCCTCTGCGTTTCACCGTCACCATATATGTCGACGGTGCGATCATTTCTTATGGCATCAATTACAGCAGCTATCAGCCCGACCCCTTTGTTTGCAGATTGCAGCGGTCCGTAAGGATTAGACAAACGAAAAATCATATAGTCGAGCTGTTTAGTGGAGTAAAACACTCTGAGGTAGTTTTCAATCAGAAGTTTGTGCGCGCCATATGCGCTCATTGGGAGTGTAGGGTCGCTTTCTCTTGAAGCAATCATACCATTATGACCATACACCGTACCACCAGAGCTAATAAATATAACTTTCTTTATTTCATGTTCTGCGCATTGTGAAAGCAATGAAAGTGTTGGGTTTATAGTTCTTATAATGTCACCAGTGATATCAGAGTTTACCTTTGGTGGGCTTGTACCATGAATTAAATGATAAACATAATCCTGTCCGACAAGAGCGTGTCTTACTTGATCTATATCAGCAAAATCCCCGGACAGGAACTCAATATCATTGTGCAACGACGTTGGCTTTTGTCTTCCGAAGGCTCGCACGTTGTAACCAGCCAATACCAATCGATTGCATAGGTGCGTACCCACAAAACCACCGCCACCCAGCACCAATACTCTTTGATTGGACAAAACACTCATCTCCATGACTCTAGGTTTGGAGTAATTGACAGGCCTTTATCTGTCAAACATGATAAAAAGACATTTTTTCCGACGGGTGCGCTTTTGATATGTAATTCAACTTGTTAATCATAATTTATCTGAGGATTAGCACGCCGCCACTCTCGGACCAGCACCTCAATCTTCCGCTGCGCCTCTGCGATCATTGGGGTGTAACGCTCATTCTCAAAGCCCCACAGAGTTGATGTCGCATCCTCTTTATGGCCAGCAATAAATGGCAAGGCAACAACGACGCGAAGATTATCCTGACGCTCCAGATATCTATCAATGGTATTCGTAACAGCATCAACATTAAGTGGATCCCACCGCGACATTAATTTCAACGCGCTTTCATTATATATATTGAAGACTGTGCTGGTCATTTTGTCTATAGTAACATAAGTACGCCCGGCAACCTGATCGACCGAGATAATCTTCGCACTAGAATGAACATCAGCCATCAAGCCCGAAAATATATCCCAACTTAATTTACGCGCATCTAGATAGTCATTAACCTCACGAAGGATGGCGGTGAAACTCCCGGGTAGCTCCACATCGTCTTCAATGACGGTCAACCTGTCCATGTCGTTCAAAATTGCATAGCGTGATAGTGCGTTGAAACTGCTCCCACAACCGATCCAGCCCCTGCTATGTCGAATGCCGTCAAATAACTCACAACCATCCGGTAGCGATTGGGCAATAATGCGACGCCGTTCTATCGTTTCGGGCAAAGACAGAGCGAAAAAATCACTCTTTCGCGCCACGTATATCGGATGTTCGAGAATAATATTGGCGGGAATGACGCCAATCGTCACCAGAAAACGGTCCATCATAAAATTGAAACGTGCGGCACTGACAGAAACAGCGGTTTCGAGAGTTTTGCTTACAGTCTCCGAATTGTTAAGTATACTCAATGCACAGGCCATCATGCTCTCGATGGACCCTTGATCGAAGAATTTCACCGCACCTTCAAGCTCAGGATAGTCATCCTGATCGGCGGTACCCTCGGAGAGCACAGGGACGCCCAAAGAAATGCACTCACATATCCGCGGCATTTCTAGCAATGCGCCTTCATAGTAGTGGATATTTATAACAGCCTTAGATTCTTTGATAATATCGTAAAGTTCATTTCCAAACAAATTGCCACATATTTTAACAGTATATTTTTCCTGAAGCTTCTCAAGAAAACTACGTCGTCTTTCGCTGCTTGAACAATCGCCATAAAATACAAAATCATATTTTTTGGGCTTGGGATTGCGTTCAATAACTTGATCCAGCGAAGCGCCGATAGGCAGATAATGCACGCGAGGATATTTCAGGCCATTCTGTGCGAGAAAATCGATATTGGTTAGAGAATACTCCAAAACACCCGATGAACTTGTGAGCGTTTTTATATATTCCTGCGTAAACCATCGTGAATTCACCGATTGCTCAAGCTGAAAGATGACACGTTTATTTGGCGGTGGAAGACGTTTAAACATCTGCGCACACAGGACGACATAAAAATCATGATTAAAACTCTTCACAGAGCCCATCATTATTTCACTTTCGATTCCATGGAACGCTAAACGATTAGCTATTGTGCGTGCAATAAACAGGGTATGAGGTGTGCAGAGAATACCCCAAACAATGCCGTTTCCATTTGCGAGCCTTCGACGCAATTTCACATGAGAATATTCTCGTCCATACCACTTCAGACGGTTTGCCAGTCCTGACAAGTCTCCCCGAGCCAGATAGCGCAGCGCATTTGTCAACTGTCTGAAAAAGCTAGAGAATTTTGGCATAATTGTGAAGCATCCTGCAATGGAAACGAAAACTCACACACTGGTAGTTTCCAGTGTTGTCAGCTACCCGAGCACCTCACATATATGAAGGAAAGGCTACCGGATTAGAATACCAAAAGAATTTTGGCATTTATCAAATATTACACAAAGCCGTATTGCCTGATTGAGGCATATTCAAAGCGCTTTGACTTATAGAAATGCAGACGCAAACCTGTCAGTCGCCAAAGTACGTTTTGAGAACCTCATCAGGATGGCCATCCATTTTAACTCTTCCGTGTTCAAGCCAGATTATTCTGTTACAGTTCTTTTTCATCAAATCTTTTGAGTGGCTTGCCAGAACAAGTATTTTCGTTGAATCAACGAGTTCGCGCATACGTGCATTGGCTCGCTCCTTAAAGTCCTCGTCACCGGTTGAAAGCCATTCATCCATTATCAGGATTTCAGGTCGAACAGCAGTTGACGTTGCAAAGGCCAACCTTAATTGCATGCCAGAAGAGTAGGTTCGGAACGGAACATCCAAGAATTCACCGAGACCCGAAAAATCAGCAATTTGTTCAAATTTTTCAGCAACTTCCTCAGGCGGCATACCCATCATTGCGGAGCGCAGACGAATATTCTCTTTCCCCGTTGCATCTGGGTCTATTCCAAGATTAATGTTAATCAACGAGACACAATTGCCATCGATGACCGAAGTTCCATGCGTTGGCGTATAAATTCCCGACAAAACACGAAGTAATGTAGTTTTTCCTGACCCATTATGGCCGATCAGCCCGACTCGATCCCCATCCCTAAATGTCAGGGAAATATTGTCCAGACCACGTACAATCACCAGACGATCGCTGCGCCTTTCGATTTTCCCGCCCGTCGCGATGCTAAGAACTCGGTTTTTAAGCGAACGGCTTGTCGAGTTATAGATCGGAAACTCGACGCTAACATTTTGAAGCTGAATTAGACTCATTTTCTACAACCAATACGCTACGCGCCAACGATAGCGCCCGAAAAACACAATTGCGACAATCCAACCGACTATCGCGCATGCAAAACCAAAGGTCCAATCGAGCAAAGATGGCGGTGTTCCGAAGAGAGGGGCTCTTACAAGCTCGATAAAATGGTAAAATGGGTTCAATTCAATAAATGCGCGTGACACGTGATCAGGAAGAATCTTCACCATCCACATGATGGGAGTAGCATAAAACAAAACCTGTAGAATATTGGTTACAACTTGGGTCATATCTCGAAATCTGGCGCAAAGAATAGCCAATATGAGCATCATCCAGGATAAGTTCAGACATAAGAGTAGAAACCCAGGAATTGCCCAGAGTGCATTAACACTAATCATCTTGCCGAGTATCAGAAGAAGCACAGGAAAAATAACAATATTATGAGCAAATATTATCACGTTTCTCCATATTGCACGCATTATGTGCGTAAATAGAGGCATACGAACTTGCAGAATTATCCCATCCGAAGAAGTGAACGTTGTGCATCCCTCATTTAAACATGTTGAGATAAAACCCCAAGTAATTACACCAGCACAAAGATATGGCAGAAACTCACGCATCTCACTTTGAAAAAGTGTTCCAAATATCAGTCCCAGCGCCCCAATAAATACGGCCATGTTCAACGTTAACCAGAAAGCGCCGACACGGGATCTACGATATCGTTGAGCGACATCTTGCCATCCGAATATCAAAGCCAATCGATATTTTGAAAGAGCTTCTGAGATATCACGCAGAGCAACCCTTGCACCTTTTGTCGGCTCGGCGATTACAACCTCATGGGTCACATTTGCTGCAGAATTGTCGGTACTCATGATGTTATCTGGGCCAATCTTCTTTTTGTCACGACTGCCACTTTCTCGAATATTTTTTACCAATGTATTATAGCGTAATTGAAGAAATAGCGCTCCTAAGTCAACTACGTGGTTATCATTGAATAAGGCCCTTTTGGGGCCTTATGCTGCATTCGTATTCGTAAGCAGTATGAATGCTTGATAAAAGGCATTGAAGCGTGCTGTCAATTTGGCACTTGGCTACTCATTCTCACGATCAGTTCTGAGCTCGATGACAAGTTTCCACTGAAATCGGTTTCTGCCCCGCTCCCACTTATGCGCATATATTAAGGGGATGCTTGTTATCCATAGGCTCAAATGTCCCATTTTTGTGTCTGTCACAATGTCAAAAAGTTGAATATTAGCGATTACTAAAAATGCGATAAAAACGGTACTTTTGCATGACAAAGCAAGAGAGTATCGACAATTCAATCCTCTGTCGATGCCCCTTTTTTTGGATGATCTTGGTTATTTCTTAGGAGCCGTGTTTGGCTTCGCTGGTGCAACCGGCGCTGGCGTACGTGTACCAACCCACGCAAGACTGTTAATAACGGAGTGGCAAGCTTGCATTGGACCCATCAGAATTACAGCGCCGCCAAAGTTGCCATTTAATCGACTACGCGCCTTTTGAATATCCGCTTCAGTTGCGCCGAGTTTACGAGCTTCAGCTAGGTTCTTCTCCGCATCTACGCGCATAGTGGCAACAGACCCATATCCACCATATGCCGGACATTGAGCTGCTGCCACCTCAGCGCCAGCATAGCGATTCAGATAGCGTTCCATAGGTGTGTAGCTGGTGGTGGCACAGCCAGCCAAGAACACGCTACCTAGCGCAGCGGTCATAGAAAGTTTCATAATTATCCCAAAAGACCCCAAAATTATCTAAGGCTTGAGAGATGCTATGAGTTGATAGATTCCGTCAAAATTTATTCGGCGCGGCCGTATGCTTGTTATCCACAGGTAGTCCGGTTTTGTGAACCGTCAAAGTGTTCCGGTTTGTGTTCCGCAGCATCAAAAAAGCGTTGATTTTATTGGATAATTTGGAATGGCTGGGGCGCCTGGATTCGAACCAGGGGTGCCGGTACCAAAAACCAGTGCCTTACCGCTTGGCTACGCCCCAACTAAGAGCGTGACTTATACAACCTTTTAGCAGAACTCAAGAGCCTGTTTTCAAATTTATCTTTATTGTTGTCACGCGTCTAGCTATAAACGAATTCACCGATAGTGCTCACTTTAAGGATTTAAGTTGAATCGGCGCAAATTTTTGAGCTAAACCGTGAGCATTCCGCATTGCTAGCGATGTATCTCGTCCACAGACACGATTACGACTACTTTCACGTAGCGACAAAAAAGGCCCTGCGCGCGGGGGCGCAGCAGGGCCGAGCGGCTTTTCAAGCAGGGGCTTTATCCGCTCCCAAATATCATGACACAATATTGGCAAAACACAATCGAAGGGCTTTTCCCAAAGCTTCATTCCTGGTGCAGTCCTCGAACTTAAGAAGGCCGTGGCACCACGCTTGAGTAGCTATCGCCCATATCACCAACTTGACGTTGACCTTTCGCCGGGACGATCAAAAATTTTCTACTGGAACCAATAGTCCTGCGATCTCGTCAGCATTTTCTGCGTGGGCAATTGTTCAAAAGTCTGAAGAACAGAGGCTATTAGCGCTTGCGCATCTGTTGCTGTGCGCAAATCAATGTCGGATGCCAAAAGACCGGAGAAAATATTTGTTGTCCACCTTGCCCGTGTAAGAGCGACGTTCATTTTTGCGATACATTGCTCATCTTCAAGGCCATCGATTTGAAGTGGAAGACGACCGGTGGGCGTTAATGCAACATTTAACGAAACGAGAACGTAATCTGCCTGCATGCCTTGAACATCTTCCGGCAAACCAACGAACGCCAGTTCCCTCATTCCTGCTTTTTGAAGCGCGGCCTTTATCGCATTGAGCTGCTTTGGGCTAAAGGCGACAACACCCAAACTTGCTCGTTTCGATGATAGCCTCTGAGCGGTATTCACTAATGCGCGAACCTCAGCTCTATTAACTCCATTAAGTTTGCTTCCCAAAGCCATGTAATGCAGTTCACTTAGACGTTTGCCCCGGCCTTGCATATCCAGGCCGTTGTCGTAGCTGAAAATATTCGACCAAGTCATTATATCGCGGTTGGTCGCACGATAGTTTTTGCGCAAACGCAACGTAGAAAATCCTGATGCACGCGCAACATCAAAAACGGAGTTATGGCTGGTAATTTGCGCGGGATCTCCAAGAATGACCAGTTGGAACGGAGAATTATATAAACTGATCTCAAAGCTAAGCCGTGAGGCATCATCGATAATCAGCACATCCGCTAAATCTCCGGGCCGTCTGATAAAATCACCCTTAACGAATGCCCTATTTAAGACAGAAAAAGCATCTGCTGCGCCAGATCGCTCCCCAGATCCTGGATTTGGCCCAAAAATGATATAGCGCTCTTCCCGTGCCCAGCCTATTAGAAATGTATTTCTGACTTGTTCGCTCATGAGAGCGTAACATCGCTTTTCAATGACATCAAGTGTGTCAGTGCCAGCCATGACTTTCACTGTTTTTCCGTTGGATAGACAATAATTGACCATCTGCGGAATCATCTCGGTCTTACCACTTCCACTCGGACCGTCAATTATGAACGAGCGTCCAGCATCAATCGTCAATAATGTTCGCCGAAGCTCGTCATTATAAAATTTCCAAGAAGAAGGATTGCAACGCCTGCGAATAATGTTTGATGTGAACAGCGGGGATCGAGGGTCAATATACTTAGAGCGAATGGAGTGAGGCTGCTGATCAGGTTCAATCAGATCGGGCTGCACTTTAAGTTCACCGTCGCTCACAATATCACCGACAACATAAAACCCTGCCAGATCGGGCTGTGCATCAGCACGACTACTACTTAATGGTTGGGGGAGGCTTTCACCGATTTCTGAAAACGGCGGCTCACCAGTTCCGTCAAAAGAGGCGTTAGCGAAAGATTCAAGCCTCGCGATAACGGCACCAGACGTCAATGCGTTCTCAAGATAGCTATCGGTAATCTCGCGTCGATTATGGAGATAATCGTCATCGTTAAAACACGGAGCAACCTCCCCTGATTCAGGCGCCCCTATGGAGCCAAAGAAATGATAATCGATCGAACCGTTAAGGTATCGATGATCGCCAATCTTACCAACCAGCTTGAAGCTTTTTGCTTGGCTGACCCCATCCCCAAGCAATGCATCCGTCCTACTGAATGCCGGCTCGCGAACACCTGACAATTCACGAATACCGCGACACTCACAGGGATCAAAAACGACGAACTCATCGTGATCATCTGAAAAAATATCTTCACTAAATGAACCCGACGCTCGTTCGACATGAACGCCTTTTATGAAAATGTGCTCTCTGTCATCACTACACATGACGCGCGCATATTCATGCCCATTCAAAAGATTTCTCTTGGCTTTTATTTTCGCTGGATTTTTTTCCAGCCATGCAAAACCCTCACGAATAGAACCGATCTGGCTTTGCAATTTTAAAACTGCGTCTTCATATTTCTGACGTGCTGTTTCCAAACGCAGCTGTAATTTTTCTCTTCGCTTTTGCAAAATTACGCTGTATCGGGTCGGACTTATTCTTTGTCCCCACGAATAAATTTCTTCATCTCGTCGTTTGGAAAACCGCTTTTTTCTGCGATGATTTTCATGCCATTGGGCAATTAATTTTTCCTCCGCTTCAATTGCCGCGATCTTTTCAGGCCATTCCTCGCGCGCTTTCGAATATGCCTTCTCTTTAATTATTACCGCTTGTGCGAGACGCTTATGGCGAGCTTCAGTACGTCGTTGAAATTCTGCCTTCGACAAAGTCTTATGAAAATTATCGGGAGCATTTTGCTTTGTGCGGTCATCGACGGGATCAGACATTTGTACTCCCTTGCCACCATATTGAATGCCACAGTATGAAAAACGGGCCGCCGAGACTGGGAAATATTGTTACAATTTTCACGACATTTGGACCGAAACATTTTGCCGAGGCGTTTCAGACATGCGCTGCAAATGCTGCGTGGCGTGACAAAAAACGTGCCTGGTATGTTCAATCCAGACTGCTAACAGCTTCATCTTGCCAGCACTAAGCTAATATAACAAGAATAAATATCGTAATCGAATTCTAGACCAATTAAATTGAACTTTTCAATTAATCTGTATAATCGCCATATTATTCATATCGTAAACAGCATACAAAGCAAATTTCATCGCCTACCCATTGTTGATAGAATCCACTAAAATAGTATACGTTAGTAACAGATTAATTCAACTAAATGCAGTGAAAATGGCAATATTTGACATATGTATTATAAGTTCGTCCTAATAAGGTACCACTTAGCGAAGTGATTACACCTATTTCAATGTATGAAATGTATAATCTGTAATTCTTGCGCACCAAAGACCAAAAGACGAAGGTTAATGTAAGTTATTTTATTCTCCTAACCTTATATGAAATCAGCGTAAAGGGAGCCTAAGCCGGCTCCAAACGCCCCGTTGGGGCTCCAAAACGTACGCGAAGTCGGAATTTTAAGTTTTGAAGGTGCTCATTTTCGAAAAAAACCCTGATTTCTGCGGATTTTCTCAATTCAGAGGGCTCAATACCTCAAAAGTGACGCAAGCATCACTTTTGCTATTTTTAGTTGCCGATAGTACTCGCAGAATGCAACTCATGCGAGTTTTTTTCATCGAAATCCCGCGCTGCCTTAGGCAGCACACTTTGCGTGTGGCGGGATCTGAAATAATGGCGGCGAAGACTTAGAAAGATAAAGAAATCCTATGCCTGATCTTAGAGGCTCGATTCCGAGCACTCTGGCAAGTTTCAGCGAAGATTTTGAGCGTGAAATGAATGAGTCTGCATGAGAAGCCCAGCTTCCATTTATCTGAAGCGTTATCCTTATTTCTGATTTGTTTCATTTTTGAAGTTTCAAAAAGAGGATTATGTGTTTTCGAAATGTGGAAAAGGAGTTTTTTTACAGCCAACCTAATTTAGAATTTTAAACATTTGAACAGCGGATTGATTTTCAGTTTCAGCAAATATTTCGAGCGTGGAAGAAAGCGTCGTGAATGAGAATTCTCACTTTGATTTATTTGAACCGTTATTCTCGTTTTCAATTATGCTCATTTTTGAAATTTCAACGAGAGGAAAATGTGCTTTAGAAAATATGGAAAAGGAATTTTTTGTAGCCAGCCAGACTTAGAATTTTACTCATATGAATAGCGGATTATTTTTTATTTTTAGAGGATCGATCTGAGATCTCTTTTAGTTTTATTTCCCGAAAAAAGGTTGATTAGCGCGTACGAGATCTGAGAAGCGCGCAGTCATTCATGAAGAGAGTGGAAGGTTTTAGGTTTTAGGTTTCAGTTTGGCTGGGCCAGGCTTTCGCTCGTCCAAAATTATAAGGAGTTTAAAATGCGAATAATTGGAATGTTTGATCAGCGCGGCAGCAGCTTTGCCGGTCAAATGGAACTGATCGGACAGACGATTGATCTGGTGTTCTGGCCGCGTGAAAAGAAAGGAGAATTCAGTCCAGATTACGATATTTATAAAAAGAGCTTTGTCGTGGGTTCTGCCTGGTGCCGGAAGACATTGGATACAGAAAGAAATTATCTCTCCGTTAAATTCGACGATCCGAGTTGGGTCGCACCGATTTACGCACGCCTTCTCGATAAGGATGCAGATGGCAAATATGCCCTCGTCTGGCAACGCCCACGAGCCAAACCCGTTTAAACTTTTCGAGATATTCCTGACTGCTAATTGTCATTCGCATTCTTTGCGTCTGACGGCTCGTCGAAAGCTTTCAGCTGTTCGACCACTTCGAGGCAACAAGCCAAAGCCGCCGCCTGATCCTTCAGCCTGCAGCCCTTCTCGCCTCCCCTTCCAAAAAGACTGATCGCGCAATCCATAAAACTTTGTCTGAACCATCTCTGCTTCCGGCATGCTTTCGCGCGCGGTTCGTCAGCTTTCAACAAAACCATCAAACCAACTGACAAACAGAAAGACTGAAATTTATGACAACCGCAAATACCAACATTCAGCTCACCATCTCATTTGAAGCAGGCAGTGAGCCACAATCCGCGACCCTGTGCATTGCACTTGGGCAGGCCCAGATTTCCTTGCCCCTCCCCGATGGACTTCGCTTTGTGGGCGAAAATCCCCTCAACGTCAGCCTGTCTGTTCCCGACAATTTCATTTTTAACAAAGAAGCCCCTGATGCAAACTGTTCACCAGACACAGAAACACCGCACGAAACCACCGCGTCAAAAGCCGCGCAGAACAAAGCAGATGAGAAGCAACTGCTGTTGCCGTCTCCCCATTCACCAAAAGCGCCATCCCGCTATCAAACCCAATGGCCGGTCATCGGTGGCGATGAACTTCTCCTCGACACAACAGACATTTTAAACTCGGACGAATTTACTAAGAAATTTGTGCCCGGCATCAAGCGACACATCTATATCGCCGGCTGCGATGGCCTCAGGGATCTTAAAAGGCAGCTCAGCATTCCCATCTTTAAGGTTGGAGAATGTGGCGAGGGCCGCATTGCGGACCGTATCAAGCAGCAGAGCAAAGACCAGTACGGTTCTTTTTATAAGATCGATGGTGACTGGCCAGTACAGGATGATGGCTATGACAACTATTCTGCCCTTCAGATTTATCTGCCCGAAACGCTGCATGAAAAAAGCCCTGTTCGCGCTTTAACGCGCGGTCTGTCCGTGACCCTTCCCCACGACATGAGCCGGCAGCAGTTCAGTCGCGGGTTTCAAAAGCGGCTAGCGTCATGCAGCTGGATAGTATGGCGCAACTCCGAAGATGCAATAGATCACTTCGAACGCAAGAACATCAATCAGGATATTATCGACCGCTACACCGATTACGGGGTAGGTGGCGGGTCTGACATCACGCAAGCAACAGAGCTCTACTGCATTCGCAATGAAAACCCAGAAGACTGCAAACGGCTCATCGCCGTCATTGAAAATGTCATTCTCGAGCATATGGGTTTGATTTAAACAAACATTCAGGCGGCAGAATGATTTCTGCCGCCTGAAACCCGCTCTCCTCGGACAACTAAGGGTACTTGAGCAAATGGAAGATGGGTATCTCGGGCAACGTTTGCGATAATTGGTTAGCTCATGTTTGAATTCAATTCACACTGTCGGGCTATGGGCTGTTCTAACTATCAAGCTGTTTTATTCAGAACTCATAAAGACAACCACACCTTCCCAAGGAAGGGTTGTGATGCAAGACATGAAGGATCGAGCTTTCCAAAGCATCAATCAGGATATCGTCTTGAATAATCTGCTCATTTTATTCTGCTAAAGCCTGATAAGCGGCAGACCTGACGCAAAATTCTTAAGAAGCACCTGAACCAATGTGCAGTTCTTCAGCTCATTTTGCACCAGCCAAATCGGCAATTGACCATTACCCGAACTGCGATAAATACTCGTTGCCGCGCTGAGAACCCAGCGAAAACGCCACTACCCTCGCCTGTTCAGACAAAACACGCAGATAGGGCACCACGGTCCAAGTTGCGTTCGTATCCATGTTAAAGTTACAGTGCGATGGTGACAGTCCTTTAACAGGCTGCGGTGCGTATGTATTGCTTTGCTGATGATAGCGGAAGGCGAACCAACGATGAGATTTCCAGGAAAACGTCTTATTGAGAAGCTTGGAATCTGGGGGCATCGCAAAAAATCTGCACTTGACGATGAAGAGACCTTTGCCGCTCTCACCCAAGATGAGGACGTCAGAGCCCCGAAAACTCAACCGCAACAGGTGAAAGTTCCTGACAACGCCGCATTGCAAGACACTCCGGTTGAAAATAACGCGCCGCTGGAAAATGAGCTGCCTGAACACACATCAGTGGAATCCAAGCCGGATAAACTGTCGGAAGCGGCAATAGAAGATGTTGCAACGGCTCCTGCTAGCTCCTCCTCCGACCTCCCTGCGAAGAAAAAGTCCCCTGCGCCTGACAGAGAACCCGCCACTCACCGCCCAACCCAGTCGAAGAAATTAAAGACAGACGACCAGATTATTACAGACAGCGAGCTGGCCGCACTTGAAGCAGAGAATGCTCGCCTGAAACAACTGCTGATTAAACAACGCAAATCAAGCTCACGTAAATCTGCGGGCTGATTTTCATAAACATGATCGGTGTTTGGGTCATAATTGTCCAAACTCCATCACGCAACGTGCGTCTCCGGCGTGCCTCCATCATTGAAAACTTTGAACGTCAAGGAACAAGTGCCGGTAGCTCTTCCAGACGGCTAAGCATCTGTTGCAACTGAATGTTTTCTTCCCGTAGTGTGACTATCAGGTTGCGCTTCAAAACTGTGTTTTCAGCCTGAAGTGCTGCCAGTTCATCTCTGCTCGCCTGTTCTGCAGGCAGTGACGCTGCCTGATCCATTTTTGAGGCAAGAGCCCGTGATTTTTGACGAGGGCTGGTCGATTTTCTCCGCGCGGGTGTGCCCATGTCTGACTGATCAGGCTTGTGCGGCCGTTCCGGCGTCCATGGCATGTCTTGCATTTTATCATCGAAGTGAGGGGCGCTCTCGGGCGCTGATTTGACAACGGTAATCTGCCCATTGTGAGCCTCCGTGTCACAGATCGCGACCGTTTGATCTTCTGGTAAAAGAGAGTGACCGATATTGTCTTTCGTTGAAGCTTCCGAAGTTACAGATGCGGATGGTTCAGACGTATCGTCTTCCACACTCCGGGCAATTGTTTTGAGATCCAGGCTTCCCCAAAGGGAGTTTATGTTTTTACGCACACGCCGATTTTTATACTCTACAATAACGTTGCGGTTTGAATTTTTCATACAGAATAGCTTTCAATTTCGAACTTGATGAAAATGCATCCAAAAGCATATTGTCTTACTTATATAGCACGGGCAAAATTTTCAACGATGAGAATGGACTTGCACTGCTCTCAATTCCATAGACCGTACGCCAGCACATTGCTTTTGGAATAATTTGTATTAACAATTGTTGTGTATATCTGAATAATAAACAGCTCATTCGAGTATCAACCGGCGAAAGACTTACCATGGCTGATGAACCCATTGCAGATGTAAACCAGACTCCAACTGACCCAAAAGCAAACGACGCCGCTGTCACCAAGCCTAAGGCGCGTACACCGCGCAATAAGGCAGATGCAAAACCTGCAAAGGTCAACGCCTCTTCCGGTCTCAAGCCCGCGCAGTCATCCAAAATTACGGCAAAGGCTTCAAAAGCCTCCAGTGTTGCCACTGATGCTTCCACCCGCAAGGTTAAAAAATATACGCCCGCTGAGCGCTCCGCTATTCTGGCTTCTATCGAAAAGGCGACAAAGGACGGCAAAACCACGGTTAAGGCGGCTCTTCAGCAAGCCAATGTCGGAGAACAGACTTATTATAACTGGAAGAATGCCGCTGAAAAAACCAGGCCAACAGCGACTTCTTCTGCGGGCGATGATCTGACGACGCTTGTAGCACTGGAAGCTGAAAACATCAGTCTACGCAAGGAACTGGCCGCAAAGTTGCGTGCGGAAAACGCGGAGCTGCGCAAGCGGCTTGGTATGGAGTAAATAAGATAGAGAGAGGTGGGACGTTCTGCTTCTCACCTCTTTGTTCCCGGCATATTAACGGATCGTGCAGTGGTGCCGAACGCCGATAGCGTGTGAACAAAGCTATGGTGGAGAAATGCCTCTGATTGAACAGTAGAGCCTCTGTCATTTCACTCCAAGCGCTAAAAAACCTGCTCGCGTCGTCGGATCAGCTGATGCGAATTCACGTTCTGTTAGTTCAAACTTCAGTATTACGATGATCACAAACGCCAGGGGCTTATTTTTGATTAAGCGCTCGCACAGAGTATGACGCTGACTTTTAATGGATAGCACGCATTCATCGAAAAGACATTGCACGCTATCCCGACGAGCCGTGCTGGGGATGGTCTTCGCTTAGGCCTACGTCACTTCTTCCCCAATCATTCAGGGTACGATGCGTCGTAGGTATCATACCGCGATACCAGGCAGATATTCACCCATGCAGACATTAAAAAAGGAAATCGAACGTACAGCCCCCTAGCATACGCAATGATTTTAGCTTGGAAACAATGACCGTGCCGAACGCACCCCCCTGCCCTTAGGGCTTACGGTTTCGGTCATCATTGATAGATAGGACGTTTCAAGCTCCCTATCAGCATGTCACCAACACAAAAGCTCCCTGCCCTCGCCTTCTGCACAAGCGACCGCAAATAGCCCCCCGGACACGTGATCGCCTCTGCTTTCTGCAGAATGCAGGCAATTGCCGCTGAAGCGCTCTGAGGTCCCAAAATCGTGGCAGCATTGCTATATGCAGCCTTTGAAATTCCTAAAAAACCTGAAACTACATGGCTGGCATCAATTAGATCACGCCAGCTTCGGATGCCTGTCGAGGCATAGGTTTGAATATCCGGACACGCTCTGAGAATGAGATCGAGTGAGATCGTCGGTGCTTTAGAAACGTCCGGTTTTTGAACAATGACTTCAGATATCGTTTCTTTCAAATCTGAAAAATCATTGTTTTCTTTTAAAAGAGATTCTGAGAGTGACTCTTTATGATGCCGCTCATATTGAACAGCATTGGCGCTCATTTCTTCGACATTAGCATTATTTTTCAGCGTGATAGCGAGTTCTGACATAATCGCTCCCAAGGAAGCTTTGATCAATGCCAGTTCGGTCAGAGTTGCACGCCGTGGAATTCTACTCACAACATCACGAAAACGGACGAAAAGGCTATCAGTGGCCTCAGTTGACACCTCTTCAAAAGCTTTTGCGATCTCACGACGAATGATTGAGACTTCATCACGCATCCGTTTCAACGCACGCTGTTCATCGAGAATGCGATCAGCTACCTGCTTGATTTCAGAAGTTCTTGCAAAGAGAGGCGTGAAGTCAAAACCGAAGGCAAGTTCGACCTCCCCTTCCCCATTCTTGTGAGCATAACGCTTGCAATTCGGGCTGTCCTTGCGTGTGATAATGCCAGCTTCAATCAAGGATGTGAGATGTCGCCTGAGCGTGGATTCAGGCATCATATGGGCACGAATTGAAATCTGCTTATTAGATGGAAAGACAACGAGCTTTGATTTCGACGTGATCACGTCATCGCAGAGAAATGACAACAACGAATTGAGAACTGTGAGGCATCGGTCGTTGAGTCTGAATTCAGACTTAGCGATACACAGATGCCTGTACACTTCCCATTTCTTGACGCCTTCACTCTTTAATTGAGATGAGACACGTTGGGTCATTCGACTGCGCATAGCAGACGTGACAGTCTCCAGAATTTGCATTTCCTCTACCTTTCCAAAGGCAAAAGAATACGGCCCGCCAAAATGACGCCAATGACTCTTGACACTGATTCGAGGAAATGCGATTCTCAGTCTGCTAGAACTTCGAGAAGGGCTTCCACGACGGTGACGTTAGGGGGCCTTTTTCTTTTGCGGTTTAATCTCCTGTTGAACGGCTGCCTTCGCTATACTCGCTGTGTAGTCGTTCGAAATTCTTGGAAATCCAGTCGCCAAATGCTTTACCCTCTGCGTTAGAAAACTCTAGCGTCAGTGATTTAGATTTTGGCCTGGAAACTATTTCCACTTTGCGGTCATGCGATTGCCACGACGCAAGAGGTTTCTCTTCTTTGTGGCGAGGTTCTTTGGTCGCGTTAAAAGCGGCCTCGAAGCGGTCATAGCTGCTTCGCTTTGCAAATTCCTCAGTGTCGATAAGAGCTCGCAGACGATTAATAGCTACTGGGGTCAGAAGGGACGTGAAGCTCTCCCATCTTGGGCGTCCAACACCGGGTGCGGTCCCAATCTTTTCCACAATATCGGACGGTAATTTGTTGGCAAGTGCAATCATTTCAGACAGCACGCCCTTAGATCGCGTGCCAAACGTAGCCATTATCACAGCACGTGAAGTCCCACGGTCTTCAAGACGCTTTGCGAAGAAAACCTTTTCGATAAAGCTTAAGTCTTTTCTTTCCAGATTTTCGCTGCCCTGCGCAATAATCAGTTCATCGTCCGTCAACTCACGGACAAAAGCTTTTACTTTCATTGCAAGCTGCTTTAGGGCCGCTACACGACGGTGTCCGTATGCCAGCTGATAATGGCCCGATTTTTCTGGGTGAGCGCGGACAAGAACCGGAACGGCTTGGCCATTTTCACGGATGCTTTCGAGTAAACCGTTAAAATCGAGCGAGTCATAGTCTTGGAGACGATCAGATACGAATGAAGCTTCAATGGTGTTCGGATCGAGTTCTACAATTGAATTTCCGTTGGAAAGCGCTTCACGAAGAGTGTCAGCTTCATGAGACAGCCCAGAGATGGCATCGTTCATGCTTTGCAATGCACCTGATGTTACCTGAGGTCGACGAAGCGGGTTCTCAGCTGAGAACTCTGAATCCTGTTTGATAGGCGAAAGGAAATCTCTAAGGGCGTCGCGTCGTTTGTTCATCACCTACCCCATGCATGTTTGACGAGTTGTTCCAGTTCACCGTTGACCGCATCGAGAGCTTCAATTGCCCGGTCATACGTTTGGCGATGGAAGTTCTCGCGGCCAACTTCATAAAGAGTTTGTTTCGTAATGCCGGCATCAGAAATAGCGGCTGATTTAACCATCGAGCTGGTCAGAACACGTTCTCCGAACAGACTCTTTAGTAATCCGGCAATCTGTGATTGGGAGCTGTCATTAGGTTCATAACGCGTGAGGACGTAGCGGAACCAGTCATAGTTGGCGTTCCCCCCCGCTCTTTCAACAACGTCAAAGAGCCCCGCGGTCATGTGCAAGAACTGACTCATAGAGGCCACGTCGAGCATCTGCGGATGAATTGTAACCAGGACCGATGTTGCAGCGCAGAGGGCTGAGAGCGTGAGATAGCCAAGTGACGGAGGGCAATCAAGCACGACCAAGTCGTAATCAGTTTCAACGCTGCTTAATGCAGATGCGACCCTTGTGAAGAACATCTTATCGCTTGAACGAGAAGATGACGTCAGTGCCCTTGGAGTTTCATGTTCGAACTCCTGCAGCTCTAGATTCCCCGGAATAATATCGAGGCCGTTAAAATAGGTCTTTCTAATGATATCTCTGAGCGGTCGCTGCGCGTCATCATACCGAATTGAACCATAAATCGTCTCATTGGGCTCAAGATCAAATTCGGGCTGTATGCCAAAAAGTGCAGAAAGAGATGCCTGAGGATCAAGATCCACAGCAAGTACCCTGTATCCGCGTAGTGCAAAATACTGAGCGAGATGAGCGGCCGTAGTCGTTTTACCCGAGCCGCCCTTGAAATTAGTGACCGCTATGACCTGAAGACGATCATCTGCTTCACGTCGACGAATGTATGTCTTTTTGTTTTTCCCCAAGTAGTCACGGATCACATGAATCTGTTCAAGCGTGTAAAGTCGACGTCCGGCTGAATTTTTTTCGGTGTCGCCAATGACCCCCTCATTCACGAGCGTGCGCAAGTACACGTCGCTTATACCCAACAACTTAGATGCTTCACCAGGAGCAAATTTTCTTAACTCTTTCTGAGCGGTCGGCGGAAAAGCACGTGCTCGCAATTGTTGAAGCTGAGCGCTCAATGTGTCAGCGTCGCCTTCGATCAGTCGGGTGAGCGACTTCTCAACAGTTGATTGCTTTTGTTCGGCATTGGCGATGGGTATCATTAAAAGCGCTCAACTTCACTATTTGACTGAATGAGCGTCAAGATGGCGTTGTTTTCCTGAGTCGTCAACAACTTTAAAGTTAATACTTGGTTAACGCCAAAGGTAGAAGCGGTTCACCTTCTTCTAAGTATGCAGCCACACGGGTTCTCAGCTGAGAACCCGTTTATTGGTCTGCATGAAGTTCTCAGATGAGAACTAGGTTTCAGCTTCTTGTTTATTAGTCAGGGTTGTTTTTCCGTCGCGAGAATATGGTTGAGGACATCGAGGTTGAAATTCGATGTAGGAAGATAGCTCGAGTTTGCTACCTCAGGAAGGGTGGTTTTCCAGTCGTCTCGGTCATTGAGTTTCCGGCCGTTCAACAACTGCTTCTTTGGAATGCTAAGGTTCGTCGAAAATTGTGGTTTCTGTTTGAAATTTTTCCGTGCATTTGAAAAGATGAAATCACTACAGGCAGTTACATGGTCCGGATGAAAGAATGCCGCTTCTTTTCTGTAATATTGCATGGATGAAGAACTATGCAGGTCGCGATGACAACGATCCTCCGAGGGGTGGTGGTGGTTATGTCGTCTCTGAGGGGAAAGCCGGTGAGGAGCTGTACGTACACGTGCCAAAGATGCTCATCTCATCCCATTGAGTAAGCGTGACGAGAGATTTTATCTACAGCGTGGAGAAGGCTGGAGTGGGTAAGCGAGCTGGTGGTATGCAGATGACACGACCGACCCCGATGCGAAAAAGTTCGTAAAGTCGATCCGTGCTATGATCGGCGGCGATGCGCCTTCCTATGCTCGGCCACCTGCGCACAGTCGTGTCAAGCACCGGGCGGGGCAGGCGACCGCTGAAGGCTACACCAGATATGTGAAACGACATGAAGTCCAGATTAGTGCCCGGCACAGCAGGCTTGAAAAGCTGTTCAAGGACTACCTTCGACGCGCTGTCTTCAATGTCGAGTTTCCACCTACATTCTGTGACGACATGCGTTTTACGGATCAAAGTGGTTTACAGGTTATGGTGGAGATCAAGCCGACAGAGGCGTCGTCGGTTCGATTTGCTATCAGAACAGCTATGGGGCAGCTCTTGGATTACCGGCAGCAACAGAGATGGGAAGGGAGGCAGCTAATTCTCGTGGAGACCGAAGTCACTAAATCCGAGGACAAGGCCCTCGCGCTAGAAAATGGTTTTGGCCTTGCGTGGCCTCTGGAAAGCGGTGATTTTGCAATCTTCTGGCCTTCAGGTACCAAGTCAGGTGGAGTGTTTCCAAAGGGGTAGGGGATCTTTTAACCACGGTCCAAGTGAAAAAGAATTTTGCGAGGATTCAAACACTATCCTCTATTATGCACGCAATACCGATGAAGGTCGCGCCGACGGCGTCGCATGAGGGTCTCGTCGCGATGATCGCCGTGGTCGGGTCAGTTTTCCGCTTCACGGATGAGCAAACCTGATCGCTGCGCACGCTCGATCAGGTTCTTGACGGAGGAGGGGGACCATTTAGACCCGCCGCGTGGCGTGCGTTCGTGAAGGCGCTCGAGTTGACTGGCGATTTCGCGAAGCGTGAGATCAGGGTTGGACGAATGGATGCCGGCGACGAGCGTCATCAGGCGATCTTCCGGAAGCCGGGGCGGCGATTTTTTAAGCAAAGCAACGTCTGCCATGCCTTCGGAGACCAACCATTTGACGGCGCGGCGAAGGCGTTCGGGCGTCCAGTGAAAGCCGCGTTGCTTAAGGACGCGGGCGATGTCGTCCCAAGTGTGCTCGGGTCGCATGCGTCGTACTGTTGGTAGCCATTGATTGGCGGTTGCCTGGATGCGATCCCCGTAGGCTGCCTTCTGGGCGGCGGTCATTTTCGCAAGCGCCTCCGGACGGCGCTCTCGGATTCCGGGATTGCCAGATTTTCTGCCTTTCGCTTGCGCAGCTTTGATGCCAGCCTTGGTTCGCTCCGAAATCAGTGCGCGCTTGAGCTGAGCGACTGCACCAAGGACCTGCAGGGAAAAAATCCCTTGCGGCGTGGTCGTGTCGATCGGATCGCGGAGAGATCGAAAATGTGCCCCTTTGGTCGTTAAATCCTCAATGACCTCAAGCAAATGACTGACAGAACGTGCCAGGCGGTCGAGCCGGACCACCACGAGCGTGTCACCGGCGTTGATTTCGCGGACAAGCTTCGAAAGGGCAGGGCGGCCGCGCGAAGCGCCTGAGCCGTGTTCATGAATGATTGTTGTACAACCTGCCGAGCGCAACTCGATCTCTTGTGCTTCAGTGGTTTGCTCGTCCGTGGAAACGCGGGCGTAGCCGATCAGGCCGGGCTTTGTTTTTTCGAGAGCCATTACTCAAACCGAGCAGGACCCCGATCGCGAAGAAGCGCGAGCAGGGCTGGGTTGATGTAAAGGTTTTCTCGTCCAGCCTTCACCTCTTCAAGCAAGCCGGTGTCAACAAGCGCCTTCAGGTAAACCGATGCGGCCTGACGTTTCGCAATGCCGGCATCCACTAGATCGCTGATCCGGCAGTACGGATTGACGAATATCACTTCGGCCAGTTCACGTGTGTAGATCTTCGGGAGATCGCGACGGATGCGTTCTGCAGTCTGATCAAGTAAATCACGAATGGCCCGAATTCGGGCCGTTGACCAATCAGAGGTCTCACGGACAGCTTCGAGCATGTAAAGGATCCAGTCCTCCCAAGACCCTTTCGTTGTTACGGCTAGAAGCCGATCGTAATAGGCGCGTTTGTTGCCGATGATGTATCGGCTTAGATAAAGGACTGGAATATCCAGAAGGCCTTTGTCTACAAGGTATAGAAGGTTGAGGACACGGCCAGTGCGGCCGTTGCCATCGATGAAGGGATGGATCGCTTCAAATTGGTAGTGCATTACTGCGAGACGGACCAGTGGATCGATATCCTCGGCTTCATGAATATAACGCTCCCAGTTGGCCAGCTTGTTTCGGAGCAACTCCTGTCCCTCTGGTGGAGTGTAAATCACCAAGCCCGTCGCTTCGTTCATCAGCGCCGTGCCGGGTGTCGAGCGGATGTCAAGTTCAACGTCCTTGATCCTGCGGCAGACGGCTACCGCAGTGGACGTTGAAACCGGACGCTTTCCGAGTGATTGGAATCCTTCATTTAACGCCGTACGATACCGCAGTGCCTCTTTCGTTGCAGGGTCGGCCTTATCTCCACTCTCGTTGGCGAAGCGGAACAGCCGATCAGTTGTAGTAACTATATTCTCGATTTCCGAGCTTGCCTGCGCCTCAAGCAGTGGGATCGAGTTGATGAGGACCGATTGATTGGGGATGAGCTGTCCCGACACGCGAAGTTCGGCGAGCGAGGCCCTGGCCGCGATGCAAGCTTTTAAGACAGCCTTCGTCTCTATTTCCTCTCTCGGAGGCAGCGATGGAAGGTCGTTATAGGGGAGGTCCGGACGAAATGCCATGTCGATCAATCCTGATTTAGACGACATGACGCATTAGATATGTCGTTGCTATCGACATATGCCAAAATCATGTCGACGGAATCGTACTATATCGACATGTCCTGCTGTCTGCAAGTCGCTTTTACAAATACAGAAGATATGGATAAATGATCGTTTGTAAACGTCTCTAGGAGATTTATATGATGGTTTGACCTACGCTAAACGCTGCAAACAGGGGCATTTGGCTAAAATTATCTCGAGTTCAGCATGTTTGTTTAAAGCGATAAGAGATCCGTAGCGCCATGTTGAGACTACAAATTCTCTTTGAAGGAAAAGTATCGCCAGCATTTGCGAGGATATTGACTGACGCATAGTCAAGAACAGTGACGCTTTGCGTGAACCCTCTCTTAAGCTCACACCAAGCGGCCATGATGCGCCCATTATCGCTGCGTCCAATCCGTCAACTGTGAGCATAAGCGGCGGCACATCAAAGCCGGGCTCGAGAATATATCCAATGCCTGCTTCTCCAAGAATTGGAACGCGCTGAGCATTCAAGGCCGCGATGTCAAGATATACAGTACGTTTCGAGACTTCTAACTCGGCCGCAATTTTTTCTGCTGACACAGGTCGACGCATGCGTCTCAGAAATCAAACGATATCAAATAATCTCTCGGCGCGACGAATAATTTTTTCTCCTGTCGATGCTGACAGCATGCTGGCAACATGCTTGGTTTATCTATCGCCTGAAAGACCGTTGAGTGGCAACGGCCGTTTAAGGAGTTTATGCATGATTAAAGGTAGTTGCTGCTGTGGTTCCATCGCTTTTGAATTGTCCGAGCCTCCCTCAATGATAGGCATATGTCATTGCAGCCGTTGCCGAAAAGTTGGTGCCAGCACAATTGCATTCGTTAGTGCATCAAGTTTCCGATGGTTAAAAGGTGAGGGCCTGGTTGCACGATATGCGGCAACGCCTCCATACAAGTATGATCGGTGCTTTTGTTCCATTTGTGGAACAGCTTTAGGCGAACCATGCACCGGGGAAACCTTTCCTATTAACGCGAATTGCTTTGACAACGATCCGCAGGTTCGTGTTTCCTTTGAGGAATTTAAGGAAGACAGACCAACTTGGGAAATGGGCTGTGATGGCTCGTTCACCGCAAGATAGAAAAGGCGAGCGTGGCTGGCAGGCGATATTGATGCTGTAAGAGGATCAAGAGTGGTTCGCACATTTGTACCGTGCTTCCACTTTCCATCGTGAGATCCGTGGCCCTTATCGTTTTCGGATCGTGCAAGCTTCATAGCCACCAGCGAATAAACGGCCAGGTTTCATGCCGATGAAGGCTGGGACATCCAGTAGGCTTGCAACACGCATCGAGCGCGCCATGGCGATCGCTGCCTTTGCACATAGTGAAGCATCTTCCGCAGCGTTATGATGTTTGAAATTTAAACCAAGAAAACTGGCCAGCACGTTTAGTTTATGGGACGAGAGATTGGGCCAGACCTTTTGCGCCATTTTTACAGAGCAAAGATACTGAAATTCAGGATAGCTTCGTTGATACTGGTCGAGAGCAGATCGCCAGACACTGAAATCGAATGCAGCATTATGTGCAATCATGGTTGCTCCGCCGAAATCGTCCGCAAACTCATCCATCACCTCTGGAAATTCAGCCGCATCTTCGACATGTTCGGAGCGAATACCATGAATAGCAATATTGAAGGAAGAAAAGCGCATTTCTTTGGGGCGGATTAATTGCTCAACGACACGTATAACTTGGCCGTTCTCTATCTCCGCCAATACAACAGAACAGGCGCTGCCACGCTGTTCATTTGCGGTTTCAAAGTCAACTGCAATAATTTTCAAGCTTTGCTAAAGCCTTTGGTTCGGCTGGTTAGTGCTTGGCTCAGCAATTGACAAATGGGGAACAATAAGCCTTGCGGCTTTTCCCGATCGGCGTTCAGCATCGTTGTAGTAGTTTGCGGCCTGATTGACTGATTTGTGCTGTGACTGCTGCATGGCTTCGGGCAGGGGAATGCCATTGTGGGCAGGTTCTGTAAAATTACCTGAATACAGGCTATGGCATTAAAGGCTTGCGGATCGAGGACCGCCTTTACGGTGTAGACTCAGAGGGATATCGCCGCTGATTATGACAGTCAGGTTAAGGCAACGGTTCCGACAAGGAAGCTAAATATGAAGCGCAGGCAAACTAACATTAGGAAGATACCGAAAAGTAGTTCCAGTTGTCGTTTTTTCAACCGGTGCGCCACGCGTACTCCGATACGAGTAGTGAGCAAAGACGTTGGCAGCAACAATAGAAACCCCAGTGATGAGATATAGCCGAGTGCATCCGACGGTAGCCCAACCTTATTCCAGCCCGCATAAATATAACCTATGGTCCCAGGTATCGAGATTAATACACCAACTCCCGCTGATGTAGCGACCGCACGGTGTATGGGCGTTCCGTACAACGAGAGGATCATGTTGGAGATAGCACCACCGCCGATGCCCATAAGTGAGGAGAGAAAACCGATGATCGTTCCGTACGCGTTCATTAGGTTTTTACTTGGCAAGGTGTCGGCAATCTTCCACCCGGAACCACGTAGCATGCGAATAGATACCATGCCGGCGACCCCGATGAAGACCAGCTTGAATATCCATGGATCTGCATAACTCGCGAGAATCGCGCCAACGGCGACTCCAAGTACAATTGGTAGCGCCCATTGCCGAAGCAATGCCATGTCCATGGCGCCTCTAAGATAATGACCGCGTGCGGATTGCAGGGACGTTGGAACAATGAGCGCAAGCGAGGTTCCAACAGCAAGTGGCATGCGTACGGAGTCATCTATACCCATAAACCCGAATGCTTCGTATAGTATCGGAACCGAAACAGCGCCTCCTCCTACGCCAAAAATACCGGCCAAAAAACCCACAGCGCCACCGGCAAGGAGGAGCAGTCCGCCTAGGACCAAAAGTGCGTCAAATCCCAATGACATTATGTGAATCTCTGTGTCGTGCGGACGGCTAGGCGTCCGACATTGTTTCTTCGTATATGGTCAATGTCAGCAGATATTGCCCTTGAAGCGCCGCCACAGCTTTATCCGTGTCACCAGCCAGTGCGGCGTCGACGATTGTCTGATGCTCGTCGACGCTCCGGCGGCGGGGATAACTATTAGCCATCGAGATAAAGCGGTATCTTTCACTAAGCACCATTAACTCATCGGCAAAGCGTAATAAATGCCGGGATCCACAATTAGCAATAAGCGCGCGATGGTAATTGCGGTGGCGCTCTTCCCAAAGATTATTATCAGGTGGCTGCATGCCCGGTTCGGTATATTCAAAGTATTGGATCGGGGTATTCTGAAGTCGGTGTGTGGCGAGAATAATTGCATCCTCCCAAGCCTCAGTACGGTTGCGGATCGAATCCGTTAGCGCTTTACCTTCTACCCAGCAACGGTTCTGAACAATGTCGCGGAACTCCTCTAGCGAGATAGGGGGCACGAAAAATCCTCGCAGATCTACGCGATCCACAAGTCTTTCCGAAGAGAGACGATTAAGTGCTTCCCTTACTGGATTGGTGCCAGCTGAATAGCGCAGGGCTATCTGATCTATGAGCAGTTTTTCGCCGGGCGCTAATGTTCCTCGCACTATATCGCGTTTCAGGGCATGGTAGACCGTGGTAGCCGCGGTCTCCTTCTCAATCCGCCGTGACGCGGTGCGGCGCGTAACGCTCGTCATCGACTTCCTTTCATGGGGTCTGGCCAAACAATTAGCCGTGAGTCAACGCCGGTCATCTACACCCGTAACCGAAGCGCGATGCCAGAATACCAGCTTGCGCTCAATCAATACCACCGTCCAGAACAAAAGAAAGCCGAGTGCACTCAGATAAAGAATTAGCGAAAAGACACGTGGCGTCTGAAGCTGACTAGCAGCCACGCGGATAAGCTCTCCAAAACCTTTGCCTCCACCCAAAAACTCCGCAGTAATGGCACCGGCCATAACGCCTACTGCACCAATTTTGAGGCCAGTGAAAATTTGCGGGAGACCGGTCGGAATTTTCATTCGAACCAGAGTCTGCCACCGACTGGCTCCTAAAGTGCGAAAAAGCATGCGAGAGTTTTCGTCTGCCGCATGCAATCCCGCCGCCATACCCACGACGATTGGAAATGTTGCAATAAATGCCGCTAGCGCCACCTTGGAAGCAATACCAAAGCCAAGCCAAGCGAGAAAGAGCGGCGCGAATGCGACCTTCGGCATTGTGTCAATGGCAACGAGATATGGTAGAACTGCACGCTCGCCAAACGATGTCTCTCCTACAAGCACACCGAGTGAAAAACCGATTGCTATGGCGAACGCGAAGCCCAAAAGGACCTCCTTGGTAGTCATCCACAATGCTGAAAGCATATAATTGCCGGACAAAATATTCCTTCCGACCAATATAATGTCGCTGCCCACTTCGTGCGGGGAAGGGAGTATAATGCGGGATACAATCTCGAAATAATGTACGGCCCACCACGCGAAAAGAACGGCGAATAGCAGACCTGTCATGGCAATGACGCGTGGGATGCGATCGATCCAAGAGATCTGTTCGCTCCAAACAGTTTCGGGGAAAGTACCTTTCTCTACAGTCACCGGACGGCCCAATGACCTAGCTTCAGTATTATCGATGGGTCTCATGTGTTTAGGGCCCCTTCGTCCAAGCGACTACGGATATAGCGGATATATTCTCCAAACTCAGGCGTCGTCATCATTTCAAGTGTGCGTGGCCGAGGTAGTTCTACACGCACTACTTCGAGGAATGTGCCTGGGCGCGGCGACATGATGTAGACCTCATCAGATAACAGCACCGCCTCAGAGATCGAATGGGTTATTAAGAAGGCAGTGGCGCGACGTGACAGACATATTCGTTGCAGCTCAATGTTCATGAAATCGCGAGCGAGTTCATCGAGCGCGGAGAATGGTTCATCAAGAAGCAGAACCTGGGGTTCAGTGATTAACATTCGGCAGATGGAGGTACGTTGCGCCATGCCTCCTGAGAGTTGGCGCGGATATACGTTTTGGAAGCCTTTGAGGCCGACCAGTTCGAGTAAGTCCTCTGCTTCACGTCCACGGCTCTTGGCCGCAGCCTTACCATCGCGGATGCTGATGGGCAGTAGGACATTGTCGAGTGCCGTTAGCCACGGGAATAATGTTGCTTGCTGATACATCATACCGATTTCGCGTCGCGCACCTTGAACTGGCTCCCCCTCCAGTATGACGCTGCCCGTGGAAGGGGGGGTTACCCCTGCCATAATCTTCAACAGAGTAGATTTACCGCAACCAGAAGGGCCTATTACAGACGAGAAAGAGCCTTCACGCAGATCGAGATCGACGGGGTCTAGCGCACGTATCTTACCATGCCCATAGGTTTTGGAGACATTTCGGAGCTGATAGACTGGTCGGGCAAAAGTTTGCCCAACCGATTTCTCTGATAAAGGAACGGGACTTTGTATCATCTTATTCAGCCGCGTTCCAAGCTTCGACGAATTGGTTGGTATAGGCTGCCTCAAGATCGTTTGAAGGCTTTTCAAGAGCGCCGCTTGCGACGAGGCTATCCTGCCACTTCACCCATGCCGCCGGTGGCATATAACCGAATGGGTCCTTGGAATTTACGGGTAAGGTTCTGCTTTGGATTGCGCTCAGCAATGCTGCGGCAAACACGGGATCTTCGCTTTCCTGCGGATTACCGGCTGCAACATGCTTGAGCGTTGCCTCTCGATTTGCTGGGTCGAGACCAAATTTTGTGCCTTTGACTAATGCCTTGCCAAATGCTTTCAGGGTCTCAGGATTTTCATTGAGGAAGTTACGGGTTACTGCCCAACCGTTGCCAAAATAATCAAGATAAGGCTCGGGAGTAATTTCTCGCAGCGGAATGCCACGTGACGAGATGATAGCTGCATCCGCTACCGCTGCCGCATAGGCACCCACTTCCTTGTTGAGTAGGGCTGCTACCGCTGTGCCGCCATCGCCGATTGCTAGGAATTCGTAGTCTTTTCCCTCTTCCATGCCCAAATCGGTCATGATCCCGCGGGTGAAGCCTACTTCTGCACCATCGGCAGTGCCTACGCCTATCGTTACGCCTTTAAGGTCGGCGGGGATTTTAGCGGGCGATTCTTCCGGAACAACGAGACCGAAAACGGATCGGCTAAAGTGATTATAGATGAATACGATGTCTTCGCCGCGTGCGCGTGCAGCCAAAAGCGGGGCGGGGCCGGGCTGGCCTATGTGACCCTGACCAGAAGCGAGTAACTGCAGCACCGAGGCCGAGCCGTTCACTGCCTCAATCTTTACGTCAAGCCCTGCTTCTTTGAAATATCCCTCTCCGATGGCAACATGCAGCGGATAAACGTTAATGGCCGAAGGGTTCGGCACCACTATTGTTAATTCGTTGACCTCTGCCGATGCAGGCGCGAACATACTCATTGCAAGCAGAAACGCTGCGCCGATACGCTTTATTCCAGTCATATTATTCCTCCCAGAATGGCATTCACGCCCCAAAAAATGGTTCCCCAGACACGATGATCTATAATCATTTCTGCTGAAGTCATACCGGCTCCTCTCCGAATGACCGGCAAAACTTGCGGGATAAATTATATGCTGTCAATCGGTAAATAATGTATGATTCATCTTGATTGCAAAATCATACATGCTAGATTTGCGCATGGCGGCCCCGAATTAGGCGTGAGGAGCGCGGGTTTTAACCGGTCGCTAATATCAATCGAGGAGGAGTTAAACCCACATGAGCAGTTACGTCATCGATGCACCTAATCTCGCGAGCATCCCAGTCGTCGGCAGCGACAAGACCTTCCCTGTCCGACGCATATACTGCATCGGGCGCAATTATGTTGCCCATGTTGAGGAGATGGGTGGAGATGCGGAACGCGACCCGCCGCTTTTTTTCCAGAAGCCGGCGGATGCAGTTGTCAATAGTGGTGCGACAATCCCCTATCCCACTAAGACCTCCAACTATCATCACGAGGTAGAATTGGTTTTGGCGGTAGGTAAGGGCGGCCGCAATATTTCTGAAGCCGAAGCACAGTCGCATATTTGGGGTTACGCCGTAGGTCTTGATATGACGCGCCGAGACATTCAGGGTGGAGGACTACCTTGGGAAGTTGCAAAATCCTTTGACAACTCCTTTCCGGTCGGAGCGATCACACCGGTAGCGCAGACGGGCCTGATCGACAAAGGACGAATTGAGCTGAGCGTGAATGGAAATATACAGCAAGAATCGGATGTCTCACTTCTGATTTGGCGCATCCCTGAAATTATTTCACGCCTGTCTGAATTCTTTGAATTACACCCTGGTGACATTATCCTCACTGGTACACCGCATGGTGTAGGACCGGTCGTAGAGGGTGACAAGCTGGTTGCTTCTTTCGAGGGACTGGCACCACTCGAAGTTTCAATTGGAGCCATGGCTTAATCTAATGGGCGGGTTTGCAGAAATCAAACAGGTCCCGCCCGGTCTACTGGAAGAGGTGGCTTGCTTCGGCACGGCCACCGTCCACGAAGCCGCTGGCGGGGTAGGTGCCTTACCGGGCGCAATTGCGCCGCTGGACCGGACGATGAAATTATTTGGCAGGGCGCTGCCTGTTTCGGCCATCGTCGGCGATAATCTTGCGCTACACCGTGCTATCACAATTGCGCAACCAGGGGACGTGCTGGTGGTCAACCATGGAGGCTCGCTTTCGCACGGACCGTTTGGGGACATTCTTGCACTGGCAGCCAAGATCCGCGGTATTGCTGGATTGGTTATAGACGGTGCCGTTCGCGATAGTGAAAGCCTGATTAGAATGGGTTTTCCAGTTTTTGCGCGCGGTTGCTCAATTGAGGGTACGATCAAATACAATCCGGGTACGGTGGGTGAACCGGTGAAAATCGGGGCTATAACAATTCAGCACGGCGACATTGTTATTGGGGACGCCGATGGCGTGGTCATTCTGCCCCCCGCACAGCTCGCCGCGATCCGTGATGCGGCGATTGCTCGAACCGTAGCTGAATCGGAGCTTCGAAAGCGGATTATCAACGGTGAACTGACAATCGACTTATTAGGGCTACGCCACCTCTTGGATTAAAGGGAGGCTTTCACTTCTCTTGATGCACTGGCGTATTTAAACCTTACGATAGGACGGTCGCAAATTTTCACTGTTAAGAGTTTTAATTATCGCTGTGGAAGTTGCCGCTCCCAAGGGTGTGGAACCTACGAGTATGTATAACAGCTTCTCTTGATCGGGGGTAAGCGGGCTCCACATCATCAGACCCGTAGAAACCGCTAGTGAATTTACTATGCCACTGTTTGTAATTCCAGCCAACAAGAGTAAACGGAATTCCATCGACTGGCTTTTCACCGATTGAGTGAAAATCATGTGCGTGGGAGCCGTCTCTACCACCGTTATAGAGTTGCTGTTCGCGTTTTGGCGTAAGTGCCTTACCAAATTGACTTTATGACCACTCGCACACTGCTTAAACGAACTTAGCAATATTCTTTGCTTGATAGCTTTATGAGAATAGGTCGGGTGTTTTTGATTAGACAATTACACGATTGCGACCAGCTCCTTTGGCTTCATAAAGGGCGCTGTCTGCATGTTTGAGGGCATCTGTTAGTTTCATATGGGGCAAGAAAGGTGCCACTCCAAAACTGCAGGTTATGGCCCGATCCGAAATGTCGGAGACTTCCATGTTTTCGAATGAAACGCGCAAACGTTCCGCGACATTGAAGGCCTCATTGAGCTCGGTTTGAGGTAGCAGAATACAAAACTCTTCACCACCGATCCTGGCCGCCAAATCATCTGGTCTGATCATGTCTTTTACAGTCTGACCGATTGCCATAAGAACGTGGTCACCGATGACATGACCGTAGGTATCATTGATCGCTTTAAAATAATCGACATCAAATAAGATCGTTGACATAGGTAATCCGGTGCGCTGAATTTGGGCCAATTCAACTGGCACTCTATCAATCAACCAACGCCTGTTGCGAAGCCCGGTCAGCACGTCAGTCGTAGCGCGGCTGCGTAATTCTTGGGTCAACTCGTTGAGATTAAGAACCAAATCTGAAACGGTATCTGCCAGTTTGCCAACCTCGTCTGATTTGTTTGTCAATGTATGCGGAATAGTCAAATTCCCGTTCTCTTCAAACCGGTCCAGTGCGATCTTTAACTCGGTTACGGGTCGGAGTTGCGACCATACAACATCAAGACAACACAAAGTCCCCAACACGGTTGTGCCTATCATCACTAAAAGTACACGAATGGGACTCGTTTGCCCGTTTACGAGCAGGAGCAAGATTGTTCCGATGAGGGGTATATGAACACAAATAAACGAAACAATGCCAATTTTGGCGACAAGTGACGAGCGCACACGGCTAAATAAGCTTCGTGTCGTATTCAATTTTAATTTCCTTTCAAATATGGCTTCTTCTACAATTCGACCAAAGATATTTAAAGAGATTGAAGATTGCTAAATTTATCAACATTATGTCTGTTGTCACTTGTGCGAAGCTTCATTCCAGTGACTGTATGCTTATTTTTTCTTGACTTTGATCAACAATAATTTCAGTTCAAATTTGTCGGCCGATAACATGAATTGTGGCCGTTTTGCTGCCAAATAACACTGACAAAATAATCGGATCAAAGAATGCAGTTTTTAAATTTTTATCTAAATATTTCTATCCTTCAAGAGGCATATCTTATTTCTACAAGTTTCGTCAATATTAGACAATATTTATGATTACACTTAAATATGCTTGATACCTCTGATTTTTTATAGATATAATTATAAGGGCAGCGTTGGGTGGAGAAATATTATGCAGATGATCTCTCCAGAAAATTTGGGACTATATGACAACCAGACGGTAGCCGTGCTTCAGACTGCTTATAACCTGACATGCCAGGAAATTGGCATTTGTCCAATAACGTCTGCCGATCGGGATATGATCGCTCGGATGGTTTTAACGACATATGACAGCGGTGTTCAGCGTCCTGACAGGATCGCCAGTCTCATAAAATTGGTGAGAGACATTGGTTAAGATGCCAATCTTGCGGCTTTCCCGGATCTGCGTTCAGCATCGTTGTAGTAGTTTGCGGCCTGATTGACCGATTTGTGCTGTGACTGCTGCATGGCTTCGGGGAGGGGAATGCCTTTGCGGGCTGCTTCTGTTAAATAGCCGGCACGCAGACCGTGGGCACTGAACGCTTTTGGATCGAAGCCCGCCTGAGTAATGCGGGTTTTGAGGATCAGGTTTACGGCTTCTGGCGTTATTGCCCGCGATTTGAGATTGCCCCAGCGATCAATCGCCCTAAACACCGCGCCATCCTGAATGCGGGCACGCTCAATCCACTGCTTTAAAGCGATTACCGGACGACCGATCAGCAACACAAACGCATCTTCATTCGCCTTCGTCGTTTTGGTGCGACCGAGATGGATTTTGAGGCAGGGGAGGGGAGAGGTGTCGATTTCATCTGACTGGGCTGGCACAGGCGCTTCATTATGCAGTTGGCTGATCCGCAGACCTGCAATTTCACTGCGCCGACGGCCGCCGGAAGCAAAAGCGGTCAACAGAAGCGCTTTATCGCGCAGATCGACCAGATCATCGCTGTCGCAGGTCCTTAGCAGTGCGGATAGGATATCAAGGCTGACGGCCTTTTCACTCTTGCGCTGACGTGGGCGCTGACTTGCACGCACAGCCAGCCGCAAAGCACTTTTAAGGGTTGGCGCATTGAACGCACCTTGTAATCCACGCCAACGGGTCAGCGTTGACCAACTGGCCAGCCGCCGCTGCACCGTCGATGGAGCATGTGGACCGATCGAGCGCAATAATCCCTTTGAGCGCAGTGCTGCGCCAATATCATCGGGCATGCCATGCGATGGATCTGTTTCTCGCTTGGCAGGATCCCACAAATGATGCGCCACAAACTTAATCAGCAAGGCTTCGGGTGCTGGCCAGGGCAGGGGTGAGCCGGTTGAGCACAAGGACCAGGCCTCGAGATAGCCAAGATCCGATGCCAGAGCCCGCAACGAATTCACACCGATGCCTTGTTTGGCCAGATGGCGCAGTGTCTCCACGTCATCATCGGTCAACAATCCGGCGAGAAAATCCCGCCGATCAAACGGTAGCACTGCTTCCAAAGCATCAAGTGCTTCGGCGCGATGTATTGCCAAATTATTGCTGTCCATAATCACTCCATCGATGATTCAGGATGAAGTTTAAGGTCGGTTTGACCAAAATCTTGTCCTTTGAACAGGAGCGGTGCTTTATTGACGGCCGCGACAGCGTAGGAAAAGCAGTCACCCATATTGAGAGCTGCCGGATGACGGCCTTTGCCGAACCGTTCAAACGCTTGCTCCGCCGCACGATAATGTTTCTCATCGAAGGCAATAGCTGTAGTATTGGGCAGTTCTGACAGGTGGTCGACAATGGCGGCGGCGTTCACAAAGCCCTTGCCGGTCAGCACCATACGAGTTTCCAAAAGCGTCGGCCAGCCGATAAGGATTGCCTCGCGCCGCACCAGGCGTTCAAAAGATATAACTTCCGGCTCCCGAAGCGCTATCGCCAGGATAATCGACGTGTCGATGGCGATCATCGTGGCAATCCGTGCTCATCGTAGATATCATCATGGGCAGAGGTCGTACCTTCTGGCACTTCCCGACGGCCTTCAGCCATCAGATCCAACAGCGCGTCCATCGGGGTGAGCGCCTGCTGCTGACGTAATTCCTGATCGTAGCGCTCAAGCGCTCGCTCGACGAGCTTGTTGATCGGCTGGCCGGTGCGTTTTGCCAGTGCATGCGCCAGATCACGCGCCTTGGAGCTGCGCACAGACAGTTGCGGTTCGGACATGGCCTTTTCCTTCAAATTGAACAGAAAGGCTAACAAATTACTACCTTGGTGGCAAGATAGCAGCACGTGATGGCTAGTTTCCGATAACACATATGCCGCGCCATGTTGAGGCTACAAATTCTCTTTGCAGGAAAGTATCGCCAACGTTTGCGAGGACACTGACTAACGCATAGTCAATGTAATAGCTGCAACGTCAATGATTGCGCTTGCGAATTTTGCGAGAATTTCATGCGTTGGCTTTTTCCAAATTGTGAAGCAATGGCGCAACTTCATGCGCTGGAACAGCTTTGCTAAATAAGTATCCCTGCCCAGCGTCACAACTGTTTTGCAGCAGATAATTAAGCTGAGCCTCGGTTTCAAGACCCTCAGCAATAACCTGTATTTCCAATTGGTGAGCGAGACTGATTATTGCGGCCACGATTGCTTCATTGCCTGCCTGATTTCCTAGGCCGAGGATGAAAGCCTTATCAATTTTGATCTTGTCGATGGGAAAATCACGCAAGTGAGACAGTGATGCATAGCTGGTTCCGAAATCGTCGAGCGCTATTTTACAACCGGCATCTCGAAGACGCGTCAAAGCGTTACTAACTTTGTCAGTGTCATGCCCAAGAAATGCTGTTTCGGTTATCTCGATCATAATGCTGGTGGGGGGGATTCCTGATCGTACGACTTGATACGGGAAACTGGACGGAAAATTCGGTTGTCTTAACGCGGTGTCACTCAAGTTAAAGCTAATGATCCCTAGGCTTAATCCTTGATCAAGCCATTTGACTAGATCGCGCAGCAAATGGCGGAGGATCGCATCATGGATGAGAAGTGATCCACGTTGATCTGTAAACGCTGACGCAAAAGAAGCTGGCGTCAAGATTGCGCATCAGACGTTTCAATTCGAGCGAGCGCTTCAAATCCAATTACGGCTCCGCTGACAAGGACTAATTTAGGCTGATAGTATGGTTTTAGCGTGCCATCCGTGACCGGCTGTCGTACAACAGTTAGGTCGATCTGCTTTGCATCAAATTCTAATTCTAGACTATCGTGAAACTGGAATGCCACCCCCTTTCTTGTATTCTTCGCGTCATAAAGGGCGAGATCCGCGCGTTTTAACAGTGTACTAACAGATTGTCCGTGGCTTGGAAAACTGGCAATGCCAATCGAAACACTCACCGTAATTTCGTGATCAACCGCCGTGATGGGTTTTCTGCCAACTTTGAGCACTTCATTCGCAAAAGCATGCGCCGTCTCTTCAGACGTGTTTGAGAGAATGACGACAAATTCGTCACCTCCAAGTCTGCCACACAAGCGTGAACCTTTGATTGCAGAAATTCGCCTCCCGATCGCCTTTAGAACTACGTCGCCAGCGCTATGCCCAAGAGCATCATTGACAACCTTGAAACCATAAAGGTCGAGCATTATGAGGTGTATTTCGGCTTTTGTTTCAGCAGCTTGTTGCAACTCATCGTTTAATACTTTTTGAAACAGTGTTCTGTTGGCAAGTCCGGTCAGCGGATCGTAATGCGCGAGCTGCCAGAGCTTTTCCTGAGCCAAATGCTGCTCCGTCACATCTTGTAATATCCTCCAGGCGAGAGCGCAGTATCCATTTTGATAGAGTGGAAAAGCAACACCCAAATCGGTTGTTAGCTGGCGGTGAGTAAGCGCAATGCGAACGGCTCCGCGCCTGAAATCGTCTGCACGCAAACCTGCCATGAGCTTTCTCCTTCAAGACCATTAGTCAATTCAAAGAAGCGGAACCCAACCGCGACAAGTTCAGTGCTTGCAGGCTCCATTGCTTTGCCATCTGCTTGGGACTCTTCGGCCGCAATTTTCGTACTCACGGAAACAATCATTGGTGAAATGACACGTGTTCTTGAAAAAGATAGTGCGGAGCGTCTCTCTGAATTGGAAGCGTTGCGCTGATTTTCTGCTTGAAGGCTTATCGGAAATATATCTCTGAAAAATAAGTGTTTTCGTGCTGGTGGAATCCTTGTTTCCAAGAAATGGTTTTGCGCGGCTTTCGCTTGCAAGCTCTCACAAACCGTCTTCTTTTAGAAACGAAAACGTAAAAGCGGCTTGACTCAACTTATGACATAAGTCATATGACAGAGGCTGCGTTTGCCCGATGAGGATCAGGGAATTCAAAAGACGCTGCGGGAGGAAATGTCGAAGTGCCACGGGAAGGTGCTTGGGCAGAAAAAGCTGGAGGAAATCATGATCTCGAGATTGTTGAAGCGCTTTGCGCTTGCTGCAACTTTCGCTTCTGCCCTGTGCGCCGGTGCATCATCAGTTATGGCGCAATCGGTGTCGGACATTACCGGTAAGGGAACTGTAACAGTCGGTGTTCTGACGGGCATTCCGCCTTATGACACGGTCGATGCGGGTGGTAAAACCGATGGGTTTCTCGTGGACGTGGCGCGCGATGCTGCAAAGGCGCTCGGTGTTAATCTGGAAGTCGTTCCGGTAAACAATGCTTCACGGTCTGCGGCGCTTGAATCAGGTCGGGTAGACTTTCTGATTGCGCAGATGACGGCAACTCCTGAGCGCGCAAAGACTTTTTTGATGACCAATCCGTATGGCGCTTATGAGATGCGCTTCATTGCCGCAAAGGACTTGAAGGTCGAGAGCTTGCAGGATTTTGCTGGCAAGCGCATCTCGGTTCCAAAGGGAAGTACGCAGGACGTTGCCGTTAGCGGCTATGGCATCGAAGGCCTTGAGGTTGTTCGTTTTGATGACGATGCGCTTGCCATGCAAGCGCTGATTTCGGGGCAAGTAGATGCGACTGCGGCAGTTGCCACCGTTGCCGAAGATATTATCAAGAAGCGTAATCTTACTAATCTTGAGATCAAAAAAGACGTGCCGATCTTTACGCTTTATTGGTCTATGGCCACTCGCAAGGATGCATCCGAGCTTCATCAGTGGCTGAATAACTTCATCTACTATCAGGAAGTAACTGGCCGTCTGAATGAGCTTCACCAAAAGTGGATTGGTGGTCCGATTCCGGGTGGAAAACTACCGACTTTCTAAGCTTTTCTGTCTGATCGGCGTCGCATGCGCAAATGTATGCGACAGCCCGTTTATCATGCCGTGTTCTTTGTGTGACAGTGCGGTCGACCGAGGAATATGCATAAAAGTCAAAGTGTTACGGCGTCTCGTCATTGTTCTGCGCCGCTGTTAACTCTGAAAGATCAACACAATGGCCTATGTGATGGACTTCGCTCCGGTCTTTGCCCGAGCTCCTGAACTTGTAAACGGAACAATCGACACAATAATCCTTTCTGCACAGGCAATCACAATTGGCCTGACGATCGGTCTTGCTGTCGCTTTACTGCGCTTTGATGGTCCTCGCTGGGGCAAGAAAATTGGTGCGGTTTATGTTGAAGCATTCCGCAATACACCACTTCTGGTGCAACTGTTTCTGATATATTTCGGCTTGCCTTTTACCGGGATCAAACTTGACGCCAATCAGGCTGCAATTTTTGCAGTGTCGCTCAATCTTGGCGCCTATTCGGCAGAAATATTTCGTGCCGGACTCATCGCCATTCCTAAAACGCAAATTCAAGCAGGTCTTGCACTCGGCCTGTCTCAGTATCAGGTGATGCGATATGTTGTTCTGGTTCCTGCTTTGCAGGTGGTTTATCCCGCGCTGACCGGGCAGCTGACACTGACTTTACTGGGCACTTCGATTGTATCTGCGATCTCGGCAAACGAGCTAACCATGGCAGCAGGTACGATTGAATCACAGACTTTCAGAAGTTTGGAAACATTCCTCGTCGTTGCAGTGATTTATATCTGCATCACTTTCTTCTTTCGCTTCATCTACATGTTGTTCGGCTTGTGGCTGTTCCGCCGCGGCGTGGATGTCAGCAATGAAACGGCTGCACTGATGCTCGACGTGAAGGAGCAAAAGCCATGATCCAGTCATTCGGATGGACAAGCATTCAGTTTCTGATCCAAGGACTTTGGTGGACAGTCGGCCTTTCACTTATCACGTTTGTCTGTGGCGGCATTTTTGGATTGCTTTTTGCACTCGGCCGGTCGTTAGGTCCCAGATGGCTACGCTGGATCATTATCGGCTACATTCAGCTCGTGCAGGCAACGCCGTTGCTGATCCTGCTGTTCTTGTCATTTTACGGGCTGAGCTTCCTTGGGTTTCACTTTCCGCCATTGGCTGCTGCGGCGATTTCGCTCACGATCTATACCACCGCATTTTTGGCCGATATCTGGCGGGGATGTATTGAATCCATTCCGCGCGCCCAGTGGGAAGCGTCGGATTCTCTGGCGCTGAGTGGCCCACAGAAGCTGCGCTATGTGATCTTGCCGCAAGCATTCCGGATCGCCCTTGGGCCAACAGTCGGCTTCATGGTGCAGGTGATCAAGAACACGTCGGTGACGGCCTTGGTAGGGTTTGTCGAACTCACGCGTGCCGGACAGCTTCTCAACAATATGACCTTCCAGCCCTTCCACGTCTTCCTGACGGTTGCGGTGATGTATTTCGCCCTTTGCTACCCGTTGTCATGGTGGAGCGAGAAATTAAAGGAGCAGAAGAATGCCAGCGCTGCGCATTGATAACCTGCAAAAATCTTTCGGCTCTCTGCCTGTTCTCAAAGGCGTGAACCTCTCGGTTGAACAAGGCGAAACCGTCGCCGTTATTGGCCGATCCGGTTCAGGGAAAAGCACGATGCTTCGCTGCATCAACGGTCTTGAACCTTTCAACGCGGGCTCGATTGAAGTGGTTGGACACAGGCTTGACGGCGCCAACAAGGGCCTGCGCGATCTGCGCAAGGAAGTTGGGATGGTGTTTCAGAGCTACAATCTGTTTCCGCATCTCACGGTTGCCGAGAACATCAAGCTTGCCCCGCGTCTAGTTAAAAATGTGACGAAGGCTGAACAGGACAAATTGGTCGACGAAGTGCTGTCGAAAGTAGGCTTGCTTGAAAAGAAAAATGCCTATCCGGATTCCCTATCCGGCGGGCAACAGCAGCGCGCCGCCATTGCACGTTCGCTGGCGATGAAACCCAAAGTCATGCTGTTTGACGAAGTGACCTCTGCGCTCGATCCAGAATTGACTGGTGAGGTTTTGAAAACCATCGCCGAGCTCGCCAAAACCGGTATGACCATGCTTCTTGTTACGCATGAAATGGGCTTTGCCCGTCGTGTAGCGACGCACACGGTCTTCATGCATCAGGGCAAAGTCTGGGAAGCCGGACTTTCCGAAGAGCTATTCGCAAATCCAAAGACGCCGGAGTTGCAGGCTTTTGTTGCCTCCGACGTTAAGTGATCCAACAAATCAGTTCCCCACATTCCAACTGACTCAAGGAGAGAGCAGTGCCTGTAGTTGAAAATCTGAAACTGGCCGAAAAGCTGCGCAATGGCGAAGCGACTTTCGGTACGACATTCTACACCGGTTCAACCACCGCAATCGAAGTTGCTGGCAACTGGGGTCTGGACTTCGCATTTATCGATGCCGAACATACGCCGGTGAATGTCGATACCCATATGGAAAAGCTGGTCATGGCAGCGCTTCTGTCAGGCATTGCGCCACTGGTTCGTGTTCGCGGCACCAACGAATGGGATATTCGCAAATCGCTCGAAATCGGCGCGACCGGTATTATCGTTCCGCAGGTCAATACGGCGGAACAGGCCCGCGCTATTGTACGCGCCGCAAAATTCCCGCCTTATGGTCGCCGTGGTGGTGATGCGTCCTGCCGTGCCGCTGGTTTTGCCGGGCCGGGATTTCAGTGGTCGTCCTATATGGAACGCGAGAACGCCAATAAGCTCGTGATCCCGATGGCTGAGAGCTTTGAATTCTTCGACAATATCGATGAAATTCTCGACGTTGAAGGCATTGATGTCATCAATTTCGGCCCAGCCGACTACTCAATCTCGCGCCGCATTTCCATCGACTATTCGATGTCGCATCCGGAAGTCGATGAGAAGCTGAGCGAGCTTATTGAGAAGTGCCATGCGCGCGACATTAAGGTGATGGCGCCATGCATTCCACCGGTAGCTGAAAGCGTGACTGCGCTTAAGAAGAAGGGCGTGGACATGATCATCATGGGTAATGACGTGATGTTCCTAAATGAAGGAAACCGTCGCGCACGCGAAGCCATCGATACGGCAGCAAAAGCATAAAATCTGCGAGGAGAACACAACAATGACTGATATTTTTAGCGTCAAAGACCGCGTTGCGGTTGTGACAGGCGGGCTTGGGCAGCTGGGTACACAGTTTTCCAAGTCGCTAGCCGAAGCCGGTGCAAAAGTGGCGATCTTTAGCCGCCGACCGTTTACTCGTGAGCAGATTGCCGAAAAGTTTCCCGGACTTCAAGATTGCATCCGTGTCTATGAAGCAAGCGTTACCGACAAGGCCGCACTGGAAGCTGCGACCAAGCAGCTGATCGCTGATTGGGGCGTGCCACATGTGCTCGTCAACAATGCGGGTATCGATTCAAAGCCAGATGGTTCAGCAGAGCAGAATGCACCGTTCGAGGTGTATCCGCAGAAATTCTGGGATGACATCATCGATACCAACCTCACCGGTGTCATGCTGACCAGTCAGGTTATCGGTAGCCTTATGGCTTCTGAAGGGCGCGGCTCGATCATTAATGTCGGTTCGATCTATGGTTTGGTTTCGCCCAATCAGGCGCTTTACGCCTATCGTGAAAAGCGCGACGGCGTCCCGTTTGTGAAAGCGATTTCCTATGCAGCTTCCAAGTCGGGCCTGATCAACCTTACGCGTTATCTAGGCACCTATTGGGGTGAGAAGAAAGTGCGTGTGAATCTGATTTCGTTTGGTGGTGTGAAGACGGCAAGCTTCGATAAGGAATTCATCGATGCGTTTCTCGACCGCGTTCCAATGCGTCGTCAGGCTGAGATCGATGAATATAACGGTATCATCCGCTTCCTTGCATCCGATGCCTCGTCTTATATGACCGGCTCGAATGTTGTGGTAGATGGCGGCTTTACAGCTTGGTAATTGTTGAGGTTTTCCCTGACAGTCTGGGGAGCCTGATTGCTTGCAAACATGTCAATAACTTGACATACTCTGCGATTTTACATATGACATATGTCATAACTCTAACTAAAAGAAGTGCCTCTTTTCGGACTTCGGAGCTGTAAAATGGTGATAGGTTCGGTCTCTCCACATGTCGATCGCGGCAAGTTGCATATGCATATTGTTGCTGCCATTGAGGCACGCATTCTGTCAGGGGAACTTCAGGTTGGAGAGCGCCTTCCATCGGAAGCGGAAATTGGCAGGACATTTGGTGTCAGCACGCGGTCCGTTCGCGAAGCCATGCAGGTTCTTGAGACCAAAGGTCTTGTGCGCCGCAAGCATGGTGAGCGAGCCGAGGTGGTGCGGGATGATGTAGGTGAATTCATGGATTCGCTTGTCTCGTCTGTCGGGTCGCTCTTTGCGCGTGATTCCTCCTATCTCGTTCAGGCGATGGATGTGCGTCGTCTGATCGAAGTGGATGTAGCTGGGCGTCTTGCATCGGGTGAGGGGCAGTTGCGCGATGGCGTCACAGCAGCGCTTGATGTCATGCGTCAGTCTGCCGGCCATAATGACTTTTCCCGCTTCGCCGAAGGTGATGCGGCCTTTCATAGGGCGCTTGTTCAGTCTTTGGGCAATGAAATTCTGTCTTCCTTACATGCAAACCTGCACTCGCTGATTTCAGAAGTGATCAAGGTTTCAAGCCGGGTTCCGCGCAAGAAGTTGAGTGCGGGGCTTGCAGAACATGAGAATATTTACGGGCTGATTGCAGCAGGTAAAGCCGGTGATGCGCGGGAAGCAATTCGCGAGCACATCACCAACAGCACGGCTTATCTCGAACAGGCAATCAGACAATCCAGAAACAGGCCTGAAACGGGCTAAAACGGAAGAACGAAACAATGAGCAGCTATGATTATTCGCGAGTCAACTGGGATGCCATCAAGCGTCTTTCGCGCTGGTACTCCGGCGACATTCAGGACGTCATGGACAAGCACGGCTTTTATGGCTTTCTTCAGGGTATCAGCCTGCAAAGCGTTTTGAAGCCAGGTCAGGTAGTCTGCGGTCCCGTTCACACTGTTCTCTATGAAAAGAGCACGCGGACTGGCCAGCCACAGGACGTTTATCACGGCGCAATCGACAATGTCAGTGAAGGCGGCATTCTGCTGGTGGACGCATCCTGTGCCGAAGGTTCGGGTACAGGCGAACTGATGTCCACGGGTGCAAAAACTGCTGGCGCTGCGGCAACCATCGTTCAAGGCACGGTTCGCGATATTGCCGAAGTGAAAAGGCTAGACTACCCGCTGTTCGCGCGCGGTGTAAGTCCGGTCGGCGTATCGGGACGTATGGAGCCAACCAAGTCGCAGGTTGAACTGAACCTTAATGGTGTTCGCGTCAGTCCGGGCGATGTGATCTTCGCTGATATCTCCGGTGTTGTGATTATCCCGGAAAAACTGGTTGCGGTCATTGCGGACGATGCAGACGCAAATGGCGACGGCGAAATTCAATGCCGCGAACGCATTTTGTCGGGTGAGAAGCTGCAGAGCGTCTGGCCTTTGGGATCAACCGGTCCTGTCTGATCAGCAGTAGAACTGTTTGTTGAGGACAAGTATCGGTTCCAGAGGAGGAGATCATATGCAGGATATCACTCTTGTCGCTAATGGCGACTTGCGTGAAAGCGCCAACATTCAATGCTGGCCGGGGCAGGCCATATGGAAAGCCGACTGATTGCGGCAATCGAAAAACTGGGCCGGAAAGGGTCGCGCAGACATGGCGTTGATCCAAAATCCGGTCACGGTTTCATTGCGACGCAAAAGCAGGGCATTACGGTCTTTTCCAAGATTGATCGTGATGCGCCGCTGTTGGTTGCTGAGGCAGTCTGGCAATATTCGCAGAACATTCTGGCTGGATTGATTGCCCATCGCGGACCAATCCTGACAGTTGCCAACTGGTCGGGAACCTATCCCGGCTTGGTTGGGCCGCTTAATCTTAACGGATCGCTGACCAAGGCAGGTGTTGAATATGCGTCGCTCTGGAGCGAGGATTTCACAGATCAGTAGTTTCTCGACAAGCTTGATGAGTTGCTGAAAACCGGCAAGATTGCCTTACACTATACATCCCATGTAAAGGCGTTTGATAACGTGCTTGTGCCGCCGCATTTTGTCAAACAGACTTCGCATATCGCCAACGACCTCATTGAAAACCGATCCATAATGGGCATTTTCGATGAGGGCTGCATGGGAATGTATAATGCGATCATTCCCGATGAATCGTTGTTTCCATTGGGCCTTTTTAAAGAGCGGCTTTCGCAATCAGCACTCTAGCATTCCGCAATTAATGTTTCGCAAGAAGATGCCCGGCAGGCCTATCAATGGTTGCTGGATGCCGGGATGACCTTTCATCTTGGCAAAGACGATGCGCAGGAGTTGACGAAGCGCAGGGGATCGGCCAAGCGGAGACAGTTCCATTGCATCGATAGCACTGTTCGTTTTCCAGGATCGCTGGAGTTTTCCCAATTGTTCATTAGTCAAGAACAGCGATATGGATGCCATAGGGGAATTGATCGGTCGAACTGGTATGGCTTAAAGACGTGAATGGCTTTTAAAGCCGAAACGGCCATTTAGTATCAAATCTATCCTTTATACAGTTAAAACCAATTTCAGGGATTACATATTCTTATTTAATAATATTATAGTTTTATCGAGCTCTTTGCGGGGCGTTTTTGATTTGTCGAAATTTGTGGGGCGGCATGTTTTCTTTTAAGAGTGGATTGAAGTTGCTGCTGTTATCAACGGCGCTAATGACGCCGAATTTTGCTTATGCGCAGAATGTGCCTCAGGCCTCTTCAAATCTTGCAGATGCCGAATATTACGCCAATTGGGGGCTTGATATGATCAACGCCTTGCCGGCGTATCAGAAAGGCTTTACCGGTAAAGGTGTCACCGTTGCCGTTGTCGATTCAGGGTTCGATGTTAATCATCCCGAATTTGCCGGGCGTATTTCGCCGTTTCTGTATAATTTTGGCGACGATCAGGCTCCTGATGATGTATTTCCTTCACTTAAACCGGACCGGTCGCTGAACGGACATGGTGTTCATGTTGCAGGTATCATTGGTGCAGGCCGTAATGGTTTTGGTATGCAAGGTGTGGCCTATGACGCGATGATCATGCCGCTTCGTGCGATTGAAGTCGATGGCAGACGGGACGATCTTTCTCCTTCAAACGAAGCTATTATTTATGCTGCTGATCATGGTGCCCAAGTTTTGAATGGAAGCTATGGTCCACTTTCCCGCCCGCTTCCAAAAATTGATGGACAGACAAATCCATATTATCAGGTTCTGGACTATCAGCTCCAACTTTCTGACCCCGGAGAACTTGAGCAAACTTATGAAGCAATGAAATATGCGGCGGAAAAAGACGTGGTCTTGGTCTTTGCTGCTGGGAACGAGCGTCAGGACCAGCCCGGGTACTACACGTCTATACCAAGTGGAAATGGTATGCTTCCGCTCATCACTCCGGATTTCATCCGTAGCGGAAAAATCAGGTTTATCGATTACGATAATCCAGATCTGAATTTAAACGATCCATCAACTTATACCTTTCTAGACCCCTTAGATCCCGATTTCGACGACATGGACTTTTCCGATCTGAAAGGATCGCTCATTGCCGTTGTCTCCGTTGGGCCAGACGGGAATATGGCACCCTATAGCAATGAATGTGGTGAAGCGGCGGAATGGTGTCTTGCTGCTCCGGGTGGGGCGATGACGAAAAGAGGTGATCCAAATGGCATCTACTCAACCTGGCCAGCAGGTGACCCGACAAATAACGATGAAGAATATCAATATTTGCAAGGCACTTCCATGGCATCGCCGCATGTTGCGGGTGCCGCAGCCGTGGTGCGTTCCGCATTTCCTTATCTGAATGCACGTCAGACGATCGAAACCATTCTCACCACAGCGACCAAAGAAGGCTTTGAGGACGAAGCGAAGTTCGGGCAGGGGCTGTTGAATCTTGGTGCTGCCGTCGATGGCCCTATGGCATTTCGCTATACCGGCGTGTTTGATCTCGATACGAAAGGCTATTCTTCGATCTGGTCAAATTCGATCTCTGGTATTGGCGATCTGACCAAGCGAGGCGAAGGCATTCTCGTTCTTGATGGCAACAATAGCTATCAGGGTGGTACCAACATCGTTGGTGGTGTTCTTGAGGTGAATGGCAGCATCACTTCACCGACAGATGTGTCTGATGCAGGTACGATTGCCGGACTTGGCGCAGTTGGCGAGCTGACGTTGTTCGACGGTGGTAACGTTGCACCGGGCAGTGCGTTTAATCCAGAAAATGCGATTGGTACGCTCACCGTCAATGGAACATTTACGCAGCAAGCGGGATCAACCTATCTGGCGGATATCGTTGCAGGAAAAGGGCCAAATGCTGGCGTTGATCAGATTGTCGTCGATGGAGCAGCTGATCTTCAGGATGGCAGTTCGCTCGAACTGGTGCACAAAGGATTTGCGTCTGGCGCACAGGCCTCTTCGCGTTCCGTTTTGTTGAGTACAACGGGTGGAGTTAACGGCACTTATGGCGACATAGCTGGTTCATATGTTGAGGACGCGCGATTTATCGATTTTGCCCTCGATTACGATCAATATAATGTATTCCTCAATACAAGCCGCTCGGACGTTGCATTTTCTGATGTTGCAAACAGCCAAAATCAGTTTTCAACGGCTGTAGCGCTGGAAAGTCAGGGGAGCGGTGGTGCCCTCTATGATCACATCCTGTTTTTGACACAGCAGGATGCCCGTCAGGCTTATGATCAACTCTCCGGCGAAGCCTATGCGTCGATCCAGTCAACATTTATCAACAACAGCGCCTATACGCGCTCGGCGGTTTATAGCAATCTGTCACAGGCTTTCGTGTCGGCATCTACTGAAGGCAACCAATCGGCGGAAAATGGACGCTTGCCGACCATTTGGGGACACGGTTTTGGCGGCTGGACGAACCTGTCTGGTGATGGCAATGCAGCACGCTCGAAGTCCAGCATTGGTGGTTTCATCTCCGGCATAGATGCGCAGGTTTTTGATAACTGGCGTCTCGGTGTGTTGGCCAGCTACAGCCAGACAAATTTCCGTCTCAATGAACGTATGTCGTCCGGGACAAGCGATGATTACACACTCGGCACTTATGCAGGCACGGAAATGCCTGTGGCACAGGGCGTCGTCGCATTCCGCTCCGGTCTGTCCTATACATGGCACAACATTGAAATGAAGCGCGCAATTGCATTTACTGGTTTCGATGACCGTCTGTCATCGAGCTATGATGCTAGCAGCTTCCAGGTGTTTGGCGAATTGGGCTATAAACTTCCAGTCAGCGAAAAGGCGAGTTTCGAGCCTTACGCAAATCTTGCATATGTTCGGCTGAAAACAGATGCTTTCTTAGAAAACAGCGCTCAGGGAGCAGGGCTGAACGTTGAAGAAAACTCGATGAACACCACGCTTTCTACGCTTGGCTTCCGTGCGACAGCTATCTTGAATGAGAAGGTTATTCCCGTCAAAGCTCGGGCAGATCTTGGATGGCGTCATGCATTCGGCGATGACAGGCCAAACTCATTTGCAAGCTTTGCTGGATCCGATGGTTTTGTCATTGGCGGAACCAGCATTGGGAAAGACACGGCGTTGGTTTCGGGTGGCTTCGATTTTGAACTGAGCAAATCTGCTTTGTTAAATGTCTCCTATCAAGGACAGTTCGGCTCCGGTCTCACGCAAAATGGCGTGAATGCCGATTTACGCATGAAGTTCTGAACGAGCTTATATGGTGAAGTGCGGGCTGGGAATTGTGACCTTATCGGTCACTTTGGTCGGTTTTGCTACAGGTCAAGGGAAAGCTGATTTTATTGGCGAGCCAGCACGCTGGATTCAAATCTCAGCTTGTTGAATTTCTTCAGAATTTGACCCAGTTTTATATTTGAGGTTGATCAGTCCCAGCGCATGTATCCGGTTGAAACCCATGTCAATTTCCGAAATTGTATGGGTTAGTTCGAAATGGAAAACTGGCTCAAAATTAGCCGAAATTTAACATATTACGGAGGAATTGTTGAAGCATGTCTCGTGCTCTTGTGTAAGTACCAATTATTGGTACAATGATGCAAAGGAGCTATGACATGTCACGAAACACTTCAGTTAGCCTTGGTGATCATTTTGCCAGCTTCATCGATTCACAGGTGAGGGGAGGGCGCTATGGCTCTGCCAGTGATGTGGTGCGCGCAGGATTGCGTCTGTTAGAGGAACATGAAACGCGTGTTAAGTCATTGCAGGATGCGCTGATCGCAGGTGAAGAGTCTGGTCCGGCGCAGCCCCTGGATCGCGAAAGATTCCTGCACAGAATGAAGACAAAGCATGCACTTTGATCGTTATCAGCTTACACCGCTGGCAGAAGCTGATCTGGAAGAGATCTGGGTTTACACTCTACGCGAGTGGTCACTGGACCAGGCAAACATCTACATCCATGATGTGATCGATGCATTTGAAGGGTTAAAAGACGGCAGCAAGCGGGGCCGGCCGACAGACATTCGCGCTGGCTATTTCAAATATGCTGTCGGATCGCATGTGATCTATTTTCAGGAGCAAGGAAACAACCTTGTTGTCATCCGTGTCTTGCATGGACGTATGGACGTCATGCGCCACTTGTGATGATCTGCTGCATTCGATTTTAACGCGGGGTTTTTCGAGAGATGGCAATTGTTTTACATCAGATGGCTAACATCCGATAAGAGATGTCCGATATTTCGTAGGTGGCGTAGGATATCGGAGAAATGCGTGCTTTTGTTTGATCGACTGTAAATTCGAAATTCAGATATTGCGGAAAATCCGTATATTACGGGAAACGGAGGTTGATCATGACATCGACAGTGACAGCAGCAGCGATTTCCAAAAACTTTGGCGCCTACCAGGATGCCGCAGTGCGTGATCCGGTTATTATCACCAAAAACGGCCGTCCGCGCACCGTTCTGCTGGCTTATGAAGATTATCAGCGCCTAATGCGGCGGCAACAGCGCGTCGAACTGACCCGTGCGCTGGCAGACGATGATCTTGCGGCCATCGAAGCCTCCATGATGGAAACGGGACTTGAATATCTCGATCGCGAACTGACCGAAAAATAGCATGATTCCGAAAGAGCCCAAAATCGGTTGGATTTTCCGCTATTCTTATTTGTGGCATTGGCAATTTGAAGAGGGACGGGAGGACGGTGACAAAGTTCGTCCTTCTTTGGTTCTGGCCATAACGACAACTTTAGAAGACGGGTCTCCCGTCGTCCGCGTTTTGCCGATTACCCCAAATTGTTGCGTGTCGATCTGCCGGTGCCAGATCACACCACATTGAGCAGACGTTGTACAACTCTTTCCGTTTGCAGAACTGCACGTCATCACGCAGTGAAAGCAGACAGCGGCCCCATCCATGTTCCCATCGACAGCACGGGCCTGAAGATTTATGGCGCGGGCCTATGGCTTGAGGAAAAACATGGGGTTAAAACCCGCAGACAATGGCGCAAACTGCATCTTGCTGTAGATGCCGACACTGGCGAAATCATTGCAGAGGTTCTCACCAATCAAAACACAAGCGACATCAGCCAGCTTGAAGCACTGCTTGAGCGGATTGACATGCCCATCGCCAGTTTCACCGGTGATGGAGCCTATGACAGTGACGAGACATATAAAGCTGTACGTCGTCATAGTCCCGGTGCCCGCATTATCGTTCCACCGCGCATGCGGAAATCTCCGGACACACATCATGGCCCACCGGATCAGCGAGACTGGCACTCAAATGCAATCGCAGAATATGGCCGGATAGGTTGGCAGGTCATCACCGGCTATGGCAGACGGGCCAAAGCCGAGACATCAATGAGCCGCTACAAATCCATCATTGGCTTTCGGCTGCGCTCACGCAAATTTGCCAATCAGCAAACGGAAGCCGTACTCGGATGCCGCATTCTCAACCGGATGTTTGACTGCGCACGCCCGAATACCGTCCACGTGACACAGACAACCGCATAAAACCAGCATCAAAGACCAGATGCTAACCAGAAGCGCATCCATGCACCAACGCCGTAGTGTCCATGGAGAAACTCCGTCCTGATCATCTCAAAAGTCTAATGCGACAATCAGAACTGTAATTGGAAGGTGGGGATCAGGGTACGCTTACATTTGACGTGCTTAATCCTAAAATGTGCTGCTGTTGCTAAAGAAGTCGATTATTACAGTCCTGCATTATACAATTATGATAATTACGATGGTTCGCCTGAAAGCGATGTGCGTTGGCAGAAGGCAGCAGAATATGCATTTCACGCCTGTAAACAGTTGGACAGTATCAACCATACAAGCAAACCGATTTGGCCTTACATCACCCCCGGGTGGACCGACATGAGCGCAAAGCAGCGTTATATCAGTTGTGCGCAAATGTACTCTCGTCTGACTTTCCTGCAAAATCTGGGAGCAAACGGCTGTATCTTATGGCTGTCAAGCAGCGCCAGAGAAGAGGATAGCGACGAGAGTCTTATTCTGGATGCAAGCAAGGGCTGGTTAAAAGCCTCAATCGATTTTGCAAAGCACAACTGAAAACAGCGGGTAGGAAATCAGGGGTCACGCATGAAATTTGAGAAGTTCTTTGACGTTTAGGAATCTGATGTAATTCAAGGGCCTCCACAATTTGTGGAGGCGTTTATGACGGCAGAAAGCTTGGTCGGACATTTCTCTGCTCTGGAATATCCACGTTGTTTTGGCAAAACAGGGCACCACGCCCAGTCATGGCTGCGATCGGTATTGCCAGATTGGGCGTCTGCACCATCAGTTCCGCTATCAGGCCCTTCATCGAATACCCCATGCAGTCTTTATTCAATCTTGCAATAAAGTAGTTTTTAAACTACATAAAAAGTATGGCTATCGAAATCAGACAGACTGCGGTTTTCCAGAAATGGGAAGCAGGGCTTCGTGACAAGCGAGCAAGAACCATCATTGCTGCGCGGTTAATGCGTTTAGCTGAAGGATTGCCAGGTGACGTTGAACCGGTCGGCGAGGGGGTAAGTGAACTGCGTATTCACTACGGCCCTGGTTATCGGGTCTATATCCAGAGGCGCGGCAGTATTTTGATCGTGTTACTGTGTGGTGGGGATAAAAGCACACAGAAACGTGACATTGCGACTGCGAAAAAATTAGCAATGGAATGGAGTGAAGATAATGGCTGACAAACTGACACTTTATGATCCAGCGGCGGCGCTAACTGATGACGAAGAAATTGCCTTCTTTATGGCCGACGCATTTGAGACTGGCGATGCTGCCTATATCGCTAAGGCGCTTGGGGTTGTTGCGCGTGCAAAGGGAATGGCGGAAATTGCGGATAGAACCGGCTTATCGCGTGAGCAGCTTTATCGCTCATTCAGCGAGCGGGGCAATCCAACACTGAAGACAACCTTGGCTGTGATGCGCGCGCTTGGGGTTGATCTCACCGCTAAGCCTCATCACGGCTAGATTGATGACCACAGCTAATCTCCGGATAGTGGAAATGCGAGCGTATATCGTTCGTTTGCGCTGATCCCATATCACATCCGATAAGAGGTACTTATCAGAAGTGATTAACGAAAGTGGTTAATGTCACAGTAACGATACTTATCGACAGTTTGCATTTAATATTGGGCAATTTAATAAATTATTTCAATTGTTAAGCAGATCCAAATTGAGTGCGTAACGGGTAAAGCGCAATTGGCCGCGGCGCGTCAGGGCGCCCTTGTCGACCAGATCCTGCAGATCGCGGGTGGCGGTGGCGCGTGAAGTTTTTGTGATGGCCAGATAATTGTCGGCACTTAAACCACCGACAAAGCCATCGGGGCCGGCTTCAAACAATCGCGCCACGACTTTTTCCTGCCGTGGATTGATTACATTGCGGAACTGGTCATAGAAATGTGCTTTGGCGATATAAAAACGCACCCTTTGCAGGGTGAGCTGTTGCGCTGCCAGCACGGTTTTCGCAAACCACACCAGCCATTCTGTCACGTCAAGCGTGCGCTGATGCTGTTCCAGTTGTGCGTAATAGGTTTTGCGGTTCTGTTCGATGGCATGCGCAGCGCCTATGACGAGATCATGGCCTCTGGCATCAAACGCCAGCACGAACCACCGCGCATTGTCGGCGCGCTGTTACAGTCGGAGATCGCCGAGAAACAGGCGCGCTCGATTAAATACCAGATCACCGTCGCAAAGCTGCCGCTGGCCAAGGACATCGACGACTTCGACTTTACCGACACGCCGGTCAATGAAGGACTGGTGCGCCAGCTCGCGAGCG
>Ga0213829_1000171_pt1 | contig 81411 bp, 29 predicted proteins | sample MC6MC0896MG_FD_180665 | JGI IMG/M metagenome (GOLD analysis project Ga0213829, IMG submission 180665) | Enriched soil aggregate microbial communities from Iowa State University, Ames, United States - MC6-MC0896-MG | ecosystem: Environmental > Terrestrial > Soil > Unclassified | place: USA: Iowa... | reverse complement strand
TTAGTAGACTAGCTCAATGGTAGAGCAATGGCTTCATAAGCCACTGGTTATGGGTTCAAGTCCCATGTCTGCTACTAAATAAGAAATTTAAAATTTCAATCTATCTTTTTTTTAAACAATAAGATTTTAGATAGGTAGTTCATTATTAATTATGTATTTTTTTATATACTAATATTTAAAAATATTAATCAAAATAATCACAAACATTAGTAGACTAGCTCAATGGTAGAGCAATGGCTTCATAAGCCACTGGTTATGGGTTCAAGTCCCATGTCTGCTACTAAATAAGAAATTTAAAATTTCAATCTATCTTTTTTTTAAACAATAAGATTTTAGATAGGTAGTTCATTATTAATTATGTATTTTTTTATATACTAATATTTAAAAATATTAATCAAAATAATCACAAACATTAAGTGGGCTGTCTCAATGGTAGAGCAATGGCTTCATAAGCCACTGGTTATGGGTTCAAGTCCCATGTCTGCTAATAAATAAAAAATTTAAAAATTTAAATACTTTTTTTAAATAATAAAATTTTAAAAAAATAATAATAAATTATAAACTATATTAGTTTAAAATTTAATATTTAAATTAAATTATGTGAAGAGATTATATTAAATACTATGTAAACGCTTGACAATATTTCAGAGATAAAGATATAATCGTTAATCAAAAAGCCAAACTAATTCAAAACAACATTTCTGATTTTATAAAAAAACATTTAAAAAATTATCCAGCACCTTTAACTTTAAATTTAAGTTGAACATTTGGATCATTATCTTTAATGGCCCTAGTTATACAAATTATAACAGGTTTTTGTTTAACAATGCATTACATTCCACACACCTCTATAGCATTTGACACAGTTGAGCATATTATGAGAGACGTGAACTTTGGTTATTTATTAAGATATACACATGCAAATGGCGCTTCTTTTTATTTTATATGTATATATTGTCATATTTTTAGATCTTTATATTATAAAACATTTATAAAAAATGCTACAACTTGACAAGTAGGTGTAATTATTTTCTTGTTATCTATGGCAACTGCGTTTTTAGGGTATGTTTTACCTTGGGGTCAAATGAGTTTTTGGGGTGCCACTGTTATTACAAATTTATTTTCGGTTGTGCCGTTAGTAGGTAATGATATAGTACAAACACTTTGAGGTGGTTTTGGTGTAGGTTCACCAACATTAAATAGGTTCTATTCGTTACATTTCATATTACCGTTAGTTGTTTTATGGTTAGTTATTATTCATATTTTACTTTTACATGAAAAAGGATCAAGTACTCCTAATAAATCAAATGTTGGTACTGAAAGAGTTTCATTTTTAGGTTATTTTGGTATAAAAGATGGGTATTTATTAACATATAGCTTAGTTCTATTCTGTATATTTTTAATTTTTGGTCCAAATGTTTTAAATCACCCAGATAATTATATACCGGCAGATCCTATGCAAACCCCACCACATATAGTACCGGAGTGATATTTTTTACCATTTTATGCAATTTTAAGAGCAATACCAAATAAAGTTTTAGGTGTTATAGCTATGGCATTATCAATAGCCGTTCTTATATTTTTACCAATAAAAAGAAAAACATCAAAACCAAAAACAAGTAATAACTTACAAATGGCAGAAAAAATTATTTTTTGATTATTTGTTATTGATGTAGTTTATTTGGGTTATTTGGGTGGAATGCCTATTGAATGGCCTTATAACTTATTTTCTGTTATATTTTGTATTCTTTACTTTATATTGCTTATTGCAATCTCTTCTGATTTAGAACAATATATTTTTAAAAAAGAAGAAAATATTAAAGAATACTATTATAGAAATTTTGCTCCAGTTTATGAATCTAAGTTAACAAAATTTGTTACAATTTTTTATTATTCTTATTTTATTATAGTAGCTCTTGTAACAATAATTAATCCTACATTTTTGTTTTAATTTTTAAAAATGTTTATATTTTTTAAGTATTTAATTAAAAAATTAAGCTATGAAAAACCGATTCAATTAACGCAGAATAGTATATTTAAAAATAAATTAATACACAACTTCATAAAATTATTATCTTTAATTTTTTTATACACAATTATAAATACTTTTATAGATTTTAAAACTCTATTTTCAATTATAGCCGTAGTTATAGAATCAACCTTTTATAATTTTTTGGCAATAATTGATTATTTTTGTTTTTTTAATAAAAACGATGATTGGTTTAATATTGTTTATTACGCACCTATTACTAATAGTAGGTCAGTTTTGTATGAAAAAACTTTTATTTTTTTAGAATTTTTTATAGTACCTATGGGTAATTTTAAAAACCACATAACAACATTTTTTTACGAAATTTTTAATAATATAAATAAAGAGTTTATTTTTAATTTTAGAAAAATAATAATAATTTTAATATTTTTTTTTTTTTTAGGATTTTTTTATTTTAATTTTTTTAAATATTTTTATTTATTTTTTATATTATTTTTTATTTTTTACTTTATTTTTATTATATTTAACGATGATTTGTTATATAAATACGTATTGAAAAGTAACTTATGGTATAGCAATTTTAAAATAGTAGAAAGTTTTGTTAATAGAAATTTGTACGTAGATTCAAATTATTTTTTAACAAGTAATTCTCTTTTTGGTATAGAAAAATTTTCTGATGTTTCTGTACCATGGTTAGTGGATTACGAAGACTCTGGGTGAGGTCCGGATTTTGATATCCAAGAACAGTTAAGTCAAATTATTGAAAAAGAAAGAAAATTTATAATAAACGAAGTTAATGTTGAAACAAGCCCACACCTTGAAAATTTTGAAATACAACCAGGATCATTATCCGCCAGACTTAGAAAAGCAAAATACCGTATTTTTGTTTTTTTTAGAATATTTGATGATTATTTAAATACTGTTTCAGATATAATAAATATATGAAAAAATACTTATAAATATAGAATAGAGACAAGAAATGAAATTAATAAATCATCTGTTAAAAATATTTTTAGAAAAAATAGTAAATATAAGATGTCAACTTTTTATTCCATATATAAAACTCAAAATAAAAATATTTTTTTTAACCCTAAAAACAGTAGAAGACTAGTTAAACACTATATACCTAAAATAGAAATTTCAAACGATTTTGTTTTACCTAAAAAAAATAACATAACAAATGAAAATTTTAATAAAATAGGTAATATTGGTGATCGTAAACAGATGGTGTATAGAAAATTAATAAATAAGGTAGATTCAGTTGAAAGTAAATATGACTTACGAAGTAAAATACCCGACCTTTCAAACATATCAAATTATGTATTCGAACGACAGTTGCAAGAAAGTAGATCAGTTGAATATAGTTTAAAGGAATACTTAAAATTTAGATTATTTAGAAGATTAAATTTTTATTATTTTTCACAATTTGAACAAAATAGTAAAAAAATAAAAATAATTGATTTCAATAAACAATTAATTTATACACCTATATATAATTTTTTTTTTAAAAAAAGTAATTTAGGACCAACAAATAAGACATTTTTAAAACCAAAATTACCAAATTATGAATCAAAAGAAATACATTTAGAATATTTGTTAAAATATTGACAGAATCATAAAAATATGCATAATACTATTTTTTCAAGAGATGTTGAATTTGTTTATTTTAAAAATAGTGAAAAAAATATAACTAATTTTTTTGAATATTTTAATATTTTGGATTATTCAATGGAAGAATTGTTAAAAGCAAATAGATTGGGAATTGGTATGTATACATACCAAAGCTTCGAATCACCACCTTGGTTTAGTCAGTCTGACAATAATAACGACTATTTATACAAATTAATATCTGAACGATCAAAAAAAAATATTATCACGTGATTTGAAAAAAAAAACAAAGATGTTTTTTTTTTTAATTTAAAATATTTTGTTGAATCTAATTTTTTTAATTTAACCCCACTCCATAAAAAACAAATAATGCTTAGTTTATCTGTTTATTCCTTAAAAATTTGATTTGATTTTGAAAATAAGGGTATAATTTTAGATTACAACGACCTATTTAAATTAAGCGTTTGTGAGTTATTTATTAAAAATAAAAAAGGAATAAAATTAATAGATTATAACATTATTAATGTGTACATAAAAACATTAGAAAATTTATTACCAAAATATTCTTTAAATATTAATAAAATAAACTATTTTTTAAATATTGATTATAGTAATGTTAAAAGAAAAAAAATAAAAATAAGTCAACATTATAATCAAAAATTAATTGATATATTGTTTAATAGAAGTTATTTTATATTCTATTCTATTAAACTGGAAGATATGTTTATTATAAAAAGATTTAATAATAAAAAAACGGAATTTGAAAGAAAATTTCACGAATTGAAATACGGCAGTTTTCGTGCTAAATACCAATATAACTTTATAATAAATATGCCAATAGTGTTACCAACTATACTTAAAAAAAATAAAGTATATACAAATTATTTTAATTTTATAAAACTATTTTATAATAAAAAATCAACACTAAAAGAATTTTATTATTTCGATTATTGTTTAAAAATGTTAATATCAAATTATAAAACTATTTTAAACATTTTATCAGAAATTTTTAATGCAAATTTACTTAAATTTTTTTATAATTTATTTAAAATAAAAATGAATGAAATAATTTTATACATTTTAACTATAAACTTATATGCATATAGTACAATATTTTTAACAATATTTAAATTAAAATTTAAATTTTATAAAATTTATAATAATTTTAGTTTAAAAACTTATAAAATTGAAGTAAAGTTTTTAAAACTTAATTTTAAGGTTATTGAAGTTATTAAATTATTTAAAAATTATTTTTTATTTTTTTTTAAAAATATAAATTTAGAAATTTTAAATATTTTTAACTTTAAAATTAAAAATTTTATAAATAAAAATATAAAATATAACACATTGTTCAATTTTAATTATATTTGATTTTTTAAAAATAAAACTTTTATTGACTTCATAATTATATCTAACTTATACTTAGACTATTATAAAAAAAAACTTGAATTATTATTTTTTTATTTATTTTTTAAATTTTTAAAAAAAATATCACAAACGTTAAGTATGTATGAATTTATTGTAAATTCTAATTATTTAGACCCAACAGCATGTATTATCGATTTTATATACTTAAAAATAAGTTGTGTTTTAAAATTATTTATAAAAATAACTAATTTTAATTTTTTTATTTATAATTTATTAAATTTAACAAATAATTATTACATTTTTTTTATATCATTTTGTAATTTACAAGATTTTAATGAAAAAAATATTAAAAAAATAAATAAAATATTTTTTTATTATAAACTCAATTTAACAAAAATTTTTAATTGATTTTTTTTAATATGTTTTGATTACTATTCATTTTTAAAAATATATAAAAATATATTTTTAATTATTAATAAAACACAAATCGCAGAATACTATTTAAATATTTTATCAATAAATATTAAAAAAACAATAATAGTTTTTAGTAATAAAAATATTGAAAAATTAAAATATTTTAAATGTAATTTAAATATACTTTATAATAATTTTTTAATTTTAATTAGTATTTTTTATATTTTTTTTAACAATTTTAATTTATATATTTTATATTATTCAATAAACTTAAAAACTATTAATTATTGAATAATTTTTTCAAATATAATTAATAATTATGTTAAAACAAAAAAATTAAATAACAATATTTTCATCGAAAATTTACTAATAGTAAATACAATAAATAATTTTATTGAAAAAGATTTATTACGTAACAATACGTTTAATTTATATAAAATTTTTTATAAAAATTTAGTAAAAGATTATAAACAAAATTATTTTATTGATAATATATCTAATTATTTTTTTATAAAAAATTTTAAATCAAAAGTATTTTTATCATTTTTTAAATATAAAATAAATGTTAATAATAATTTTATAATAAATACTTCAAATATTGAATATACAAAAATTATTTTAAAAAAAAATACCATGTTTTTAAATGACTTTTCAAATTTAAACTATAAAAGTATAAAATATTTTTTTAACTATAATAATTCATGTAAATTATTGTTATATAAGGAAAATAATAAAAAATTTATAAAAAATAAAATTAAATACTATATATTAAACAATAGTGAAGAAAAACAAATAATGCTTAAGTTTGTAAAATATACTGATAAGTTTAGTATTTGGTTAAATAAAATAAAAATTAAGAATATAGTACAAAATTTTTATATTAGTAAAAATTATTTCATTAAAAATAATAAATATATGTTTGAAAAATTTGATTATTTTAAAAAAAATTATAAAAATAATAATTTATCAAATTTTATATTTTTTAATAGCTATAGAAATTTAAATGATTTTAACTATGTTAAAATTTTTTTAAATAGTTATTTTAATTATAGATTTAGACTAAAATATGCATATTATGATAAATTTAATTTATTTTTAAAGGAGTATTGGTTAAATACCCTTGTTTTTTTTAGTAATTTTGACTATACATATAATTTTATAAATAATTACGTAAGTTGATTTTTTAAATCAAAAAAATATATTAATTACTTAAATACTATTTTAAATAAACAGTATAACTACATTCATAATTACGATATATCAATAATTTCTATAGTAAAAATTTCAAAAAATAACAATTACATTAATAACGGTAATAATATGTTTAGTTCTAATTTTTTAAATAATTTAATAAATACAACATATACATATAAACACTATTTTAAAAAAATTTCAAAATTTAATATGTTCGGCGGGAATAATTTTGATTTATGAAATTCCAATAGATTAACCAAAAATAACTGAGTTAGAAATACTTTTAAGTCAGATATTGATCAATTTAGTTCTAATGGTAGTTTATCTGGCATCATCAATAAAAAGGACTATAGCAACTATTTTATATATAAAAAAAATATAATAAAAAAAATTAATAATGATTCTAATTTTTTAAATTTTGAAATTTTTGATAATAGTATGTTTAATGATGCTGTTAGTTTTTATTTTTTTAATTATATAAAAAATTATAATAAATATAATTTTTCAAATATTATTTTTAAGAATACAAAAGAAAGTTATGGTACAAAATTATTTAATAATAAATATATATTGCTATTTTCAACATCTGAAAATATAAATCCAATATTTGAACATAAAATAAATATTAACATATTTAACATAATTTATAATATTTATTATATTTTAATTAACTACTGTAAAACTAATTTTTCAATATTAGTTAATTTTCAAAAAAAATGATATTTTGATTTTTGAGAAATTTTTTTTTGAATATACTCAAAAAATATATTTTTAATATCTTTTTGAAAATTTGATTTTAATAGAAATATTAATTTTTTAAAATTTGAAAATAAAATAAATTTTAAATATGGAATTTTTTATTTCAATATTGGTTGAATAAGGAATATTATACTCAATTTAGTTTGATTTGATTATTTATACGTGTTTAATTTTTTTTTTAACAATTTTAATAATTTTAACAATATTTACAATTTTACCCTACTTGAGCGTCAAAATACTGAAATTTTTATTAATTTATTCTATTTAAATAAAAATATACACCACAATGTTTTTGATCTCGTAAAAATTATATCAATATGGTACGAATGTAAGTATTGAATTATAAACTTATATTATTATATATTTTTTATTAATCGCGAATTTGGTTATATTTTTTATATAATTTTTTATAAATTTTTAAATTTACTACATATGTTATTTTATAATTTTTTTTTAATATTTGTAATTAAAAATATAGAATATTTTTCATTGTATTGTACCTGCTTTAATAACTTAAACTATGATTTATGAACAATTTCTTTAATATTTTTTTATAAAATTAAAAATATTTTAAAATACGACTATTTTTACTGAATTGTCGATGACGATTTACTGGTGCCTATAACAAATATAAATTTGGAATTTCTAAAAATTAAGGAGATTCACATAGTGAATTGATCAAAATTTTTAAAATTGGTAAATTTTTATTTTCATAATTTTACTGAAATTTTAAAAAATAATTTTTTTATTTTTAAACAAATTTTAATTGTTTCTGAAATTAGGTTAGAAAATGAAAATTTTTCTATTTTAAATATTATTAATCAAATTTATTTTGAGTGATTTTCAGTAGATAATTTATCCCATGTTTTTAAAATTTTTAGATTTTATGATATATTTGAAGACGTGTTTGATATTATTTTTAATAAATTTGTCTTTTCATACTACAATTTTTTTGAATTCTATGGTCAATTATTTTGATTAGACTTATGTATATTTTTTGATTTCATATTTGAACAATTGGTAGAATTTGATTATAGGACTGATATAAACCCATTTTCTGAAATAATATATGGATATTTAGAATTTTTAAGAAGCTTATTGTCTGGAAATGAATCTGATAATTTTGTTAGTCATTTGCTAAATTTTTTTGATAGAGATTTTAAAGACGATATAGATGATGACGACCACAACCACTTTGGAAGTAATTCTGATAATTTAGGAGATGACTCATCGCACGGTATGTCTGATTTAGATGATTTTGACGGGTTTGAATTTTTGGGGTGAGGTTTTAATGTTAATTTAGGTACTGACCCCGGGAATGAATTTTCAACAATAAATGATATAATTGAATTTCCTGCTGAAATTGAAAAATTTATGTTAACAGATATTAGCGATTTTTATAATAATCTTTTTGGTTTAGACAGCCCTAAAATTGGATCTATTGCACCGTCGTTTGATATTACATTGCCTATAAATTCTTTATGGCTAATAGATGTTATATATTATAATCCTAAATTTGGAGGAATACTTTTTATAAATTTCGAGTCTTTATGTAATTTTTTTAAAATTTTATATTTAGATAGGAGGGTAAGTTTTTTTTCTAAAATATATAACATTTTAGATTTTACAATTTTTGATTTTAGAGAGAACTTATTTATTTTTTTTAAAATTAAGATTAACTATTTATATATAGATTTTTTTCAAATAATGGATTCATTATATTTTAATCCTTTTGATTTTTTATATTTAATAATTTTTTATTTAATTTTTTTAACCAGTTACTGGGGTATTTGGTTACCGATCACAATATATCTTGTTATGATTTATTTTTATAAATTTAATAAATATTTTGAAAAAACAGGTAGAAATTTAACTAATAATTCATTATTTTTTTTAAATATAATTTCTCAAACATATAGTTATTTGCTATTTCGTTTTATTTATCACATAATCTCTAACTCCTTTATTTTCATAAAAATGACATTTTCAGTAGTATTGTTTTTAAATATATTATATTTATTTACTGAAGGGTTTCATTTATTCAGTGTACTAAGGTTATACACCGTAGACCAAGAATCTTTATTTTATACAAATGGGTTGTTTTTTAACCTAGAAAGAGACCCGTTTGTAGAAAAACATACACCAGTAGATGAAATGTGGGATCAATTTAAATACGAATCTTCAGTAGACGATGAATGGTCTAGAATACATTATCATAGAGAAAATTCAGAAATTTTAGGAGGGCCTATTTCTGAAAATCCAGTAGTATTGGATTCAGTTGGGTTTGTAAAAAATATAGGATTTTTACATTATTTAAACGAATTGGATACTGAATTTAATTCAAGCGTTTCTAGACTTACAAAAGCAATACCGCAGCAAATACATAATAGGCAGCCTGACGAAGAATCTTTCACACCAAGATTTGTAAAAGATTCTGTTTTGGAAAGGGAATTTTTTAGAGAATCAGAATTATATGGTCCTGAAATTGAGGGTAGTTTGGACTGGTATAATAGATCTTTAAATACTATAGCTGATTTGTATGAAATTGAAAATTTTAATGATTGATTTAGTAGAAAACACATAATCGATAGTGACAGTTTTGTTTATTGAAATTGGGGGTATAGTTCAGATAATGAGGATTATAATAATGATCTTTATGATGCCCTTCTTTTAAACATAGCTGACCCAAAATGGGTTTGAAATGAATCAAACATTTTTAGCGAAATACATCAAAAACCTATTATTTTCTCACAAAACAAATCTCAATTATATAACCCTATTATAGATAAAAGTGAAAATAATTTACATAAAAATATATCAACTTATAATAGGGTAAATAATTTAATTGAAAGAAATAGAGGATTTACACACCAGTCTCCGATATTAGACTTAAATGATGAAGATCCGCTATTCGATTTAGGAATTGACAACTATTTACTTTTTGGATCATCGTTGGGAACTTTATCAAACTCAAAATCAGTATACGACGACGCAACATCTGATATTTTAACTCAAAAAATTAAATACACTGACGACGTAATTATAAATTCCCCAATTTTATTAAATTATGCAAATAGGGACGATAGTTTAGATATTGACTATTCTAAAAATGAGGAAATATTATTGGATAATTTTTTTGATACAATATATTATACAAAACTAAATAAAAATTCTTTAAAAAATTACTCAGAAATTACTGAAAAATTTTATAATAAGTTTAGAAGACGTAGGGTAGAAAATTTTAATTCATTCGATAATTTTCATACAAAAATTGGTAAAAATTGAATTTTAGAAAATAATTTTAAAATTAAAAAATTAGTAAAAGATGGTATACCGGAAGGTTATTTTAACATTACGTCTTACGTATTTAGAGATTTATCAAATAGTGGAATTGAAGTTCCTGAAATATCAATATCGCAAAATTTAAGTTTAGAAAATATTAGAAGAAGGGACTTTCAACATGTAAATTTAGAAGGTAAAGATCCTAACATTATTTTTTATGATGAAATGTTGGGAGATGACATAGATAAATTAACGTTTGTAAATTTAAGTAATATGAGACACCCGTTGCACAATCACAATACTAAATTTTTTACGAAAGACGAATATCTAATAAAATTTGATTTAAGTGAACAAAATAGTATGTGAACATCGCTTAAATGGCCAAGAACTCGTTGAAAATGGTTTAGGAAGTGAGGTTTTGATAGCCCATATCAAGATTTTTCAGCTGGAGAACTTGATGAAGACACAGTTGAGGAGTTTGCTATAGAAAGTGGGTTAGATAAAACAATATTAAAAAATTTTCAAGGTATAAACATTTCTGAGGAGCACATAAAAAAAAAAAAAAAAAAAAAAAAAAATATAATATAAAAAAACAAAGAAAACCGTTTGCAAAATTTTTATTAATAAATAATGACTATAATAAGATAAAATTTAAAACAATTTTTACTTCTTGATATAAAAATACAAAAAATAAAATAAAAGAAATTTCTAATAAAGATACTATATCATATAATTTAAATAGCGGTTTAAGTAGCTGGGTAAATACAAATCCTTTAAATTATAAAAATAATATAAATATTTTAAAAATTGTAAAAAAATCAAAAATATTTGATAAAAAACACATAGATAAAAACAATAATGTTATATTGATATCAAAATTTAATAAATTTTCAAATAGTATAATAACAAATGATAAAAATTATAACTATATTTTAAATAAATTAAAAAATCTGGGTTCTATATTTTATAATAATGATGTTAATGATTTTTATGAAAACCCTAAAAATTCAATTAATGGGTCTCAAATTGGTAAACAAATATTTGTAGAAAATATTAAAAAATATTACAAAAATAATAATTATAATAAAGTTAATTTTAATATTTTTAAAAATTTTTATATTAAAAATCATAGTATTAATAAATTTATCAACTCAAAACTTATTTTAAATAAAGATTTAAAAATTTAAAAAAAAAAAAATATAAAACCATTTTTTAATAAAATACACAAAATTGATTCATTAAGTAAAAATAAAAAAAAAATAGTAAATATAAATTTTTCTTATTTACAAAATAATAAAAATATTTTTAATGATTATGATAATTTTTTAAATATTTTTTTAAAAAAAAAAAAAAATTATATTTGAAATAATTTAAAAAAAAACAATAAAAACATTACTGTTAATATTTTTGAAAATCACCAAAATAAAGATAGGTTTGTTAACAGTATTTTTAATAAAAAAATACAAGAATTTATTATAGAATTAGATAATATAAGTTATAGTGATGAGTTTAAATATGATACTGGTTTGGTATTAAATAGTAAATTAAAAAATTATGTATTTAAAAATAATAAAAATTGATTTTTAGACAATAATCAAAATTTAAACTATAGGATTATATCTAATAAAAAACTTAGCTCTATATCTAATAAATTATTAAATTTAAAAGAATCTGGAAAATTAAAAAAAAATTTTAAAAAAAAATTATTAAAAACACATTGAGAATCTAGAAAATCTCGTAGATTTTTTGATAGTATTGGTAAAAATGTTTTGGGAAATGAGTGGCCTTTAAGTTTAAGGATGCATGCCCTTAAATTACAAAAATATTCAGAAGATCCAATACAAGTTAACGATACGGAAGCATTCCAAGATTATGTTGAAATGTGAAATCCAAATTTTTCAAGAAGATATAATAATTTGAACACATTTGGCGAAGGTTCACCAAGAAATTTAGAATATTTTATAGAATATAATCACAATCCGTATGAAATGGCGAGAGTGTACTCTGACCCAGTTTGATTTGACGACGACGACGATTTTAGTATAAATGCAGAAGATGAGTATGATATAGCAAATTTTGATAAAGAAGAGTATGATGATGATAATAGTGATTGGCAAGGAATTTCAGAATCAAATTTAGATGTAGACGACTCTATAAGATACTTAGGTTATTGGGGTGGATTTAATATTTCTAAAGGAGATAATTATTTTGATTTAATAGGTACTTCTATTGGTAGTAAACTGTATAATATTTTAAGTTCTAAATATTTAAATTCCAAAATTAATTGATATAAGCCAACTTGGGTACATTTACATAATATAGTTAAAAAACCTTGAGGTTTTGATTTTAATAATAGATCTAGGTGATACGGTACACAACATTGGAGAATACAAAAAAATTTAGATTCTTTAAATTCATTATTTTCGTCTGGAAATTTTAGAATATTTGGAAAAAATAACCCAGATTTGGAAATAGCTGTAAAAAAAAAAGTTAAATTAGGTAATTTTTTTGAAAATAATAATTTAAAAAAACAACTTAATTTAGACATTTTTGGTATAAATTCAAAAAAAGAAAAATTATATAATAGCAAGTTTACTAAGTATTATGATAATTTGGATAATTTTAATAAGTGATCTACCGATAACGTTGAAAATGTTAAAAAAAACTTAACTTACAATAATTTAAATATACCAAAAAACATTAATCAAAATTTATCAGATTTTAATAATATATTAAAAAATTCAGATGATTTTTCTAAAATTATTAAAAAAAAAAATGAACGAAATATTTATAATATTGAAATAGTTCCTGAACACTATTTTTCAAGTATAGATAGAAGTTTTGATTCAGAATTTAAGCACGATTGAAGAACAAAATTTTACCAATACGGTAAAATGTTTAAATCGTTAGAACAAAATTTTTTTATACAAGATTATTTTAAAAATTACATACCTTTAGGAAGTCGATCAGTAACACCTAGAAAACTTAGTGATTATTTTTGACAAGTGTATGTCCAACATAAAAAAAATAGACATAGAAAATTTTATAAAGATTATAATTTTGATGATAGAGAAAATTCTACAACAAATAAATTAAAAATAAATAGATGGTCTGATAAACTTAGAAATCCAAATAACTACAATATAAGTGAATTTTACGACAGCAATGAACTACAAAATCATAACACAACTGTTAAAAAATTTCCAAATATTGGAGTTAGTTGAATCACTGGGGAAGTTTTTAAAAAATTAAAAATACCAAAAAATACATTGAATTCAAAAAAATTTAATGCATTTACAGGAAATTTTTTAATATATGAAAATATAAATAAAAAAAATAAAATTAAATCAAAAAATTTAAAGTTAAGAGATAGTTTAAATAAAAATAATTTAAAATATAAAAATAATAGTTTAAAAAAAAATTTATACGGTTTAGTTATAAAAGACTGAAATAGTATTTTTAATATTTTAGAATATTCTAATAATTTAATATATAGTAAAAATAATAAGTATTACAAACCTAAATTAAAATATAATTCAAAAACGTTAAAAGTTAATAGGGAGAATTTTTTATTTAATTACTTATTTGGAAATAATTCTATCAATAATAAGTATAAACATGGGATATTTGAAGTAAATGCGTCGACAAGGTTTTCATTACTTGAAAAATTAAAATACAATAATATAAAAAATATACCATTTAACTATTTTAATAATAAATTTAAAAGTAATATAAATATAAATAAAAATGTATCCGATTCTATACGTAATATTTATGAAATACCTTATAGTTATAAATTGAAAATTAAAAACATTGATTATTTAAATAATAACGATAATTTAGGATTAACTGTAAGCTCACCTAGTAATGAAAATTCGGAAAATTATGACTATAATTCGGTAAGAAATCAAAACTATGAATTTAATAACTTTGATATTTTAAATTACTTTAAATTTAAAAAAAATATTTTAAAAAATTTGCATATTAGAAATATATTACCGTCTCACAATGTGGGCATGATTTCTAATAATTCAGATAGTTTAGATATTTTAGATTTTGTAGAATACGACTCAATTAAATATAATTTAGATACCATAAATGACAATATTTTAGAGGATATTTACGTTAATCAAAAAAAAAACAATTTTAAATACCCCATATCCATAGGGTCGGATGTAGAAGATTTTTATTTTCCAGAAAATATAAGCAATAATTTTAATAATTTCAATTTCGGTAACGTTAACTCAAATTCTTGGGTTAACATCTATACAAATAATAATTTGAGTTTTTTAAAAAAAAACAAAATGTTTAATACATTCAATACTATATTTTCAAAAAATATAAAATTAAATAATTTTTCAGAAAATACAAAAAACACGCCAATATTTGAGTCAAAAAATAATTTTAATATTCAAAATGATATAGGTTATGATTTAAATAATTCTGATTTATTATTTAGTAATGAGTTTGGACAACAATATTACTATAATAAAAAAATAAATACAAATGAAAATTTAGGTTTAGATTACAGAAGTATAGGTACTGTAAAACCTGTTAGCTTAAAAAGACTTAAAATAAGTATTAAAAATAATTTAAATACAAATAATTTATTAACAAATACAAATTTTAGGTACAATAATTTAGATAATGATTTTCAACTTGCAGAAAATCAATCTATTTTTTCAAATAAATTATACTATGATAAAAACTCATTAAGTACTAGGTTAAAAAATTTAGACAATAGTATTATTAAAATACTAAATAATCTTAATGTCTCAAAAAAACTAAATGTATTTTCTCAAGACAATTCTTATATCTCCAAAAACTTATTCAATGACGGAAATATAGGAGAAAACAGTATAACAAATTATTTATTAAATATAAAAAATGATTTTATTGATTTAAATAAAAGTATAAATAACATTAATAAATCAAAAACTATTTTAAAAAAAGAACCTATAAAATATATAATTAATTCAGTGGTAGGTAATAACAAGTCTTTAAAAAATCTTATACTTTTTAAATTTTATAATCAAAATTCTAAAATAAATGAATATAATTCAAAAACATTATCTAAAAATTTCGTAAAATTAGATAGTAAATTAATTAAAAAAAAACTTAGCATTATTCCAAACACGTCTAAAATACAGTTTAATCCTAATATACCCGAAATGTCAAATTATACAAATTTTTTAAATAAAAAAAAAATAGGCATAAAAAAACTATCTAGTATTTTTAACGATATACTATATATAGATAAAAGCCAAAAAATTGAACCATCATTTGGTAACACAAGATTTAAGGAAAAACATGAACAATTTACAAATCAGTATTATAGTGGCCCGATTAATTTTAAATTAAACAATAAAACAACGTTTAATTACGGGTTATCCAATAACAATTCAAAATTCTATAACAGTAAAATAGTAAAAAGTGAATTTCAACATTTTTTTAAGTATAAAGATAATACTTCTTATTCTTTAAAGAATATAGGTGGTTTTTTCAATAGTATTGATAAAGATATAAATCCAACAAATAATTATATTTATAACGTAGCAATACCTATATATAAGAATTTTAATAAAAAAAAAAATAATGAAAATAGCACTTTTATTTTTACAGAAAATAATAAAAAATTAACCTATTCTTCGGATAAATATAATAATTTTAAAAATAATAAATTAGCAAAGTTTAATAATGACTACGGAATTAATGATATATTTAGAAATTCAAAAATAAAAATAAATTCAAAAAAATCAAAAATAAGTACGCAATTTAAAAAATTTTCAGCTAATGAAACTATTTACCCGTTACCAATTTCCACATCTTTAAGTATAAATTCTAAACTTTTTAATAAAATAAATAGCTTAAGAATATTCTCATTAGGTAAATTACAGGATTATTTATATAAACCAAAATTAAAACATTTAGTAAAAAATCAATCTAATTTTTATAATTATAATGAGTCAATATTTTTAAACGATTCTAGTATAAAAGATGATAAATTTTTATATAAATTTGAAAATAATGAATATGATAACGATATTGGTGAATTTTCAGAAAATCAATACGATTACTATTTAAAAAAAAAATATTATAATAAAAATATTAATAATATAGTAAATTATAATAAAAAACTTAATTTATTATTTAATTATGCTAAAACGAATAATGAACAAAATGATTTTTTAATACATATGGAACATAATTTTGATAGTAATCAACTTTTTAATAAATTAAGTAATGATTTGTATAATCAAAATGAGTTTAGTAATAATTATGAATATTCTGACATTAATTTAGATTTAAACGATTCTACAGAATTTCAAGAGTATTCTTTAGATGATTATTTTTTTAATTATAATGATAAAATACAAGAGCAATACTCTAATAGGCTTATATTTAAAGATATTTTTTATAATTCAAATATGAGTTTAGTAAATAAAAATAAAAAATCGGATATATTAAGAAATTTAGAAAAATTTAATTTTATAGAAAACGTTGATCAATTAGAGTATTTTGATGATTTGGTTGATTTTGATAAACATAACAATGAAAATTATATAAATAAAATTTCTAATGAAAGCAATTTATTTATAAATAAAGATTTTTGGCTTTTTAATTTGTATAAAAACATTAATAGATCTGAAAATAAAAAAAATAATTTATTATCAGATAATAAAATTAAATTTAAAAATTATTTATTAAATATTGATGAATCTGAAGATATTTCTTTAGAATTCAGTAGAAATAAAAATTCAAATTATTTATCTAATCTAAACAATGCTCTAAACTCAACATTAAACACACAAGAGTATGAACTATTACCAATAAATGATCAATTTTCAGATTCTAGAGATGCTATTTTTAATGTAAATAATATAAATAATTTAGAAAATGAAGAAAATTTAAAGTTTAAAATATTTTCTGACATCAATATTTCGGAAAATTTTAATAATCCGTTTGAATCAAATAGTTTAGATTTGGAGGATTTACAAGAATTTTTATTAGAAAGATTTGAAAATATAGAAATACCTATAACAAAAAAAGAAAATTATATTTCAAACATATTTGACTATTCTGATAGTGAAAATATTCTAAATTTAAGTAATCTTAATTTTAGACAAAATAACTTAGATTTTGAAAAAATTAATTTTGAAAAACAATTAAAGTCAAATTTTAAAAATAAAATAATAAAACAAAAATTATCAGATAACATAAGCGATGTTTTATGGGTTTTGCCACCAATAGTTAGATCTTTGGACGTTAAACTAAAAAACTGAAATTTAGAACAAAATGTGTTAAGTGAAATATTAGATGAGTATTATGAGAATTCAGATGATTTATACGTAGAAAATCAAAATAATGAAACAAATATTTTTAAAAAATTGATTAATATGGATAATTTACAATCTAGTAATTTAAAAACAGAACTTTCTAATTATTTTATAAAAAAACAATTTAATATTTTAATAGATGGTAGCACAGAAATTTTTGATAATAAAACTTTAAATGATTTTTATACTTTAAAAAATAATAAAAATTTAAATATAGTAAATTACGATAAAAATATTATATTTAAAAATATTTGAAATATATATCAAACATTGAATACAAGTAGTAGTTGAAAAAATAAAAAATCATTAAAATCCATATTACAAAATAACGACTTTGATAAAAATTCATCATTAAATTTAATAAATAAATTAAATTTACATAAAAACAATTATATATTTAAAAAAAATATTTTAAATATTAAAAATAATAAAAATTCTACAGAAAACTTAAAAACTTTAATTAGAAAATCAAACTCTATTTCTGAAGCACAATTTGGTAGAAGAAAATATAAAAAATTAAAAAAAAAATATTGAAATCGTTTAGATATTTTAGAAAAGTATATAAATCATATAAAAAATTCTATAAATTTAAGATATAAAAAACATAAATTAAATTATCGTGAATACGTTGGAAAACCTATTCAAATAAGATTAAATAAAGTGTTATTGAAGAAACCTCAATTTGTTAATTCATTAAAAAATTTTACAATAGATTCAGAATCAACAACTTATATTGATTATGAAAATACCGATAAATTATTATACAATAATAAATACATATTTAACGACACTATTTTTAAATATATTAATAAAAATAAAAATTTTTTAATTAAAAACCCAAATAATATTACGGATCTTAAATTATTTAAAAATAAGATTATTAAGCCTAAATTTAATAAATTTTCAAATTTTGAAAATATTATTTCAAATAAATTACAAAATACTGAATTAATTCCTATTAATTTTTTAAATAGTTATAATTTAGATATATCTAATGCAAATTATCTTTTATTTAAATTTAACAACCTTAACTCATCTAAATTATCCGATACTATTTTAGATAGAAATTTTGAAGATCTAGAACAAACATTAAATACCTCCGATAATTCAGAATCAGAGATAATTGCTTATTCAAAGATACGAAATGACATTCCTAAGTTGCAACTTAGTAAATTTGGTAACAGTTATTTACCACTTTCTATAATATCAACATTTTTAAATAAATTACCAAATATAAATTTTAACGAATATTTAGATGAAATAAATAAACCAGTAAATTATTATATTAAAAAAGAAAAATTTATAAACAATCATATTGAAAATGTAAGAAAAAAAATAAATTATAAAAAAAATAAAAGATCTTTTAATAAGTTAAATAGTATAAGATATTTTAAAAAATTACCAGTAATAGATCAATTTGCGATTTATAATAAAAATTTAAAAAGACCAGGCTTATCATTTAAAAATAAATATTCAAAATTACCTACAAATCCATTTAGACATTTTAAAAATTTAGATACTTTATATCAAAGAAGTTTAAATTATGGGTTATCTGATTACATTTATAAAAATAGCCCAGTAAATAGAAGATCTTATGATCTGGCACTAAGAAAATTTGGACCTGATATAAGAACAAATTCTACAATGAGAGGTTATGGTATGTTTGATGATATAACTGATTTTAATTTAAATAGCGAAGAAGATTCGGGGTTACATAATAATTTAGGCTACCCAATACTTAATGAACAAAATCTTTATGTATATGATTTTCCTGATTTATTACCATATTTTGGTGGTAGTATATACACTGATAAATTTTTAGGATTTATGTGAGACAATGAGTACGATTCTGAAATTGACGATGAAATTGAAGAAGAGAAAATGCCGGATGGTTTATATAGCGAAATACCGATATTTGGTTATATGTCAAATAATTCTGATATTTCAGAAGATGAATATGAAAATGAATTATTTCAGGGAAGTGTTGTGGATTTATTTAGTGATTTAAAGTTAGTTTTAGAAACTCCAGATGAGGAGGGTTTAGATTATAATTTTAGCCCAACCTTTAGCAGATATGTTCAAATTTGAAATAGTACAATACCTAGAAAATATTTAGATAGGGAAGATATGGAAGAATATTATGAAGATCCTATGTATAACGATTTGTTTAGTAGGGATTTGAATGAAGAGCATGTAGAAGATACATATAAACACAGTTACATGCACTCAATAAGAAAAGATAGTCCGTATGATATTATATCAAGTTTTGAATTATCTACTAATAAGATTTGAGATAAATATCAATCAAAAAATTTAAATGGACCAATTTTTGAAGAAGAAGTTACGATAAATTTATCAAAGGATTACGATGAAAAAAATATAGGCCCATTAGGTTACGAAGAAGGAGATTCTTTATACGATAATAGAATGCTAAATCGTGGATGATTTCCGGAAAAATTAATTTGAAACTGAGGATTAAGAAGTAACTCTAAGGTTGGAAGTGATGCACAGACACTGGAGTTATTATCTGATTATTCAAGTTCATTTGCCCACGATTTAGATAATTTTGGTAATGATCCTGATTTAGAGGGACTTAAAAATTTAAATTGAGCAGGAAAAGATAATAAAATATTTAATACCATTGATGATATTGTAGAAGGTATAGGCATAGAAGAAAATATACCATTTAAACCGGATATTGCAAAAGCTTTGTGAGAATGGGATGAGTACCTAGAAAGACCAACTTATGATAAATTTGATTTAGAGCCCTTTGAGTTTAATGAAGATGATGAGGACGAATTTTACTGAAATTGAGAAGAACCTATGGAATATCACCAATTTAAAGATAATAATTTTAATACGTTAGGTTTAAATAATTATATAGCAGAGACAAATTCATGAAAAGATTCAAATTATTTAGGTAATTTAGATTCAGCATTTATACCAGGAGTATCGTTAGCACTGGCGGATAAAGAAATTTACGACGGATTAATTAGCGATTTCGCAAGCTTACTTTATGAAAAATTTCCAAATAATGAAAACAGTATTTTTTTTCAACCTAATTTACCTCAAATAACATCAGGGTTATTTAGGTATGGGGATTTTACTGATTCTATTGAACCATCGTTTGCAAATTATGTAACCAATAAGCCACTAGAAGACGATTGACAATGAAGATATAACAGGGAATATCTTAGAAAAGATAAAGATCAGCAATTTAATATATTAGAAACATTTAAACCAAAGGATACATTTAATTTTGCGCCAATAGTTAGAAATTCCTTAAATTTTGAACCTGAGTGGGTTATTAATGGCGAAGGTTGGCTTGGAAATAGTGGATCAAATTTACCAATAGTATCAAATAAAAATTTACCAATATCCTACATAGATCCCGTAAGTAATCTAATTACTCAGCCAAAAGGTATACATTCCTTTAAAGTAAACGATGATATGGATGACTTTGGAGGAATAGATAGCCCATATTTTAGTTTATCAGACCATCAGCTAAATAGAATAATTCGTGGAAGGGATAATGATGTTTCCAATTTTCCAATAAATAGTGGATGAAACATGATATCTAGAATAATCCCGTCGTCTTTAAATACCTTTTGATCACATAGGGCTAAATCAAGGTCATTTAATATTTATGATGAAAATAATTATGATAAATTTTTTAGTGAAGGTGGTTGAGATAACTGGGAAGAAGAAGTTTCTATAATTTCTGGAGAAGGTTATAATTTTTCAAAAACATTAGAGGATAATCCAGATTTTTTAGTTTTTAATACTTCCGCACTAAATCAAAGAGATCTTTGATGAAAATCTATTAGAGGTGGATTTTTAACACCCAAATCTCAATCAGAACTATCTTCGGAATTAATATCGGATAGGTCAGAAAAGTTTAGAGACTTTATTACGTCCTATGACTATAGAATTTTTGGTAAAAGTTGAATAAATCCTCAAGAAGTACAAATGCCCTTAAAGTCTTTCAATTTTTATGGAGATTCTCAAATTAACACATTCTTGGGATATTCAGATGATTTTTTACAACATAATTTAGAAAATCAAGAAACTAATGCTAGTCGTCTAATTTTAGATTTTACATACGGACATTTTAGAAGTTCCCAAATGAATTTTGATTTAAATATAAATTTTTATGGTGTTCGTTTAAGAATTTTTTTGTATAAAATCTTTAATATTGTGAATTTTTATTTATCATCAAGTTTTTCAATTATTAATTGAAAATTTATAATATTTTTATATACCATGTGCAATTTAGTTTTATTTAAAGTCGATTTTATAACTAATTATTATTATAATGTTAATTATTATAATTTTTATTTTTATTATTATTTTTTGTTACCTATCTTTTATATTTTTAAGAAAATAATTGTAATAATTATGTTATTGTTTTATTATTTAATAAAAATTCAAATATTTTTAACAATACACGATAATTCTGTAGAAATGTCATTTTTTTATAATTTAATAAATGATTTAATATATTTTACATTGCATATCAATTATCTAAATTATTTTAAATTATTTTTAAATATTTTTAAATATTTTTTATTATATATAATTTTTATCTTAATATTAACAATTTTGTAAAAATAGTGAATACATATATGAATATCACAAATACAGTATTATATTCAGCATTAGAGCAATTCGAAGTTTTAACTTTGAAAGGACCAGAATTGGACTTTTTTTCAAAGATACTTGCATTTTTTATACCTAAACAATTATGAAATAATTTTAGTTTTAGCATGTTTATAGTATTTTTTTACCTATATTTATTGTGTGACTTAAAACAATATATACCTAATTCGAATTATAACGTAAAAGAACTTATAGATGAGGAGGGCGATGAATTAATAATAGAAGAATTTTTAGAAGAAGAAATTAAAAATGAAAAATTAATTTTAAAAGAATGTAGTACTATGGAAAAAAAAGAATTAAAAAGTTCTATTATTGAAGAAAAAGAAATAATTAAGTATGATTATTATGATTTAACTTTAGAAGCATCTTTTATTATATATTCTTTTACAGATTTTGTTTATAACCAAATTTTAGAAAATTTAGTATATTTTAAATCTATATTTTTAAATTATACATTAGCATTATTTTTATTTTTATTAGCATGTAATTTATTTGGTATGATACCATACTCATTAACTGTAACAAGTTATTTAATTTTAACATTAAATTTAAGCGGTATGTCTTTTTTTGGTAACTTATTAATAGCATTGAAAATACATAGGTTAAAATTTTTTAAATTTTTTATACCAAATGGTGTTACTGGTGGTTTAGTAGTTCTAATGGTTGTTATAGAATTAATTTCATATGTAGCAAGACTTTTTAGTATGGCAATTCGTTTATTTGCTAATATGTTATCTGGACATGCTTTAATAAAAATATTATCAGGTTTAGTTTTTTTATCCTTTTCTGATATCTATTTTTTCGGTATAATAAATATACTATTTAATACTATATTGTTAGCTGTAACAGCTTTGGAGGTAATTGTTGCAGCTTTGCAATCTTATGTTTTTGTTGTATTATCAGTTGTTTATACCAACGAAGCAATAGTATTGCATTAATTTATTTTAAAAGATTATATTTAAAAATATTGTAAAAATAAAAATAATGAAAAGTTTATATTTTTATCATGATATGGTGTTAAATGCGGCAATTGCTATTTTTGTTACAGTATTTTTTATATAAAATTAAAAAATAATATATAAATAATATTTTAAAATGATTACTAATTTTAGTTATGATAATAACTTAAAAAAACAGATTATATTAAAAAATAACGGGTGTTATTCTATAAATAATATTAATTTATTTGATTGTGGGAGTTTAGACCAAACTATTCTTTTTAAGTCGTATTCATTAATTTTTATTAATTTATTTTCATCTGGTAATTATATTAAGTCTATAAATAGAAAAAATGAATTTAAAAATAGCAATTATTTAATATATAACTCTATAAATTTTTTTAATTTTAAAAAAAACTTAAATAAGCATAAATTAGTTGATTTTTTTAAAAATTCTGAAAAAATATCTGATTTAAATTCTTTAAATCTTACTAAAAAAAAAATAAATTTTGGAAAGTTAACTTGATATTGAGTTTTTAGAACTATGTCTCAAAATAGATTTTTATTAAACTATTCAGAATATAGAAACCACGTAGTTACGCATAAATATAAAAATTATGAGATATATTTAAAAAAATATGAAATTAATTATAATAAATGGTTAAAATCAATGAACTATATTCAAAAAAATTTAAAAACACACTATTTAAAAACTGAGCCAAAAAATTTATTTAAATGTTATTTACAGAGAATGTATTGAAATTCAAAGGATAAGAGAAAAATTATAAAAAAACAAAAAAGTTTTATTTATAAAAATGAAAAATTTTATAGAAGAATGGTTTTTACATTTAAATTTAAAGTAAGAAAATTAAAAAGAAAAACTAAATTATTATCGGGTCCACTTATTCGTAAATTTAGAAAAAAATCAAAAGAATATGAGATATCTACAAAACTTAGATCAAAAAAAAGTAGAGATATATCTTTATATAGTTATTATAATTTGTTAGATTCTTTAAATAAAAATAAATTTTTAGTTAAAAAAAGACTTAAACAACTAAAAACATCTAGAAATAATTATTATGGTTCTATTTCATCTACTTTTACAAGAACTAATTTGTTAAGCGATATTTTAAAAAATAGAAAACCATCTTTATTAAGAAATTATACGTTTTCAAACGATTCAGGTATTAACCATTCTTTAGATTTTAAATTTATGTTTCCTAAAAATAGTATAGAAGCTGAAACTTTAGGATATTTTAATAATATGAATAAAAATAAAACTACAACACCTATTTTTGGATCAGAAATTGGTAATAGTAGAATGAGTAATATGTCAATATGTAAAAAATTAACTATAGATAACATCGGTGCTAATAAAAATTATAATAAATTAAAAAATAATAGTAAAAATATGCTTATTATTAAAAAAGATAAATTTTCAATAAATAAAATTCAAGAAAAAAAAATTAAAATTATTAAAAAAATAAATAAAGAAAAACCCACACATCGCGTTTTTAATAATTCAGAATCGTTGTTATATTTTAACAGCCATAAAAAATCATTTATTAAAAATAATAACAAAACTTCGAACAAACAGTTAATTAAAATAGCTACAAAATATTCGTGTAGAAAAATAAGTGAAAAAAAACAAAATATATTGAGTAATATTAATAGAAGTGGGCAAACTTGAAATAAAATACGAGTATTTAATAGGAGTTTAGGTAATGATGTGTGCAGTTACTTAAAAAAAAACAATTCGTTAATTAAATCCATATTTAACTTAATGTTTTATTCTAAATCAAGAATATCGTTAAAAAAAAATATAAAATTAGTTAATATTAAATTGACAAACTTTAGATTTAATATCAATTTAATAAGGTTTAATCAATTAGTTACTAATGTATTATTAAGAAATATTACAAAAACAATATTATCAAATTCTTTTTTTATTAAAAAGAATATATTAATATCAAATACTAAAAAATCTCTTTCTAATAAAATTAATAATGATTCTAATTATGATTTTAAATTATTCTGCTATAATAAAAAGATTATAAATAAAAAAAAAAAATATTCAATACTGTCTAAAAGAAAAGATTTACAAATTGCTAAATTAAAAGTTAGTGGCAAATCTTTATACAATACTTTACATAAAAATAAATACAAAGAAATACTAAAAAAATTAGAAAAATTTGGTAGTATTTGAAAACCAAAATTAAAAAAAAATCAAAATTTTGTATATCATTTACCATCAAAAGTTGGTTATATTGTTGCTGATAGGCTAAATAACAAATCAATAATAAAATACGGTTTTGCTAATATAAGAGGAAGAAAAAATACTAAACCTTATTATTTAAATAATAAACTAAGTATTGGTGATTTAAATAGAAAGCTTGAAAGTGTGTATAAAGAAAAATATCAAAAAATAAATTATTTGAATATAAGCAAATCTAGCATTTTTAACTCGTATTACTTATATAAACATTTTAGAAAATATATAAATTTAGTTCCAACATTCTCTAAAATAAAAAAACAATTAAGATTAATTTCAAAAAAAATTATAAATAATAAAAATTTAAATAAAAGTAAAAATTTTTTAATTAAATTTGATAAAAAAAAAATAAAACTTTTTAAAATTAATTTTAATATTAAAAGGAAATATAAAGTAAATTCAAAAAAAATTATAAAAAATAATATAAATAATAATATTTTATTTTCAAATATAAAATACTATATTAATAAAAATAAAACTAAAAAGTTAAAAAAATTATTTTTTTTAAGATTAAATAAAAAATATAAAAGGCATATATCTTGAAAATATTCTAAAATAACTTGAATATCTAAATTTAGGCAGCAATCTAATCCAAGATTAAAATTAGTTAAAAAAAAGATATTTAAAAAAATAAGATATGTAAATTATTCTAAAATAAGAAATAGTATTTACGATAATATTAAAAAATATAAAAAATTTTCGAAAATAAATTTTTCAAACTTATCCCTATTAAATTATATATCTTTAAGAAATAAGAAAATAAAAAAACAAAATAAAAATAAATTTAAAAATAGATTTAGATGAAAATATTTTCAATTACGAAGAAAAATTAAAAATAACAAAAAAACATCTATAAAAAAACAAAAAAAAGCTTTTTCAAATATAAACAATATTAATTATTCTAAATTTCTAAATTTTTTTAAAAAAAGTAATTGAAGCTTAGTAAATTCGCAAAATATAAAAAATATTATATATATAAATGAAAAATCAACTAAATTTAAAGATTTTAACATACTATCGTTTAACTTTATAAATTTTAAATATAAATTTAAAATAATTCTTGGTAGTATAAAAAAAGGATTTAAAAAAATAAAATTTAAAAAACGATATATATTAAAATCGTCAAAATTAAAATCTAATACGTTAGATGCATCAACAACTCTTTTAAAATTAAAATTATTTTATTTAAAATTCGTAAAATACAATAATAAAATTAATATTAATTTTATTATTAATAAAAATTTAAAATATACAAATATGTCGAATTTGTTATCAACTGTTAATACAAATTTTAATAAAAGTCTTTTATTAAAAAATAATAATACGTCTAATTTTTATTTAAATAATTCTAAAAAAAATTTGTACAATAATTTAATATTTTTAAAATCAGATAATAATAAATTAAAAACATTTAAATCAAAAATATTTTTAAATTCAAGCGGGAGTCTAAATACACAGGATTGGTATAAAATTAGATCTTTAGAGTTAACTAACTATTGGCCAAAAATTAATTTAATAACAAATTTAGATATAAAAAACAAAATAAAAATAAAATGTAATAAAGAGTCGGTAAAATTAAAAAATTATTTATTTAATTTAAATTTTAGAAATATAAGTGTTTTAGATAAAAAAAGGTTTAAATTAAAATTTTTTTCATTAAATTTTCCAAATTTTAAAAATTATTATTCAAAAAAACCTGGATTATTTATAGATAGTATTATGAGACAAAGTAAAGAATTTTCATTTTTTATTACAAAAAAGGAAAATAGTAAAATATCGGTTATCGGTAAATATAGGTATAATCAGTATAAACATTTAAATGTAAATTTAAAGAAATATGAGTATAAACAATTAATGTCACAAAAATTGAGACGAAGGTTGAGAAAAAGATTGGTTAATCTGTTAAAAAAAAAATTAATTTGATTTAATTTAAAAAAAAAATCATTTAGGAAATCTGGTTGAGGGTGAAAATCAAAATATTTAAATAGAAAAATAAAATACCACATATTAAGAAAAAATATTAAAAAAAAATTTGACCATTTTTATAATGATTCTAACTCACCTACTATTAGAAATGAACCAATCGAATTTATTGGTTTTAAGTTAATTAATAAATTACAAAATAAATTAATTTACAGGAAATTCAGATATAATAATATTAGAAAATCATTTTATCCAACTAAAAACTATATTCATACAATGATGTATTGATCAAAATTTAAAGATAAGATATCTAAAATTTTAAAACCTTTATATAAAACTATGAAATATACAAATAGAAAAAGATCTGGTTTTTGAAGAATGAAAATGTATTATTGAAAATTTAAAAGTATCTATTTAAAACATCCGTATAAACAATTCGCCCAAAGATATTATCCTAAAATATGGTATAAAATATTTAGAAGAAAATTTCCGTTAAAGAGGCATAGAAAAGATTGGGCATTTAGGATAAATAAAGCAAAACATATGAAATATTTTAAACATGAAAAAACCCTAACCTTTTATGACAGTTCTTCAGTTTATTTTAAATATTTAAGTTCAAGTGTTAAGTTAAAAAAATATAAAAACGAAAAAAGAATATTACGAAAATTTGCTTCTCAAAAAGAAGATGAATTAGTAGGAATATTAACAAAAGAAATTGAACCTGATTTTAAGTTTAGGCATAAATTAAATATAAAATCAGCTAATTGGAGACATTACGATCCATTAAAAACAGGAGTTTTGAATGCAAAAATATTCGGTACTATGACAATGCCTAGTATGGTTACTAAAGGAGTTGGTGGTCAAAAATTTTCTGATATTCAAAATTCTGACTATAAGTTTCATTACTCATTACTAGGAAAAAATATAAGAAATGTAGTTTTAAATAAAGTTAGACTTATGTCTTTTTTTTTTGAATTAGTTTCAAAAAAATTTAAAAATAAAAATTGGGTTAATAGCGGTTTTGGTTGAAATACCGATTACCAACTAGAAACAAAAGAATTTAGTGATAACATTATTTCATTAGATTCGAAAAATATTATAAATAAGTCTGAAAATACTAACAAATACAATATTTTTATAAAAAATATTGTATTTAGACATGAATTAAATAGATCTTTTTTAATATTTAATTTTATAAGATCTTATTATTCTAAAACTGAAGAAATTGCCGATATTTATAATGGCGAATCAGTTGTGTCAAATAGGTATTTACGCTATACTAAACGTAAAAGTTCTAGAATAGACAGGTGGGTAGTTAATTATGTTTATAAAACAAAATATAGAAAAGTATCATTATTTAATAAATTAAGATTAACAAAAATAAAATATTTTAATGATATTGATAAATTAATACTTAAAAATTCAAAAAATTTTTTAAATAAAAATAGTTCAATAGTGTCAAAATTTTTTGCAAAATATAAAGATATCGATTTTTTAACTGATCGTGTAAAATCTTACCAATTTACAAATAGAATTTCTAAATTTTATCAAAAAAATTTATGAATATTCAATACGTTTGAAGTACAAACAGGTAATGGTAGTTGATCTAAATTATTTACAAAAAATAAAAATAATACAATTTTTAAAATAATATAAAAAAATGAATAATAAATTAAATTTAAATTCTCAAACAGCTGGACGTATTATTAGTATTGCTGACGGTATAGCTATTGTTTCTGGAATGGGTGGTGTAATGTCTGGTGAAGTTGTTATTTTTAATGAAAATGGTTCAAAAGTTCAAGGTTTAGTTTTAACTTTAGCTCAAGATCATATATGTGTAGTTATTCTAGGTAAAAGTATGAGTTTAACAACTCACGCATCCGTATTTAGAACAGGCACAGTTATAAGTTTTCCAGTAGGGTTTAATTTGGTAGGTTGTGTTATAGACAGTTTAGGTTCAAGGATTGATGGTGGTACACCTTTAGTTAATACAAGATTTAGAAAATTAGAAATGAAAGCACCTGGTATTGGTGCAAGAAGTCCAGTTAACGAACCTTTATTAACAGGTATTTTAGGTATAGATTCGTTAATACCAATCGGTAGAGGTCAAAGAGAACTTATAATTGGTGATAGACAAACTGGTAAAACATCAGTAGCTGTTGACGCTATAATTAACCAAAGAAATGTTATAAATAATAAACAAGTTTTTTGTATTTACGTGGCTATTGGACAAAAAAGATCAAGTGTTATACATTTAGCAAAAAGATTAAAAAAAGAGGGGGCAATGTTTTTTACAACAATAGTAGCAGCTACAGCTTCAGAATCAGCAGCTATGAAATATTTAGCACCTTATGCTGGTTGTACTTTGGGTGAGTTTTTTAGAGATAGGGGTTTTGATTCGTTAATTGTTTATGATGATTTAACAAAACATGCCGATGCTTATAGGGAAATGTCATTATTGTTAAGAAGATCACCTTCTAGAGAAGCATACCCATCAGATGTTTTTTACGCTCATTCAAGATTGTTAGAAAGGGCTGCCAAATTAAATAAAGCGTACGGTTTTGGTTCTTTAACAGCATTACCAATAATTGAAACACAAGCGGGTGATGTTTCTGCATATATACCAACTAATGTAATTTCAATAACTGATGGTCAAATTTATTTAGAGTCTGTATTAGTTACTAGGGGTATACTACCAGCAATAAATTTTGGTTTATCAGTAAGTAGGGTAGGGACAAGAGCACAATTTAGAGCTGTTAGAGAAGTATCTAAAAGTATAAAATTAGATTTAGCTCAATACAGAGAATTAGAAACAGTTGCAAGAGTTTCTAGTGATTTAGATCCTACTTCTAAAGCAACAATAGACAGGGGGGTTAGATTGGTTGAAATATTAAAACAACCTAGATTTAAACCAATGGCAATAGAAACTCAGATAGTTTTAATATACGCTGCTCAAAGTGGTTTTTTTGATGACTTAGAATTATCTGACGTAAAAGGAGTTAAAGAGTATTTAATAAGATCTGGAGAATATTCTCCTTATTCTATATTTATTGATGTTAATTCAAAATTAAAAGATTTTGAAAATAATGTAGAAGCATTATTAGAGGGCGCATATTTTGAATTTTCAAAAATTAAAGAAAAATTTATTAAATAAACAAAAAAATGTTATCCATTTTAAATAATTATTTATTTTTCTTATTTTTAACAACATTAGCAGTATCAAATAATCTTATTTTATTTTTTATATCTTGAATAGGTATGAATGTAACGTTGTACGGCATACTTTTAAAAAGCTACAATACCTATAATAAAGAAATTACTGTAAAATATTTTGTATCTGGCTCAATAATAACAATATTTATATTATTTGCTATACTTCTTTATTTTATGGATTATTTTACATTTAATATAGATTCTGCTAGTTATTTATTTCTAAATAACGATAACTTAAGTTTTACTTTAGAATCAGTAAATATTTCAAAATTACAAAAAATATATTATAGTGTGTTAATTTCAGCATTTTTATTTAAATTGGGATCATTTCCTTTTCATTTTTATATTGCAGATATGTATATGTCAATAAAATATATGCACACAATGTTATTATACACAATAGTTTTAAAAATTGTAATGTTTTTTACACTTATTAAATATTTATCATGTTTTTGATATTTAAATACAACAATTTCAGATTTGTTAATTTGCTCAGGTTTTGGGTCAATATTTGTAAGTTCTTTCACTATAATAAGGCAGTTTAAGATTATGAACTTTTGAGCATATTCTTATATAAATACTATAGGTTATACAATATTAGCTTTATCTTCTGGAATTACTGCTGAATTTGGAGAACTTACATTCTATTCTGCAAAAATTTATTTCTTAATATATTTAATAGTTTGATATGGTATAATGGACCTAATGTCTTCATTTAATTTAGTAAGACCGTCAACAATACTTGGTAGCATAAAATCGTCAATATACTATATTAATGATTTTATATTTTTTTCTGAAATATCGTATAAAAAAAATTTAAATAAAAATTTTTCAATATATAATAAATTTTTATATTATTTTAATAATTATGACTATAAATTTGTTAAATATTCTATAATAATATTTCTTTTAAGTTTATTAGGATTACCACCAACAATTGGATTTTTTTCAAAAGCTTTGGTTTATTTTGAATTAGTGTCAAATCAAAATACAGCATTTATTTTATTTTTAATACTTCTTTTAACACCCGTAGTATCTTTTGGGTATATTAAATTAATAATATATACTATTTTTAACAAAGCTTCCTTTAATATTTTAGGAATTACAAAAATTAAAATAATACCTAAAAAAAATACGGGATTAAGGGTACATTTTAAAATTATAGCCGATTTAGTTTTAATAACTCCATTGTTAGTAATTTTTTTTGAATATTTATATTTATATAAAATATCTTATTAAAATATTTGTAAAGTTATTATAAAAAAAAAAAAAAAAGCATTTTTAAAAGATGTTATAGTTACAATATAGTTATCGTTGAAGTCTGATCCCGGCTATGAGTGAACGCTGGTAGCACATATTAACACATGCGAGTCTGAGTTAAATTATAATAACTAGTGCGGCGCTCGGGTGTAAAAAGGTCTTTCACAACACTAAGTTATGGTATTTTAACGCCTGAATAGTTATTATAGTTTGTAGGGAAAGTCTAAGACGCTTTAGTGAAGGATGGAGCCTAATGATTAAGTTGTTGGCGGTGGTAAAGGCCCACCAAGCTGTTGATCGTTAGCTGGTCTGAGAGGACGCGCAGCCACATCGGGACTGATAACGGCCCGAACCTCCATAGGGGGCAGCAGTGGGGAATCTTGAGCAATGGGCGAAAGCCTGACTCAGTGATGTTACGTGGGTGATTGACGGTTATGCCGTAAAGCTCTTTTGATTGGAGGCAATAGTGTGATATACGACAGTCGAAGAAGTTCTGACCAACTCTGTGCCAGCAGTCGCGGTAAGACAGAGAGAGCAAGCGTTATTCAGCATGATTGGGCGTAAAGGGTACGTAGGTGGCTATTTAAGTCAGCTTGAGAAATACCGGTATTAATGATGTCGGAAGCAAAGTTGAAACTAATTGAGCTAGAGTTTGGGGAGTGTCTATCGAATTTTTTGAGAAGTGTTGAAATGCAAATATACTTAAAGGACTGCTGATTGTGGAAGCATTATTCAACCCTAAACTGACACTAAGGTACTAAGGCATTGGTATCAAACGGGATTAGAGACCCCGGTAGTCGATGCTGTAAACGATGAGTGTTCTAATGTATTAGAAGTACGTTAATAGCAAACGCGTAAACACTCCGCCTGGGGAGTACTGTCGCAAGGGTGAAACTCAAGGGAATTGACGGGAGCTTTTTCCAAGCGGTGGAGTATGTGTTTTAATCCGATAACACACGGATAATCTTACCAGTTCTTGCATACGTATTGACCTTAAAAAAACATATTAAATAAAATAATTAATAAATATATTTATTATAGTTTTGTAACCTTTTAAAAGGACTGGTTATATGAATACACTACAGGTGTTGCATGGCTGTCGCCAATTCGTAACTGTGAAGTCTTTAATTAATTTTAAGTCACGAATGAAAACCTTGCCTCTGTGAAAAAAATAAAAATTTATAGTATTTCAAATTTTAAAATATTTTTTTTTATCACTTAATATAAATAATAAAATATATCAAAAAATTTAAAAGAAATCAAATTTTTTAAAAAAATAAAAAAAATCAGTAAATATATCTGTTGTAAAAACAGGAGGAAGCAAAGGAAGACGTCAAGTCATTATGGCCCTTATGGACTGGGCTACGCATGTACTACAAGGGTAGTTTCAATAAGACGCGAAAATGTTTTGGAGCTAATCTATTAACAACTACCAAAGTACGGATTGTTCTTCTGAAACTCGGAGGCATGAAGTCGGAATCGCTAGTAATCGCGAATCAGCAAGTCGCGGTGAATTTGTTCTAGAGCTCAGTACACACCGCCCGTCACGCTCGGGGAATGGGTTTGCCTAAAGGAAAGGAGTGGGTTAGTGCTTAGAAATACTATCTGAATTCTTCTTTACGGTCGATTCAGGACTGGAGCGAAGTCGTAACAAGGTAATCGTAGAGGAATCTGCGGTTGGAGAATGTCGAAAAATTAAAATAAAAATTTATTAGAATTATACAAACTTTAATATTTAAATATAACTTATATATTATAAATTTTTAATTGAAAATAAATTAAAATAAGAATTTTTAATATAAAACATTATTAATTGTTTTTTTTTTTATTTATGTTTTAATATTTAATTTTTTTATAAAATTTTTATAAAAAAATTATTAAATGATTTTGATTTGATTAAATAAAATTTTTATTTTAAAAAATTAATTTTGTATGTAATTATTCTTAAAATACAGTTGACTAGGGGGTTTAATGTAAGGTAGGAAGTTCTTAAAATTTAGCTGACACTGTAAGTTAATTTTAATGATGTTGGAAATAACTTTAAACCGTGCCTAACTACTGTAGTCTGGTATTGCGGGTTATTTCTTAATTAAAAATATATTTATTTATGTATCTGTTTTTAACAAACTTTTATAAATTAATGGATACGTATAAATACTTTTTCATCTTGTGGCTTGAAGCTAAAATACACCTAATTGTAAATGCATAGTTTGGTAAATTAAAATACTAGAATTTAACATTATAAAAATTAATATTATTACACTAAAGAATTTTAATAAAGTTAATAATTGCACAATTATGTAATTATTAACTTTATTAATTGAAGTAGTAATTTACGTATAATTTTTGTCTAGTATGTATTTAAATATAAATAGTGAAGTGACACATCTTAGTAACTATTTCAATAAATCAATAGAGATTCCGATAGTAATGGTGAGTGAGGTTGGATTATATTCAATATTTTTTTTAAAGTATTGTTAAAACTACTCTGAAATTTTATTTAAATAAATACAATTATTTAAATCCATAGAAGGTATTGAGACCTGTAAGAGTTGAATTTTTTTAATAAAAAATAAATTTATTATTATGAGTACGTCTGTAAAAAAATAGAAGGAATATTGGGGAACCACCCTCATTATTAAAATAGTTAAACCCACCGACAGTGAAAGTACCGTAAGGGAAGGTTGAAAGAGTACAGAAGGTAGATTATCTGATCTGAATGAAAACATAAATATTTTAAGAAGGAAACAGTTATCGTTTAATGCGAAATCGTACCTTGTGTATAATGGATCAACAAGTTATATCTAATAGCAAGCATAAGTTATTAAATGTATGCATAGTGAAAGCATAGGCCCGTAAATAAGGTTTAGTTTGTTTTTTTAAAACAAAATGAGTTATTAGGTATAGACCCGAAGCCGAGTGATCTAATTAAGGATAGGCCATTAAGGGCTGAACCTGTATATGTTGCAAAATATTAGGATGATCTTTAATTAGGGGTGAAAGGCCAATCAAACTTGGGGATATCTGGTTCTCCACGAAATTTATGTACGTAGAGCGTAGATGAAAAATTTAATGGTGGTAGAGTACTTTCTACTTGAGGGGGGCACTAAGCTTTACCGAGTTTAGAAAAACTATGAATACCATAAAAATATTTTATTCTACAGTGAGACATTTAATGCTAAGGTTGAGTGTCAAGAGGGAAACAGCCCAGACTACATGCTAAGGTCCTAAAAAGTATATAAGTGATAAAGGAGTGAAGTTACTCAGACATCTAAAAGGTAGGCTTAGAAGTAGCCATCCTATTGTGAAAGTGTAACAAATCATTGGATGACGTTTGTAGATCTCCCAAAATGTTCGGGGCTGTACATACTTACCGAAGCAGTAGGAAATTTAACAATAAATTAAATTTCGGTAGTGGAGTATTTCATTTTTTATTAGGAAACTATATCAGTAATAATATCGTAAGGTTTAAAATGAAAGAAAGAATGTTGGTACAAGTAGCGTTAAACTTTAGTCACCGAAAACCTAAGGTTTCTATTGTTCAGTAATTCTGCAATAGGTTATACGGTAACTAAGGGGTAAACACAATTTGTGGTAACTTGATGTAATATTGTATTGTTATAATATATAGTAATTTAGAATTTGAAATGCTGTGATTGAATTGTTTTAGTTAACAATTAATTGTTTATTATATTTATTATTTTTTAAAAAAAATAATTTATAATATTTAGGAATTTTTAACAAAATACCGGCGTCAGGGAAATATTTTCTAAATCCAAAACCGTACTGAAAACCGACACAGGTAGGTTAGTTATAGAGTACTAAGGTGCTTTGAGGTAAGTATATTGAAGGAACTAGGCAAAATGGCTTTGTAACTTCGGGATAAGGGGTATAGTGTGGTATAGTGCAATGTGTAAGGCATCTAATATTAACTTTTAATGTGAATCGAGGGGGGCGACTGTTTACTAAAAACACAGGACTTTGCAAATTTGAAAAAAGAGGTATTAGGTCTGAGGCCTGCCCGGTGCTGGTAAGTGAATAGGGAGCGTGTTAAGCGAAGAATGGAATCTCCAGTAAACGGCGGCTGTAACTATGACGGTCCTAAGGTAGCGTAATTCCCTGTCGGGTAAGTTCCGACGCGCATGAATGGCATAACGACCTCCTTGCTGTCTCCAGTATATTCTCAGCGAAAATGAATTTTTTGTGAAGATGCGAAATATTGTCGGCTAGACGGAAAGACCCCATGCACCTTTACTGTAATAATACATTATTCTACATTAAATTATGTGAAGTATAGGTAGGAGGCTAAAGTTAAAAAATGCTAGTTTTTTGTTTTTTAAGCTAACAGTGTGATACTACCCTTAATTTATTGTAGCGTTAACCATATTTTTAAATAAAGGAACCGTGTATTTGAGACAGTTTGACTGGGGCGGTCGCCTCCAAAATAGTATCGGGGGTGTGTAAAAGGTAAACTCAGATTGGAAGACTTCAGTTGTAGAGCGTAATGGTATAAGTTTGCCTGACTGTGAAACAGATATGTTAAACAGGGAGTTTTCTCGGCCATAGTGATCAGGTAATTCTGAGTGGAAAGGTTACCGCTTAACAGATAAAAGGTACGCTGGGGATAACAGGCTGATGTCTCTTGAGAGCCCTTATCGACGGAGTCGTTTGGCACCTCGATGTCGGCTCATCACATCCTGATGCTGCAGTTGGTATCAAGGGTTCGGCTGTTCGCCGATTAAAGTGGTACGTGAGCTGGGTTTAAAACGTTGTAAAACAGTTTGGTCCCTATCTACCGTCAAAAAATTTAAAGTTATTTTAAGAGTTTATTCTAGTACGAAAGGACCGAAAAGGGCCAATCAATGGTATTTTCAATTATTCTTAAGAGTAAGTTGATAAGCTAAATTGGCAACCTATAATCACTGAATGCATCTAAGTGAGAAGAGAACTTAATTAAAAAACTTTATGATATGGTCTAATATTAGGACTTTAATAGGCTAAAATTACAAAAAGCATATAAGTGATGAATGGTTAATTTGCTTAATTGTGGGCTTAAAATGAATAAAAGTACTAAAATATCAATAAATACAAAATAATATGCCATATAGATTAGTGGAAGATCCACAGGCTCATGACCTGAAGAGGCTGGTTCAAATCCAGCTATGGCACCTAAAAATTTTTAAAATATTTTTTATAGTATAAAGTATTTATAATTTATATAAAATTATAGTTTTTTTAAACTAAAAAATTAAAAAATATTTGGGAGGAGTTTTTATTTGAATTTATTTATACTTAAAAATAAAAAAAAATTGAATCCTATTGAAAGGTTTGTTAATGGGCATTTTAGAAGCTTACTAATTTCTAGATTTAACTATACAACAGCTTCGCATTTGGTAAGGATAAGGAGTTGTAAAATATTAGCTCTAGTACCGCCAAGCCACTACGATGTGGTAGCTTCAACAATGTTTATGGGTACTGGCATATGGCCCTATAGTAAAATTTTTATTAAAAAAAGAAAAAAAAAGGGTGGTAAATTTTTTTTACTTATGCTAGTTGTACATATTTCAAAATTATGACCTATTTTTGGAAATTCGTTTTTATGAAAATCTTCAGAATTATATTATCCATGTATAGACGCAGCAGACCCCGGCGCTGATTATGTTTTTGTTATAAGAAGTGTTTTTAATAACGCGTCTGTGTATAGTGCTCCGTATTTAATTGAGGGCATAATTGAGCTCATGTATATGATGGGATTTTCAGCGAGAATAGTAAAAAGTTTAAGTTTTTTTTGAAACATTAAATGAATATTTACAACTTCAAATTGCTCTAGTATAGCAGAACATACAACACCTATGAGAATTTATGCGTTTGGCGCAACAAATATAAAACCATTTGTATCAGTATTTGATAAATAACTTTTTAATTAAAAGGGCTTATAACTTAATAGGTAGAGTAGACGCTTGATAAGCGTTTGGTGACGGTTCGAGTCCGACTAGGCCTATTAAACTTTTACGTTAATTGCTTAAATATTTAAAAAAAATAAATAACTTAATTATACGAACACAATAGGACTCGAACCTATGGCCTTGGAGTTAACAGCTCCCTGCTCTACCAACTAAGCTATGCGTTCATTTTAAAATACAAGCAAAGATGGGTTTGAACCATCGTTAGTAATTTTGGAAATTACTGTTCTACCATTAAACTATTTGCCTATTCTTTTATAAAACTTAAATATATTAACTAAATAATATCATAAATGTTATCATTAAACCAAATAAAGCGATAGCTTCTGTTAAAGCAAAACCTAAAACAGCATAAGTAAATAATAATTTACCTAATTCAGGATTTTCAGCAGTTCCTATAACTAATGAACCAAACACCAAACCTATACCAACACCTGAACCTGCTAAAGATACTGTTGCTAATCCTGCACCAATTAATTGTCCTACTTTAACCATTTTTTTAGTTCTAGTTGTTGTTATTTTTTAAATTAAGCAAAGTTAGTTATAACCTAACATCTTTGAAAATTACATATCAACGCTTTGTTTAAGCTATTTACTTTTTTTTTGAGCATACTGAGATTCGAACCCAGGACCTATAGGTTAAAAGCCTACAGCTCTACCAATTGAGCTATATGCCCACCATTTATATATAAAAAAAAATAGCAATATTTAACAAATTTTAATAAAAAAATATTGAAATACAAAGCAAGTAAAAGGGACGGGATTCGAACCCGCGGTACTTACGTACGATAGTTTAGCAAACTAGTGCTTTTAGCCACTCAGCCACCCTTTTTAATTTTTTTTCGGGCAAAACCGGACTTGAACCGATAGCCATTGGTTTTGAAAACCACAGCTCTGCCAATTGAGCTACTCGCCCGTTTTGTATAAATTCACTCTTGAGCATACTGAGATTCGAACCCAGGACCTATAGGTTAAAAGCCTACAGCTCTACCAATTGAGCTATATGCCCTTTAAGAGGTAAATGAGGAGGATGGGATTCGAACCCATGAAGGATATCCGTTAGATTTACAGTCTAATGCCTTTAACCACTCAGCAACCGCCTCTTAAATTTTTTTATTTAAAATTCCCACTATCGGACTCGAACCGATACTCTTATAAAGAAATAGATTTTAAGTCTACCGCGGCTACCAATTACACCAAGTAGGAGTTATTTTTTATAATTTCCCCAATAACGGACTCGAACCGTTACTCTTATAAAGAAATAGTTTTTGAAACTACCGCGGCTACCAATTACACCAATTAGGGTTTTTTATTTTTATTTAAAATTCCCACTATCGGACTCGAACCGATACTCTTATAAAGAAATAGATTTTAAGTCTACCGCGGCTACCAATTACACCAAGTAGGATTTTATACGCACAGAACGGGACTCGAACCCGTAACATTCAACGTGACAGGCTGATACTCTAACCAATTGAGCTACCTATGCCTTAAAATATCCTTTATGGGATTCGAACCCATATTGACGTCGTGAAAGGACGATATCCTACCATTAGATGAAAAGGACTGTTTTTTAGTTAATTTAATAAGGTTTCAATGGGATTCGAACCCATATTTACGAGTTTGCAACTCATAGTACTGAGCCGTTATACGATAAAACCAAATTCGTAAACCATAAATCAACAGTAGATTAAATACTTAGATTAAAAATAAAAATAATCGTTAGGGAACAGCGGGATTCGAACCCGCGATACTAATAGTATGTTTGTTTTCAAGACAAATGCTTTCAACCACTCAGCCATATTCCCAATTTATTTTTAAAAAAAAATAAAATATTTTTTAATATTTAAAAAAAAAATAAAATATTTTTTATTTATATGCCCAGAATTCTTTAATAATTTATAAAAATATTATACAATTACAGTTATAATTACTATTATTAACGTACAAGCTTGTAAAATAGCACTTAAAAAGTACATAGATGGTGTATCTAATATGCCAAATTTTAAATAATAAAATACACTTCAAACTGAGCTTGCATTTTTTGAAACATCTGAGTTAAATTTACTATTACTTATAAAATATTTTTGATAATTATGTTTTGAATATTTTAAACTATTAACATTTTCAAATTTTGATATTTTAAAAATAGAAACCCTTAGTTGATATTCGTGCATTATTTCATACATAATAAATTGGTATATCAGATATAGAAACGATATTTGAAAAAATTTGCTTAATACAAATAAATCAAAATTTTTTGAATTATACTTTATATTTTTTGTTGTAGAACTAGATTCAACTCTCTCTTTATCAAATACTGATTCACAAGTTGTCAACGCTAAATATATTAAAAATAACATAAGAGTAGCAGTTATGTATACGTATAGTAATAATATTCCTTGATCAGAAACATCAGAAATATCGGAAGATAATAAAAACAAACACTGTAATAAAATAGCAATTATAGATATAACATAAGTTAAAAAATAAATTTTTTTACTTCTTTCGTTGGTTAGTAGTGATTTTAAAAATAAAGATATTTTTGAAAAAGAAACAACGGATATGAATAATATAGTTAAAAATTTTATATTAAATATATCAAATATTTGTGAAATTATATAAAAAATTAAAATTATTTGATTTTTTAAATTTATGGAAATTTTTTTAATAATTTCGTTTGTTATTTCATATTTAAAAAATAATGATTCAATTGATATATATGAATTGCATATTAAATCAAAAAAATACATAATTTTTTAAATTAAAAGAAATATCTTTAATTTAGATATAACTAAAAATAATTCTGAATTTAATAATTTTATTTTTTTGATTGTGGTACTAAGCTTAATGATATTAAAAACATTTTTAGCCAAATCAATCAAGATATTTAATACTGTTGAATACTTTTTTAATTTTAATATTATTAAACTATTTATTTGTTTTTTTATTTTTTTTAATAAATTTAACATTATATTAAATATCTGGAAAGTAGTACTATTTTTTGAACTAAAGATTCTTCAAGTTTTTTAATTCTCAAAGCCTCCCTTTGCAATGTTCCATATATACGAGTTCCCAATAATTTTTTTTTGTTATCTGATAACATCAGTATTGCATTATCTGGGAACTGAATATTATAATCACATGCTCTTTGCGTATATTGATTAACACCTATACATGCAACTGTATAGTGTTTTTTTCTTTGCAATTTATTTTTATTCGGATTAAAAATATGCAATACCCCCCTAAAACTTTCCCCACCCCTGTTTGTTAATGTTGAATAAAGTTGAATTATTTTAAATGAGTTACATCCAGAATTATCGTAACAAAAAACAATAGATCCCTTAAGAAGCATACAAAAATATCATATTTACAATATTTTTTTAAATAATTTTAAATATACCCCCCAAACCCCACCCTACATTTTTTTTTAAAAAAAAATATTATTATTAATAAAATTTAACATTAATTTTAAAATATGCCCAAAATACTTTAAAATTATTTAAAAAAATATACTATATTTAGGCATATATAAATATATATTAAAAAACAATGTACATACTTTTTAATAGTAGTTGTTTTTTTTATAAAACATAAATTTTATGTTTTTATTTTTTTTATAAATGTTATATAATAAGGAATTATTTTCTTCAGTTAAAAAACAAAAAATGACTACTAATGCATTTTTTTGTTATGTTGGCCAAATTACAAATAATAATATAATGAATATTTTACTAGTCGATGAACGTTTTGTTAATAGCGTAATAGATTCGGATAAGGTTTATCAATTTAGGTTAAATCTTAAATATAAAAAAAAAAAATTATTTCAAACTAAACCTAAATGTATAATTACGGGTAGACATAGAGCAAAAATAAGATTTTTTGGACATATTTCAAGATTTCAACTAAAAGAAATGGTTTGTGAAGGTAAATTTTTAATAGGAATTTCACGATTTGGTTGATAAATTTAGTTTATATTTTAATATTTAATTATAATTTATATGAAAAAAGGATTAGCATTTTCATATGGTTTATTAAAACAGGCACATCATCAAAAAAAAGTTTATTGTGAAGTTAAAAATAGTAAACAAACAATATTTTATTTAAAATCATTGAGAAAAAATTCATTTATTTATGGATATTCTTTAATACCTGAAACAAATAGAGTTTTTGTGTATTTAAGATATTATAGAAATAGGCCAACATTAAGAGGTATAAAACTGTATTCTAAACCTGGACATAAAAGAACAATTACTAAAAAAAACATTTTTGAAATTGCCAGAAGAACAAATCCTGGTAATTCCGTAATTGTAGGTACATCTAAAACAGCAACATTAGAAATAACTAGTATGTTTAAACACGATAAATATTTACAATTTGCCAATACACATTTTGGTGAATTAATGTCAATGGTTTGATAAAAACAATCCTATTAAATGACAAATAAGACAATTTTAAAAAGAAGAATTATAAAAACATGACAATTTTGAATACCAAAAATGAGCTTTGTTGGTTACAGTTTATTTTATTTACCAAAAATTAATAGATCAAAATGATCTAATTCTAGATTTTTAGTTAAATTATTTTATACCGGCAAGGGTTCATTTACTTACACCATGCCAAAATGAATTTTTCCACAAGTATTTAAATATTTTAATTTAATGATATTTACAGGTAATAAAAAAACAAGATATATTTTAAAACCATACTTTACAAGTTTAGTAATAAATTTATTAGGTTTAACTTTCAGATTTAAAGTTTTTGTTAGAGTAAAAGGTTTGGGTTATAAAGCCTATGTTTTAAATTCGGGTAATACAATTAATTTAAAATTAGGATTAAGCCACATGGTTAAATTTAATTTTTTTAGGGGCATGTTTGCAACAAAATTAGGACAAAAAGATAGAATGTTTTCTGTTGAAGGGAATAATTGAATAATGCTAACAAATACATTAGCCCGTATACGAAGTATGAGAAAAATAGATTATTACAGAGGTAAGGGTATTTTTAAAAAATTTTACAAATGTAAAATAAGGGTAGGTAAAAAAAAAAAAAAATAATGCCAACAAGTACACAATTAGGTAAAACACCTAGAAGAAGATACAGAAAAAGAAGAAAAACTGTTGCATTAAGAAGAAGACCACAAAGAAAGGGTGTTTGTTTGAGAGTTCTTACAATGTCGCCAAAAAAACCAAATTCAGCTTCTAGAAAAATAGCTAAAATAAGATTTTTTCAACCGTATGCTAGAATAACTGCCCATATACCAGGTATAGGGCATAATATACAAAAGCATAGTCAAGTTTTAGTTAGAGGTGGTAGGGCTAAAGATTTACCTGGTGTTAATTATAGATTAATAAGGGGTAAATATGATTTAAGTCCAATAATTTTAAGAAGAAAAGGTCGTTCTAAATATGGTATGAAAAAATTTTAAAAAAAATAATAATAAAAATATTTTAAAAACAAATGTAGTTTCAAAAAAAAAATATATAAATAATTTAGAATACAAGTTGTTTTTAAAGGAAAATCTATTAAAGAAAAAATCAGGTATTATTCACGGTATAAATAGTGTTACTGGTGATAAGGTAAAAGATGCTTTTGTTATGACACAATTAAAAAATCTATATAAACCAAAAATTTTAAGAAAATCGTTAAGGTTTAAAAATAGAAAAGGTATGGCATCTATACTTAAAAATTTTATAAATTTAGAAGATAGTAATAAATTAACGTCTAATAACATAGAAAATGACTTAGTTTATTCTAAAAATTTTTTAAATTTTAAAAAAAATAAATTTACACCACCATTATTTAATAGAAAATGAATAGCAATGCATTTAGGCACTTTTGTAGATACAAAACAAGTATCCTATTTACAGTCAAAAGATGATATTAGGTATAAAGATTATGATAAAAAAGTAACCGATTTTAATAATAAAGCAAAAAAAATAGAAGATTTAAATACTCTTTTAGGAACTTTTAATGACGTTTTAATTTTTGCTGAAGGAGAACAAGATCGTGGTGATTATAATAAATTCATAAGATACTTTAATTATAAAAATTTACTGTTTAGGTCTTTTTGGTTTAATAAGTTTGTAAGTACGCTAGTAAGATGTGGTAAAAAATACAGAGTTTGGAATTATATATTGAAGGGTTTTTCTTTTTTAAAAACTGAATTTGGAAGAAATCCGATAGTAATGCTTTTTGAAATTTTAGAAATGTATAGAATGCCTATAAGAGGTTTAGCTCCTAAAAGTACAACTAGAAAATCAGTTGTTAGGACTCATATGGTTCCTTGATGAAAGCAGTATACTCAAATTTTGAGATGAATAAGACATGCTATGGTAGGTTCTGTTAAAAATTTTACCTCATGAAATACTAGAATAAGGGTAGAGTTACTTAATTTAATGACTGAAAATAACTCAAGTTTAGTAAAAAAACGTATCGAGGCAAATTTTCAACTAATAGCTTTTGGTAGAATATCAATTCATTTTAGATGACATAGAAGGTATAATAAAAGAGCTGTCAAGGCAATAAAAATTTCTGATAAAAAACTTTACAATTCTTAATAATATTATTATACTAGAATTTCGGGTAATCGTGTAGAGGCCTATCACACCTGTTTTGGGAACAGGGTTTCGGGGGTTCAAATCCCTCTTATCCGATTTTTTTTTATTTTTAGAGCATCGCCAAATTGGTAAGGCAACGGTTTTTGATACCGTCATTTGTGGGTTCGAGTCCCGCTGCTCTAAATTTTAAGTTTAAAGTTAACATGATAAAAGTTAGTTATGTGTATTAGGTCACTTTTTTAATATTTTATTTTTAATTTTTTTTTTATATTCTTTAATTATTATATTGTATCGAATTTGTATATATAGAGGTGGCCAAGAATTGTAAAAATATGTAAAAATAATTTAAGCCTAGGTGGCGGAATTGGTAGACGCGGTAGGTTTAGGCCCTATAAACTGTGGGTTCAATTCCCACCCCAGGTATTGTATATATGTAGTAAATGCCAAATATAAGTAAATGAAATAATATTTTATTAGCTTTTAATTTATTAACATCTGAAAAAATTGAAAAAAGAATGATAGTATTTACAAATTATTATATTTTAGGACAGAGGGCTAGTTATTTTTTAGTAAATCCTTATGCTGTAGCCGATACTTTAAATAGAATTTTCATTTTAATTAAAGGAATAACGGTTGAAAATAATTTATACCAAAAGTGAGTTTTTAGTTTTACAATTAGACACGCCCCGGTAAGTAGATGATTTGGGTGAACTATAGGTGCAAATGTTTTTTCTAGATTATCAAAAAACAATGGTTTTATTTCAAACGGGGGTATGTTGTTATACATTAGAAGTTCAATGGTAGTTTACACATTTTTAAGTTATGTTGGAGTTGATCTAGCTTTTGTTTTATCATCTAAAGATGGTGGAGGTCGTGCAGAAATGTTAACTCAAAAATCACTTTTAGCTATTGGTTTTGATGGTACTGATGTTTGAACTTATGCTTATAACATGCCAGGTGTTAAGTCAATAAGGTCAGTTGTCCTTTATTCTAGAATATTTTCTTTGTTACTTTCAAAACTTATGGCTGTTGTTTAATTAATTGTTAAATAACTTTGCTCGGTTATTGTAGCTCAATTGGTAGAGTAATTGATTGTGATTCAACTGGTTACGGGTTCAAATCCCGTTAATAACCCAAAACTTATTAATTTTTAATACTTAAAGTGGGATTTAATTTTTTTAACTCAAAAACAAATAAAGTTGACTTAAATTTAGATTACATAAAATTTAATTCTCTTAGAAATAACGATTTAGGATTAGTACATTATTCACTAACAGATAGGGGTAGTGCATTATATTTTCAGAAATTAATAATAACAAAAATTTTTAGAATGTCTTTAAACTCTATAAATGGTATAGATAAGTACGGTTATTCTGAACATAATAGACTTTTAGATTTTGGGGGGGAATTTCAAATTAAGTATAGTTTGGTTACTACTGTTAATCAGTTAAGGAGGGGCATGTCTTCAACTATGTTTGGAAATGATTCAGCTAGTGTTGGGAGTTTTAAGAATTTTTTTTATAAATCAAGTATTATTGGTAACGACTCGTTTATAAAACATAATATTGAACCAAAAGATACGCAAGCATTAAAAGAAAAAAAAATAGATTATTTACATAATTTAGGTTGTCACTCACTTTATCTGTATAATAAAGTTCCATCAGGTTGAAAATTTTCAGAATTTAAAAGTATGTATATAAATAATACGTTTAGTGAATTTATTACTTTTAACAGCGGAATATCATCTAACAGGGTTAAGGAAAAAATGATAAAAACATTAACAAATTTAACATTTTTTATACGTACTGTTTGGTACAGGATAAATATGTTTTTAGCAAATTTTCAATATCCGTTTACATTTTTTGATTATAATGGTAATTATAGACGAAAGTTGGGATTTACTGGAAAATTTTTTGAATCTTTTTCGGCCGACTCTTTTATAGGAAGTTTTTCCGCGTTAGGTACAAAAAGTTACAATAAAATGGATATTGCTAGAGAAGTAGGAATTATCCATAGGGGTGGTATGTATAAAAAACTTATGAAAAGATATTCTATGTGAAGAATGGGTATTGTTCATTGGGGTAAAAAAATGCTATCATTTAAAAAAAATTATTCATTTTGAAAATATGCTAGAGGTCTTTCTAATTATTATTACAGAGGTTTTTATCTTTTTTCAATTTTTAATTGTAGAGCAGATGTTTTTATTATGAAATCTTTTGGTATTAAAACATTAAAATTTGCAAGACTTTTGATTTGGGGACGACATGTGTTTAGCGGAAATTACGCATTGCCAGATCCTAGATCAAGAGTTTTTAGATATAACGTTATTACAATTTCAGAAAAAGCAAATATATATTTAACAAAAAAAAAGTTTTTTAAATATTGAAAAAATGATGAAAAAAGGACAAATAAAAAAATTAAAAGTAGGTTAATAAAAATGACACCTTTAATATTTTGTAGACAACAAAAACAATCTATTTTTTGAGGCGATGTACATTCTTTAAAATACACAATGTTTTTTGGAAATAGCTTATCTATCTTAAATGCCGAGAATAGAAAAACTAGATACTTTTCTTTAAATTACTATTTTACCCAAAGAATAGTATCTACTTCTTGGTGATAGAAGTATTTAAATATTATTTAAAAAAAAGGCATATTTAGTACATAATTTATATTATATAATATAAATTATATTCTTCTGGTATGTGGAAACTTACACCCATTAAAAGGCCTTCTTATTTTATTTATAACATAAAATAGTGGTATTCTTCATGTTTTAAATTCTTTTGATAGAGGTTTTATCCTATTTCTACCTTTTCCTACTAATTTAAAAATTATTTGTCTATATTTTAAGGTGAAAGCTACAACCTCGGTAAACATTTTTTTAAGAGAAAAGAAATTATTAAATTTTAAAAAATTATACCTTTCCCTACCTCTAGATATTCAGTAAAAAAGAATACTTTTTTTTTTACCACAAACAGCAATAAAAAGATTATTAGGTGTTGTTCGTGTTGTTAATAAAACTTCTGCACGTAAACGTATTTTTTTTTGATTTTTAGGAATTTTTATATTTTCATTTAAAAATTCTAAAGCGCTGTTTATATTAAAAATTACCATATATTTTTATATAACTTTATATTTTTTTAATACACGTATTCTATGCCAGCATCTCTAACAATACAAGTTAGGTTAGGTTTTTCTATGGGTTGACGTATTTGAACACCTAACGAGGTTGGGTTCTATGCTAAAACCTTAGCACATTCTTACTTTATTTTAGTTATTTTAAAAGCAAAATTTTTAAAAGAAAAAATATGAATTGTAAATTATAATTTGTTCTTAGGAAAAAGAAAATACTATATTTTTATTGAATTTTTAAAATTTGGTATGAAAACTAAAGAAGAGAGATCTTTTTGAAGAAAAATGATATATATTTCTGTTGTTACGAGGTCTAATAAATTTAAAAAAAATGTATTCATACCTAGGAGAAACAGACATTTTAGAGTTAAACTTTTAAGAAAAAGCATACAAGCTAGTTTCCCCAAAAGAGATTGAAGGCGTAAATGAAAGAAAGTTAATATTACAATATATAAAAAAGTATTACCTATGATTAAAAAACAACATATTTTAAATCTTAAAAATACATTGAGTGAGGTTAATAAAAAACCTTACAACGAGGAATTTATTAATACTCGTAAAATTAATATTATAAAAAAAATAAATAAATATAAAATTTTTATTTACAACTTTAAGTTAAATAAAAAAAAGCATAGAAAATTACTTAAAATAAAAAAATTAAGTAAAAAAAATAAAAATTACACAGCTAATTTATTTTTTAATAAAAACCTTAAATTTATTAATAAATCGTTTAATGGTTTTATTAATGATAAGGACCCAAGTACCGCATATATGTTACAAAATTACGACGATGCTTCAAGAGAAGAGGATTTTAAAATGGTAGAATATATAAAAAGGAGTTTTTCATTCCCAAAAAAACCCTTACCTTGGAAGTTGTCTATATACGGAGGACCTAGAAAAAGATTATCTAGAAATTTGAAAAGAAGTTTTAAGGGTAAATATATAAAACACTTAATAAATTTAATATGATTTTGAGAAAAAGTTTCAAGACTTTTATCGTATACTATTAGGAGAATGTATAATAATTTTGATTCGGACATAATTTAGTAAAATTTAAGTAAATAATGTATATGCCTAAAACTTAAAATAAAAAAATGAAAATTAATTCAAAATATGAAGTAAATAGTGATAGTTTAAATTTAACTTTATTAAAAAATAGCTTAAATTGCTTAAAATTAAAAAAAAATTTTAGCCCAAAGGGTTTAAATAGCAAAAAACAATTTTATAGTAACAACAATTCTGGATTTATATTATACGTAAACGAAGTTTGAAAATTTACTGAAAAGTATAAGAGTATTTTTGATAGCGGTTACAAGCATGAATTTTCAAAAAAACTTAAATTTAATTTTTTAAAAAAAAATTATGAAAATTCAAGTTCTTTTGATATTTATTTAAAAAGAGGCTCTTTGGTATCAGGATCTCAGATAAGAGATAGCATAGAATCCAGTATAGGTTTGGAATTAGTTGAAACAGCAAGACTTTTATTTTATGGGTTTAAAGATTACAGAAATTTTTTATTAAAAGATTTGGTAAATATTCAAGAAACTTCAAGGTTTTTATACAGAGAACGTTTAATATTTAAACTGTTTAAATCCAAAAATTTCAATATCGTAAATTATCAAAAAAAAAATATTATAAGAAAAACTTTAAATCAAGATTTTTTAATTACAAAATTAAATTATATTTTTAAAAATTATAATACTTCTAAAAATATAAAAGAAAAGTTAAAATATAAAAGACTGTTAAGAGATAATGTTAAAATTGCCCACTCAAAGTTAAATTTTCCAATATTCGGATTTTTAAAAAAAACTATTGGAATGTTTAGTTTTTCGATGAATAAACCTACTAGAAATTACGACTCATACGAATTGTATAGACAATACTTAAGACACCCAAGTACTCAGTTGAGAACACTGACTAAATATATAAAAAATTCGCTTAGTATAGAAAATTATAGGTCCGGTAAAATTAAAATAGAATATGTTGATATGACAGCACAATTTTTTAGAATTTATTGAAGATATTTTAAGTTTAAAATAGAAAGATTTTTTTACAATCATTTACACGTAAGAGTTCATATTTGATTTTTAAACATTTGAGATGTTTTTTTAAGCGGAGTAGACGCATTGTGGAGATGATTTAGGTATGAAAACAAAACTACTTATTTTTTAACAAAAAAAGGACAACGGTTTTTAATTGAAGATAGGGAAAATGCAAAATTTTACGTTCGAACTATGACATTAACTTTAACAATGGTTGGTGGGGTAAAATTATTCATGGATAATGTATCATTACTAATGAAAAAATATAGAAATAATTGAGCATTTATATTGCATACTACAAAATCATTGAGGTTTTGTATTAATTATTTTTGGTTTAGATTTTTTGTTAATTATAAGGTTACGCTTCAAGGGAAAATTGGTGGATTTTTAAGAGCTCAGAAAAAAACATTTAAAAAGGGTAATGTTTCAATAGAAAATAAATCTTCTGCAATAACTTATTATAGGGGTTTTCCTGTTACCAGATTTGGTTCTTACAATTTAAGTTTTTGATTACAGTATAGAATACCTAATTTGGTTGAAAAATACGGAGATCTTGAATATGTAGATACAATGAAAGTTCTTTTAAATATGTACTCTGTGCCTTGACTAGTTTCTAGGCTATCTGTAATAATTCAACACATGCTAATGGAAAGGGTATATAGAACAAATAGAAAATTAGCACAGTATGCTAGAAGAATTGAATCAAGACAAATAATGGTTTATCAAGCATTGGGATTTAAAAAATATCATTTTAAAAATATGTCTCTTAAAGTGGGTAATATTACAAGATTTAATAAATTAAAAGATATTGTTTTAAAAAAAAAATATAAAAAAATATTTAATAGGTCGATAAGAAAAAATATTACAAAAAAATGATTTTCTAGAAAAATTAATAAACAACAAATTAAAAAAAATAATTTAATAAAAAAATTATAATTTTTTTTTATTAATATGCCAAAAAGAGGTATAATAAAGTATAAAAAATACCATAAGAGTTGTATTAAAGACGTTTCAGCGATACGAATTTTTTGCTGTCCTGACATCCCAGTTACTGAAGTAGTTATAAAGGAGCCTATTAGAATAACAACTAGGCATTTAAATTCTATAAGAAAAACAGTTAGAAGGCTTATTAAAAAACAAGGTAGATTACAGAGATTAATGTTAAATTTTTGGCCAATAACTGCAAAACCTGCTCAAATTCGTATGGGTAAGGGTAAGGGTGCTACAAGTTACTGAGCTGGTAGGGTAAAAGCTGGTAATGTTGTGGTTTCATTTGCTAACATTAAGATGAAAATATCAAATAAATCACTAAGGGCGGCAGCTACAAAAGTTGCAGGTAGAACTTCTATATTTAATAATTATGTTGAATTTTTAGGTAGAAATAATAACTTATAAAATTATTAATAATAAAACAATTAACGTATAAATATAAAATAAAAAAAATCATAAAATTAAAATTTTGGCATATAATTTGTTTTAAATAAATGTTCTTTTAAATATATAATATATATATATATTAATATAAATATTATATATTATAAATGTATATTTAGATATAATGGGTATATAATAAAAAAATTAACTTATTTTTTAATTTCATTTTTAAACAATTTAAAATTAATTTTTAATAAAAAACAAAATATATTTAATCAAATAAAATATTTTTTAATTATAAATGTACTAATTTTGTTTATTTGATTAATTTTAATTACTACACTTTCTTGGTATAGTAGTGTAAATTATATAAAAGATTCATTAATACTATCTCCTTATTTAAATATAATATTTGGAATTTTCAATTTTGTCTTCAAAATTATTATTAATTTTGATTCTGATTTAGATCCAATATTTTTTTTATCAAATATTATAAAAAATAAAATTAACTGTGAAATTGGTATATATAATCTAAACAGGCGTATATTCGATCTATCTATTATCTTAATTAATTTAATTAATATAGTAAAATATTTGTTATTTAACAACTTGCACATAATGTTATTGGTTAGTTTATTGTTATTTTACTTAATAAAATTATGTTTTAAAAAACTTATAGTATTATTTATTAATTTTTTAATTTTATTTTTTAAAAATAAATATATTATAATAAATTATATAATTTTCATATTAATTTGAAATTTGTATAATATTTTATTTAAAAATATTTTTAATTTTTTTTTTTTTAAATGACCAGTATTTAAATTAAAATTTTATAATTTATTAAAATATTTTAAATATATTTTTGAATTTTTTATATACATTTTATATGTCATTTATAGTATTTTTTTTTTTATAAGGTGTAATTTTTTTTTAATTAATTTTAATAAATTAAATAATTTTATACATCTTAATTTAGTTTTTATATTAGATAAATATTTTATAAACATAAAATATGTTATTAATGTATTTTTAAATATCTTTTATTTATTTTTATCAATGTTTAAATTCTATTTTTTTAATATTCCAATTTTAGTTAATTTTTTATTGTTTATTTTAAATAAAAATATAAATAAAATTTATTTAAATTATATTTACATACTATTATTAAAATTAGCCATACCTTTTAGATTTTTTTTACGTTTTTTTGCTATATTTTTATGTTTTTTTAAAACAGTAATTATATTATTTTTTTGAGATTTGTCTAACTTAATATTAAATATAAATAGACTTTTTAGGGGTAGAAATATGTTACAAAGTTTTTTTAGAAATATAACGGTTATTTTAATCATATCTTATATATTTAATATGGATAAAATTTACTTATTAAATTACGCAGAATTTAGTATATTTTTTAATTTTAATATAATTAATGCAAATATTTCTAATAACATATTTTTAGAATTTTTTAAACCAATAAACAATAATCCAATAATTTTATCAATTATTTTTTTAATAAGTATACTTGATATCGGGTCTTCATATTTTGGAGTTTCAATTGCTAAAAGATTATACTTTTCAATATATTTTTCTATTTTATTCTTAATAATTATTTTTTATTGATTCTTACCAAATTTTAACATTTATAACATGTTTTTATGAAAATTTAATGGATTTTTTTTAATTTTCATGTTCATATTTAGAGCATTTAGAGAAGATCAAAAATTTTTTAATAAAATAGGAATAGACCCATTTTCTAACCCAATAGACCCATTCACATTTACTATTAAAAAAAACATTAGCATAGTATTTAGGTTTTATTCAAGAATACATAATGTATTTATGGAACATTTAATTTTTTTTATTTTCATACTATTTTTAATAATTAATACTTTAGATTTTTCAACTATATTTTTATTTAAAGAAAATAATTTTTTAATGCTTTATAACTTATCATTTTTTAAAAAGTTTTTAATAATTATTTTTTTTTTAACTAGACAGTCAACGTATTCTTATTTTATTTGATTTTTTATTTTTATGTATATACTTATTTGGGGTATTTTTTCAATATTTTTAATATCTTTAAATAATTTTTCTTATTTTGCAACGTTGTTAAACAGTGCTATTGGAGATACTAGTGTTTTAAATAGCTTTGGGTTAATATCGTCATATGATGGGCTAGAGAATATTATTTTACCTGGTAAAAATAGCTTATTTAGTTGATATTTTGGTGAAAGTTTTTTAAACACTATTTATAACTTTAATAAATTATCTAGATTTGACTATTTACAATTTACAAATATACCATTTAATTCCTTTGGTGACATGCATATTCAACCATATTTAGCAACGCCAAACGATGATCATAATTGAACAGTGGTAAATTTTTTAGAAAAAGAATATTTTGATTCAACAAAATTAACAAAATCTTTGAGCGATTTAAATACAGGGGATACACTAAAGTTTTGACCTATTGAAAGGAATTTGCACACAATGTTTGGTGAATTTATAGAACAGGATTTATATTACGGTTGATCACACTCTGTTTTAGTGGATACTCAAACATATTTCGATTATTCACCTTATAGTTTTACAAATATGTTTGGAGATGGTATTATTAAATATATTATTACGGATATATTTTCAATTTTTGTAGGACCTGTTGAACTTGATGAATCTAATACTTTAAACTTAAAAGATTGGGGATCTAATTATACAGCCGGTTCTACCAGTAATCGGGTATCCGGTGGTGAAACATCGGGGTTAGAAATATCTGCTAATCTAAGTAAGGAGCAAAAAATACGAGAAAATGGCGAATCTTATCATGAATGGTTTCCTGGTTTTTATGTACTAGATGGTAGGTTGGAATCAAGATTTTATTTAATATTTTTAAGATTTTTTTTATTTTTTTTTATACCCATATCTATACTATCTCTATGACAATCGTTGAATGGAAAACCTTCAAATTATTTTGATGAAAATTTTGGTGAAATAGAAATGACAAATTTTAATTTTTATTTTTTTGGAAATGAGCAAACAGAGTCATATACAACTTATTTTTGAAATCCTATATACAACGCAGCTTTAGAATGGCCAGCAGATTCCTATTCAAACGATCCTATAGCTAATGAACCAACAAGTAATCTTTTTGAAGATATATTTAAACATGTACAATCTGGATTATTTAATTATACTATAATTGACAGTTTTTTTTATTTTCCAATACTTAAACATACTGAAGGATTTTCAACAACATCTTATAAAGATACACTTATGCCAATACTTTTTCCAACAGGTGTGGATACTAAAACTGGTAGGCTTATAAATTTTTCAAAATTTTATGAAAATATAAAAAAAATAACAAACAATAAAAGACTTAGTCCAACTACTCAACTTAAAAACTTAAACAATTATGAATATTTAAAAAAAAAAAAAAATTTAAAAAAAAAAAAAAATTATGAATATTTTGTTAATGATTATAGTTGAGGTTCATATGGGACTATATTGTCACTGGGGGAGGATGATAATCCAGAATATTCTAAAAAAGAATGGCCTAGTGGAAAATACTACTATTCTGATGATAATTATTTTTTTAAAAATAATGAAATATTTAAAAATTCAAAAAATTTTATAAATAGTGTTCCTGTAATTGATTTTAAAACCCACACTTGAGTATATTTGAATAAAAAATCATTATTTAAAAAAAAAAAATTAAATTATTTAAAAAATTATATATTTAAGTTAAATTCAATAAACTGGGTTAATAACGTACGAACAACATCTAGGAGTACTTTCAATTTAGGTGTTGATTCAAAAAAAGATTATCAACAATTTGGTTTGTATTTAAAAAAAAAATCAGAAAATTACGTAAATTCAAAACATTTAGATAAAAATTTTATTACTCTATTAAAGTATTTTCCAACTGATGTTAAAAATTACAAGAATTTGATAAATAATCAAGAAATTTCAAATTATAATGAAATTTTAGAAAAAAATTTAAAAGATATTAGTATATTATATGTAAATAAAACTAAAAAACTTTCAAAAAAATTTAAATATTTTAACTATTTAATATTTCAAAAAAAAAATTTATTTTTAAAAAATAAAAAAATAAATAATTATACTTTTATAAATGTTTCAAGTAACAAGTCTTTAATTTTTAACAAAAATAGTGTATTTATTAAAAATTTAATAATAAATATAAATAGTAATAGTCTATTTTATAATCAAATATTTATTTACTTAAATTGCATACTTAAAAAATTTAAATTTAAAATTTTAAGTATTATCTACAATTTTTTGTATAAATATAAAAAATTTAAAAATTATAAAATAAATAAAAAATTAATAATATTAAAATATAGTATTAAAAACCTAGAAATTTTTATAAAAAAAAATATAAATATTTTTTATATAGAAGGTTTTTTTTTTTATAAAAAAGAATATAATAACATTTTATTTAAAAATATTAATATTTTAACTTTTTTTTATTTTATTTTAAAAAAAAATACTGTAAATATATTAATAAAATTTTTTAAAATTTTAAATAATAATAGTAATAATTTTAAGAAAAATTATACTATAGTTAAAATAAGTATTAAAAATAAAGTAAATTATTTTTTTAAAAATATAAGAATTTATTTTTTTTTTAAAATTAATAATAATTTTAAAAAAAAAAATAAATTAATGTTTTTTTTTTTTAATAAATTTTATTATTTAATAAAAAAAAAAAATAATAAAAATAATAAATTTTTATTGTATAAACATAATAGAATAAAAATATTGTTTAAGGTAAATTTAAATAAAATATTTTTAATAAAGTTTAGTAAAAAATGTAATAATTTTAAACTTAAAAATACTATTAATAGCGTTAATAGTTATCTAAGTAAATTTAAAAAATATAAAATAATTTTTAAAAAAATAAACAACAATATTAGTACGTTTTATTATAAAATATTATTTTTAAAAGTTTTAAAGTTTTTTAAATTTAAATTTAAAATCCACCTAAAAAGTTGTTATATTTACTATTTTTTGGTAAAGGTTGTTAAAAATAAAATTAAAACACTAAATTTAGTTTATAGAAAATTATTTTTTAACGTTGTAAGTTTTAAATTTTATTTATATTTTATAATTTTTTTTTATAATTTTTTTTTTATAAATTATATAAAAAATATTAACTATTCTTATAAGTTGATTAAATATGTTTTAAGTTTAGATAATTTAAATATAGTTAATTTTAAAAAAAACAAAATAATTTATAGTAAAATAAATAATTATAATTTTTTTTTTAATTCAGATGTACTTAATTACAATTTAATTTTATTTAATGTTTTAAATTTAATATTTAAAAAGTATTTAATAAAAAATCAACATTTTTTAATTTATTATAATCTCAGTAAAATAAGTTATTTAAAAATAAATAAAAAAAAACAATATAAAATATATTATTTATTTTTATTTAATGGGATTAATTTTTATTATTTTAATTTTTTTTATATTTACAATTTTAATAATGAATTTTTAAAAAACAATAATTTAATTTTTTATAATACAAAAATTTTATTTAATATTAAATATAATAATTATAATAATTTAAGTATTAAAATTAAAAATCTCAACTTGTTATTATTTTTTAATAAAATAATGTATCAAAATGATTTTAATTTTAAAAATAATTTTTATAATTTATTTGTAAATAGTGAATTATTTTATAAGGAATATGAGTATAGTTGTTATATAAAAAATAAAAAAATTTTAAATATAGATTTTAAATTTATTAAAAAAATATTTTTTAAAAAAAATATAAAAAGTTATATAAAAATTAAAAAAATAATTAACAATAAAATACTATTTTATAGAGTAGTTAAAAACAAGTTAAAATTTAAAATAAATAAAAATAAAATAAAAAAAATAAAATACTTTAAAAATAATTTTTTATATTTTAATTATTTTATTAAAAAATATAAAAAATTAAATACAAACAATTTATATTATAAGACAATAAAACTATTTAATAATGCAGATAAACAAATAAATTACAAAATTATAAAAATTTTTAAATTAAATTTAAAAAAAAAAATTAAAAATTATTATAATTTTAAAAAAAGAGTAATATGTTTACGTTATTTTTATAATATAAATAAAATAAATTTAATAAATTATTTTTATAGTATTAATATATTTTATGAAAAATTACAATCAAAAAATAAATTATATAAGTTTTTTTTATTAAAAAATTTAAAATTTAAAAAATATTTAAATAACAGTTACTACTGTTATTTAGATTTGGTAAATTATTTAAAATATAAAAATTTAATTACAACTTTTTTAATAAAAAAAACTAATATGTATTTAAATATATTAAAAAAATGATTTAACGTTCATTTAAAAAAATTAAAAAAATATTATTATAAAAATTATTTTTATTTAAGAGTAGTTAAGAGGGATAAAAAAAGAGTATTTTCCATCAAACCTAAAATTAAAAATACAGCATTTAAATTACCTTTTTTACATAAAAATAAATTTTTTGAAAATAATACCTTTTCAATTAATAGCGTTTTTAAAAATAATGTAGATAGTGTAGAAAAAGAAATAAAAACGTTTGGGTTACCTATATTTACTAAAGAAAATTGACATAATGGGTTTTCAAACAAAATTCCAGTTAAAATTAATAAAAATTTAAATAATTATAGTACGGTTAAAAACATAGATTTAGATTTATATCTACCAAATTTAGATGGAAAACAATTTTATGCTAACGAATTGGCATATGAATTAAATTTTGAATATAGTACACTTTTTGAATCTTTAATTTCAGAATTAATGTATCCAGACAATGCTAATTTAAGAAATCTAGAATACGAATTTGAGGATACTAATCCCGACTATTCAACAATAACTGAATTTGCTGACCCAGAAAAAAATTATGCAGAATCTGAACTTTTTGAAAACGATAGTATAATTGATGATCCTCGTAGCTTTGAATTTACTGAAGATACTGACAGGGGTTGGATGTTTAGAAAGGTTAAATCTTATAAAAATAGGTGAAATAAAAATTTAAAGTTATCTTATGTTAATAACAATACTGTAGAAGAAACAAAAAAAAGACGTCTTGAAAAAAAAAGATTTAAATCAAATAAATTTTTTAATAAATTAAGGCCGTGGAGAAACAATTCACAAAGAATGTCATTAAATTATGAGTACTATTCTCACAATTCTGATAAAAATTGATTTGATAAAATTAATAATTTAAAAAATACATTAATAAATCAAAATATTTCTAATAAAAATATATATTGACTAGAAAGTGTAAGCCCAAATATTCATGTAAACAGTAAAAACTATAAAGAGTACAGTAAGTTTTTTTTTTTAAAAATATTTTCGTTATTAAAATATAGGATTGGCAATATGAATATTAAAAAAATATTAAAAAATAAGATAAATTTAATATCGGAATATAAAATTAAGAAAAATATTATACTAAATAAAAATAAAGAATTGTCAAAAAATATTTTTAAAATGGTAAACTCAGAATTTATTTTTTTAAAAAATATGTTAGTAAAAACTATTAGAAGTTTACATTTTAGCGGTAAATTTATTAAAAATAAAATTTACTATAGCGTATTCGATAAATTGTTTATAGGAAAAAATTATAGTATCCCATCTTATGGTTTAGCGTCGTATTTACCTAAAAAATTTTTAGGACGAAACTTATACACAAAAATTTTTATTTTTAATAAATATAACTTAAATATAGTTACTAAATTATTATTTTTAAATATTTTTAAATTTAACATATTTAATAAAATTTCAAAAAAATTAGCATTTTCTTATAAAAATTATTTACCATATAAATCTTATTTATTAATGAAAAGTTCAAATTTAATTGAAAATAGTGTAAGTAAAAATTTAACATTAAACTTTAATTTTTTTTTTAATTTTATGAAAAGTAATAAAAAATATATTATATATAAAAAATTAATAAATATATTTAATTTTAATATTTTTTTTTTAAAAAATTTAATAAATAGTTTAAATTTTAATAATTTTAAAAAAATTTATAAAAAAAAAAATAAAAATATTAACTTTTTTAGATTTTTTTATAAAAATAAGTTAGAAACTACGTTTATAAAAAATATAAAAATAAAATATTTATTAATTTATCCTAATTTTTCAAAAATTAAAAAAGCTATAAAAAACTTAAAATACCCAGTACAAGTTAAAATTCATAATGTAATAAAAAGAAATGGAATTGTTATTTTAAAAAATAAAAAATTTGGATTATTTGACAAATTTTTATATAAATACAGAGATAAGGTTATTTATTTAAATCTATATAATTATAAATTAAATAATAAAAATAAAGTTAGTAGTAGAATAAATACGTTATTTAGTTATAAATTTTTTATAAATAGTTTAAAAAAATTTAATTATAATTTTTATATTTTGAAATATAAAAATAAATTTTTATATTTTGATAGTATTGTTTTTAGTTTTTTAGTATTAGTTAAAAAAAATATAAAAATAATAAATAATTTAATTCCAATATTTTCAAAAATATTTAAAAAATCAGTAATATATAATTATTGCAACACTATAGCTATTATTTTATTATTTTATAATCAAAATTTTAATAATTTTAGTTTAAAATTGTACAACATTCTCCTATTGGTTAATAAGAAATTAATAAAAACTTTTAATATAAAAATAAATTTATTTGATGAAAATATATTAATTAAAGATTTTATTATATTTATAAAGAATATGTTGTATGTGGCTAAGTTGGATTTTATATTTATTATTATAATTAATTTTGTTTATATATTTGGTTATTCTTTGTGGTTTAAAAAGTGAATTTTAAAAATATTATTATTAGTTAAACTAAATATTAATTTAATAAATTCTTTAAAATACATTAAAACAATATCGTTTAAATTTATTTTTTTAAAAAAATATTCCCATAAAACAATTAATCTTATACTTAAATTTATAGATAAATTTGGTTATAGTATACCATATAATTACAAAACATTTTACATAAAAAACATTAATATAAAAAAATACCCATTTTTAAAAAATATAACGAATAAACTAAACAATATGGTTAAAATTTTTAATAAAATTTCTAAACTTTTTTTAATTTTAGACCAATTAATTTCATTTTTAAAAATATTTTTTTTTATAACATCTATTAATAAAAATTCAATTATTTATATAAATATTATTTTTAATTTTATAAACCTTTATTTATCACACAATTTAAAATCACTAAAGTTTTTTGAAATATATGTTAAAAAGCCAATTTTAATTATTAAAAATTTAAAAAATAAAAATGACTTTTTGCATTTAAAAACACATTTTATAAAAAAATTTATTAAAATAAAAAAAAATAAAAAAAAATTAAATTATATTTTTAAAAACAAAAAAATAAAAATATATAATAATATTAAAAGCAATATAAAAATTTGAGAACGTTATTATTTTTCAAAACCAAAATTAATATTACCAAATTTCAAATTTCACCCGTTTCCAGTATTTGATTCTATTTGTAGCTATTATGGTAAAAATACAGGAAACCCACCAATGTATTTTCCAAAAATATCAAAATATGGATTAATATCTAAGTGGTATAATGTTAAAAATAAAATGATGAATAAAATTATTGAATATGAAAATATTAAAAATTCTTATCAATTTTTAAAAAAAGATGAAATTTTTTTTTTTAAAGAGTATTCTTTTATTTGAATTAGCGAATACATAAGGTATGTTTTAAATTACAGTGAAAATAGCTTATTATCAAACAATATTTGACCGGAGCATGGTTTAATTAGAAAAAATCAAAAATTATCACTATCTGATATAATTTTAAACTTTAATATGAGATACGGTTGTAGAAAATTTTTAAAACGAAGATACAATTGATTTGAGCACAGGTACTCAATTTTTATAATAAGTTCAGAAATAAATGATTTAAAAAACGATATTGATTATTTTTTTTATTTTGATTTTACAGAAGTTTTTGTAAAGTTTTTACATAAAAAATTATTTTGAGGTCATATTTCTGTAAAATTGGGTAATAATGATTATTATAAATTTTTTAATGAATTTTCATTTAAAAAATCAACACATGTTTCGGAAAATAAAAATATTTTAAAATTTATGCCAATATTTTCTTATAATAATAAAAATAAAGAAAATAAAATTTTTATAAAAAAATTAAAAAAATATTCTAATATATTTTTAAAAACATACGATGATTTAGAATTGGAAGATACAAGTTTTAGTTTAATATTTAGAAATTTATTTTTTAATAATAGGATAAATAGGGTTAATTTGAAAAATATCAGTATTTATTTTAAATACCTATTAACATCATTCGACTTGTTGCAACATATGAATATTTTAACTACCAAATTATCGAAAAATACAATATATTTTATGAATGAGTATTTAGATAAATATTATGAAAATAAAGAATTGTTAGGCGAAAAATTAAATAGTTCATTAGTAGATGTAAAAAAAAACTTATACGCAATTCAATCATTTAAAAATATAAAAGAAACTTCAGGATTTCCAAAAGCATATAAATTTAGAGAATATTGGGTTAAATTTGTAGTTAAAAAAACATCAGTTATTCCAGGATTTGTCGATTTTTTAGAAAACAACTTTTCCCTATTTATTAAACATTCAGTTAATTTATATGAAAAAAAATTAATAAAAAATTTAAATTATGCTAAAATAACTTATATATTAAATTTTAAATATATAATTGATAATTCTTTACAATGGTTTAAATTAGCATTTAAAGCTAGCTATTCAGATTTTTATGTAATACCAAATTTTAATTACGAGTTTAATTTAAAGCATGAATTGGGGTTTGATTTAAAAAATTCTGTAATTTTAGAAATTACCTTAGTAAAATTAATGAATATAAAGAAAATGTGAAATTCTATTAAATTTAATGTGTATTTAATAAAAAATTGAAAAAAAAAATATAAAAAAATTTTATTTCAAAATTGTAGATTTGTATTATATAAAGATTTAATTTATTTTGAAAATAATTTTATAAATTACGATGTTTTATTTAAAAAAGCATCTAAATACTTATATTGAGGATTTTCTGATATTTTTTTTAAAAATTTCAAATTTTTTTTAAAAAAAAAAATAGAAAAAGGAAAAAGTTTTGTAAGTATAGGAGATAAATTAAGAATATTTTCTAACATACTATTAGACAAAAATAGGTTTGGTATATTTAAAAATCCAACTATATTTACAATTGAAAATCATTTTTTTTTATTACCAGAGTATTTTTATGGTAAAAACTATACAGATTTTTATTTTATTAATAAGTTAGTAGAGATGCTATCTATGGGTATATTTACAGATAAGTTTTTAGAATATGAGTCTTTAAATCAAAATATTTCTAAAAGATTGTTTAGTAGTTTAGATTCTTTATATTTTAATTTGAACATTAAAATGAGGGTAACCCCAAAAATTTATTCTAATTACATAATAAAATATAATAAAATATTAAATAAAATTGTTAATAAAAAAAATACTAATTTTAATAATGGTATGCGTAAATCAATTTTATTAGGCATAAAATTAACTAAAATTTATAAAAAAAAAAAAATATCAAAATTATATGTAAAATTTAACAGACATAAAAAAAAAAAAACAATACCCAGGGTATATAGTTTAGAAAAGTACGTATGGATTTCTAAAATATATAGTAGAATAAACTTTTTAGATAATTATCTAAATCCAGATATAATGTTAAGGGTAAAAAAACTTAATTTTTTAACATGAAGATCTTTTTTTAAAAATACCAATAACTTTTTTAAAATACCATATTTAAAAAATAAAACATATAAAAATAATTCAAATTTTTTTATAAAAAATATAAAATATTTATTATTAAATTTATATATTTTAAATAATTTAGGAAAATTAAGATTTAAATTAATTAGGCACAGGCTTAATTTGATGTTAAAAAAATTTGGAAAATTTGCAGGTATATCAAAAAATTATTTAAAAAATTTAGGTTTTATTGAATTTATACCTAATTTTAAAAAAAGTAATTTAATTGATTTATTTAATAAAGATCAAACAAAAGACTTTTTTATAGATTTACTATTTATTTGGTCAAATAAATTAAAAAAACAAATATTTTTTAAAAATTTACATAAATGATTTAATCATGTTGTAGTTTCGTGGAAACAACAAAAATTAACTATTGTAAGATTTAGAGATTCTATAAGATCAATAATGTTACTACCTTATAGGACTTCTTTAGCAAGGATTTCTCATGATTTTTTTTTAATCATAAATAAAATTCAACCTATAACTGTAGAAGACTGTTTTTATTTTAGAGAATACAGTAGTTATTTTTTTCATAAATTAACATTTTGCGTAAGGTCAAATCGAATAAGCGTATCAACAATCAAAAATAAAAAATTGATATATTTATCAAAACTAATAAATTTTAGATTTTTTAATAGAATAGTGTGAATTAAAAATAAAAGGCTTAGGTATAACTTTTATTTTGGATATAATAAATTTACAGATTCAAATAAAGTTTTATTTAAACATTTTAAAAAAATTAAAATATATACAAATAAAATTAATAATAAAAATTTATATTACAAAAATTTAAAAAATAAGATGAATTTAGAATTAAAAATTTTAAATTCATCAATATCTGATAATATTACAGAAAATATATTAAAAAAAGAAAATTTAGCTGAAATAAAATCTCAGCATTGAACAAGCATAGAAAGGTATGAAACTTGGACCGATTCAAGTAATACATCATTAACTAGTATTACAAGTTTTGAATACAGGTATTATTGAAAGAAAGCATACTATGCGTGGTTTATTTTAAGAGGATTTTTTAGGTCTTATAGAAAGTTAAAATATAAAAATTTGTTAATAAATAAAAAACTTAATTATTTAAAAAATTTGGATGTTTTTGGTGTATCGTTTCCAATACCTTATAAATATGATATAAGATTTTCTATATATGAAGATCCTTATGAGGATTTTTTATTTGAAAATACAACAATAAGTGACGTTAGTTTAATAAAATACCATAGCGATTCTGAAGAAAAAAATAAATTATCAGGATATTTAAGTAGTGTTACTGATAAAGAATCGTCCGATAATGAACAAATTGGTAGATTTTACGTAAAAAATAAAAGATTTCGAGGTATTCACCATTATGATTTTGACCATAGAAATATGAATCACGAGTCTATAAAAATAAACTTTTATCCTAACGAATCCGACCACGATATTAGTACAAGCTCAAAAAATTCTATAAATGAGGATATTTTTTCAAACATATTAACAGATAAAATTAAATACCCAATAAATTATATAAATAAATTATATTATTTAAAAAATATGGATAAATTTAACGTAATTGATTCTAATAAAGATAAAAAAAATAAAAATTTTTTTTTTGTAGAAAAAAATAAACATTTATTTAAAAAATTAAAAAAAAGTGAAGACAGGTTGAAAGAGGTTTTGTTAGAGATACGTAATCCAAATATTTTAAAATTAAATAAAAAAAAAAACGATATTACATATTTTAAAAAAATAAAAAAAATAAAAGAAAATAAAAAAATTTATTATAATAGGAATACTCAGAGAAGTTATAAACTTTCTGGCAACTATTATTGAAAATGAAAAAATAATTTTGTTAAATTAACAACCGACGATTTATTTCGCACTAATAAGGTAGTGAAATATAAAAAAAATGGTTATAAAAATAAAATAATAAAAAATGAAAAAAATTTTTTAAATTTAAATAAAAAATTAATAAATTCAAAATATAAAATAAATACATATAAATTTTTAAATACAAAAAATAATTATTTAAATTTAATTATAAATAAAAAAAATTTAAATTTTTTATTTAATTCAAAAGATAAAAGATTGATGTTTAGTGTTAATTACGGTTTAGAGTATTTATCTGATATAGGTGTGTTAAAAAATTATGATATTAATAAGTTAAAAAATAAATACAATAAAAAAAATATAAAAAATCCAATTAATATTTATTTTAAGTATTTGAAGTTAAAGGACTCTATTTTTTTTAAATTTTATAAGAAATTAAAATTATTTAATAAAATAAATTATATAAATTCAATTTTATCAAATAATTTAATTTATAACAATAACATTTTAAAAAAAAATTTTATTTATAATAGTTCAAAGTATTCAAATAAAGATTATTCTAGATATTTATTATTTAATAAAATAGCTAAACTAAGTCCACTTAAATTTAAAAAAAATATTTATAACCATAAAACTGAAAGTATTAAATTAAAACAAAAAAATCCATGAAAAATATTATGAAAATTTTATAATTTTTCTTTTTTAGATTATATTAGCAATACAAAATACTTATTTAAAAAAGAAAAAACACCAAATTATAAATTTAAAAAACTTATTACACAATATAGCGGTACTTATATTGATTTTGTAACTTTTATAAAATCTAACTATAATATAAATAAGGATTTAAATACCAGCAAAACTATAAAACTTTATGATCCAAAATTTAACATAGTATCAAAAAAACAACATAATATAAATAAAAAAAATAAAATATTTAATTTAAAAATTGATATTAAAAAAAGATTGTATGGTATAAATAAACCATTGAGGACCCTACTTAAAATACGCAATTATAGACCTAAAAAATTAAAATACAAAATAATGTATATGTTAAAAGAGGATTATTTACGAAAAAATTTTTTTAAAGGTTTAGCATTTAATTTTTTATCATCTAAAAAAAAATTAAAAAAAAAACTTAACACCAATTATTATAGGTTTTTAAAATCACATGACATGTCAATTACTTCTGATAACGTACTTAGAAACAAAATTAAACCAAAAGTATTTAACAATGTAGAATATCTAAAAACATTTATAAAAAAAAAACATAAAGAAGTAATAACTGATATATTAACATTTCCACAGTTTAGTCATAAAGATTTTAAAAAATGACCTAAAATTTTAACAATTGACCCGTTACTCAAGTATATTTCAAAGAATAAATATTTATCGTATGATGGTGGAAATAATTATTGGTATTCCTATACTAAGGGTGGCGGTAATTTATTAAAAAAGAAAAATTCAAACTATAAGTGAAAATACGTCAATAATTTATTTATAAAAAATAATGGTAGGGCAACTAATGGTAAAGATTACGGGTATTTTAGAAGGGGGGGTCGATGATTTAATTTAGAAAAAAATATAAATGAAAATATTAACTACAATCGACATAAAATTTACAGAATTAGGCAAAAACCAAAAAATAGAATAAGAAAAATTTATAAAAGCAGCAGACATATTTTTAATATATTTAATAGAAATTATATAAAAACTGATAATACTAATTACAGAACTAAGTTTAATTTACAGTACCCGTTATATTCTGATGAAAATTCTGGATTTTATTTAAAAAGAAATAAATATGTAAATATAAATAACGATAGTTTTGATTTTGAATATATATATAAAACAATACCATATTTTTTTCAAGGTAGGTGATCAGGTTCTGATTCAGGACAAACTGTAGTTGATTATAAAAAATATAAAATATCAGAATCAAATCCGGATTATAAAACATTTAACCCTATTTCTGGAATATTTTTAATTAATACAAAACGATTGGACAGAGATTTATTAAAAAATAATTGAAATTACAGGGATAAAACTTTTAATTTAGAAAAAATAAAAAGAAGTTTTTATTTATTTATATCTGACCATGACACTAAATTTTTTGATGATAGGGTAGTTATAATACAAAATATTTGATTATTTTGACTTGAGTTTTTTAGACATCTCTATTTAAGAAGATGATTTTTAACGTTAAACTATACAAATAAAGTTAAAACAAATTTAAAAATATTGAATATTAAATATCCGTTAGGTTTTTTACACGAATTATATTGATTTAAATTTTTAAGTTTTTCAAAATATGTTAAAAACGTATTAAAAAAAAATATATTAGAAATCAGCCATTTAAGAACATTTAATCAAAAATTTAAAATTACACTATTTTATAGGTTTAAAATTATTTTATTTAAAATTTTAATTAATTATTTTGATAATTTTTTATTTGAAAAGTTAGTGCAGTTAAAATTTTTTAATAAACAAATAAATTCAAATATTGGAAAATTTTATAATATTTCTAAAATATTTAAATTTAAAAAAAATAATACAAATATAAACTATGGTACTAAAGAAATGACTTATGATAAATTACCAAATCACAGTTTAGTTATTCAAAATTGACTATCAAACAATGTTATAATCTTTACAAAAAGTTTAAATCAAAAAAGAGCAAAGAAAACTAATTCAATAAGAGGTTTTTATAAACCTTACACTAACCATGTTATGAAAACTCCTTATAACGAAATACCAATAATTGCAGATACTGAAACTCCTATAAAAAAATATTTATATTTTTTAACTATAAAGCCAAATAAAAATCCATATGAGGAAATCGATTCAGATTCTGAAACTAATTTTTATTTAAAAAAAAACTATAAAAAAAAATTTATATACAATGAACGTTTTGAACCCCTTAATTACAAAAACTCAATAAACCCTAAAGAAATTTCCCCATTGTCTGAGAATTGGAAAACACAAACTAGTGGTTACTATAAAAAATTAAAAAAAAATAACTATAGAATTTATAGAAATTCATCAAGAAAAGATACAAATTTAAGATATAAAAGAAATTGATTTTTTTCAAATCACATATTAAATGATTGGTTTTTAAAAGAATCCTATACAGGTAATTGGGCTAATTTTTCGGATTTTGAAGTAGATAGGTATAGAAAAAAAGATAGAAATTTTAAACATGGTTCTAGTTATAGATTAAATTTTAATACTGAATTGTGGTGAACTAGGACAGAACTCCCTGATTATAATTTTAGGAGGTTAGATGGTATAGGTTATAATAAAAAAAGGGGTATTTTAGATTCTGATGGTGATTTATCTAATTTTTTAAAAGGATTTATGGATGTGGTTAATTTACCTGAAGGTTTAGATATTTATGAAACCACCTTGCCACTTTTTGAAAGGAGTTTAATTGATCCAGAAAATCCAGCATTAAACGAAGATGGGGAATTTCCAGAATTTGACATAAACATTTCTTATAATTCTGAAATTTTAAAAAGACTTAATTTAAATTTAAATTATATTTCAAAAAATTATAAACATAATAATATGTCATCAAAGAGGTATACGTATATTGATAAGCATGGGTTTAGACCACAAGGCTCCGACTATGAATCTTTATATTCAGAATTAATAAAAGAAGATTCTTTTGATAATATAAATAATAATAATGATTTTAATAGAAGTTTTAGTTTTAAAATTGGTAATATTGATAAAAATTTAGTAAATTCTTTAGATATTAACCTTAAAAAAGAAATAATAAATCTTAAAAAATCTTTACAGTTTAGAAAATCTAATTATTTTTTTGGTTCAATAACTAATATTTTTTTTGAAATGGGTAATATTTTCGATCTTTCAACTTTAGATCTTGGAGATATAATTGATGTGCTATCAGTTAAAGAATTACATCCATTAACGTTTTCATCAGAACAAGTTTTTATGGATCTTATAGATCAAAAATTAGATGAGGGTATAGAATATTCATCTTTGACGGGTATAGATTACTCAAATTTATTTATTAATTATAAATCATTAAAATTCAGTAATACTTTAAGTTGAAATTATATAAATATTTTAGATGAAAATTTGTTAAGTTTTAAAGAAAACGGTTTTAGTTTTGATTATGAGTTAATTTTACATAAATACTCTGATAATTTTTGAAAAGTAATATTAGAGATTGATTCAAATTGAAATAATTTATATAGTACAGCATTCCCACAAATACACGATCCGGTATCAAAAATAGACGAATATTTACCAATTTGAAATTACGACCCAAGTATGTGAGAAATTCACGGATTTGATTACGAATTAACACCCTTAATATTAGGAGATGATTCAAAATTGATAATTCCAACAAAAATAGCAAGATTTGATCAAAATATAAAATGATTAGAACAAAAAAATTTAAGTAATGGCGGTTCATCTATAAATGATTTAAGTTGGGGTGGATCAAACATTACAAATGGTTTAAATACGTTTTTACCATATGATATACTTTTTGCATCAGACGACGATTCTGACTATGAGTTATATTCTGAATTTTTTTTTACTAAAAATTGAGAAGATAGAATTACTAATAAAAAAAAAATATCAACATCTATTTACGAAACTAGTAGTACAGAAACTGATGAGTACCCGCAAACAGGTTTTTTTAAGGAAATATCAATAAAAAATGTAAATATTTTGAAGTCAAAACCAAGATCTAACAGAAAGTCAAAAAGAAGGATGAGAAAAAAAAATAATTTAAATGAAAATGTACTTACTAAAAAGATGACAATTAAAAGACGTGGGCATAAACATTCAATTTTTGATAGATTTAGAAAATATTATAAAAAATATAATCAAAATCTTTTTGAAGCAAATTTGGGTAATAAATATTATAAAAAAAATCGTTATTTACACTATTTAAATTCAAATAAACCAAATAACTTTTTAAATACCAGATTAATTACTAATAACCAAGATAATGTATATAAACAACACAATAATTATTTAAAAATTTATTTTAAAAATAAAAAGATTAAAAATAAATTAAAAATATCAGGAATAAGCTACCCTTTTGTAAACGTATCGTCTTTTAATTCTGAAGTTGTAAGTAAAAAATTAGGTTATTATGAGCATAATGATATATTTTACCAAATGCCTATAGGTTTAGAAAATAATAAATCTAGATTTTTATCAGAAAATTTTTGAAAACTCATATATACTTATTTTATATTAAAGCACGATAATAAGCAAAGTTATATTAAAAAAGATACTAAGAAATCTTGAAATATAATGTCGAATAAGTATTTAAAAAAAGATATAGAAAATAATTTATTGGATAGTAAATATATTTTTAATTGAAATTATTATAATTACAAAAATTATAATTTAAAAATAAAAGTTGATAATATTCATAATTTATTAAAAAATATAAAATTAAGTAATTTAAAAAAAACTAATATAAAAATAAATAATAATAAAATTTTTAATATTAAATACCAAGTTAAGTTATTATTTATTTTTTTTAAGTATTTTAAATTTAAGAAATTTTTATGTAATTTTGGAATTAATAAAAATATTAACTTGGTGGGTTTATGTATTGAAACAAAAATAAAAAATTTTAAAAAATTAAAGTTAAAAAAAAATTATATAAAAATAATAAAATCAATGTATAATAGTTTTTTTTATTTAAATAACTTTTTAATTAAAAAAATTAACCTTAAAAATAACACAATTAATTATAATTTTTATATAAATTTTAAAAGTATATTAATGAGTTTAAATATTTTAAATAAAAATCTAATTAGTTTACACGTAAAAAATTTTAAATTTAATCATAATAATATAATTAAAAATTTTAGTAAACTAATTTATAAAAAATTATTCTTTATAAAAAGCATACTTTATTTTATAAAAAAATGTTTATTTATAAAAAATTTAACATATAAATTTTTTAATAATTTGAAATTAAGTGAAAATAATAATAATAAGTTAATTAAAAATAAATTAATACTAAATTTTTTTAAAATTAGTAAAAATTTTATAAAATTTTATAAAAGACTATATTTTAAATATTTTATAAAATTTTTTTTAAAAAATAAAAGTAATAAATTTTTTAAACCAAACCCATTAAATAACCCATTATCTTTAATTTTATTAAAATTTAAAAAAACGATATTAAATAACAATTACTATAATAATATAAAAATAATAAAATTGTTTAATATAACTTTAAAAAAAAATACAACAGTTATTAATAATAAATTATATTATCGGGGTGTTTCAAAAAAAAATTATAATTTAATAAGTTATAAAAAAAATTTAAAACAAAATTTTTATATGAATAGAATTATAAATAAAAAAAAAATTAAAAATACATATATATACAAAAAAAATAATATTTTTTTTTTAAAACAAAATGATTATAAGTTTAAAAAAAATAAATACACAACAGTTTTTAAAACATTAAGTAGTAGTTATTTGGAAAATATTAATAGTTTATCAAAATTAAATAAAAATAATTCTAATTTTTTATCTAATTTTTTATTATCTAGCTTCGGATTTTATAAAAATGCTGGATTTGGGGTTGACGCAACACAACCTAACACCAATAAATTATCAAATATTGAAGATTATTTAAAATTGGGTAATTTTAATTATAATTTGATTAATTTTCACTTAGGAAGTAAACGTGGTGGGGTAGGTGATTCTAGTCACTGGTCTTCTGGTACTGAATTTTTAAATGAACAATTTAGAAGAATATTTTCACCATTTAATTCTAAATATATAATTTCTAATAATGGTGTTAAAAATAACAAATTTATGTATGGTGGTGAATTCGAATCTCAACATACTGATAAAGATTTTATTTTAAAAAAAAATAATAAAAAAAGATTAAAACCAGACAGTATATATAATAAAATGCGTTTCCCATCTCAAAATTCGGCTGAATTTTATGCTAACATGATGTCTGATATTGATGAACCTATAGATAAATTTTATGATAAAAAAAGAAAAAAAAAACCTGACCTATTTTCATACATAGATTGAGGGTTTAATACTGATCACGATAACATAAATTCTGATATTAACTTTATAAATTCAGACCCATTCACAGCTGACATTCAAAGAGATCCGAGTACAGAATCTGTATATTTAGATATTATACATAATGAATATGCTAAAGAGTTGAGAGAATTTCCCGAAGAAATTGTTGATTGAACAGTTAGTGATTTTTATACAGAATTGTTAAATAACGAAGAAATTACAGATCTTCCAAATTCTACAAATGAATCTGAATTATATTCAATAGATTCTAGTAATTCCATTAGCGATTTTTACATTGGTTCAGACGATGATTCTAACTTAGGAGTTAAAACATTATTTATTTCTGAAGAAATGAGTACAGATTATAACGATTTTAATATTCAAAATGGTGATGTTAATAAAAAAAAAAAGTTTAATTTTTTTAATGATATTTTTAAAATTCAAGAACTTGATTCAACAATAAAGCCACAAAATAACGTTGATTATGATTTTTTTGCAAGCCCAAACTCTATTACCAATTCAGTTGATAATAAATTTTCAGATTATTTAGAAAAATCTTATTATGATTCGGATAGAAGTTTAAAATTAAATGGACTATCTTGATCTGATAGTAATAAAATTGAATTAGAAGACAATAGTAGAGAGATTGAGAGTTTATTTAGACAATCAAAATACTTAGAATCGTACAGATTTGAATCAGTGCTTGATGAATTTTTAATTGAATTAAATATTAAAAATAACTTAGGTTTGCAGTTAAATTTAGCAGACGCTTTACCTATAACGTCTATAAATCACAGTCCATCTTTTAAAAAAATATTGTTTTTTAAGACAAAATATTTAAAATACTATAGAGGTTTTATGTTAGATTTAGGCTTTGAAAATTATATGTTTTAATATTTTGATTAAAAAATAAAATATATTATTAATAATTTTAATAAGTTATATTTTATATTAAAAAAATTAATATAAGATTAACAGGCATATGTAACTTTATATATTATAATATATAAAAATATTTATTATATTTTTTAAATAAAATTTATTTAAAAATAAAATAAATTGGTATAGTATCTTATTACGTAATTAACGTTAATAAGGGGTGGGATGGGGGTTACTATACACTATTTATTATGTTATAAAAAAATTTATTTATAATTAAATCTAATAAAAAAATAAATTTTAAAAAATTATATATACTCAAAAATATAAATATATAAATAAAAATATATTGAAAAATAAAATAAAACTACTTAAAGTATTAAACTCTTACACAGCTTTAAGGACTTATAAATTAAATTTTGGACCACAACATCCTGCAGCCCACGGAGTTTTAAGATTAGTTTTAGAATTAAGTGGGGAAGTAGTACTTAATGCAGACCCTCACATAGGATTTTTACACAGGGGAACAGAAAAATTAATTGAAAATAAAATGTATCATCAAAGTATACCATACTTTGATAGACTAGATTATGTTTCAATGATGACGCAAGAACATGCTTATGTTTTAGCTATAGAGAATGCTATGAGAATTAATATACCTAAAAGAGCTCAGTTTATTCGTGTAATATTTTCAGAAATAACTAGAATACTTAACCACCTTATGGCAGTTACTACCCATGCTATGGATGTTGGAGCGTTAACACCATTTTTATGAGGGTTTGAAGAGAGGGAGAAATTAATGAGATTATATGAGAGGGTTTCTGGGGCTAGAATGCATGCAGCATATTTTAGGATAGGCGGAGTTTCTCAAGATTTACCAGGAGGTTTACTTAATAATATATATTATTTTATAAATCAATTTAAATATAGACTTTCTGAAATTATAGAATTGTTGGATAAGGGTAGAATATGAAGACAAAGGTTATTGGGTGTTGGATCTGTTAGTAAAAAGGATGCTATAAATTTGGGACATAGTGGAGTTATGTTAAGATCTACAGGTACATTATCGGATTTAAGGCAAAGCAGCCCGTATGAAAGCTACTCTAGTTTTATTTTTCAAACACCAGTAGGTATATTTGGAGATTCTTATGATAGATATGTTTTGAGAGTTGATGAAATGTTTCAAAGTATATCAATTATTCAACAAGCTATAATAAATATTCCAGAAGGTCCTCACAAAAGTTCAAATAATAAAATAACTCCACCTTTACGAAGAAAAATAATTAAAGATATGGAATCTATGGTACATCATTTTAAATTCTACTCTGAAGGAGTTAAAGTACCAGGTTACGATGGTTATACTGCAATAGAATCACCAAAGGGTGAATTTGGGGTATTTTTAAGTTCAAGCGGTAAAAAAACACCGGAACGTTGTAAAATAAGGGCGGCAGGTTTTTACCACTTATCTTCATTAAATTTTATGACAAATAATCATTTTTTAGCTGATGTTACAACAGTTATAGGAACACAGGATATTGTTTTTGGTGAAATAGATAGATAAAAAATTAGATATTTTATATAAAAATGGCAAAAATTTATTATTACGTTAGTAATCTTTCTGTAATTTTTCATTTAGAAACAGGGGCAGTTTCTCGTCTTTATTTAAATAATAAAAAAAGCATAGGTGCTATGCATTTTAAAAATAAATATTCGCATAATTTCTGAACAGAAATTAGGGGTGGTAAACGTATAGATACATTTGAAGTATTTAAATCTAAATATACTTATTTAGATTTATAAACTTTAAAAAAATATTAATAAAATAAAACTATTTAAATGGTTTTATTTTATTAAACTTAATGAAAGGATTAAAATATTATTAAAAATGACTTACATAAACGACTGTATTGATTATTTAAAAGGTAATACTATACGTTTATATGTAAGAATTAAGGCAAAAACTACTGAAAATTCATGACGTCAAAATATGGGTAAAAAATATCTTAGTCAGTATTATGAAAAAAACGATGCTGAAAGAAAAAATTTAACCAGGTTAGCAAAAGTTTATTTAAGAGATTTTCATAATAAACCAATAAAAAAAGAAGATAAACCCATTAGGATACATGAAAATTATGTAGAAATTTTAAAAAGCCAAAAAAAAATAAATCAAGAAGATTTTATTATTTTAAAAAAACTACAAAAAAAAATAGAAATGCAATTAGAAGATTTATCTGCAGAGGGTATTGGTAATGATGGTAGTTTTGACTTTGTAAATCCAGCTTCGTTAGAATTTAGAGGAATTTCTGAATTATATAATATGGTTAATGGTGGTTTACTTTTTGTTGTTCTATTTTTATTTGCTCACATAATATACACAATATTTTCATCAATTCGTACATACATAGAAAATTGAGATAAATTTGTAGAAATTGTTAAAACCGAGTACCGTATACTTGATATTTATAGTATTATTGTAGAAGACAAAATAAAAGATTCAGAATACCTTATATTTTTAAACAATAATAAAAAAATTAAAGATTTGAAAGATGGGGAAATTTTTAAAAAAATTATTAATAGCAAAAATAGTTTAGAATTTTCTATTTCAAAATTTTCAAATATATTTTTATGAATTGAGGGTATTTTTTTTTCTGAATCATTTTGAGTTTACTATAGTAAACTTGAGTTTATTTGAACTTTAATACCTTGTTTAATTTTACTATTTATATCTATACCTTCTTTTACTTTAGCTTTAGCATTGGATGAAACACATAAACCAGCTACTTGAATAAAAGTTATAGGAAACCAGTGATATTGAGTTTACGAATACTCAACTTATAGCGAGGATATTGTTTTATACAGTAATATTAATTATGGTTCAGATTTAAATAATAACTCTTTAAGGGTTTTAGAACCAGATATTTCAATAACAATTGTTAATAATAAATTTACAAGATTTTTGATAACATCTTCCGATGTTATACATTGTTGGGCAGTTCCATCTTTAGGTATTAAAATTGATGCGTGTCCAGGTAGAATAAATTCTATAAGCGTTTTACCTACAAAAGTGGGTGTACACTACGGACAATGTAGTGAAATATGCGGGGTTAATCACGGATTTATGCCAATTTGTGTTGAAGTTGTTGCGTAAAAAACAACTTCAACACGTTACTATTGCAATTAACGTAAATTTATTTTAATTTTGTATGCTAATACGATTAATGTCGTTATAAATATTATGATAGTGTTATTAAATAAAATTCTAAAAATTTTATTATAATTTCTGGAATTTTTGGAATATATTAAACTAAAAATAGCAATAAAAATAAAAAGATAAAACCTATTTATAAAATAAATAACATCAATATTAAATTTTTTTTTAACTTTAAACCTATTAAATTTATTTATTAAAAATTTTTGTTTTTCAAAATTATTTAGGTTAATATAAACTATATTTTTTTTAAAATAAGAATTTTTAGGGTAAAATTTTACCGTTAATTTTACACAATGTTTTAAGAATATTAAAAAATTTTTTTTTACAATATTAGTATTATTTTTTTTATTAATTTTACTATTTCTATAGCTTATAAGTAAATTTTCATATAAATATAAATTTTCATATGTCTTATCTATTAATCCAGAAAATTCATTAATTTTTAAATTTTTTATTATCGAATTTTCTATAAAATTATTATTATAGTTAAAATAACTATTATTTTTATGTAAATTAAAATCTTCTATTGGACTATATTTATCCATATTTTCTAAAAAATTAAAATAATTACTATGTAAACCACCTAATTCAAACTTACCATAATTAATTAATTTGTAAAAACTAGAAATTTTAACCGATTTTTCAACATTTTTTTTTAATATATTCTCAAAAAATGTTGAATCTATACCAGAAGATTTTAAACTTTTTGAAATACCTCACAAATTAACTATATTTTTGGTATTTCTAATGTTTAACAATTTTTTATATAAATAATCAAAATTACTGTCAATATTTTTATATGCTTCAAGATAACCTCCCCTAATAGATACTACAGATGGGTTAAAAAATATGGTTTTTGATCCATAATTTTTATGTAGCCTATTTTTGTATAAAGAAGTATTCATTATGAAATTTTTTAACATGTAATTATTACCTTGCAGTATAGGCAACCTTCCACCAATTATATCATCCATTTTAAGATTAACCTTAAAAAAAAGTTTAAAATTTCTCAATTTTTTAAAATCATGCCTTTTTTTAAAAATTCGTATAGAAGTTTTTTTAAATTTTTTTACTTTTTTACGTCATCTAAATTCTTTTTTTTTTGTTCTTTTTATTTGCCTTTTCGTATTATCTTTTCTTTGGTTTTTAAAAAAAAAACTATCCGACTTATCAATAAATAGTAATTTTTTTCTTCTTTTTTTTAAATTAGTCCTATTAACCAATGTTCTATCTTTTCTTCTTTTTAAATTAAAATCATAAAAGGTATTTAAAGATTGTGTATACAATCTTCTAAACTTCTTAAAATTCCTTTTTTTTCTCCCAAAAAATCTTCTTTTTTCTTCTAAATTTTTAAATTTTAAAATTTTAGTAAAATATGCTCTATTTAAAAAACTAAATGATTTATTTTTTTTATTTATCCAATTTTTATTTTCAGGCATCATTTGATTTGTATAAATATACTCATTTTTTATTCAAAATTTTCGTTTAAAATAAGGTAATTTAACGCTTATTGGTGTTTTATTATATTTAAAACCAACTGGAGTTTCCGAATATTTTTTTAAATATTTAACGGATTTTTTAATTATTTTACTTTTTTCGATAGTATATTTTAGTAATTTTTTTTTAAAAAATTTTTTAATTTTTACGTGTTTCCTAAACCTATCCTTTTTAAAAATTTTCTTACCGCCCCTTTTTATAGATTTTCCGTAATGTCTTCATTTTCTAAATCGTCTTTTTGTTTTTTTTTCAAAATTTTCATCTAAATTTCCTAAGTTAAAAATCTCTTTAATAAATCCAAATTTTATTAATAAGTTCCCAGTAATTATGCTCGAAATTTCAGAGTCTTTAGTTAGTCCAATATTTTTATCATAAATATTTAAATTGTTTTCTATATTTTTTTGAAAGTAATTAGATATTGTGGAAATATTTTTATTTTTTTTAATAACTCCAGTATTGTTAATTTTATTATTAAATTCTATAAAGTTTAAATTAAATCCGTAAGTTTGTTTTAGGTATTCGTCTCAAAGTAAACCGTACAGTGTGTGTGGCTTGTTTACTGAAGATCTAATACTACTAGAAAACAATTCCCTGTCCTCATTAAGTACTAATTTTTTATTTAAAAATATTTTTAATTTTGAAAAATTTTCTGAGTTAAAGCTAATGTTTGATTTTGAAAAAATATTCCTAATTTTAAATATGCCATTAGAATTTTTAATATATTTTATTATTTTTTTATTAAAAATACCATAATTATCTACACGATTCCTAAATCTGCTAATATAGCTCTCTCTAAGTTTTATAACATTATAAAAAGTTTTTAAAAATCTATCATTAACAATTTTTTTTTTATTATAGTCATAATAATTTAAATTAAATTTTTCAAAGTCATTATCAGAAGGTATTCAAAAATATTTTAAGCTATTGTTTAGTTCTATATTTTCGCTTAAATGTATATTTTTAAATTTTTCTGCATTGTATTGAAATTTAGAATTATTTTGTTTAAAAGAATTGTTTATATTTTTTAAAATTTCTAAATTTTTAGATTTTATAAATTTTGAATTTTTATGTCTTTTATTGCTTAAATTTTTTATTAAACTTATGTTTTTATTGAATATATGTATATAATTTAAAAAAGTTAACTTATTAATAGACTTTATAGATTTATATGAAAATATTTTATTATTTGAAAAACTATTAACCAGATTATAATCTTTTTTAAACATCTTATTTGAAAAATTTCCAAAATTATTTACAAAATCGGAAAATATTAAACCAAATTTTTTACTTTGTGGAGAATAAACAGTTTGTAAAGAATTGTTAAAATTCTTAGAAATATATTTATTATTATTTCTAGAACTGTTTTGAGAAACTGATTGTTCTAAATTATGAATTCGTTTTAAAAAAATTTTATTTTCATAAAATGTTGTTAAAGTTCCTTTATATAAATATTTATATAAATTTTCATAATTTAAATTATAACGCCATTTTACTTTTAATTTTCAAATTGGCGATTTTTTTTTACCTTTTCTTTTAAATTCAACTCTTTTATAATCATGTTTTAAAAATTTTTTATTTTTTTTAAATTTTTTAATAAATTTATTATCCATACTTGATTCAATATTATAAATTTTAAATTTATTTTTAATATTAAAATTGTTATTTTTAGAATTTTCTAATAGTACAATATCATAAACAGACAATGAGTTGTTGAATATATATTTTTCTGACTTATCCAATATTTTTAAATTATCAGAACTCTCCTCATACCAAGGTAATGTATTTGAAGAGTTCTGCGTAATCGAATTAATGTCCTTATCGGATCATTCTAAAAAATTTGCAGGTTTTAAAATAAAAATATTTATTGGTAAAATATTTATTAAATTTTGATTCAACGTTTTATTATTAAAAAATAAATTGCCTTCTATATTTAATGCCCTATAACTATTAAATCAAGATCTAAAATTAAAATTAACCACACGTACACTATTGTTACTACGTGATAAATTACCCCAACTATTTGTAATATAGATATTGTTTTTTAAAAAGATTGAGTAATTTTTAATATAACTTTTAATTATTAAATTATTAAGTTTTAAAAATTCATAGTTAAAACTATGAATACTATTGTTTGAATAATTAATATCAAAATTATTTAAAATCTTATATATTTTTGATTTATACAAACTAAAATTTATAGATAATTTTGATATATTTAAAAAATTATTAACATACTCATAGAATTTTAAAGATTTACTACCACCTTTAGTCACATACTTATTAAAAATAAAGTCATTTAAATATTTATTTTTAATTCTGTTATTTAAATAAAATGTATTTAACTCAGTTTCTAACCTATTGTTTAAAAAATCAAAAAAATTATGTTTACTATTTTTTAATAAAGAATTTGTTATAAAATTATAGTTTGAAAATTTAAATGGTATTGGATCAAATAATGGTATACTTTTATTGTAAAGGTTATCAGTTAAGCTAGATTGTCAAAAACTATAATCCCTACTTTTAATCCCATTTAAATTAACATCATATTCCATATTAGAAAAAAGTCCAGTATCGTTAAAACGTTTATTTATTCCAAATACTTTTGTATCGGAATTTATATTTTTTTTTATTTTTTTATTTTGAAATTGCGAATCGTGTTTTATATTATTTTCAGAAAAAATTAAAAAATTATGTAATAAGTTATTTGGATTACTTAAGTTTTCAGTATATAAAAAATTTACAAATGAATTCCTATATACAGTATTGTTTAATAAAAAATTTTTAATATTTTTATAAATTTTATTATTCGAAAAATATAAATAATCCGGAATTTCATAATTTGATAAATTACTTAAATACTTATAATTTATAAAATTTAAAGTAGAAAATTCCACAAGACTATTATGAATCGGTGTTTTTGAAATACTAGAGTTTGTTAATTCTAAAAAAAATAATTGATTATTTAAAATATGTGCATAATTTACAACGCTTTCTGATATATTAAAATACGTTGAAATATTTAAAAATAAGTATTTTTCAAAAGATATAAAAATAAAAAAAAATAAAATTATTAACATTTTTTTATTATATTTTAAAATTAAAACTATTTTTTCAAATATGATAAATGTTAATAGTTTTAATAAGTATAAATATAACAATGACCAAGAGTTTTTAACTAATTTTGGAATTTTTATCATAAAAATTTTACTTTCTAAAAACTCACAAATTCTAAAATCTTTAGTACTTCAATCCCTAGTAAAACAAAGAGCTATTATTACACCCGTAACTGCTTCCATTGTTATAGCATTTAATAGATACAATACTGATGTCATAGGTACAATACCTAACATAGCCATAGCTGCTATCGGAGTAACCATACCAACTTCTAAAAGAAAAAGTAAAGATGTTAATCCGACATTAAAAAATGTTATAAAACATAATAAAAAAAACCAAAAAATTGTAAAAATTAACCAAAGTTCGTTATTACAAGAGTCTGATAAATTATTAGAAATTCAAGAATAGTCGGCATTTAGAATAATGTTTTCTTTACTATTTAAATTAATTGTATTAAAACTGTTATAAACCAAAGTTAATCCAGGTACATTACCTAAGGATAAAATAATTGATTTTTTTGATTGTAATAATAATTTTATATTACTAATAATACTAAATAACATTATATCTTATTTTGAATTAACCCAATAGTATTATTATTTTTAATTAAATTACTATTGTTTACCTCCAAAGCGTATACAATCAATATTGAAGATAATATTGTGTAGAATTTAAAATAATAAGCG
>Ga0213829_1000169_pt1 | contig 82288 bp, 73 predicted proteins | sample MC6MC0896MG_FD_180665 | JGI IMG/M metagenome (GOLD analysis project Ga0213829, IMG submission 180665) | Enriched soil aggregate microbial communities from Iowa State University, Ames, United States - MC6-MC0896-MG | ecosystem: Environmental > Terrestrial > Soil > Unclassified | place: USA: Iowa... | reverse complement strand
CGTCGTTGTCCAGCACCGGCGCGTTGCGGGCACCTGGGATGTGGTCGTCGGCAAATTCCAGGGGCGTGCGCACGTCGATGATTTCGTCGAAATCATGCAGTCTGTCGAGGCTGACAAGCAGGTGTTTCACGCGGCCGTCCCGGAAAGTAGGTCCGCAATTTTCGCACGCGGCGCTGTCTGCCGGCGTCGTGGTGGCGGATAGGATTGCAACTCGTCAAGTTGGGTGTCTGACACCCTGGGGGCGCCGCTTCAAGCTTGTAGTCCATCTATGCGGGTGTCAGACACCGAGGCGTCACCTACGCGCGAAGCGTCATCACCCCAATGCAAGACACCGCGAAAGTCACCGAAGGCCGCCCGCGCGGCCGAATGGGGCGCATCGTCAAGTTGGGTGTCTGACACCCTGGGGGCATCGCTTCAGGTTTGTAGTCCATCTATGCGGGTGTCAGACACCGAGGCGTCACCTACGCGCGAAGCGCCATCAACACAACGCAAGACACCGCGTAAGTCACCGAAGGCCGCCCGTGCGGCCGAACGGGGCGCGCATCGTCAAGTTGGGTGTCTGACACCCTGGGGGCGCCGCTTCAAGTTTGTAGTCCATCTATGCGGGTGTCAGACACCGAGGCGTCACCTACGCGCGAAGCGTCATCAACCCAACGCAAGACAGCGCGTAAGTCACCGAAGGCCGCTCGCGCGGCCGAACGGGGACGGGCCTCCGCAAGATGCTTTGAGCCCAAGAACCTCTGCGCAAAAATGCCAAGCACACCGGCCACCCCCAACGCCCGACAAGCTTCAAATGCTAGAGTCCGGTACGGTGCCGGACGCCTTAAGAACCCGCACCGCATCAACACCAAGCAGCAAAGATCTAAAGCACCGGCTCAGCGTGCCGAAAAACGCGCAAATCAGAGCACCCGAGCAACCACATCCCCCGCTTGATGAAGGCAGCAGCAATGGATTTCTCTTTCAAATGCACCACCTGCGACGAGGTTCATTACGGCCTGCCGAGCTTCGGCGCCGAAGCGCCCGCCACGTACTACGCCGTGCCGCCTGAAGATCGCGAGCAGCGTTGCGATCTGGGCAGCGACGATTGCGTGATCGACGAGCAGCACTTCTATGTGCGCGGCTGCATCGAGCTGCCCATCGTGGGTCACCCCGAGCCGTTTGTATGGGGCGTATGGGTGTCGCTCAGTCCGCAAAGCTACGAGACATGGGTGCGGATGTCAGACGAGCCGAAGCGCTCGCACACGCCGCCATTGTTTGGCTGGCTCACGACGCGGCTTGACCCGTATCCCGACACGATCGGATTGAAAACGCACGTTCATCTCAGGGACGACGGCTTCCGGCCGTTCATCGAGTTGGAGCAGACGAGCCATCCGTTGGCGGTCGAGCAACGCGAGGGGATTACGACCGGCCGAGTCGCGGAGATCTACGCGCTGCTCGTGCACGGGCAGGCGGGAACGGCGTAGGCGGGCGATTCGCCAGACAGATCGCTGTCGGAGTGCATGCTGCCCGAAGGAACTCCACCCGACAAATCGCCGCCCGACAAATCGCCCGCCCGCCTGCTCGCCTACCTGCGTCAGGCGCTGAACGTCAGCGCATTCGTCAGGTCGCCCATCGCCGCTTGCCCGCGTGCCGTCATGGCGTCATCGCGCGCCTTCAGGCCGTCGAGCATCGGCAGGTCGAAGAGCCGCGTCGCAAGGCGCAGGATGGATCCTGTGTCGTAGATGGTGTGGTCCACGGTGCCCTTCTTGGCGAAGGGCGACACGATCACTGCGGGGATGCGCGTGCCCGGGCCCCAGCGGTCGCCTTGCGGCGGCGCGACGTGATCCCACCAGCCGCCGTTCTCGTCCACGGTGATTACCACCACCATGTTCTCCCACTGCTTGCTCTTCCTCAGGCTGTCCACGATGTGCGCGATGTGGCGATCGCCCGAGTCAACGTCCGCATACCCCGCGTGCATGTTCAGGTTGCCCTGCGGCTTGTAGAAGGTCAGCGGGGGCAGCGTGCCGGCTTCGGCATCGGCCAGGAAGTTGTTGGTGGCATTGAGGTCACCCAGGCCGCCGTCGCGGATGTGCGTCGTGCGCGCCGAGGTGCCCGGCCCCGTGCTCTTGAAGTAGTTGAAGGGCTGATGGTGCGCCTGGAAATTGGGCGAAGACGGAAAGCCCGTGTTGGCCGTCGAATCCACGGCCGCTTTCCAGCCGCCTGCGTACCACGCCCAATCCAGGCCTTTGGCGCTCATCAGGTCGCCGATGTTGGCGTGCGTTTGCGGGACCATGGTTTGCGGGTTTGTCGGGTCGGCTAGCGTGGGATCGGTGGCATCGCGGCTGAACGAAGGCCAGTAAGGCGGGGCCATGGTGTTGACCCCGTAGCCGTCGGGCGTGAGCGCGCTGGCGCCGAATTGCGGGACGCCTGTCAGCGCGCTGGCGGGCGACGTGGGCTTGGGTTCAAGGCGGGGATCGGCGGGATCGGCGCTTTGCAGTTGCGCGATCTGAGGCTGGGCGACCGAGCTTGCGGCGTCCGGATAGAACGGCGGGCGTGCGGCGACCAGGTATTGATGGTTCAGGAACGAGCCGCCGAAGGCGCCCTGGAAGAAGTTGTCGCACAGCACGAATTCCTGCGCCAGCTTCCACAGCCGCAGGTTGTACGCGGAATCGCTGTAATGACCCATGACGAGCGCGCCGGAATCGGCCCATGCGACGAATTTGTCATTCTTGCCGCCGTTGATCTGCATCTGATTCTGGTAGAACACGTGCCAGAGGTCGCGCGTCACCACGCCTTGCGGCAAGGGTTCGCCTTGCGGTCCCTGCAACGCGAACGGCGCGTTGGACAGGTTGTTCATGTAGGCCGCAGCCTGGTCCACCTGGTAGGTGATGTGGTTGGCCTGCTGCGACGTGGGCACCATGCCGTTCCACACGGGCGGCAGCACGGGCAACGGTGTGCCGTCGCGATCGAGCTGCGTGTAGTCGGCCGGCGTCAGCGCGGACAGGGGCTTTTCCACGCCGGGGAAGTTGGCGAACAGATTGTTGAAGCTGCGGTTCTCGGCGAAGATCACCACCAGCGTCTTGACGTTGTCGCGTAGCTGCGTGGTCAGGTCGGGCGCAGGGGCGGGCGTGGGTTCTGGCGCAGGCGCGGGGGCGGGCGCGGGCGCTGCGGGGCTGTCATCGTCGTCGTCATTGGAGCAGCCGGACAGCGCGCCCATGGCGGCCGCGCTGGCGCCCAATGCGGCGATGCCGGTCAGAAAGCCGCGGCGGGTGGCGCGTACGGGCGTTGCGCTGGAGTCGTCCTGCGAAGGTTCTCCAGTGCTTTTGTCTTTGTCGGACATGAAAGGTCTCTTAAGCTTGCGGATGACGTGGCGCACTGTCATTGCGTCACGAAAATCGCCGGATGACAGCCGGCATCGTTAACGGCCGCTAGGCTAAAGAGACAAGGTTCTATCGGTGTGACCATCCGCTGTCGGGAAGCTGTACGCAGCCATCTGCGCGCCGCCCAACTTGCGCATCTTGCGAAACGACGCTATTATTCAAGGCTTGCTTTTTCAAGCGCCCGTAGCTCAGCTGGATAGAGTACCTGGCTACGAACCAGGGGGTCGTAGGTTCGAATCCTGCCGGGCGCACCAAGTTTTTTGTTGTAGTTCGCGCAATGCGCGGATCGGCAGAAAAGAAGACGAAAAAGCAGCCGTAGTGAAGTGAAAGTTGCAATAAGAACAGTGCGGTAAGACGTTCTCTGCAAAAAGTTCTGCTCCACTACAAACATGGCACGATTATTCTGATATAATTTTGCCTCTTTGCCGGAGCGCCCGTAGCTCAGCTGGATAGAGTACCTGGCTACGAACCAGGGGGTCGTAGGTTCGAATCCTGCCGGGCGCACCAAACATCACGGTCTAAACACCGCGATGCAAAAAGCGGCAAAGAAAATGGAAAGGCCTTTGATCTTGAATCAAAGGCCTTTTTGTTTTGTGCATCACCTGTTTTGTGCATCACCTGTTTTGTGCATCGCTGGTTTTGTGCATCACCTGCTTTGCGCGTCACTGGTTTTGCACTGCACTGCACATTAATGTGCGGCCTCTTCTTTCTCTTTCGATTCTGGCTTGTCGTCCGCGTCGTCGAAGCCCCAATCTCCGAATAGATACCAATCGTCGCCGAGCGATTCCGCCGGGTGCATGGTGCGGCCCGAGCCGTTGCCACAGGCCATGGAATCGGTGGAGCAGTATCGGTCGCAGCCCCAGCAAATGCGTTCGGGGTGTTTGGGATGCAGGGGAAACTTCTTGGCCATGCTGTCTGCCTGATGTGTTCTTGTGGAACTGAGCGTACTGCGCACGGGCCCTGCGTTTCATTGACATCTCGCAAACCCACGGGCGCCACCTGCCGAGACCCGATTTAAACGGGGTCGATTTGCATGGCACGATTCTTTCGTGTTATAAACACGCCTCTTTCGGGGCGCCCGTAGCTCAGCTGGATAGAGTACCTGGCTACGAACCAGGGGGTCGTAGGTTCGAATCCTGCCGGGCGCACCAACTTATTCGAGATCATGCTGCACAGCATGATTTCTGCCAGAAAAACGCAGCAATGCGTACGCAAAAGCGGCTTGATGAATTCATCAAGCCGCTTTTTTTGTCCGCTTGTCTTGTCAGCGTTTTTCAGTGCCCGCCGCCGGTTGGCGGGTGCTCATTGCGGCACGGCATCACCACACCCGATACACCCGCCCGGTCTGCGCGCCTTCGACGCTGCGGCTGTAGGCCAGCGCGACACGGCTGGCGGGGGCGGCTTCGAAGCCCTGGAAGTACGGACCATAGTTGTCCAGCGACTCTTGCAAAACGGTGGGGCTGACCGCGTTGATGCGGATGCCTTGCAGTTCCACGGCCGCGCCGCGCACGAAACCGTCGATGGCGCTGTTGACGGCGGCCGCGTTCGCGCCAAAGCGGATGGGCTCATCGCTCAGGATGCCGCTGGTCAGCGTGATCGAGCCACCCGCGTTGACGTAGTGCTGGCCGATGAGGGCCAAGTCGACCTGGCCCAGCAGCTTGTCATGCAACCCAACCTTGAACTGGTCCGCCGTCATGTCGGTGATCGGGCCAAAGTGCAGGCTGCCGGTGGCGGAGACGATGGCATCGACCTTGCCAACGCGTTCGAACAGGCCGCGGATGCTGTCGCTACGGGTGACGTCGACCTGGTATTGGCCGCGAGTCTTGCCCACCGCGATGATGTCGTGCCGCTGGCCGAGTTCGCGGGCGATCGCGCTTCCGAGGGTGCCGCTTGCGCCGATGAGGATGATCTTCATGGGTTCTCCGTGGATTGTTGAAATGGGCGCGCCGGCAAGGGCGCCAACGCATGGACGCATTCTGCGCCCCGCATTCCGTCCGAAAAATCCTAGAATTGTTGGATCAGTCAACACTCGGAGTGCGTAATCCATGGATCGCCTGCTCAGCATGGAAGTTTTTGTGGCCGTGGTCGAGCTGGGCAGCCTGTCTGCCGCCGCGGCGCAACGGGATATGTCGCCGGCCATGGCCGCCAAGCACGTCAAGGGCCTGGAGGAGCGGCTGGGATTGCGGCTGATGAACCGCACGACGCGGCGCCAGAGCCTGACCGAGGCGGGGCAGGCGTACTTCGCGCGCTGCAAGACGATCCTGGCCGACATCCGCGACGCCGAGCAGGGTGCCGAGGCGCTGCGTTCGGCGCCGCGCGGCCATCTGCGCATCACCTCGTCGGTGTCGTTCGGTTCATTCGCGCTGGCGCCGGCTATCGCGGACTACCTGTCGATCTATCCGGACGTCAGTGTGGAGCTGTCGTTGAGCGACTTGGTCGAAGACGTGGTGGCGTCGCGTTTCGATGTGGCGCTGCGTATCGGCGAACCCGCAGACTCCGGCCTGGTGGCGCGCCGCATCGGGCTCTATCAGATGATCATCTGCGCGGCACCGGCATATCTGGAGCGCTACGGCACGCCGGCCGTGCCAGGTGATCTGGCGCGGCATCAGTGCCTGGACTTCTCGCATTGGAGCCGGCGCACCGGCTGGCGGCTGGGCACGGACGAAGGCGGAGAGATGGGGTATCCGGCGGGGCGGTTCGTGTCGAACAACGGGCAGGCGCTCAGGCAGGCCGCACTGGCGGGCTTTGGCATCGTGCTGCAGCCCGAACTGCTGCTGGCCGACGATGTGCGCGCCGGCCGCCTGGTGCCCATCCTGCAGCCTTACTGGCCGGTGGCCCGGCCCATCACGCTCTTGTATGCGAAGGACCGCCAGGCCCCGCCCAAACTCACGACATTCGTGGATTTTGTGGTGACGCGCTTTGGGCGGTAGCGGGGGGCGGCAACGGCGGCTGTCAGGCGCGTCGTCGGTCCACCGCGGTCAAGGACGTGCCGCTCTTGAGAAGTTGATAGGTCTGGCCGCCCAGCCACGCGACTTTTTCACCGGAACTGGTGCGGCAGACGCAGTGTGTCTTCGGGTCGAAGCGCGGCGTGCCCAGCGCGGAATACGCGCCGGGATCGGAAACGAAACGTTCGATGCGATACAACGTGCCATCCGGCGATGTGGCGAGCACGTCGGTCAATCGTCTTGCGGTGCCGAGCATATTCAATACCTCCATGCGCGGGCCGTCAGGTGTCGGCGCCAAAGTCGTTTGAACAATTCATGGCGCGGGCGCGGGGCAATGCCTCGCGCGCAGCGCTAATGAAACTGTCCGCCTAACAATGAATCATCGAGTTGTTCCGGCGAAACGCCCAGGGCCTCGGACACGCGGTCAAGAATCACCTGCCGGGGCCGCGGGCGCGGCCGTTCCAATTCAATATAGATGGAGTGGTCTACGCCAAGGCGGGCAGCCATGTCAGCAGTGCTGATATTCAGATGCTCGCGCCAGGCGCGGATCAGGCTCCAATCGTTGCCGGTTTTTAGATTGACTACAGCGGGCGGCAGGCGAGCTTGGGCCCCTGCAAACTTTTTGCGTGAGGGGCTCGGCGCGGATGCCGGCTTTTCATCGCTCGGGGCGGAGACGCTGTGACGCGACTCGCCTCGAGGTGTCGTGTGTGCCGTGACGGCGAAAAAGACGGCGCCGCCATTCAACTGGCGGTATTCGTCGTTGCCCACCCAGCACAGCGTTTCGCCGTTGTCGAGCTTGCATTCGCAATCCAGATGGGTGTTGCTGGGCATGCCTTCGAGCAGGGCGATGGTTTCCGTGGTCGTGGCGTGCCGCACCACACGGTGCAAGACACCGTCTGGCGAACGTACGAAGACGTCAGGAAGTCTCCAGGAAAACGGAATGATCATCTCCACAAGCGAAGCCCATTACACCACTGTCTACCGCGGTTGTAATGGTGAATTTGGGGGTTTCCCCGCAAGTGTCGCGCGCGTGTCATAGCTGTGTGTTTCGGTTACCACGGATCCTCACCAAACCTCGCGGCGGCTAGCAATTCGGGCATCACTTCGGCTGCGGCGCCGCGCAGATTGTGATGGGCCAGCGCATCCAGCGGCGTGGCGGCCGGGTTGACCTGCACGACCGTGGCGCCGCCTGCGATGGCCAACTGTGGCAGTTCGGCGGCGGGGTACACCAGCGACGAGGTGCCGATGCTGAACAGCAGGTCGCATTGCCGTACGGCGTCCGTCGCGTCGCGCCAGGCTTGCGCCGGCAGGCTTTCGCCAAACCACACGACGCCCGGCCGCACCGGCGCGCCGCATGCCGTGCACGCAGGCGGCGTGATGCGCCGGCCGGCATCCGGTTCTTGCGGCGTTTCGGCGGCAAAGGCATGCGGCGCGCCGCAGCGCGAGCAGCGCGGCGCATGCAGGCTGCCGTGCAGATGCGTGACGGCGCGGCTGCCTGCGCGCTCGTGCAGATCGTCCACGTTCTGCGTGATGACGGTCAGCGCCGGGACATGGAGCGCGAGTGTGGCGATGGCGTGGTGCGCGGCATTGGGTGCGGCGCGCAGGACTTGCGCGCGCCGCCATTCGTACCACCCCCAGACGACGTCGGGATGCTCCCGGAAGGCTTCGGGCGTGGCCAGCGCCTGCGCGTCAAAGCGCGACCAGAGCCCGGTCAAGGCATCGCGGAACGTGGCGATGCCGCTTTCGGCGGACACCCCTGCGCCCGTGAAGACAACCACGCGGCGCGCGTCGCGCAGCGCCTGCGCCAGCGCGGGCGGAATATCGTGATGCGTGTTTTTCATTTCCAACCTTGCAGACAGTCCGATACGCTGCACGCGCCGGCAAGGACCTGTCAAGCGCGGTTGCGCGGGGTTGGTCCGTGCGGGAATCGGCAGGCGCGTGCGTTGCCGTCCTGAATCGTGGATACTCTTTTTTCATTCTGGGATTTGATCCCGCCTGGAGACCTGCAATGCCTGAATCGAACAACAGCGTGGAACGGCTGCGCCGTTTTATCGCCACCGCGACGCGGCTGGCCACGCCGCAGGCGCTGGACCAGACGCCCGAACTTGAGGTGGCGTTCGCGGATCTGGTGCGCCACGACGATTGGCTGCCCGAAGCCTGTACCGCGCCGCATCCGCAGTTCTATCAACAGTTCCTGCTGCATTGCGACCCGCTGGAGCGGTTCTCGCTGGTGAGCTTTGTGTGGGGACCCGGCCAGTCCACGCCCGTGCACGATCACGAGGTCTGGGGCTATGTGGGCATGCTGCGCGGCTCGGAGATCAATCAGCGGTTTGTGCGCGGCGCTGACGGGCGCTTGGCGTCCGCAGGCGAGGCCACGACCCTTCGGCCTGGCGATGTGGAACGTCTGTCGCCGGCCGAAGGCGATATCCATCAGGTGTCCAACGCCTATCCCGACCGGGTCTCGATCAGCGTGCATCTGTATGGCGGCAATATCGGCGCGGTGTCGCGCCATGTTTACGACCCGGACACCGGCATGGCCAAGCCGTTCGTGTCGGGCTATTCGTCGGCCAGCCTGCCCAATCTGTGGGATCGGTCGGCCGCCGTCCGCGCCACGCTGGGCTAGCAAGGGCGCTGCGGCAAATCCGCTGTTCCGGCGCCGCGTCTCGTGCTATGTTCCCGTCCTAAATATTAGGAAAAACTACGAATGGACAAGACGCTGCTCAAAGGGCTGATGGTGCTGGAAGCGGTGACCGATGTGGACAATCCGCCTCGCACCATCGATGCGCTGGCGGCGCGCGTGGGCCTGACCCGAAGCAATACGCATCGCACCTTGCAGACGCTGATCCACGCCGGCTATGTCATCAAGGACGACGACGGCGGCGGTTACCGTGGCGCCGTGCGCCTGTTCGAATTGGCGGCGCGGCAGTTGGCGCAACTGGACGTGCGCAAGCTGGCCGCGCCCTACATGCGCACGCTCGCAGATCAGACCGGCGAGACCGTGCACCTGTCGGTGCTGGACGGCTTTGATGTCGTCTACGTGGACAAGATCGACAGCCCGCAGCCCATTCGCGCGTATTCCATGGTGGGCGGCCGCGCGCCTGCCTACGCAGTGGCAACCGGCAAGGCGCTCCTGGCCTACCAGGCCGAAGGCTACGTCGAACGTTACGCCGAGCAGATGGTGCGGCACACGCCGTCCACCATTGTGTCCATGCCACTCTTGAAAGACGAACTGCGCAAGATCGCGCGGGCCGGCTACGCGGTCAACCGCGGCGAATGGCGGGAAGGGGTGGGCGGGCTGGCCGTGACCGTGTTCAACAGCCTGGACCAGCCCGTCGCGGCGGTGGGTATCTCGGGACCGCTGGACCGCCTGAGCGCCGCTAGGATGAAGCAGCTTGCGCCGGATGTGGCGGCCTGTGCGCAGTCCATCTCTCAGGGGATGGGATATCGCCGGGGATTTCTGGATCAATAGCGGTTGGGGCGCGCAGCGTGGCCGCGATCCGCTCGGCCTGATCGCGCGCGAGCCGGGCGTTAACGTCCATGGAGGTGGTCCAGAAGTACGTGCCGCCCGCCAGACTGCCCAGCACCGAGACGCCCGCCTCGATCTGGCCGCCGGCGTTTTTCAAGCAGCCGGTGTCGTAGTCCAGCGCCAGTCCGCCATGCGGATCGGCCTGCGCGTGACCGTCGCGCAGCAGCTGGGACACGAGCGGATCGTCCGTGCGCTGCGCATCTACCGAGAAGCTCGTGGCATTGATCAGATGCTGACTCAGATGTTCGGCTTGGCCGCCCGCCGTGCGCAACCGCGTGCGGAACAGACCCGTGGCCGAATCGTGATCGCAGCCGGCAAAGCCGGCGGCAACGCGAAGCTGGTTCGCGCCGAACAAGGCCTGCAGTTTCAGGGCGTTGCGCATCGGGAAGGTTGCACGGCGCGCCATCCAGATTGATCGCCATTGCGACTGGAAGCGGCGCCGTTCGGTGTCCGGCAGCAGATGCCAGATCTGGTCCACCGCCGCGTTGGTGGCGGCGGCCACCGCCTGCCATGGACGCGGCGCCGCGGACGACCGGCGGATTTCATCGTCCAGTGCGGCTCTCGCGTCGCCTTCCATGCCAAGCACGTCGTTGTCGTCCAGCGAACCTTGCTGCGCCCGCACCTCGTCCTGCAGCGCCTGCCAGATGGTGTCCAGCGTCAGCGCGCCGCCGTGCCGGGCCGCCAGCCGAAGGGCGCCGTCGCGGCTCAGGTGATGCAGCGTGCTGGGCGCGCGGTTGTGCGGGCTGCGCACCGACGGCAGCCGTCCGTTACGCGAGACGCACAGGATGGGCCCGCGGTGCCCGGCCTGCTGCAGCGCGGCCACGGCGTCCACGGCGCTCAAGCTGGTGCCGACGATGCACACGGAGGCATCGGGCGCGATGGCGTGCGTCAGCGACGACACCGGATACGGGCTATTGAAGTAACCCGCCACGCCCTCCAGCGCGGGGAACGCCTGCGAAGGCAGGTTGCCGTTGCACAGCACGACGTGGCGCGCGGCGAGCGGTGCGCCGTGAGCGGGTTGGACGCGCACGCGGCCGTCGGGCTGCGGGGTCACGCGGTGTACGCGGCTAGGCACGTGTGCAAGCGTCACGCCCAGCGATTCGGCAAGCAGGCGGCAGCGCGCGTAGACCGCGCGCAGGTAGGCGCCGAACAGCGGGCGCGGCAGGAAGTCGGCGGGGTCGATCGTGGTGACGCCGTAGCCTTGGAGCCAGTTGGCATCCTGTTCGCGCAGCCAGTCGACAAAGTCCAGCCGATGGTCGGCGCGTGCGGACATGTTGCCCGCCGGAATGTTGAGGAGGTTGCTGCGCAGGTCGTCCTGGTAGGCGTCGCCAGGACCGGGGGCGGCCTGCGGTTCGAAGAGATGGATCGTTGGTGGGCGCAAGCCCGGCCCAGCCTGCAGCGCCAGCAGGAACTGATAGAGGAAGCTGACGCCGACCGAGCCGCCGCCCGCGATGACCAGGTCGGTTGCGGCCGGCGGGGCCGATGCGGGGCCGCGCGTCATTTCGCCGCCGACAGGCGCACCACGTCGGCCCAGCGCGCAACTTCCTGCTTGAGCATCCGACTGGTGTCGGCAGGCGAGGTGGCAATGGCGTCGGCGCCGAGTTTCAGGGCGGCCTGCTGCACGGATTCCATTGCCGCCGCCTTTTGCATGCCGTCCGACAGCTTGTCCACGACCGTGGGCGGTGTGCCCGCCGGCGCGAGCAGCGCATACGTGGTGGCGACCGAATAATCCTTCACCCCCTGTTCCGCCAGCGTCGGCAGGTCGGGCAGCGCGGTGGCGCGCTTGGCCGTCGTGACGCCCAGCAGGCGGATCTTGCCGCTGGCGACCTGCGGCAGCAGCGCGGGCAGCGTTTCGATGACCATGTCGATCTGACCGCCCAGAAGATCCGTGATGGCCGGCCCGCTGCCGCGATACGGCACGTGCATGAGCCGCGTGCCGGTGACTGCCTGGAAGAGTTCGCCCGCCATGTGCTGCGAGGTGCCGGGGCCGGCCGATCCGAAGGTGATGGATCCCGGTTTGCTCTTGGCCAGCGCGATCAGCTCCTGCACGTTCCTGGCCGGGATCTTGCTGCTGTTCACCGCGACCGCCATCGGCATGCTGGTGGCCATGGACACGCCGACGAATGCCGTGCCGAAGTCGTAGCCCGGCTTGTCGGGCATGGCGGCATGGATGGCATGGCTGCCCACCGCGCCCATCAGCAGGGTGTAGCCGTCGCCCTGGGATTTGGCGACGAATTCGGCGCCGATCTCGCCGCCCGCGCCAGCCTTGTTTTCAACCACCACGCTCTGGCCCAGGAAATCTCCCAGATGCTGAGCATAGATGCGGGCGGCGGCATCGGTTGCGCCGCCCGGCGGAAACGGCACCACCATGCGTACGGGTTTGGTCGGCCAGTTGTTGGCCGATGCGGGGTTGGCCGACAGCGCCAGCACCGTGCTGGCCAGAGCAATACGCCACGACAGTCTCATGCAAGTCTCCTCGGTGGATGGGCCAGCATGCGACGGGGCGGTTCGCGATTGCGGGGCGCCGGGGCCGCTGCAGTCCTCTTTGTTGAATCCTAAATATTAGGATTGATGTTTCAATAAATGGTTTACGTAGAATTCCACACGGTGCTATGCTGGTCAACAATTAACCGCAGCACCTAGGGATTGCACTAAGACTGGCCCTGAGAGTCAGCGGTTTTCGCTGAGGCGGGCCTGGATGATGCCATCGTTTATGGCCGCGTCTTATACTGTTTTTCGCATCCCAAATATTGAATTTTCATAACGAGAGGTCAGACATGACACCCAGTTCGTCGCTTGCCGGCATTACGGTGCTGGAGATTTGCAACGTTGCGGCGGGACCCTTTTGCGGCATGTTGTTGGCGGACATGGGCGCGGACGTGATCAAGGTGGAGAACCCGGAGGGCGGCGATACGCTGCGCAGCTGGCCGCCCATCTCGGACGGCTACAGCGAGAACTTCGCCTCGCTCAACCGCAACAAGCGGTCGGTGACGTTGAACCTGAAGGATCCTGGCGATCTGGTCCTGGCGCGGGAACTCGCGCTACGCGCCGACGTGCTCATCGAAAACAACCGGCCGGGCGTCATGGAGCGGCTGGGCCTGGGCTACACGCAGTTGCGCGAGGCCAATCCCCGGCTGGTTTATTGCTCGATTTCCGCCTACGGCCAATCCGGGCCGCGCGCGCAGGAGGGCGGCTTTGACCTGACCATTCAGGCGATGAGCGGCATCATGAGCGTCACGGGCGAACCCGGCGGCGAGCCGGTCAAATGCGGCGTGCCGCTGGCGGACTTTTCCGCGGGGCTGTACGGCGCGTTCGCCATCGCGTCGGCACTGCGTGCGGCCCAGGCTAGCGGGCAGGGCACGCACATCGACGTGCCGATGCTGGGCGCCACGTTGGGCATCGCCGCCTTGCAGACGTCCGAGTTCTTCGGCAGCGGCAAGGATCCGGTCAAGCTCGGGTCGGCCCATCCGCGCAATGCGCCGTACCAGGCCTTTCGTTGCAAGAACGGCTATTTCGGGATGGCCGCAGGCAACCAGGCGCTGTGGAAGGCCGTGTGCGCGACGGTCGGGCGCGAAGACCTGCTGGCCGATCCCCGCTTTACCGACACCAGCGCCCGCGCCCGCAATCAGACGGCGCTGCGCGACATCCTGGAGGAGATCTTCGCCGAGCATGAGGCGCAGGACTGGCTGGCGCGCTTTCGCGCAGCCGGCGTACCGTGCGCGCCGATCAACACGTATTCCGAGGTGCTGGCGGACCCGCAGGTCGAGCACATGGGCTGGGTGCAGGCGCTGGAGCTGCCCAATGGCGTGCAGACCCGCACGTTTGGTCTGCCGGTGCGGTTCGATGGCGAGACCACGGCGTTGCGCCGCCGCCCGCCCGCGCTGGGCGAGCATAACGACGAGGTGCTGGGACCGCTGCGCGACGCCGGCATGGGAGGCAAGCAATGAGCGTATTACGCATCGACCGGCAAGGGCCGCGACACGTGCTGACGCTGGCGCGTCCCGAAAAGATGAATGCGTTGTCGGCCGACCTGGTCGATGCGCTGATCGCCGCGCTGGACGAGGCCGAAGGCGAACGTGCCCAGGTCATCGTGCTGCAAGGCGAGGGAAAGAACTTCAGCGCGGGCTTTGACTTTGGCGATTGGCAGACGCAGAGCGAAGGCGATCTGCTGTTGCGCTTCGTGCGGATCGAGACCCTGCTGCAGCGGCTGGCGGCATCGCCGTGTCTGACGGTGGCGCTGGCGCACGGGCGCAATTTCGGCGCGGGCGTGGATGTGTTCGGCGCCTGCAAGTGGCGCATCAGCGCGCCGGACGCAACGTTCCGTATGCCCGGTCTGAAGTTTGGGCTGGTGCTGGGCACGCGGCGCTTTGCGTCGCTGGTGGGCGCCGAGCGCGCGCGCACGATTCTTGAACAGGCGGCCACGTTCACTGCCGAAGACGCATTGCGCGATGGCTTCGCCAGCCGGCTGGCAACACAGCAGGAGTGGCCGCAGATCGTCGAAGCGGCGCTGGAAACCGCCGGCGCGCTAACCGATGCCAGCCGCGCGCAGTTGTACGCGGCCCTGTCGCAGGAGACGCCGGACACGGACCTGGCGCGGCTGGTGCGTTCGGCCGCGGCGCCGGGTTTGAAGGACCGCGTGGCGGCATATCTGCAGGCGCGCTAGGCGCGTCCCATCGAGCAGGGAGGAAGACAATGGCTTCAGGATTCAACCAAAAGAACAAGCAGTGCAGCTTGCAGGAACTGGCGGCGCTGGTGCCCAACGGGGCGTCGATTGCGCTGGGCGGCAGCTTTCTGCATCGCGGACCGTTCGCGTTCGTGCGCGAACTGATCCGCCAGGAGAAGCGCGATCTCGAACTGATCAAGCAGTCGCCGGGGTACGACGTGGACATCCTGTGCCGCGCGGGCGTGCTGCGCCGCGTGCGCGCGGGCATCGTCGCGATGGAAGGCAATTTCGGGCTGGCGCCCTGGTATCGGCGCGCTGTCGAGCGCCACGAGATCGAACTAGAGGAACACGCCTGCGCCAGCCTGACGGCGGGGCTGCGCGCGGCGGCCTTTGGCGTGCCGTTCCAGCCTTGCGGCGGCCTGCATGGCAGCGGCCTGCCCGAATTGAATGGGTGGAAATGCCTGGATGATCCGTACGGCAGCGGCGAAAAGACCTGGGTGGTGCCGGCGATCAAGCCGGACTTCGCCGTGATCCAGGCGTCCGAAGTGGATGCGCTGGGCAACGTGCGCGTGCACGGCACGGCGCACTGGGACCGCATCATGTCGCGCGCCGCGGGCAGTGTGCTCGTCGTGGCCGAAAAGCAGGTGGACAGCGCCGTGTTTGAGGCGCAGCCCGAATCCACGCTGGTGCCGTATTTCATGGTGCAGGCCTTTGCGGTCGTGCCGCAGGGCGCGTGGCCGGGGTCGTGCTGGCCCGATTACGCCATCGACTATCCGGCGGTGGAAACCTACATGGACAAGAACAGCGATCTGCGCGCGCACATGGCGGCGGCGCCCGAAGCGCGGGAGGGAAATCATGGCTGAGCAATGGTCGGGCTTTTCGTACATCGTCACCAATCTGGCGCGCTTTATCCGTCCTGACGAAATCACGTTCAGCGGCGTGAACTCCACCATGCCCATGCTGGCGTGCCTGCTTGCCAAGCGCGCCTATGACTGGGACTTCGTGTACATCAACGTGGCGGGCGGCGTGAACCCGCGGCCATCGCACATTCCGTTGTCCAGTTCGGATCCGGTGCTGGCCGAGCACACCGCGTCGATCTTTTCCAACGAAGACTTCTACGACCTGTGCACGCGTGGCCGCATGGACCTGACCTTCCTGGGCGCCGCGCAGATCGACGGCGCGGGCTGCGCCAACAACTCGTGCATTGGCGACTGGCATGAACCCAAGGTCCGGTTGCCCGGCGGGGGCGGCGGGGCGGTGATGCTGCCGACGGCTCGGCGCGCCTGCACCTGGCGCACCGAGCATTCGCGCCGCACCTTCGTGCCCAAGCTGGACTTTATGACGTCGTGGGGCGGCTTTCATGGCGTGGTGACGCCGATTGCGGTTTTCGTCAAACGCGGCGGCCGGCTGGCCCTGCAATCCTGGCATCCGGAATCCAGCCTGTCGGAAGTGCGCGAACGCACGGGTTTCGAATTCGACGCCATCGGTGCGGGTCCGACCGAACCGCCGACCGAGCAGGAAGCCCGCGCCTTGCGCGAGCTGGACGCCGGTGGGCAGTTCGAACGCGACGCCGCCGTCGCACTGCGCTGACCGCGCGCCACTCATCAACGAGCCCGGTACAGGGGGAGTAGTCATGACGATTGCCGATGCCACGGTCGTGGCGGCGTTTGCGCGCTTGTGGGACCAGCCGGAATGGGCGGCTCGCACAGCGTTGGTGACCGCCGAGGAAACGGTCAGCTACGCGGATCTGCGCCGCCGCGTGGGACAGGCAGCGGGCGGCCTGCGGGCCGCGGGCGTCGCGCCGGGCGATTTCGTTGGCGTGGCGATGGAGCGCTCTTTGGCGCAGGTGCTGGCCATTTTGGGCGTCATGGCGGCGGGCGCTTGCCCGTGCCCGCTGGAGCCACGGCTGTCGGTCGAGGAAACCGCGCGGCGCGTGGCGGCGGTGGGCTTGACGTGGATGCTGGCGGATGACGACAACGCCGCCACGGCCAGCGCCTGCGGCCTGCCCGAGGCGCGCGTGCTCGATGCCGCGCAGGTGGCGTCGGCCACCCCCGACTGGGCGGGCGCGGACATTGCGCCGCAAGCGCCGGGATTGTTGCTCTTCACGTCGGGCAGCACGGGCAATCCGAAAGGCGTGCTGCTTTCCCATCAAGGCCTGGTAAACAACGCGCGCGGCGTGCTGGCGCATACGGGCCTCACGCCGTCGGATTGCCTGCTGCACGTCATGCCGCTGCATCACACCAACGCACTGAACAATCAGATTTTCACGCCGCTGTTGGCCGGCGCCAGTGTGGCGCTGGCCGGCCGGTTCCGCGCGCAGGATATGCCCGGCCTGCTGGACGCGTTCAGGCCCACGATCATCACCGGCGTGCCGACGATGTATGCGCGCATGCTGGAACTGACGTTCGATCCGGACAGCCTGGCCGGGCTGCGTTTCGCGCGTTGCGGCTCGGCGCCCATCACCGAGGCCTTGCATCGCAGGATCGAAGCCTTTCTGGGATGTCCGCTGGTAGTGTCCTACGGGTTGTCGGAGGCCACGTGCACGTCCACGATGAATCCGCCGGACGCGCGGCGCGTGGGGTCGGTGGGCACGGTGCTGCAAGGACAGGACGTAAGCCTGCGCCTGCCCGATGGCGGCCTCGCGCCGGCCGGCGCCGAAGGCGAGATCTGCATTGCGGGCGACAGCCTGATGCTGGGCTATCTGGGCGTGGATAGCGCGGACGCGGGGGCGCTCAAGCTGCTGCGCACCGGCGATCTGGGCCGCTTTGACGCGCAGGGTTTTTTGACCATCACCGGGCGCATCAAGGACGTCATTATCCGGGGCGGCGAGAACATTTCGCCCGCGCTCATCGAAGGCGTGGTGACGGGGATGCCCGGCGTTGCCGTCTGCTGCGTGGTGGGGGCGCCGGACGATGATCTGGGCGAGACACCCGTGATCTTCGTCCAGCGCAACGGTGAATCCGCGCCCGACGCGGCCGCCATACAGGCCGAGGTGCTGGCGCGGCTGGGCCGGATCTATGTCCCGCGCGACGTGTGCTGGGTCGACCGGCTGCCCGAGAACGCGGTGGGCAAGGTCGACCGCAAGGCGTTGGCGCGGCAGGCGGCGGCTACTCCACTTTGCCGATCCGCTTGACCGCAACTTCCAGCGACGCGGAGTCTTTTTTCCAGTAGTCGTCGAATGCCGGCGCGTCCAGGTATTGCACCGGGCTGCCGGTGCCGGCAATGCGCGCCTGCACCGCCGGATCGCCCGCGATCTGCTTGACGGCCTGGCGCAGCTTGTCGATGACGGCGGGCGGGGTGCCTGCCAGCGCGAACACGCCGGACCATTGCACGAAACTGGCGTCGTAGCCCTTGGACGTCAGCGACGGCACCTCGGGCAGGCTGTCCAGCTTGCCCTCGCCCCAATGCGCCAGCGGCCGCACGCGTCCGGCCTGGATCAGCTGCATGACGCTGGACGGGCCGGTTGCCAGCGCGTCGACCTGGCCGCCAACCAGGGCCTGCACCGCCGGACCGGCGCCCGTGAACGGCACGTGCATCATCTTGATGCCCGCGGCGTTCTGCAGCATTTCCATCGGCACGTGCATCGTGCCGTAGATGCCGGAACTGCCGTAGCTCAGCTTGCCGCCCTGTTTTTTTGCGGCGTCGATGAATTCGTCCAGCGTCTTGTACGGCGCGTCCGCGCGCACGACCAGCACGGTGGGATCGGCAGTGATACGGGCGATCGGCACGAACTGGTCAAGCTGATAGGCCGGCTTGCGTTCGAGCAGGCGGTCGGCGGCGGGCAGGATGGAGATCGACGACAGGCTCAGCAGCAGCGTGTAGCCGTCGGGTTTGGCGCGGCCCGCCTGGCCGATGCCGATGGCGCCGCCCGCGCCGCCCTTGTTTTCGATGACGATGGGCTGGCCCAGCTTGTCGCCCAGGGCCTGCGCCAGGGGCCGGGCGATGGTATCGGCGACGCCGCCGGGCGGGAAGGGCACCACCATCGTGACGGGACGCTCCGGGTACCCGGCGGCCATCGCGGACGTGGCGCCCAGGCATAGCAAGGCGGCCGCAGCCGCCCGTCTGGCTACATGCTTGCAGCGCAGGTTCATGTCTCACTCCTTAGGTCTTTTGTGCTGCGCGGCGCCGGTTGCTTGTGACCGGCGCTCGTTTACGCGGGCGTCAGACGAATCGGTTTTCGATCCTTCCAATGCCGTCGATTTCGATCCGGACGACGTCTCCGTGCTTGAGGAACTGCGGCGGATTCAGGCCCTGGCCCACGCCGGCGGGCGTGCCCGTGGCGATGACGTCGCCGGGATACAGGGTGATGCCGCGGGAGCAAGTCTCGATCAGCGTGGGGATGTCGAAGATCAGGTCTTCGGTATTGCCGTCCTGGCGCAGATCGCCGTTGACCCAGCAGCGCACGCGCGTCTGACGGCCGTCCAGCTCGTCGGCGGTGACCAGCCACGGACCCATGGGGCAAAAGGTGTCGAACGACTTGCCCAGGTCCCACTGCTGGTGGCGCATCTGCACGTCGCGCGCGGTGACGTCATTGACGACGGTGTAGGCGATCACGTGGCTCATGGCCTCGGCGCGCGAAATATTGCGGCCGCCTTTGCCGATGACCACGGCCAGTTCGGCCTCGTAGTCGATCTTGTCGGAGATGCCCGTGGGCAGCGTCACGTCGGACCAGGGGCCGACCACGGTCTGCGGCACCTTGGTGAAGACGATGGGCCAGGATTCCGGATTGGCGTCGTTGTCCTTGAACACGGAGTCGCGCAGTTCCTTGGCATGGGCGTGGTAGTTGCGGCCCACGCAGAACAGGTTGCGCGGCTGCGCGGGCAGGGGCGCTTCGTGCTCGACCTGATCCCAGCGATAGGCCGGACCCGTTTGCGCGGGCAGGGCGCGGCCCTCGGCCAGCCATTGCACCGCCGTCAGCGCGCCGGCTGCCGCAAGTGCCGGGGGGAAGTCCAGTGCGGTGACTGTGCTGCCGTCGTCCGACACCACACCCACGCGCCGCTCGCCATTGACTCGGAATACCGCGATTTTCATGCTTGCTCCTACGGCGGCCGAGGCCGCCTGTGATGACATACCAAAAAATACCAATTTGATTGTTTATAGGCCCAATTGCTGGTGTTGGGCAGAATAAACCAAAATTCTCCGCGCGCGAATCCGTTTTCTAGCAGTGATATAAGATTTTATTGGACTGATTTGGTATCATCCGCAGCGTATTCATCCGGGAACACCCATGGACAAAGCCTCCGCCATGCGGGCAGTCATCATCGAAAATCTCCAGTCGGGCGCTTGGCCTGCGGGTCATCGCCTGCCGACCGAACGCGCCTTGAGCGAGCAATTCGGCATCAGCCGGTCAACCGTGCGCCGCACGCTGACGCAGTTGAAGGAAGAAGGCCTGATCTCGCAGCGCGTGGGCAGCGGCACCTATGCCAACCCGCCCACCGCGCTGGCGCAGACCGAGGCGGTGCTGCGCGGCGAGGTGCTGTCCACCAGTCCGGCCGAACTGATGGCTGCGCGGCTCGTGCTGGAACCGGCCATTGCGGCGCTGGTCGTGCAGCACGGCACGCCGGCCGACTTCGCCGCCATGCAGAATGCGTGCGATGAAGCGGAGGCCGCGGCCAGCTTCGAGGCATTCGAGGTGTGGGACGCGAAACTGCACGAGCTGATGGCTACGGCCACGCACAACCTCTTCATCGAAAAGGTGTTTGCGTTGATGACTGCGGCGCGCTCGCAGGCGACGTGGGGCGCGCTCAAGCGCAAGAGCCTGACGCCCCAGCGGCGTGCGGCGTATCAGATCGAACACCGCGAGATCGTCGAGGCGCTGCATGATCGCGACGCGGACCGCGCGATGGCGGCCGTGCGGCGGCATCTGGTGCATGTCAGGGAGAATCTGCTGGGGTGATAGGGGCGCGGGTCTGACGGGTCGCTTGCGATTGCGGTGTCAGACACCGGGGCACGTTGCTGTGGAGGTGTCAGACACCGGGGCACGTTGCTGTGGAGGTGTCAGACACCCTTGACGCGGCGGGGCAGGATGAAGGTGGTCTCACCAGGGTGTCAGACACCGGGGCACGTTGCTATGGAGGTGTCAGACACCCTTGACGCGGCGGGGCAGGATGAAGGTGGTCTCATCAGGGTGTCAGACACCGGGGCACGTTGCTATGGAGGTGTCTGACACCCTTGACGCGGCGGGGCAGGATGAAGGTGGTCTCATCAGGGTGTCAGACACCGGGGCAAGAAAGCTTCGGATGCCGGTGTGCGCGCTGGACCGGGCCTAATTCACCCTCAAATGCCGTTGCAGCGTGTCTAAAAACACCTTGGCCCGCGCTGGCGTCACGCGGTTGTCGGTTAGCGCGTAGATGGTGGCCGGCGGCAGTTTCCAGTCGGGCAGGATCTGTTCCAGCGCCAGTTCCCGCAGCGTTTGCGACAGCGTCTGATGGCTGGGCATCCAGGCGATGCCCAGCCCGGCAGTGGCCAGCTGCACGCCCAGCGCTGCACTGTTGGTGCCGATGTGGGTCGGCCCGCGGACGTTGAGCAGGCTGTCTCCTTCGCCCAGCGTCCAGTCCGGCAGGCCTCCCGTGATGATGCGCTCGTGCAGGCCCAGGTCTTCCGGGCAGGCCGGCCGCCCGAAGCGGTCCAGATAGCTGCGTGCCGCGACAAGAATCCATTGCACCTGGGCCACGTGTTTCTGGATCAGCGCGGAATCCTCGAGCTCGCCCGTGCGCAGCATCAGGTCGAAGGGCTGGCCGTTGCGGGCGGTGCCGGCCGAGCCGAGTTCCACCTCGAACGAGATCTGCGGATAGGTCTCGCGCAGTTCCTTCAATACCGCCGGCAGGATCATGGTCAGTCCCGGCATCACCGACACGCGCAGCGTGCCGGCCAGATGGTTCAGGCTGGAATGGATGCTTTCGTGCGCGGACAGGGCGGCTTCGACGTGCACCGCGCATTGGTCGAAGTACTGCTGGCCGATCGCCGTCAGGCCGATGCTGCGAGTGGTGCGGTTCAGCAGCTTGTACCCCAATGTCTGCTCCAGCTGTGTCAGGCGCCGAGACAGCGTGGCCACGGGGATGCTGAGTTCGGCGGCGGTGGCGGACAGCTTCCCGCGTTTGGCGACTTCCACGAAGTAGTGAATGTCCTGCATCGAAATATCGTTTCTGTTCATGATGGGTTCCGGGCGCGAGCCTTGATTGCCAGCGTATTTTCGGCGTGATGGGGCGTGGCGATTGTTGTCATTGCGGCAACATCGTGGTCCCTGCGCCGGGGCTACTGCCGCGCGGCGCGCCGGCCTACGATTTGGGCGTCGAACAAACCAGCGCAACACCCGATACCCCATCGGGAAGCGCCCAACCACCCAGGAGTCACCATGAGCCAACGTCTCAACGCCTTTGCCCAGTCGCCCGAACTGTTCAAGAAATTTGTCGAATTCAGCATGCTGGCCAAGGCTGGCGCGATCGAGGAGTCCATCCTGACCCTGGTCGACATCCGGGCCTCGCAGATCAACGGCTGCGCCTTCTGCCTGGACATGCACATCAAGCAGGCCAAGATTGCCGGCGAACGCGAACTGCGCCTGCACCACGTCGCCATCTGGCGCGAATCGAACCAGTTTTCGGCGCGCGAACGTGCGTGCCTGGCCTGGACCGAAGCGCTGACGACGCTGGGCGTGCACGGCGTGCCGACCGAGGTGTATGAGCGCGTGCGCGGTGAACTGTCCGAAAAGGAAATCTCGGACCTCAGCTTTGCCATCATGGCCATCAATGGCTGGAACCGCCTGAACGTGGGCTTCCAGACCGTGCCCGGCTCGGCGGACAAGGCGTACGGGCTGGACAAGGCCCAATTCAACTAAGGAACGATCATGAAAATCCTCGTCATCGGCGGCACGGGCCTGATCGGCTCCAAGCTCGTCAAGCTGCTCACCGAACGTGGCCATGAGGCCATCGCCGCATCCCCCGCCACCGGCGTGAACACCATTACGGGCGAAGGCCTGGATGCGGCCTTGGCCGGCGTTGACGTGGTGGTCGACGTTGCCAACTCGCCGTCCTTCGAAGACAAGGCTGTGCTGGAGTTCTTCCAGACCTCGGGCCGCAACCTGCTGGCCGCCGAAAAGCGAGCCGGCGTGCGCCATCACGTCGCGTTGTCGGTGGTCGGCACCCGCCGCCTGGCCGAAAGCGGTTACTTCCGCGGCAAGATCGCGCAGGAAGACCTGATCGAAGCCGCCGGCCTGCCGTACACCATCGTCCACAGCACGCAGTTCTTCGAATTCCTGGGCGGCATCGTGCAGTCTGGCACGCAGGGCGATGAAGTGCGTCTGTCGTCCGCCTACGTGCAGCCCATCGCGTCCGATGACGTGGCGCTGGCCATGGCCGACGCGACGCTGGGCGCGCCGGTGAACGGCATCGTGGAAATCGCCGGTCCCGAGAAGGTCAGGCTGTCGGAACTGGCCCAGCGCTACATGGGTAAAATCGGGGACACTCGCACCGTGCAGGCGGACGCCGGCGTGCGCTACTTTGGCGCGCTGCTCGACGACGACACACTGGTGCCGGGATCCGGCCCCCGCCTGGGCAAGATCGACTTCGAAACCTGGTTCAGCCGTTCGGGCGCAAAAAAGTAGCGGCGGGCACAAGGACCCAAATGAGCAAACTGCGGCCTCCTTCCCAAAACCTCCTGGACAAGTACCGGGGCGGCGACTTCCGTCCCCTGTACACCACCAGCGTGACGGTGCGCGGCGGGGAGGCCGCGCACGGCCGCGCCTCGGGCATTGCCATCTCGGACGATGGCGAACTGATCGTGGAACTGCGCCTGCCGGTGGAGCTGGGCGGCACGGGCGGGGGCACCAACCCCGAACAGCTGTTTGCCGCCGGCTACGCCGCGTGTTTTCACGGCGCGCTGAGCATGCTGGCCGAGCGGTCCGGGCTTTCGATTCCCGAGGCGTCGGTCACGGCCACCATTTCGTTCGGGCGAGATCCGGTCGATGGCCTGTTCGCGTTGACCGCGGACGTCAACATCCACCTGCCCGGCCTGGACAAGGCCCTTGCCGAGGAACTGGTGCGCAACACCGAGCGACTCTGTCCGTATTCCAAGATGGCGCAGGGCGGCATTGAAAGCGTGGTGGCGCTGACGCAGTAGCGCGTCGTTCATCGCGCATCACTGCCATCCCTTCAAGCCTGCTTCACCAGCAGGCTGTCCAATATCTGCAAGTCCATCGCGCGGATGTTTTCGGTCATGTAGTCGATGAACGCGCGCATGCGCGCCGGCAGGTGCTGGCGGCTCAAGAAACACAGGTAATGGCCGCGGTCATCGGGCGCGTATTGCGGCAGGCAGGCGACCAGCGTGCCGGCGCGCAGGTGATCGCAGACCTGATAGGCGGCCATCTGCGCGATGCCGTGGCCATCCAGCACCGATTGCAGCACCAGGTCGGCATCGTTGAACGTCAGCATGGCGGGCGGCGCCACCTTGCGCAGCTGGCCGGCCACCTTGAACTCCCACTCGAACACGCGGCCCGACGCCAGCTTGAAATTCACGCAGGCGTGGTCGGCGATGTCGTCGACGCTGGCAGGCAGGCCGTGCGCGGTGGCGTAGGCGGGCGAGGCGCACAGCATCATCTGCATCGGGATGATCTTCTTGGCGATCACCTGGCTGTCTTCCATGCGGCCATTGCGGAAAGACACATCGACCCGGTCCGTGGTGAAGTCGGTGGGGCCGTCGTCCAGCAGCAGCTCGACCGAGATGCCGGGGTTGGTTTCGCGGAATCCCTTGAGCAGCGGGGCGACGACCTTGCGGCCAAAGCCCACCGTGGAGCACACCCGCAGTTGGCCCGACGGCGGGCCTTCACGCAGTTCGCGCATGTCGTCCAGGGCCTGGATGATGCGCTCGACGCCGGGGTGGCATTGTTCGTAAAAACGCTGGCCTTCGGGCGTGAGCGACGTGCTGCGTGTGGTGCGCACGAACAGGCGGGTGCCAAGCTGGTCTTCGAGCTTCTGGACGCTGCGGCTGACGGCCGAGCGGCCGATGCCGAGCCGGTCGCCCGCCTTGGCGAAGTTGCCCTCGGCGGCAACGGCAATGAAAGCCATGACACCGGCATAGCTGGTGGCAAAGCTGTCGGCCAGGGAGTCCGGCCCGTTCGAAGGGGTATCCGAGGGGGTTGGGTAGGGTGTCGACATGGTGGCGGCGCCGCAAGTGGGTTGATCCTACAGCTAAGACGGCGGGCGCCGCAATCTTGTGACATCAAGCGCAAAAGAAAAAAGCCTTCCCTGGGGGGAAGGCCTGCTGGCGTTCTGAGGGGCGGCGTCCGCCCGGCGTCCCTATTTGACCGGCGTCAGGGCGGGGGTGCCTTGCTTCTTGATGAGGACGACCACGAACTTGGCCGGCTCGGTCTGGCTGGCGTTGCGTCCCACGGTGTGGATGTCGTCGGGGCCTTCGTAGAAAGTTTCACCGGGCTTGAGCGTGACTTCCTTGCCGCCCTTGACCTGCATGACGATCGTGCCTTCGAGGACGTAAACAAAGCCGTAGGCGTCGTGGCGGTGGACGGGGTCGGCGCCGCCGGGCGGGTAGTCGACGACGAGCATCAGGGCTTCCTTGCCGGGGATGTCGGGCAGGGCCTTTGTCATTACTTCGGTGACGACGGGGTCGGTGGGCTTGGGCGTGGCCTGGGCGTGATGGGAGGCGGCTTGGATGGGCTGGCTGAGTAACGTCGCTGTGGCGATGAAGGGTAAGAGGAATTTCGTTAGCTTTGACATGGTTTGTCCTTGGAGGGTGACGAGTTCATCGTAGATTTGGTGGGGGCGGGGCGGTAGGTCCGTGTAAGGGATCACGGTGTTGCCTGGGATGCACCAACGTTCTTGGGTCGCACGACGTTGCGGTCACAGTAGTCGCAGTAGGTCGCCCGACGCCGTGCTGCTAGGGTCTTTGGTTTGGGGCGCTGTAAGACCTGTGGTCAGGGAAGGGGATTTGCGGGGCCGCCGGGTTGCAGCCGCCCGGGCGGGAGGGCGGTGATGGGCGGCGCGCGTCGACCGTCAGCTACAACCTGCCGACCTGTACGCGCGCCGCCCATCCGGCACTTGAGTTCAATTGACGATTAGGGGCGGCGCCGCTTGAAGTCGCGAGAGCGTCTGCCGCTGCCGGTGTCTGACACCCTCGGGAGATGAACTTGGTATGAAGCGAATCTCACCAGGGTGTAAGACACCTGACTCAGAAGCAGCCACGCGCGAAGCGTCATCGCCACGACGCAAGACGTCGCGTAAGCCCCCGAAGGCCGCCCGCGCGGCCGCCCGGGGGCGGGCACCGCAAGACGCTTCTCTTCCACACAAATGCGTGCAAGAACCTCAAGAACCCGACTCGCCCCAGCGTCCTTGAGGATCAAGCAACGCGAGCCCGGTGTGGCGTGGGCCTGGGGTGGGCGGGGCGTTTAGATGCGCCCGACGGAAACCGTAGGGAGCCGAGGGCGGACGAGGTTGAGGATGGGGCAGTCCGGAGCGAAGGCTCCGGACCGCAATCGGAGCCCCGCCCGCCCCAGGCCCACGCCGCGCCGGGCGTCTAAAGAACCCCAGTAATCAGGATCGCTTGAGATCCGCAGCAATACGAGCAAGCTTGTCCGGATTGCGCTGCACCAACACTCGCGTCAACCGCTCGCCATCGGTCTCGTAAGACTGCACAGATTCCAGCTCGCCGTCGATGAAACGCAGCAAGGTCCATTGCCCGTTCACCTGCACCACCTCGACCTCCAACGCATCGCGATATCGGCGCTTGCCGGCATAAAACAGCTGCGCCAGTCGCTTGCCGCCCACCAGGCTGGCAAACGCCGTGACCTTGTCGCCGCCGTCGCCGATGAGTTCTGCGTCGTCGCTCAGCAACGCAAGCAGCCCGTTGAAGTCGCTACGCTGCATCGCATCGGCAAACGCCTGCAACAGACGCTGCAGCGTTGCCCGTGGCACTGCTTCGCGCGGCGCGCCCTGGCGCAGCTGCTGGCGTGCACGCCGCACCATCTGGCGGATGGCGGCCGGGTTCTTGTCCAGAGTCTGCGCGATGTCTTCGTAATCCGCGTCGAACACATCGCGCATCAGAAAAGCGGCGCGGGCATCCGGCGACAGGCGTTCCAGCATGAAAAGAAACGCCACCGACACGTCGTCGGCCATCTCGTGGATCTGTTCCGGCGTCGACGGCGCGGCCATCAGCATGGGCTCCGGCAGCCAGACGCCCACGTAGTGTTCGCGCTCGGCCTTCGCGGCGCGCAGGTGGTCGATGGACAGCCGCGTCGTGGCGGTCACAAGCCACGCTTCCGGGTTCTGGATGACGGTGCGGTCGGCGCCGTGCCAGCGCAGCCAGGCCTCCTGCACCACGTCTTCGGCCTCGGCCACGGCGCCCAGCATCCGGTAGGCGATGGCATAAAGGCGGGAACGGTGCTGGTCGAAGAGGGCGACAGAGTCGGTCATGGAATGGGCCAGCGCCGGGATGAGGGGGGAAGGAGGCAGGTATTTTGCCGCAGGGGCCCGACTGCGACAAGCGCGCGGGGCGTCCATGCCGGCCTCCCCTCCTGTCCTGCGCGGGCTACAGCACGATGTCATTCGTGCACAGCGGCGGCAGCGCCGTGGCGCCGCGCATCTGCTTTAAGTCGCGCTCCACCATCGTGCTCAACTGGCTGATCGGCACATCGTTGGCGTTGCCTTCGAACGGGTTTTCGGTGCTCTGGCCCACCTGTTCCAGCGACGTGTAGATCCACGCAATGATCACGCTGAAAGGCGCTGCCAGCCACGCCATCTGGCCTTGCATGAAGCCGCCGGCAGCCTCGCCGATCTGGTCGAACTGAGCGGTCAGGCCAAAGGGCAGGGCCACGCAGAATGCGCGCACGAAAAGCGTGTTGATGATGGCGTACTGGCGGGGATACGGAAAATCCTTGATGCGTTCGGCCTGGCCTTGCAGGTCGAGCAGGTCGCGCAGGCGCCCGTTCAGATCGGCGTATTCCGAGGCAGTGATCGTGCCCTCCTCCAGCAACTGCCTCGCCGTGCGGCCTTGCCCATTCAGCAGCTGCACCGCCTTGTTGTCGGCCGCAGCCAAGGCCGCGATTTCCGCCGCCGGCAGGTAACGGGCCAGCGCGGTTTCAAGCGGCATGCGGCGCTCGGGGATCGCGTAGCGCTTGCCGTATTCCGCATTCGGCCGGCTCTGCATGGACTCCCAGACACGGGGCGCGCGAAGCTGATAGCGCAGCGCAGTCAGCCACGCCAGATGCCGGTCGACCAGTCCGGCGTCGCGTCCCGCATCACCGGCGTAGTGGCCGCACAGCACGCCCCACGCGCGGCTGGCGCTGACGATGCCCATCCAGATCTTCTGCGCCTCCACGGTGCGCGTGTAGGTCTGCACATTCTTGAAGCCCACGACGAACGTCGTCGCGGTGCCCAGCAGCGTCACCACCGATAGCGGCAGCGTCAGCCACTTCATGCCGGCCACCTGATACAGCAGCACGGGCACAAGGCTGAAGGCGGCGAGGCCGTAGATGGTCCGGCGTGTCCAGACGACGAATTCGCACAGGCGATAGGATTTTCCGAGGTGCATGATGTCGATCCTTGATTGCCTTCAAACGTCCGTTCAATGAACAGACGGACCGGCTTGGCGCGGCGTCTTCGCGCCCCACGCGCGCCGGGCATAGCGATAGCCCAGGAAAAGCGCCACCGCCGCGCCGGCAACGACAGACGCGCGCCCGCCCAGCGCGCTCGACGCCGCCAGCAACGCTTCCACGCGCGCGGAAAACACCGCGCCCAGCAGCAGCCCCGCCGCGGCCCACAACGCCAGGCCCGCGCAGTCGTGCCAGACGAACGACCGCAACCGCGTGCCGCTGGCGCCGCACAACGGCACAGCCACCATCGACAGGCCGGGCATGAAGCGCGCGACGATCAAGAGGCGCACGCCCCAGCGGTTGAAGAAGCGCTCGGTCCGGCTGATGCACGCGTCGCGCGAGAGCGACAGGTTGCAGACGGTGTGCAGCGTGCGGGGGCCGTAGCGTCTGCCGCCGCGAAACCACAGCAGGTCTGCCAGCACGCCCGCCAGCACCGCGGCGGCCAGCACCACGGCCAGCGGCAGGGCGACGTGGCCCGCTGCGCCGGCGGTGGCCGCCTGGCTGGCGCCCACGGCGATAAGCGTGGGCATCACGGGCAGCGGCAGGCCGAGCGATGCGCCGAGCACGTTCAGGAACACGGCCAGCACCCCGTATTGCGCGATCCATTCATGCGGCAGCATGTGGCGCTCCGTGCGTCTGGCCGTGGCGGGCGATGGTGGGCGTGCGCATGGGGGATCTCCTGGAATCGCCGCGCCGCGGTGCGTGGCCGGTCAGGACAGATCCTAGAGATTGCGCCCGCGGCGCGGTAGACCCGCGCAGGGACGCACGGTGTTGTCCGGGCGACAACAATGTGCTGCGGGGACGACGCGGGCGAGGCTTACGCGCTTTCGCGGGTCACGATGCGAAAGCCGATTTCCACCACCGATTGCGCGGGACGCTGGCCGTTCGCGCGCAGTCCGATCATCTCGGCAGCCTGCGCGCCGATCGCGGCGCCGTCCACGTGCACGGACGTGATGGCCGGGGACATCGACGCGGCAATCTCCATGTCGCCAAATCCCATCACGGCCAGTTGCCGCGGCACCTCCAGCCCTTGCGCGGCGGCTTCCGTCAGGACGCCGGCGGCCATCATGTCCGAGCTGCAGAACACCGCGTCGATGCCTTGGTTTGAGCTCTGCAGGGCGCGCAGGCCTTCGCGGCCCTGCGCGTGCGTCGTCGGCGCGGGCATGTAGTGCACCAGCGGTTCGGGCAGCCCCGATTCGACGGCCGCGCGAACCAGGCTTTCGGCGCGCAGCCGGGCGCGGTGGTCGTCGCCGCTCAGCACCGCCTGCCGCGTTTTGCCCGCGTCGCGCAGGTAGTGGCTGACGGCTGCGCCGATCGCGTCGTGCGACAGGCTGAGCAGCATGTCGATCGGCGCGTCCGTGGCGTCCCACGTTTCGACGATGGGGATGCCGGAGGCTTTCAGCAACTGCCGGCCTTGCGGCGAGTGCATCACCCCCGTCAGCACGATGCCGTCGGGACGGCGGCCGATGATGGCGCGCAGCAGGGCGTCTTCGCGCGGCGAGTGGTAACCGCTTTGGCCGACCATGAGCTGGAAACCCTTGGCCTCCAGCGACTGCGTCAGCGCGGTCAGCATGCCGCCAAACAGGGACCCGGCGATCGATGGCACCAGCACCATCACCAGATTGCTGCGCGACAGGCGCAGGCTGCCGGCCATCAGGTTTGGCACGTAACCCAACGCCTGGATGGCGGCGTTGACCTTGTCCAGCGTGGCGGGCGAGACCTGCTGAGGCGTATTGATGGCGCGCGACACGGTGATCATCGACACCCCGGCCGCCTGCGCCACCTCGCGCACGGTGACGTTGGCGCGCTCTGACGAGCGGGACGGGGAATCGGCTGGCGGCATTCGGGGCGGGTGCATCGGAAAAAGGGACGAAAAACGTGGCGTGAAACTGGCGTCAAGCCTAACCGCAGACGCCGCTTTTGCGGGCTGGGTGTGCTCAGGGTTTATCCGGATGGCGGACGGCGAATGGGCCGAAATATGCTAACGGCGCATTGATGTTAACGTTAACAAATGAAATGTTAACGTTAACGTACATAAAAGAACCTAAATCGGAGACAGTAATGACGAGCAATGCGCGCAAGTGGATTCTTGGTGTGACCCTGATGGCCGCCGCCAGCGTGGCGCACGCCTGGCCCGATAAGGCCGTCACCGTCGTCGTGCCGTTCCCGCCGGGCGGCGCCACCGACTCGGTGGCGCGCGCACTAGCCAACAAGCTGGGCGAACAGCTCAAGCAATCCTTCGTGGTCGAAAACAAGGCTGGCGCCACCGGCACCATCGGCGCCTCGCAGGTGGCCCGCGCCGCGCCCGACGGCTACACCCTGATGGTCACGTCGCTGGCGCCGCTGGTGGTGGCCCCGCACCTGATGAAGGGCATCACCTACGATCCGGCCAAGGACTTCACGTACCTCACCGTGGCCGTGCAGACCCCGAACGTGCTGGTGGTCAGCCCGCAGCTCGCCTCCAAGGTCAACAGCGTGCAGGACGTGCTGGCGCTGCTCAAGGAAAAGCCGGGCGCGATCAGCTTCGCGACGTCGGGCGCGGGGTCGTCCGACCACCTGACAGCCGAGCTCTTCTGGCAGAAGACCGGCACCAAGGGCCTGCATGTGCCTTACAAGGGCGGCGCGCCGGCCATTTCGGATCTGCTGGGCAACCAGGTGGAGATGTCGTTCCAGAACGTGAACGCCGTGCTGCCGCACATCAAGTCCGGTAAGCTCAAGGCCATCGCCGTCACGGGTTCCAAGCGTTCGCCCGTGCTGCCCGACGTGCCCACGTTCGCCGAAGCATCGGTGCCGGGCGTCGACGTCTACGCCTGGCAGGCCGTCGTGGCCCCCAAGAACCTGCCCGCCGACGTGCGCGACAAGCTGTCCGCCGCCCTGACCGCCGCCCTGAAGGATCCGGCGATCAGCAAGCCCTTCACCGACATCGGCCTGGAGGTCGTCGCCAACTCGCCAGAAGCCTTCACCAAGTTCCAGCAGCAGGAAAGCGCCCGCTGGAAGCAGGTCATCGAGACCGGCGGCATCTCCGTGCAATGACGCAACGCGCCCGGCCGTCGCGGCCGGGCTTTTTCAAGAAGCAATCATGACTCTTCACGCATCGCAAGCCTCCCAGACGCCCACGATCACCGGCATGCGCGTCGTGCCGGTGGCCGGTCAGGACTCCATGCTGCTCAACCTGAGCGGCGCCCACGCGCCTTACTTCACGCGCAACCTGGTCATCCTGACCGACAGCGCGGGCAACACCGGCGTGGGCGAAGTCCCCGGCGGCGAAAAGATCCGCAACACGCTGGAGGACGCGCGCGCCCTCATCGCGCGCAGCTCCATCGGCAACTACCAGCACACGCTGAACCAGATGCGCCAGGCGTTCGCCGGACTGGACAGCGGGGGACGCGGCGCCCAGACCTTTGACCTGCGCGTGGCGATCCATGCCGTGACGGCGGTGGAATCGGCCTTGCTGGACCTGCTGGGCCAGCACCTGGGCGTGCCTGTTGCAGCGCTGCTGGGCGAAGGCGTGCAGCGCACGTCCGTGCAGATGCTGGGCTATCTGTTCTACGTGGGCGACGCCGCGCAAACGCCGCTGCCGTACCAGACGGCGCCCGATGCCGAAGGCTGGCTGCGCGTGCGGCACGAAAAGGCCATGACGCCCGAGGCTATCGTCCGCCTGGCCGAAGCGGCCCACGACCGCTACGGCTTCCAGGACTTCAAGCTCAAGGGCGGCGTGCTGCGCGGCGAAGAAGAGGTCGAAGCCATCCGCGCCCTGCACGAGCGCTTTCCCGAGGCGCGCGTTACGCTCGATCCGAACGGCGGCTGGCTGCTCAAGGACGCGGTGCGTCTGTGCCGCGACCTGCATGGCGTGATGGCTTATGCGGAAGACCCGTGCGGCGCCGAAGGCGTGTTTTCCGGCCGCGAAGTCATGGCCGAGTTCCGCCGCGCCACCGGCTTGCCCACCGCCACCAACATGGTCGCCACCGACTGGCGCGAGATGGCGCATGCGCTGTCGCTGCAATCGGTCGACATCCCGCTGGCCGATCCGCATTTCTGGACGATGCAAGGTTCGGTGCGCGTGGCGCAGACCTGCCAGGCCTTCGGCCTGACGTGGGGCTCGCACTCCAACAACCACTTCGACGTGTCGCTGGCGATGTTCACGCACGTGGGCGCCGCCGCGCCGGGCCGCGTCACCGCGATCGACACGCATTGGATCTGGCAGGACGGCCAGCACCTGACCCGCAACCCGCTGCAGATCCGCAACGGGTACGTCGAGCTGCCGCAGACCGGCGGCCTGGGCATCGAGCTGGACATGGACGCGATCGAACGCGCCCACCAGCTCTATCTGCAGCACGGCCTGGGCGCGCGCGACGACGCCACCGCGATGCAGTATCTGGTGCCCGGCTGGAAGTTCGACAACAAGCGGCCTTGCATGGTGCGCTGATCGGCCCCGCGCCGGTGACGGCGCAGGGCGCATGGCGCGGGGCAGGGGCCTACCTTGCCCCCGCTGCCTCCAGCGTGTGGGACAGGCAATAGACTTCTGACCAGGACGGGGCATCACCCGTCAGCGCGCGCATCTGTGCCGAGTTCAGGATGTCGCCGTCGCAGGCGGTCACCGCGTTGATCGCATAACCGTTGACGATGTAGATCCAGTCGGCCGCGCGGTCCTTCCCGCCGCGTATTTTCTGTTCCGTCGTGGCGTTCATTGCCGGCGTGTCCGTCACGATCAGATGTGCGCCGCTCAATCCGGGCTGCGCCGCCGCGCTCGCCGCATGCGTCTTCAGGTACGCATGCAACGCGTCCTCCGATCCCGGCCGGGGTGACAGGCGGATGGTCAGCGCATATCTTGCCAGGCCGCCGCCGACGCTCTCGAGCACACGGCACTGGCTGCGGATCATGTTGCGATGCTGCGGCATGAGCTTCGTGGACCACGGGGTGGGGGCGTTGAGGCGCTGGAGGTAGCCGGGGGAGACCAGCGTCGCGTAGGCGTCCAGTTCGTACATCACGAAGAATCCTTCGCCGCCGTGCGCGCTGGCCCAGCGCGTCCCGCGCAGAAATCCGGGAACGCCCATGCGCTCCGGAAAGTGCTCATGGGTATGCCAGTCTTCGAACTCCGCGCGCCAAGCCGGCGCAATGTCCCACCACATTGCGATTGCGGCCTTTCCGAGCATGCCCATGGTCAGTTCTTGGCCCGCAAAGCGGCAAGTTCCGCGGTGACCTGCTGCATGACGTCGGGCCCGATTTCACCCGCGAATTTGTCCACCACCGGTTTGACGGCGCCGCGCAGGCGCTCGACAGCTTCAGGCGTCAAGGTGTTGACCTGCATGACCTTGCGCAGATCGTCGATGGCCACCGCTTCCTTGGCTTGCGAGATCCGCCGTTCCTCCGCCTTGGCCTCGGCGGCCGCTTCCAGAATGATCTTGCGCTCGGGTTCCGACATGCTGTCCCACGTCTTGCGGCTCATCAGGAACGGCATGCCCGTGTAGATATGGCGCGTGAGCGACAGGTATTTCTGCACTTCGGCAAACTTCGCGGACAGGATCACTCCCACCGGGTTGTCCTGGCCGTCGATGGCTTTGGACTCCAGCGCGCCGTAGACCTCGCCGAACGTCATGGGCACCGGGTTGGCGCCCAGGGTCTTGAACATGTCGATGTAGACGGGGGCCGCGATGACGCGCATCTTCAGGCCTTGCAGATCCTGCGCCTGCGCGATCGGGCGTTTGCTGTTGGTCATGTTGCGAAAGCCCAGGTCCCAGATGCCCAGGCCAATCAGGCCGTGATCGGACAGGCCGTTCAAGAGGCGCTGGGCAACGGGTCCGTCCGACACCGCATAGGCTTCGCGTGCGTCGTTGAACAGGAACGGAAGGTCGAAGACCATGAAACGCTTGTCGATGCCGGCCAGCAGTCCCGTGGCCATCGAGGTGAAGTCCAGCGTGCCCCCGCGAACTGCCGACAGATTCTGGGAATCGCCGCCCAGCACCGCGTTGGCGTAGATCGACACCTTCATCTTTCCGCCGCTTTTCTCCGCGACAAGATCGGCAAATTTTTGCGCGCCCTGACCCAGGGGATGGTCCGCGGCCAGGCTGAACGCGAACTTCATCGTGCGCGCCTTGATGTCTTGCGCGGCTGCGGTTCCCGCCACGGCAAGGCAGGCCAGGACGGTCGCTGCCGCATTCACGGCGATGCGCAAGCACGTTTTCTTTGAATTCATCACAAGCACCTTCTTCGGTTGTCGTTGGCAAAGGTCCGGTTGATGCAGCTTCGGCGGCGGGTCATCGTGTGAATACCCGGCTGCGAGCATAGGGCATAATTTTGAATGCCGTTCAAAATTTGATCGAATTCAAAAATTGAACGATTTTCATGGACGGTCACCCGGAGAGCGCGATGAGCGGGGCAATCGAAAAGACGCTGGCATTGCTTGAATACCTGGCTGCGCATCCGGACGGGGCAAACCTGGCCGACATCGCGGACGACCTGCACCAATTGCGCAGCGGATGTCACCGGACCCTGCACGAGCTGATGAAGTTCGGCTACGTGCGCCAGACATCTGTGCGCGGGGAATATGCGCTGACGACCAAGCTTGCGTCGATGGGCTTGAGTTTCCTGAGCCGGTCCGGCGTGATCGACATCGCCCAGCCGGTCATCGACCGTTTTGCCGCGGCAACCGGTGAGCTGGTGCGCCTGGCCATCGTCGACGGCAAGCGCTTGACGCTGGTGGCCAAGGCGCAAGGCGCGAAATCAGGGCTGCTGTACGACCCGGACATGGGCATCGACCTGCGGCTTTCTTGCAGTGCGGCGGGCCACGCGTGGCTGATGACGTTGCCCGAGGACCAGGCCATCGCGTACGTCACCGAACAAGGGTTGGGAAAACCGCGGGACTTCGGGCCGAACGCGCCCACGTCGATACGGGCGTTGCTGGCCAGCCTGGACGCGCATCGGCGCCGCGGCTACAGCATTCTGCAAGACGTTTACGCGGCCGGCATGAGCGCGATGGCGGCGCCCATCCGGCGTCCCGGGCATCAAAGCACCGGCATCCTGGTGGTGGCAGGTCCGTCGCAACGCTTGACCGTTAAAGCCATGGAGAAATTCGGGCCGGGGCTGCTGCGCGCGGCAAGCGAACTGGCGCAGGCCGCGGACGCCTCGCCGCTGTTGCGCTCGGCGCGCATAGGCACCTGGGGAAATGGCCCTGCGCGGGGTGAAGATCCGCCTGCGGATTAATCCGAAGACGCATCGTCTCCAGAATTGCGGCCCTGCATCGGAAAGCGCGTCCTGAACATCGGTGATGCCAGGCTGGCCAGCGCCAGTTCCTGCGCGGCCGCCAGCAGGTCGGGACCCAGCGTCTCCATCCGCGCTTCGGTCAGACGCATCGCCGGGCCGGCGATACTCAACACGCCGATGGCCGCTTCGCCCTTGCGCTGCACGGGCGCGGCCATGGCGGTCATGCCCGGCGCGAACACTTCGTTGATCATCGCGTAGCCGCGCTTGCGGCCGGCCTGAAGCATCTTCGTCAGCGCGGCGATGGTGGTGGGGGCATTGGGACCGTATTCCTCCGGCGAGCCGAAGCCCTGGCGTGAGACCAGGTCCAGCGCGCGTTCGTCGGCCATGGTCAGCATCCACGCGTGACCGGAGGCGCTGCAGGACAGCCTGGCTTCGGATCCCATCTCGGGGTCGTAGCGCAGACCGTGGCGCGCGCCCTGCGCCTTCGCAACCCAGGTCAGCCGCTCTTCGTTATCCACGATGGCCAGCCGCACCAGTTCGCCGGATATGTCCGCCAAGCGGTCCACCAGCGGCTGGGCGATGTCGACGATGCCGGTTGCCGCCAGGTAGCTCAACCCGATCGAAGCGACCCGGGCCGTCAGCGCGTAGTCGCCGTGATCCCGGATCTGGCGCACATAGCCGCAGCGGCAAAGGTCTGTCAGCAGACGGTGCGCGGCGCTCTGCGGAATCTCCAGTTGCTGGGCAAGTGAAGCGAGGGGCACGCCTTCGGGTCTGGAGGACAGGTACTCCATGACGGCGAGCGCGCGTTCGAGGACTCCGGCCATGTCATCTCAACAAGTAGTGGGGTGATGGATGATAACCCTAGGTGGAAAACTATTCCACTCGGAATTACATTCCACTACCGAGTCTTGCCAGACATCGAAAAAATTCCAACTACACCGGAGACAACGATGAAGACCAGCCTTTTCCGCATTGCATTGACGGCGGCCTTGTGCGCAAGCGCCATGACGGCCGCCGCGCAGGACATCCAGGAGCGCACGATACGCTTTGGCCATCTGAACAACACGGATCACCCCGTCAGCGCCGGGGTGCAGAAGTTCACGGAACTGGTGGCGGCCAAGAGCGGCGGAAAGCTGAAGGTGAAGGAGTTTCCCGCCTCGCAGCTCGGCAATGAAATGCAGCAGCAGTCCGGGCTGCAGGGCGGCGTGCAGGAGATGTCCGCGCCGGCTTCCACGTCGCTGGCGGGCATCGTCAAGGAGTTCGGGCTGATCGATCTGCCGTTCTCCGTCACCGACTTCGGCCAGGCGGACGCGCTGCTGGACGGCCCGCTGGGCCAGGCGCTGATCGCCAAGCTGCCCGAAAAAGGCCTGGTCGCGCTGGGATTCTGGGATCTGGGCTTTCGCAACGTAACGAACTCCAAGCATGCGATCGGCAAGCCGGAGGACCTGGCGGGCCTGAAGATCCGTGTGATTCCCAACCCCGTTTTCCTCGACACGTTCAAGGCGTTCAAGGCCAATCCCGTGCCGATGCCCTTTGCAGAGCTGTACGGTGCGCTGGAGTCGCGGGCGGTCGACGGCCAGGAAAATCCCTATTCGGTGATCCTGTCCAACAAGTTCTACGAAGTGCAGAAGTTCGTCAGCGCGACCAACCACGTCTACGCGGCAAACATCGTGCTGGTCAGCAAGAAATTCTGGGACAAGCTGTCGCCCGCCGAGCAGAAGATCCTGCAAGAGGCTGCTATTGAAGCGCGCGGCTACCAGCGCAAGGTCAGCCGGGCCGCCGCCCAGAAGGCCGTGACGGAATTGCAGGCCAAGGGCATCCAGTTCAACACGATCGAACCGGGCGAAAAGGCCCGCATGCAGCAGGTCGTCAAGCCGGTGATCGAGCACTTCACCAGCAGCTACGACCCGGCGATCGTCAAGCTCTACAACGACGAACTCGCCCGCATCCGCAAGTAAACCGCACCGGCATCCCCATCATGAAGATCCTTGTATTGCACGGCCCCAACCTCAACCTGTTCGGCCGCCGCGAGCCGCACATCTACGGCACCACGACGCTTGCAGAGATCAACGACCGCCTGGCCGCGCTGGCCGCGGAATTGGGCGTCCAGTTGTCGACGCTGCAATCGAACCATGAGGGCGCGTTGATCGACTTCCTGCACGAGAACATCGACTCGGCGCAGGGGGCATTGGTGAATCCGGCCGGGCTGACGCAGCACGGCGTGCCGTTGCACGATGCCATCAAGGCCATGCCGTTTCCCACGCTGGAAGTGCACATGTCGAACATCGCCGCGCGCGAGACCTGGCGCGCGCATTCGATCATTTCGCCCGCGGTTCGCGGCACGGTGCAGGGGCTGGGGCCCCAGTCCTATCTGACGGCCTTGCGCGGCCTGGTTGGCCTTTTGCAGGACGCCAAGGCATGAGGCGGGCGCACGTGCATCCGAAGCCGCAAGGAGGCTGGCCATGGTCGTCATAGACAGGTTCATCGGCGCCGTCTGCCGCGTGCTTGAGTTCGCCATCGCCCTGCTGCTGGCGGCGATGGTGGTGCTGGTCTTCGGCAATGTCGTCGCGCGCTACGGCTTCAACTCCGGCATCACGCTGTCGGAAGAGCTGTCGCGCTGGATGTTCATCTGGCTGACCTTTCTGGGGGCGGTCATTGCCCTGAAAGAGCGCGGCCACCTGGGCATGGACATGGTGGTGGCCAAGCTGCCAACGGCCGGCAAGAAGATCTGCCTGGTCGTGGGGCAGCTTCTGATGCTGTACATCGTGAGCCTCATGTTCAAGGGCAGCTGGGACCAGGCGGTGATCAATGCCGATGTCAGCGCGCCCGTGAGCGGCTTGCCGATGGCCATCGTCTACGCATCCGGGCTGGTGTTCTCCGTCATGGCGGGCCTGATCATCGCCATGGACCTGTACCGCGTGCTTTCCGGCAAGCTGCAGGACCAGGACCTGATCATGGTCCAGGAATCCGAAGAGGCGGTGCAGCTCAAGCAGATTCTCGAGGATGCCGGCAACGGCGCGCCAGGGAGAAGCGCATGACCATCGCCGTGTTCATCGGATCGCTGCTGGGCGTCATGGCGCTGGGCGTGCCCATTGCCTTTGCGCTGCTGGCCAGCGGCGTGGCGCTCATGTGGCATCTGGACATCTTCGACGCGCAGATCCTGGCGCAGAACGTCATAGGCGGGGCGGACAGCTTTCCGCTGCTGGCCGTGCCGTTCTTCATGCTGGCGGGCGAAATCATGAACGTGGGCGGGCTGTCCCGCCGCATCGTCGACCTGGCGCTTGCGCTGGTCGGCCACGTGAAGGGCGGGCTTGGCTACGTCACCATCATGGCGGGCTGCCTGCTGTCGGCCCTGTCAGGATCGGCCGTGGCGGACGCCGCCGCGCTGACGGCGTTGCTGCTGCCAATGATGGTCAGCGCCGGACACAAGAAGCAGACCGCCGGCGGCCTGATTGCGGCTACCGGCGTGATCGGTCCGGTCATTCCGCCCAGCATTGGTCTGGTCATCTTCGGCGTGGCGGCCAACGTGTCCATTTCCAAGCTGTTCATGGCGGCGATTGCGCCCGGTCTCATGATCGGGGGCGCGTTGTGGTTGACGTGGGCGTGGCTGGTCAGGCGCGAGAAGATCGTGCCGCCGCCGCGCAAGTCCCCGCAAGAAATCGCCACCGCGTTCCGCAAGGCGATCTGGGCGCTCATGCTGCCGGTGATCATCCTGGTGGGGTTGCGGATGGGCGTCTTCACGCCGACCGAAGCCGCGGTGGTCGCCGCGACCTACGCGTTGCTGGTGTCGACGCTGGTCTACCGCGAGCTCAAGCTCAACCAGCTCTATGCGGTGTTCGTGTCGGCAGCCAAGACCAGCGCCATCGTCATGTTCCTGATCGCCGCCGCCATGGTCAGCGCATGGTTGATCACCGTGGCCGACCTGCCATCCAAGGTGGTGGACATGCTGCAGCCGTTCATGGGCAACAAGATCCTGCTGATGGCCGCGATCATGGTGCTGGTGATGGTGGTTGGCACCGCCATGGACATGACGCCGACCATCCTGATCCTGACGCCCGTGCTGATGCCGGTGGTGCGCGCCGCGGGCATCGATCCGGTGTATTTCGGCGTGCTGTTCATCATCAACAACTCGATCGGCCTGGTCACGCCGCCGGTGGGCACTGTGCTCAATGTGGTGGCCGGCGTCGGGAAGATGAAGATGGACGACGTGACGCGCGGCGTTCTGCCGTTCATGGCTGCCGAGTTTCTTGTCATGTTCCTGATGGTGGCCTTTCCGGCCCTGGTGATCATTCCCGCGCGCTGGTTTGGCGGGTAGGCGTCCACGCGCCTCCCGCGCGGCGCCCGCGCACCGTAAAGCCTGATTCATTGGAGATTATTCGCAATGTCCGATCTTGCTCAATACCGGCGCCCCTTCTGGGACACCCAGCCGGGCTACCGTTTCGATCCGTATGGGTCCACCCGTTTGCGCTCGCCGAACGAACCGCTGATCGCTGTGCCGCAGACGCTCTCGGAGGTCACGGGGCCGATGTTTGGTGCGGCGTTCGTCAGGCAGGGCGATAACGACCTGACCCGCGTGTCCACCGCTGAGGCCATCGGCGAGCGCATCATCGTTTCCGGCCGGGTGCTGGACGAGAACGGCCGGCCGGTGCCGGACGCGCTGATCGAGATCTGGCAGGCCAATGCCGCGGGCCGTTACCTGCACAAGCGCGATCAGCACGATGCGCCGCTGGATCCCAACTTCAGCGGCGAGGGGCGAACTGTCACGGACGCGCAGGGGCGCTACCAGTTCAAGACGATCCGGCCGGGCGCGTATCCGTGGGGCAACCATTACAACGGGTGGCGTCCCCAGCATATTCACTTTTCGCTGTTTGGCCGGGCCTATGCCACGCGCCTGGTCACCCAAATGTATTTCCCCGGCGATCCGCTGCTGGAGTTCGACCCCATCTTCCAGTGCGTACCCGACGCCAAGGCGCGCAACCGGCTGATTGCCGCGCTGGACTGGGAGACCACGGTCCCCGAGTACGCGCTGGGCTATCGCTTCGACATCGTCCTGCGCGGCCGCAACGCCACGCCCATGGAGTAACGCATGCTCTATCCCACCAGTTCACAGACTGTCGGTCCCTATCTGCACATCGGGCTGTCCGGGTTGAATCGTGACGATCTGACGGAAGGATGCGCAGACCTGGGTGCGCAGGCCGTCGTCATCGAGGGACGCGTGATCGATGGCGAGGGCAATCCCGTGCCGGACGGCATGGTCGAGATATGGCAGGCCGATGCACGCGGCGTGTATGGGCATCCAGACGATCCCCGGCATACCGAGGGCACTGCGGGCTTTGGCGGCTTTGGCCGTGTGGCCACGCAGCCCGACGGCGGCTTCCGCTTCACCACCATCAAGCCGGGCCGTGTGCCCGGGCCGGACGGACAGCTGCAGGCGCCGCATCTGGTGGTGTCCGTCTTCATGCGCGGCCTGCTCAAGCATCTGTCGACGCGGATGTATTTTCCGGATGAGGCTGGCGCCAACGAGGCGGACTGGGTTCTGGCCAAGGTGCCCGCCGGCCGGCGCGGCACGCTGGTGGCGCAAGCGGCGGAAGCGGGCGTTCTGCGCTGGAACATCATCCTGCAGGGACCGCAGGAAACCGTGTTCTTCGATATCTGACCCGGCGCGCGACGAGATCCACACGATGAACAACGTTTCCGGGCTGACCGAATCCATTTATTCGGATGAAGCGATCCTGACGATGCTTTCGGGCCCGGCGGCCATCAGCCAGATGCTTGCCGTGGAGGCGGCCCTGGCGCGCGCGCAGGCGCAATGCGGCGTCATTCCCCCTGGCGCCGCGACGGTCATTGACGAGGTCTGCCGGGGCGGCGGAATCAGCGGCATGCTGGACACGGATGCCATCGCGACGGCCGCGGTGGCGGCGGGCAACATTGCGATTCCGTTCGTCAAGCAGTTGACCGCGGCCGTCGCGCGCGTGGATGCCGAAGCCGCCCGCTACGTGCATTGGGGCGCGACCAGCCAGGACGTTCTGGATACCGCGCTCGTCCTGCAGATAGGGCAGGTGGCCGCCAGGCTGGACGCGAGCCTGCAGCGCGCCACGCTGGCGTGCGCGCGGCTGACCGGCGCGCATCGGGACACCATCATGGTGGGACGCACGTGGTTGCAGCATGCGCTGCCCACGACGTTCGGCGCCAAGACGGCCGGCTGGCTCGAGGCCTTGGAACGCAGCCGGCTGCGCGTGCGGCAGGACGCCTCGCAGATCGCACTGCTGCAATTCGGCGGCGCCGTGGGCACGCTGGCCAGTCTGGGGCCTGCGGGGGCCGATGTGGCGCGGGCGGTGGCTGCCGAGCTGGGTCTGGGCGTGCCGGCGATGCCCTGGCACACGCATCGCGACCGGCTTGCCAGCCTGGCCGCGTCGCTGGGTGTGCTGACCGCCACGATGGGCAAGATTGCGCGGGACGTGTCGCTGATGGCGCAATCCGAGATCGGCGAAGTGAGCGAGCCGTCCGGCCCGGGGCGCGGCGGATCGAGCACTATGCCGCACAAGCGCAATCCCGTGGCTTGCGCGGCCATCCTGACCGCCGCGATCCGAGTGCCGCCGCTGGTGTCGACGATGCTGTCGGGCATGATCCAGGAACATGAACGCGCGTTGGGCGGCTGGCAGGCCGAGTGGGATGTGCTGCCCCAGATTGCTGCGCTGACCGGCGGCGCGTTGCGCCATTTGGGCTGCATGCTGGATGGGCTGGAGGTGTATCCAGACCGCATGGCAAAGAATCTGGCGCTGACCGACGGCCTCATCCTGAGCGAGGCCTACATGCTGGCGCTTGGCGCCCGGCTGGGCCGCCTGCCCGCGCATGCGCTGGTGGAGCGCGCGTCGCGCGATGCCGTCGCGAACAAGCGTTCACTCAGGGATGCACTCCGCGAGGCGTTGGAAAGCGATGCCGCGACGCGCGGACTGCTTAGCGGCGATGACCTGGATCGTCTGGGCGATCCGGCGAACTATGTTGGCGAGGCGCCGGCAATCTGCGACAGGGTGCTGGCGGCGTGGAGGGAGGGCGGGGATGGAGCGACGTCGGTGTAAAGTGCCTGCGCCTTGCAGCGCCTCAGAACGCTGAAAGCCGACCCGCGCGAATCGCGCGGTGGTTCAGGACTGCCGGCGCAACCGCGCCAGTTCCGCCGACAGCTCCGCCACCAGCGCTTGCGCGCGCGCCAGCGGGTCCCGTGCGTTGACCGGCGCCTGCGGCTCGGGCGCGGTTTCATGCAGCCGGGGCTGCACGCTTTCATGCCCCATGCTGACGTCCACGTCGAACACCAGTTGTTCGGCGCGATGCCAAGTGGTGAACCATTCCAGCGGCTTGCCGTGCTGGTCCATGCCCTGGCCCTGCAGCATCAATAGCGGCGTGCCGGCCTGCGTGTCCAGCAGGGCGGCAAGCTCGCTGTTCGCCGCGACTGCGCGGATCTGGTTGCGGCCGGCGCCGGGGCGCAGGCCGAATTGACGCGTCAGCACGCCGTGCAGGGACGCGTCGGCAAGATGTTCGGCGCGCAGGCCCGGCACCGCGTCGGCGGGCAGCCAGGTGCGCACGTAGGCCAGCGGCGCTTCGGCCACGTGGCGCAGGCGTTCCAGCATCAGTAGGCGGGTGGTGCCGAAGAACTCGGCGACCTCGGCGGGCGGCTCGCCCGGGCCCAGCGCCAGCACGCGCGTGCGCAGCGCAACGCCCGACTGGGCGAACTGCTCGTATAGACCGGTGGACCGCTGCACGAGGCGGCGGTGTTCCTGCGGCGCGGCCACGGTGGCGGGGCGGCCGGTCTCGCGTTGAATGAGGCCTTCCGCCGCAAGCGCCGCGAGGGCCTGGCGCACCACGCTGCGGGCCACGCCGAAGCGGTCGCACAGCGCGGCTTCGCTCGGCAGCACGGCGCCCGCCGCGAGCTTGTTCGTGCGGATGTATCCGCGCAACCGCGACGCCACCTGGGCGTGCAGCGGGATGTCTCCCGCGCGGTCAAGATCGGGCAATGCGTCGTGCGTGGCGGGCGCCATGGGAATCAACCTCCGGTTTGTGCCCGCGCAGTTTCCCATACATGCGTCCAGCCCGGGGCCAAATGCGCGGCGCGCTCGGCGGCCAGGATCAGGCTGTCTTCGCGCGCGATGCCCTTGCCGGCGATGTCGAAGGCAGTGCCGTGGTCCACGGACACGCGCACGACGGGCAGGCCAACCGTGATGTTGACGCCGTCGTCGCCGTACACGGACTTGAAGGGCGCGTGGCCCTGGTCGTGGTAACAGGCGATCACGAACTTCCACTTGCCGCGCACCGCCTGCGGGAACAGCGCGTCGGCCGGGATGGGACCGGCGGCCAGGATGCCGGCGGCATTGGCTTCGGCCACCGCCGGCGCCAGGATGTCGGCGTCTTCGCTGCCGAAGATGCCGTTCTCGCCGGCATGCGGGTTCAGGCCCGCGACGGCGACGGGTTCGTCGCCGCGGCCCAGGGCGGTGGCGAACGAACCGGCCAGGCGCAGGACGGCGCGCATGCGTGCAGGGTTCACGTCTTCGATGGCCTGGCGCAGCGAGACGTGCGTCGTGGCATGGAAGATGTAGAGGTCGCCGGCCGACAGCACCAGCGAGAAGGTCTTGACGCCGAACTCATGGGCCAGCAGTTCGGTGTGGCCGGGCCACTTGTGGCCGGCGGCGTGCATGGCGGCCTTGTTCAGCGGGGCGGTGACGATGCCGTCGATCTCGCCGGCGCGCGCCAGGGCGCAGGCCGTGGTGACAAAGCGCACGGAGCCGTCGCCGGCGTCCGCGCTGATCTCGCCCAGCTTCACGTGCGCGAGCGACGGGCCGGCTTGCAGCACTTCGATCGTGCCCGGCGTGTTGGTGGCGTCGGCCGCGCGGTCCAGCTTGCGCACGATGGCGGGGTCACCGCCCAGGCCGCGCACCGCATTGGCCATGACGTCCACGTCGCCGACCACGAAGAGGCGCGCCTTCTGGCGCAGTTCGTCGTGGCCCATGAGCATCTTGGCCGTGATTTCCGGCCCGATGCCCGCTACGTCGCCCAAGGTCACAGCCAAGAGGGGCAGCTTTGCGGGAGGGGTTTGTGTCATCGCTTGAATCTCCTGTCGCGGATCGCGCGCACGGCGCGAACCAGTACGTCTTCGGTGCCAAAGCCGCCGGCCTTGGTCACCACGGGCAGGCCAGCGGCCGTGCCTCCGGTCAGCGTGCCCAAAGGCACGCCGCCCATTACTTCGTCCACCAGCGCGATGCCGTTGGCCTGCAAGGCCACCAGCACGCTGCGCGCGCCGTCGCCGCCCGTGGCGACGACACCCGCCGCGCGCGAGGCGGCAATCAATTGCGCGGCAAGGCTGCCGAGCCGGTCGGCGACCGTATCGGAGTCCAGGCCGGCGCGTTGGCCTTCGGGGGCCAGCAGCAGAATGGTGCCGGCTTCCAGTGGGGCCTGCGCGTGCGACTGCAGGAGCGGCTGGCTCCAGGCCTGCCACTGCGCGTCGTCGGCCAGTTGATCGAGCGACGGGCTCCACGTGTCGGCGCCCGCCGCCTGCAGCGCGGCGGCCTGGCCGCGCGCGGCGCTGTGCTGCGACGTCACCACGACCACCACGGGCGCGGTCTGGTCGGCGCCGGCCCACACGCGGGCCAGCGGCACGGCCAGGCCGCCCGCGCCCACGGGCAGGGCGCGTTCACCCAGCAGACCGACGGCGCGCGCCAGCCGTTCCAGGTCGGCATCGGTGGCCGCGTCCACCACCACGTCGCCGCCCGCCTGCGCGATGCGCGCGGCAAGCGTTTCGGGCGTGTCTTCAGCCAGCGGCGCCACGTGGGCGCAGCCGAGCAGGGTGGGAATATGGCTTTCGGTTACGGGGGTGACCGGATCGGTCGCCGCCGAGGTCTCGGTGACCGGCTTGCCGTTCACATACAAAATGCCTTGCTCGACGGTGCGGCCCGTCGCCGGAAAGGCAGGGCAGACCACGGCGATCGCGTCATCACGCCAGGCGCCGCGCGCCGCGTCGATCTCGGCCTTGAAGGCGCCGCGCAGCGTCGAATCCACCTTCTTGTACAGGCGCGTCACGCCGGCGTCGCGCAACTGGCGCACGTTGCCGCGGATGACCTCGGCCGCATCGGCCGCGCTGAGCGCCCGGCTGTTGGTCGTGACGGCCAGCACCTCGACGCCGTCGTGGGCGGGCCCGGACAGGGCCTCGTCCGCGCCGCCGATCGACAGGTGCGTGCACCAGCCGGCGCGCACGAATTGCACGGCGGTGTCGCCGGAACCGGTCAGATCGTCGGCGACGATGGCGATGGTGGGTTTCACAAGGCCTCTCCGCGGGCTTCGGTCAGGGGCGGTGCGACGGTGGCGTCGGGGTCCTCGGACTTCAGTTCACCGGCGCGCTTGAGGAACCAGGATGCCAGCACCGGAGCCAGAATGGAACTGATCAGCACGCACGCGGCGACTTGCGCGGTGGCGGTCGAGACGTATTGCTGGAAGTTGGGGTCGGCCGCAGCCACCACGGCGGGCGTGGCGATGGCGTTGCCGGCGGTGGTGCCGGCTGCGAAGCCCAGGCCGCTCTTGCCGCCGCGGCGCAGGATCATGCGGTAGCCCAGGTAGACCAGGCCGCCCGTGATCGGGCTGATGATGAGGCCCAGGATCAGGCCGCTGATGCCGCCGCCGACCACGGCGCCCAGGTCGATGCCGGTGCCCAGCGCAAAGGCGAAGAACGGGATGACGATGTTCGGCACGGGCTTGAGCACGTCGCGCCACTTGGGGTCCAGGTTGCCCACGACCACGCCCAGCAGGAACGGCACCAGCGCCGCCACCAGGGCGATCATCGGGATGTCGGCCAGACCCGACGCGCCCAGGAACAGCAGGCTGAAGAAGGGGCCGTCGTTGACCGCGCTGGCCACGTAGGCGCCGCGGTCACGCGCATCGCCGTATTGACCGGTGTAGGCCAGCCACAGGCCGCCGTTGCTGTTGTCGAACGCGGCAAGCATTGCCAGGATCGACACGCCCCACAGGCCGTCCAGGCCGACGTAGCTGCCCAGGATGATGATGAGCGTGGCGGGCACGATCGTCTTCATCAGCAGGATGGTGCCGGCCGTGGCCAGGATCGGGCCGCCGGTGCGGGCGTTGACGTGCGTGCCGGTCGCGAAGATCAGCAGCGCGATCAGCGGCAGCGCGCTGTTCTTGAAAAGGGCCGTGGTGAAGCCGCCGATGGCGAGCGCATCGGGGGCGAAGGTGCCGATCAGGGAACCCAGGATCAGCGGCACCAGCATCAATCCACCAGGGATTTTCTGCATCGTGCCAAAAAAGGGCGAGCGGGTAGTTGCGGTCGACACTATCGAGGTCTCCAGGACGATTTTTCTGGGTTGCAGACGTTCATGCGCGCGTCTGTCGGACGGGTGAAAAAATCGTAGTGTACACCTGTACGTACAGCATGTACGTACAGGTTGACCCCAATTCCCGTCCCGGATATGGGGACGGTTTTGCCGTCAGAAGCGGTAGGCGCCGCTCAACATCACCGTGCGGCGCGCGCCGTAGAAGCAGTCGCCACGATCCAGGCAGACCACTTCGTACGTGCGGTCCGCGATGTTGTTGACGTTGAGCGCATAACGCCACGGGCCGTTGGTATAGCTGACCATCGCATCGAACAGCGTCACGGACGGCGTCTCCGGCGCGCCGCCGTCGCGGAACTTCGACAGGAAGCGCGCGCCGGCGCCAACCGCGAAGCCAGGCTGGCCCGCCACCGCGAAGCGGTACTTGCTCCACAGCGACACCATGTGCTTGGGCATGCCTTCAAGCTGCGGATCGATGTCGGTGTAGATGTAGTTGGCGATCACGTCCACGTTCTGGGTGACGCGGCCGCGCGCTTCCAGTTCGACACCGCGCGTGCGCGTCTTGCCCGCCTGGATCTGATTGTTGGGATTGTCCGGATCGTTGGTCTGCCGGTTGCTTTCGCGCAGGTCGTACGCCGCCGCCGTGAATTCCAGGTCGGCGCCCGGCGGCATGTATTTCAGGCCCAGTTCCCACTGCTTGCCGCGCATGGGCTTCCAGCGCTGGTCGTAGAAGTCCGCGCCCGCGATGGGGGTGAAGGACTCGCTGTAGCTCACGTACGGCGACCAGCCGTTGTCGGCCGCGTACATCAGGCCGAAGCGCTTGGTGGTGGCCTGATCGGTTTCCTTGTCCTGGCCCTCGGCCGTGCTTTCGACGCGATCGCGGCGGATGCCGGCCAGCAGGATCCAGTTTTTGTCGAACGTGATCTGGTCCTGCGCATAGAAGCCCAGTTGCTGCTGGCGTTGCTTGGGCGAGTCGCTGAGCGTGTAGTCCGGCGCGTTGCCGTACACCGGGTGGTACAGGTTCAGCGGCGATCCCAGCCCGCTGTCCGATTGGCTGGTTTCGCGGTAACGCGTGTAGTCCATGCCGACGATGACGGTGTGCTGCGTGCGGCCCCAGTTCAGCTTGCCTTCCAGGTTCTGGTCGGCCAGCAGCGTGCGCATGCGGGGCTTGTTGATGTAGTAATAGCGGTCGACCGTGGTCTGCTCGGGATCGATGTACGAATTGCCGCGGCGGTCGCCGTACACGTTCGGGTACAGCGATTTGTAGTCCACGCTGCTGACAGTATTGCGGAAGCTCTGACGGACTTTCCAGGTGTCGTTGAACTTGTGCTCGAACAGCCAGCCCACGTTGAATTGCTCGGTGTCGTAGGTGTCAAAGCCCGGTTCGCTGGCAAAACGGCGTGTCGGGATGCGGCCGTTGGGATTGTGATCCACGGTGCCGCTCCACGGCAGGAACGATTGCGTCGTGCCCGACCGGTCCTTTTGCCATGAGGCCTGCAGCGTCAGCGACGTGGCCGCGCTGGGCTGCCACGTGAGCGACGGCGCGAGGAACATCCGGTCGTCCTGCGCGTACTGCACCTGCGTGTCGCTGTCGCGGCCCAGCGCCACCACGCGGTACAGCCACTGGCCGTCCTCGGTCAGCGGGCCGGTGATGTCGGCCTGAATCTCGCGGCGGTTGAAGTTGCCCAGCTGTACGCCGATTTCGCCTTGCTGCTCGGCCTGCGGGCGCTTACTGACCAGGTTGACGATGCCGCCCGTGCTGCCCTGTCCGTACAGCATCGACGACGGACCGCGCAGCACCTCGACGCGTTCCAGGCCATAGACCTCGGTGCGCGGGTTGTTGAAGCTGAAGAACTGGCGCAGCCCGTCCAGGTATTGCACGGGCTCCACGCCGCGCACGCGCACGTAGTCGCCGCGGTTGTCCACGCCGTAAGCGTTGGGCCGCACGCCCGCTGCGTAGTTCATCGTGTCCTGTACGTTCTGCGAACCCTGGTCGACGATCTGCTCGCGCGGGATCACGGTGATGGCCTGGGGTGTTTCGGACAAGGGCGTGTCGGTCTTGGTGCCGGTGGCGCTGCGCCGGGCGATGTAGCCGTCGACGGGGCCGGTCGCGGTTTCGCCGGTGCCCAGCACCTGCACGGCCGGCAGGGTGGCGGGCTGTTCGGGCTGCGCGTGCGCGGCGCCCGCGCCCAGGCAGGCGGCCAGCGCGGCGGCGGCGGGAACACGGGTGTGCAGCCGCGCGCGCAAGGCGGCCTGGGTGTGATGGTGCTTCAAGAGGATCTCCCCACTGGCGTCGGTTTGGTACGGCCAGTTACGTATAGAAATGACAACGATAATAATTATCAATTGTGGCGATATGGCCAGCCAATAGCGCGCATCGGGGGAAGATGTAAAAAAGCCCTGCGGCGCGTCAAGGCGGCAGGGCTTTGCACAGGAATCTCCTGTGAATTCATCGAGTTGAAGCGGCGCGTGATGGCGGACGCTCCCGCGGCCGCTGTTGGCGGCGCGCGACAGTGTTGCACGCGCAAAAACGGGGTGCGGTCGGCGGGGCGGGGATCAGTCCTCGCGGGTCGCCTGATTGGCGATGTCGGGAGGGTTCACGGCGCGCGTGGCGGCGGGCGCCTGCCCGTCGGGACGCAGCTCGCGCCGCAGGATCTTGCCGACGTTGGTGCGCGGCAGGTCGTCGCGGAACTCGATGTGGCGCGGCACCTTGTAGCCGGTAAGCTGGCTGCGGCAATGCGCGATCAGCGTTTCGGCATCCAGCGCGGGGTCCTTGCGGATCACGAACAGCTTGACCGCCTCGCCGGAGCGCTCGTCCGGCACGCCCACGGCCGCGACTTCGCGCACGCCGGGGTGCAGGGCGGCCACGTCCTCGACTTCGTTCGGGTACACGTTGAAGCCCGACACCAGGATCATGTCTTTCTTGCGATCGACCAGATACACGTAGCCGGTCTCGTCGACATAACCCACGTCGCCCGTGCGCAGGAAGCCGTCCGGGTACATCACAAGCGCCGTCTCGTCCGGCCGGTTCCAGTAGCCACGCGTGACTTGCGGACCGCGCACGCAGATCTCGCCGTTTTCGCCGATGCCCAGTTCGCGGCCCGCGTCGTCGCGGATCGACAGGTCGGTGGACGGTACGGGCAAACCGATGGACCCGTTGAAGATCTTGGTGTCCAGGGGATTGATGGTGACGGCGGGCGACGTTTCGGTCAGCCCGTAGGCTTGGGCGATAGACACGCCCGTCGCCGCGCGCCAGCGATCCGCCACCGACCGCTGCACCGCCATGCCGCCGCCCATGGTGAGCCGCAGGCGCGAAAAATCCAGGTGGGCAAAATCCGGGTGGTTGAGCAGCGCGTTAAAGAGCGTGTTGACGCCGGTAAAGGCCGAGATCGGCACTTTGCCCATTTCCTTGATCAGCCCGGGGATGTCGCGCGGATTGACGATCAGAAGGTTGCTTGCGCCCAGCTTCATGAACGTCAGGCAGTTCGCCGTCAGCGCGAAGATGTGATACAGCGGCAGGGCCGTGACGATGCATTCCTCGCCGTCCTTGACCAGGGGTCTGACCCACGCGTAGGCCTGGCTCACGTTGGCGACCATGTTGCCATGCGACAGCATGGCGGCCTTGGCCACGCCGGTCGTGCCGCCCGTGTACTGCAGGAACGCCAGGTCGGCGGGCGAGAGCTGCATGTTGGTGAACGGCAAGTCGCGCGCCGCACGCAGGGCATCGCCCAGCTTGTGCGAGCCGGGCAGCGACCATGCGGGCACCATGCGCTTGACGCGCCGGACCGCGAAGTCCACCAGGCGCCCCTTGATCGGCCCCAGCATTTCCCCGATGGAGGTGACCAGCACGTGCTCGACCTGCGTGCCGGGCAAGGCCTTTTGCAACGTGGCCGCGAAGTTGTCCGCGACCACGATGGCGCGCGCGCCGGCGTCGGCCAGTTGGTGTTCGAGTTCGCGCGCGGTGTATAGCGGATTGCAGTTGACCACGATGCAGCCGGCGCGCAGGGCGCCGAAAAGGCAGACGGGATACTGCAGCAGGTTGGGCATCATCAGGGCGATGCGGTCGCCGCGGGAGAGGCCGTTGGCGTGCAGCCATGCCGCGAAGCGGCGCGTCAGCGCGTCCAGTTCGGCATACGTGATCGATTTGCCCATGCTGATGTAGGCCGTCTTGTCGGGAAAGCGCCGGAAGCTTTCCTCGATGATCGTCACCAGCGTTGTCTCGCCGTCAGTGTCGATCTCGGCGGGCACACCGTAGGGATAGCTCTTGTGCCAGATTCGTTCCATGTCTTGCGGTTCCGTTGGGGCGCAAGGCCCTAGTTGCCCAACAGGGCTTTCTTCAGGGAAGCCTGCGCGGGGCTGTCGCCCAGCCAGACGCGCAGCAGCGCGCGGGCGAAGGCGGGATCGTCGATGCGGCCGCGCGGCTTGCCGTTGCTGGCGATCGCAACGCCGCGGGCGTCTAAGTCCAGGTCGATGACATCGCCTTCGCGCGCGGCGCCGATGTCGGCCATCAGCCGCGACAGGCGCTGGGCGGGTTCCTTCAAGGTGGCGAGCACCTGCGAGGGCGTATTGTCGCGCAAACCGTCCTGCAGCGCCCCGTCCAGGCTCTTGCTGTCCACGTCGCGCAGCATTTGCAGACGGATTCGGCGTGGTTCGGTGCTGCCGATGATCGCGGCAGCGTCGTGGGTCTTCGTGGTGACGTACAGCGCCGCCACGTAAACTTTCACGACGAAGCGGGTGCGCAGGCCGGCGCCGTTCAGCGTCAGCGAGTGGCCGCCTTCGGCAAGCTGTTCGGGCACGCGCACGCCGGCGACGTCGACGTCAGCGTGGGCCGGCGCGCCCGCCAGGCTGGCGGCAAGAATCAGACTCAGGGCGGCGGCGCGCCCTCCGGGGTTGAAACGCATTTGTCACCTCCAGTGTTCTTCTGTTTGTAGAACTTCTTGTCTGCGATGTAGATCGTGCGTTCCACGACGGCGTACACGACGTCGTCCTTGTCCTTCAGTTCGACCGTGTAGGTGCGGGTCGTTTCGTGATGCGAGGCAAGCAGGCGCCGGATTTCCGCAATCTCGCCAGGGGGTAGGCGGAAGTCGACGTAGAGCGTGGTGTAGGCCGGTTTGCGGAAGCGGATGGATGCCGCCTTGTCCCACACGACGTGATCGGGGCCCAGCGCCGACATCAGCATGGTCGGATGCGCGCCGTCCGTCACGGCGAACAGCGAGCCGCCGTACATCGAGCCCACGATATTGCGCGTGCGGCGCAGCAGCGGCAGCTTGATGCGGATGTGCTGGAAATCCGGCGACACGTGCAACACGCGGCCGCCGGTGGCGCGAAAGGCCGGATGCAGGTTGAAGCCCACCCGCATCAGGCGCGCGCGCCACTCGGGCGACAGGTTCTTGAACCAGTAGGGCTTCACGCTGTCCGCCGCCTGCTTACATGGCCTCGAACAGGCCGGCCGCGCCCATGCCGGTGCCGATGCACATCGTGACCAGCCCGTACTTGCCGCCGGTGCGGCGCAGTCCGTGCGTGATGGTGGCGGTGCGGATGGCGCCCGTCGCGCCCAGCGGATGGCCCAACGCAATGGCGCCGCCCAGCGGGTTGATCTTGGCCGGGTCCAGGTTCAGCTCGCGGATGACGGCCAGCGACTGCGCCGCGAACGCTTCGTTGAGCTCGATCCAGTCCAGCGCGTCCTGCTTGATGCCGGCGCGGTCCAGTACCTTCGGAATCGCGGCGACCGGGCCGATGCCCATGACCTCGGGCGGCACGCCGGCCACGGCAAAACCCGCAAAGCGGGCGAGCGGGCTGAGGTTGAATTCGCGCAGGATGCGGTCGGATACCAGAATCACTGCAGCAGCACCATCGGACATCTGCGAACTGTTGCCGGCCGTGACGCTGCCGCGCGTCGAAAACACAGGCTTTAAACGGGCCAGCGCTTCCAGGCTGCTGTCGGGACGCGGGCCTTCGTCGGCCTCGACGAGACGGCGCGCCACGCGCACCGCACCGCTGGCGCCGTCCGGCAGATGCGTGACCACTTCATAAGGCGTGGTCTCGGCGCGGAAGTGGCCGGCAGCGATGGCCGCGCAGGCCTTCTGGTGCGAGGCCAGCGCAAAGGCGTCCTGGTCTTCGCGCGACACCTTCCAGCGCTCGGCGACCTTTTCGCCGGTCAGGCCCATGCCGAAGGCCATGCCGATGTTCTCGTCGTGCGCGAAGATCTCCGGGTTCATGGACACCTTGTTGCCCATGATCTGCGGCATGGCGCTCATGGATTCGGTGCCCGCGCCGATCATGATGTCGGCCTCGCCCATGCGGATGCGGGCGGCGGCGTCCGCCACGGCCTGCAGCCCGGACGCGCAGAAGCGATTCACGGTAACGCCCGCCACGCTTTGCGGCAGGCCGGCCAGCAGCAGGCCGATGCGGGCCACGTTCATGCCCTGCTCGGCCTCGGGCATGGCGCAGCCGGCGATCACGTCCTCGATGCGCGCCGCGTCCAAACCCGGCACCTGCGCCAGCGCACCATTCAGCGCGGCGGCCAGCATATCGTCAGGGCGGGTGGTGATGTAGGCGCCGTTGCGCTTGCCCACCGGCAAGCGCGTCGCGGCGACGATGTAGGCGTCTTGGATTTGCGTGCTCATATCCATTTCCTCAAAGTTCAATAGCGAGAGAAACAATCCGACTCCCCCCACTCACCACGCCTCCTCCGGGCGGGGCGGCGCGGATCCGGCTCCGCCGGTCCGCAGCGCGCGCCCCTGGGGGAGGCGCCGCAGGCGCCTGGGGGGGCTCCGTACGGCGGCTCCGCCAGTCCGCCACCGGCGCCCCTGGGGGAAGCGCCGCAGGCGCAGGGGGGGCCTAATCAATTCCGTAGTGGTTTGCCGGTTTCAAGGGTGTGGCGGATGCGGGCCTGGGTTTCCGGCGTGCGCAGCAGCGCTACGAATTCCTTGCGCTCCACGGCCAGCAGCCATTCCTCGTCGACCTTCGTGCCGGTCTCGACCTCGCCGCCGCACAGCGCAACCGCCGCGCTGCGTGCCACCCGGTAATCGTGCGCGCTGATCATGCCGCCCTCGCGCATGTTGACCAGCACCATCTCGAAGTTGGCGATGCCATTGCGGCCGGCGACCGGCACGTTCTGCAACCGCGCGGGCGGGGTGTAGCCGGCCTGCGCGGCGGCGCGCGCCTGGCCGATCGCCACAAACAGCAGCTCGCCTGGATGGAACAGCACGATGTCGTGTTCGCGCGCAAAGCCGGCCTCGATGGCTTCCAGCCCGCTCTTGGCGACCTGGGCCATGGCAATGGTCTGGAAGACCGGTTGCAGGTAGGGGAAGACTTCGCCCGGCGTGGCCGTCTTGGCCGCCAGTGCGGCGGCCCGCGCGGCGAATTCCTTGCTGCCGCCGCCGGCCGGGATCAGGCCCACGCCGGCCTCGACAAGGCCGATGTAGCTTTCCAGCGCCAGCACGCGGTGCGAGGCGTGCATCAGGAATTCGCAGCCGCCGCCCAGCGCCATGCCCTGCACCGCGGCCACCGTCGGAACCTGCGCGTACTTGAACGACTGCGAGGCGCGCTGGAATTTCTCGACCGTGGCTTCCAGCATGTCCCATTCGCCGGCCGCGCAGGCTTCGACCACCTGTTGCAGGTTGGCGCCCACGGCAAACGGCGCGTCGTGCCAGATCACCAAGCCGTCGAACTCGCGTTCGGCCTTGGCCACCGCCTGCAGCACGCCTTCCAGCACTTCGGCGCCCAGCGTGTGGTTGCGCGACGTGACGGACAGGATGGCGATGCCCGCGTCGACCTGCGGCAGGTTCCACAGGCGCACGCCTTCGTTTTCCCAGACGGTGACGCCCCGGTCGTCGGGAGCCTCGCCCACGACGCGTTCCGGGAACAGCTGGCGTGCGTATACCGGCAGCGTCGAGCGCGGATGCAGCTTGCCGGTGCGCGCCGAATACGAACCCTCGGGCGCGTGCACGCCCTGGCGGCCGGGCTCCAGCGCCCAGGCGGGCAGGGGCGTGTTGCTCATGGCGCGGCCGGCGGCGATGTCTTCGGCCACGGCGGCGGCAATCGCCTGCCAGCCGGCAGCCTGCCAGGTTTCAAACGGGCCTTGCGACCAGCCAAAGCCCCAGCGCATGGCCAGGTCCAGGTCGCGTGCGTTGTCGGCCACGTGTTCAAGCTGTACGGCGCTGTAGTGGAAGATGTCGCGGAACAGGCTCCACAGGAATTGCGCCTGCGGATGATCGCTGGCGCGCAGCGCGGCAAAGCGCTTGGCCGGATCACGTTCCTTGAGCAGCGCCGCAACCTCGTCGGCCAGCTTGCCCGTGCCGGGCGCGTAATCCTGCTTTTTCAGATCCAGCACCTGGATCTCGCGGCCCTGCTTGCGGTAGACGCCGGCGCCGCTCTTCTGCCCGAGCGCGCCCTTGGAGATCAGCGCCGACAGCCATTCCGGCAGCGCGAAATACTGATGCCACGGATCGTCGGGCAGGTTCTTTTCCATCGTGCCCACGACGTGGGCCAGTGTGTCCAGCCCCACTACGTCGGCGGTGCGGTACGTGGCGCTCTTGGGGCGGCCGATCTTGGGGCCGGTCAGCGCGTCGACTTCGTCGAAGGCCAGACCCAGGCGCGCGGTGTGGTGCATGGCGGCCAGAATCGAGAACACGCCGATGCGGTTGGCCACGAAGTTCGGGGTATCCAGCGCGCGGATCACGCCCTTGCCCAGGGCAGACGTCAGCCAGGTTTCCAGCTGGTCCAGCACGGCGGGCTGCGTGTGCGACGTGGCGATGATTTCCACCAGGCGCATGTAGCGCGGCGGATTGAAGAAATGGATGCCGCAGAAGCGGTCGCGCAGCCCGGCGGGCAGCGCATTGGCCAGCGCGTCGATGGACAGGCCGGACGTGTTGGAGGCGACGATGGCGCCGGGCGCCACATGCGCGGCAATACGCTCGTACAACGCCGTCTTCCAGTCCATGCGCTCGGCGATGGCTTCGATGATGAGGTCGCAGCCTTGCAGGCGCTCCAGGTCGTCATCGTAGTTGGCGGGCGTGATCAGGGCGAGGCGCGATGCGCCGGCCAGCGGCGCGGGTTCCAGCTTCTTGAGACCGGCCAGCGCTTTCTTGACGATGCCGTTGCGGTCGCCTTCGCGGGCGGCCAGGTCGAATAGCGTGACCGGCACGCCGGCATTGGCCAGGTGGGCGGCGATCTGCGCGCCCATGACGCCGGCACCCAGCACGGCGACGTGTTTGACGACGAACTTGCTCAAGGGAGTCTCCTGAAAAAGCGGGCGGACGGCGCGCGGCCGTCCGCCCGTTCACGGCTAGAAGCGGGACGAGAGCTGCAGGCCGAAGATGTGGCCGCTGCTGTCGTAGGTGCCCGCAACGCGGCCCTTCGTGGCCTGGCTGCCGGACGTGGTGTCGATGTCCGTCTTGCGCAGGTACAGGTAGGTGTAGCCGACGTCGATCGTGGTCGACTTGGTGGCAGCCCACTGCACGCCGGTCGAGAACCAGTAGCGGTCGTTGTCGGGCAGGGATGTGGGACGGTCTGCGGCATCGTGCACCGGCGACTGATCGAAGGCCAGGCCGAACTTCCACTTCCAGTCCGGGGCGAACTTGTAGTTGGTGCCCACGGCAACGCGCCAGGTATCGCGGAAGTTGAGCGGCAACACATCATCCCGTGCGCCCGGACCCGAGTTCTTGATCTTCAGTTGGGGGATGCTGCTCCAGCCCGTCCACGACACGTCGCCCAGCAGTTCCCACCTTTCGTTGAGCTGATGCGTGGCGCTCAGGATCAGCGTGTCGGGCAGGTCGACGTTGGCCTTGGCGTCAAACGACACGGACTGGCCGGTCGGGCCGATGTTGTCGATGTCGGTGTCGCCCTTGGCCGAGTGCTTGATCTTCGAGCGATAAGACAGGCCGATGCGGGTGTCTTCGGTGGGTTGCAGCATGAAGCCGACGTTCCAGCCCCAGGCATCGCCCTTCAGGTTCAGGTCCGCGTCGCCATTCGTGGCCAGCGGCAGGCCGGCGATGGGCACCACGGTCTTTTTCTTGTAGTTCGCGTCGATGTGCTGCCAGTTCAAGCCAAAGCCCATCGAGAACTTCTCGTTGACCTTGTAGGCGATGGACGGGTTGACGTTGATGGTCTTGATGTCGAACTTGTTCGAGTGGTATTGGCCGACCCAGCCGTCGTCGTATTCGGTCATCAGGCCGAAGGGGGCGCCGATGCCCAGGCCGATGTACCACTGCTCGTTCAGTTGCCAGGAGGCATAGATGTTGGGCACGACGCCCAGGTGGCCCGCGTCCCCGCCATTGCCGCCGGTGGGAACCGAACCGTTCAAGCCTGATCCGGGGATGCCGGGCACGCTGGGGTTGCGGCTATTGCCGTTGTCCGAAAACTTGAACGACGGTTTGATCAGGTTTACCCCACCGGAGAAATTGAGCCCAGGCAGATAGGTCAAGCCTGCCGGGTTGAAATACATGATGCTGGCATTCTCCGGGTTTGCCGCCGAGCCGGCATACGCGTTGCCCAGGCCGCTAGCGTTCTGCTCCAAGAGCTGAAAGCCGGCAGCGTAGGACGTTGCGGATGCGCCCAGGCCGACCAGGATGGCCGACAGGGTGCTCAGGGACAATGAACGTCTGCGCATGGTACTGACTCCTCGAGTTGAATGTGTGTCTCTCTCTACCACTGCCGGCCTGGAGTGCCGGTCTATTCGGCGCGAGCCGCCGTACTGCGGTGCTGCTGGGTGCTGCCGTCTTCGTAATGCAATGGGCCGCCCGTGAAAGGCGCGAAGCCCGTTCCAAAAATCACGCCAGCGTCGGCCAGGTCGGCGTCGGCCACGATGCCGCCTGCCACGCGTTGCCGCGTGGCGTCGATGAGCGGCTGAATCAGTTTCTGTGCCAGGCCGGCAGGTGCGGCGGCGGGATCGCGCCGCTTGACCGGCTTGCCGTCGCGCCAGGTGTAAAAGCCCTTGCCGCTCTTCTTGCCCAGTTCGTTGCGCGCCAGGCGATCGGCCAGGCAGCGCGGCGGTTCCGCGCCGCCGGCCAACTGCGCGCCAGCATCGCGCGCGATGTCCAGGCCCACGGTGTCCGCCAGTTCCAGCGGCCCCATCGGCATGCCGAAGGCCACCATGGCGGCGTCCACGGTTTCCGGTGCGACGCCGTCGTCCACGCTGCGCATGGCCTGCAGCATGTAGGGCGCCAGCACCGCATTGACGAGAAATCCGGGCGCGCTCTTGACCGGCAGCGCCAGCTTGTCGATCTGGCCCACGAAGGCGCAGGCGCGGGCCGCGATGGCGGGATCGTCGCCGTCCACGTGCACGACTTCCACCAGCGGCATCTTGGCCACGGGGTTGAAAAAGTGAATGCCCACCAGACGTTCCGGACGGGCCAGGGCCTCGCGGAGCGTTTCCAGCGACAGGCTGGACGTGTTGGTGGCCAGCAGCGCGTCGGGCTTCATGCGCGGCTCCAGCGACTGGTACAGCGCGCGCTTGGCCTCGGGCTGCTCGCTGATGGCTTCGATGACAACGTCCGCCAGCGGTAAACCCAAACCCGCCGGATCCGGAACCAGCCGGTCGAACGCGGCGCGTGCCAGGCGCGGATCTTTCAGGCGGCGCGCGTAGAGCTCGGCGGCGCGCTTGATGGCTGGCGCGATGCGGGACATCTCCTGGTCCTGCAACGTGACCGTCATGCCCTTGAGCGCGCACCAGGCCGCGATGTCGCCGCCCATCACGCCTGCGCCCACCACGTGCACGTGGCGCGCTGGCGCGACGCCCGGCTGCTTGCCATTGGCCTTCAGTCGCTCTTGCAGTCGGAACACGCGCAGCAGGTTGCGCGCCGTGCCGGACGAAATGATGCGGTCGATCAGGTCGGGCGCCTTCAGCGCATTGCCGCCATGCTTTTCCCAGATCTCCACAATGGCGGGCGCGGCCGGGTAGTGGCCGAGCGGATCCTTGGCAGCGATTTGCTTGCGGGCGCGGTTGGCGACGATGGCCTTGAACGGCCAGCGGTTCAGCAGTCCGCCCAGGCCGCGCGCACGCCGCGCGGGTTTGCGCGACAGCAGGGTCTGGCGCGCCGCGGCGAGCAGCAGCCGCGGAGGCACGCGCGCGTCGACCAGCCCCAGCGAGGCCGCGCGGCGCGCATCGGCGCCGCGGCCGGTCAGCATCATGTCCAGCGCGGCGGGCGCGCCGATTACCTGCGGCAGGCGCAGCATGCCGCCCCAGCCGGGAAAGATGCCCAGCATGACTTCGGGCAACGCCAGCGAGGCGCCGGGCTGATCGGCCACCAGCCGGTAGCGGCAGGCCAGCGCCAATTCAAGACCGCCACCCAGGCAATGGCCCTGGATCAGCGCCAGCGTCGGATAGCGCACGCCGGCCAGGCGGTTCATGAGGTTCCAGCCGCGCGACACCAGCCCGCGCGCCTGCTCGGGCGTGTCCAGCGTGGCGAATTCGTTGACGTCCGCGCCCACGATGAAGCCCGTGGCCTTGCCCGATTGGATGATGAGGCCCGTGGGCGGCTCGGCGTCCAGCGCGTCCAGCACCACGGAGAGTTCGGCCAGGGTGTCGGCCGACAGCGCATTGACCGCGCTGCCCGCCCGGTCGAAGGTCAGCCAGGCGATGCCGTCGGGGTCGCGGTCCAGGCGCCAGTGGGAAAGCGTATCCAGTGTCGTCATGGGCGGTCCTCGTCCAGGGTTTCGACCAGCATCGCGCCGCCTTGGCCGCCGCCGATGCAGATGGCCGCCATGCCGCGCCGGGCGCCGCGGCGCTTGAGCGCGTGCAGCAGATGCAGCACGATGCGGGCGCCCGATGCGCCCACCGGATGGCCGATGGCGATGGCGCCGCCGTCGACGTTGAGCCGCTCGGCATCCAGTTCGCCCCAGGCGGGCGTGCCGAAATTCTGCTGGCAATAGGCCTCGTCGCGCCACGCGGCCAGGCAGCCTAGCACCTGCGCCGCGAAAGCCTCGTTGATCTCCCACAAGTCCAGGTCATTCAAGCCCAGGCCGTGGCGTTGCAGGATCGGCGTGGCGGCATGCACGGGGCCCAGCCCCATGATCGCGGGAGCCAGTCCGGCCCATTGCGTATCGACGATGCGGCCCAGCGGGCGCAGGTTCCATTTTTGAACGGCCTCTTCCGAGGCCAGCACCAGCATCGCTGCGCCGTCGGTCACCTGCGAGCTGTTGCCCGCGGTGATGTTGCCCCACGGTTTGTCGAACACGGGCTTGAGCTTGGCCAGCTTGTCCGGCGTGGAGTCATCGCGCACGCCGTCGTCGTGCGGGTGCAGCTTGCCCTGCGTGTCGATGAGCGGCGTGATCTCGGGCATGCCCGCCGCGCGTGCAGCGAGTGCGCGCTGGTGGCTGCGCGCCGCGTACGCGTCCATCGCGGCGCGGTCGATGTGAAAGAGCGTGGCGACGTTTTCGGCGGTCTGACCCATCGACAGGCCCACGACCGGGTCGGTCAAGCCCTTGAGCAATCCGATGACCGGCGCCAGGTGCTTCGGCCTGAAGCCGCCCAGCGCCTTGAGTTTCGCGCCCAGGCCGCGCGCGGCGTACCAGCGCGACAGCCAGCGCACCATGCCGTCCGAAAACAGCACCGGCGCGCGGGACAGCGCATCGGTGCCGCCGGCCAGCACCAGATGCGAACGGCCGTTCTGGATGTTGGCAATGGCGGAGTCCAGCGCCTGCATGCCCGATGCGCAGTTGCGCATGACGGTCCAGCCGGGCACCCGATCGCCGCAGGCGAGTCGCAGCGCAATCACACGGCCGATGTTGACTTCGTCGGGCGAGGGCGCGGCGCAGCCGATGATGACCTCGTCCAGGTCCGTGGGCGCGTAGGGTTGGCGCAGCAGCAGGGCGCGGCCGGCCTGTACCGCCAGATCCCCGGCGGAGAAGGGCCCTGGACCCGTGCGGGCCTTCAGGAAAGGTGTGCGTGAACCGTCGACGACGTAAACCGGTTTGAATGCCATCCGCTTCCTCCCTCAGGCGACCTTGCGTTCTGCCGTGGGCCGGTCTGCGTCGGCGGCGCCGAGGTCAAAGGGGAAATCATCCACTTTGACCACGGTGTCGCGCAAGCGGTTGCGGCGCTTGACGACCGCATACTCTTCGGCGGTGATCGCGCCGATGGTGACTGCCGCATCGGCGATGTCGCGTACGTTGGCTTGCGGATTGCCGTCCAGCACGCCGCGTTTTTCGATCTCGCGGATCTTGGCTTCGATGGGCTCGGCTTCCAGCGTGGCGGCCAGCGCCTGTTCGATGGCGCCCACGGGTTCGTCGGCGGTGTCGGGCAGATGGCAGCCGGCCGTCAGTCGGTCGCGCGTCGCGCTGGGGCTGATCAGCAGCCGGGCCACGTCTTGGCCAAGCTGGTCGGACGGCGGGATCTGGCTGTGACCCCACGGGAACACGACGCGGCGGATAATCCACGCGACCGCGCGATTCGGGAAGTTGTCCAGCACGCCGTCAAAGGCCTCCTGCAACTTGCACAGCGCGTCCTGGATCGACCAGTGCGCAAGCGGCGCGTCGGCCTTTTGGCGGCCTTCGTCCTCGAAGCGCTTGAGTGTGGCGCTGATCAGGTACATCTGCGACAGCACATCGCCCAGGCGCGCCGACAGGCGCTCGCGGCGCTTGAGGCTGCCGCCCAGCACCAGCATCGAGGTGTCCGCCAGCAGCGCGAAGGCGGCCGAGTAGCGGCCCAGCAACTGGTAATAGCGCTTCATGTCCGGTGCGACGTCGGCGTTGACGGCGACAAAGCGGGCGCCAGTCAGGGAGGTGCTCAGCGCCCGCAGCGCGTTGCGCACCACGAAGCCCGCATGGCCCCAGAACGCGGCATCGAAATCATCGAGCCCCTGCTTGCGGTCCGGCGATTGCGCGGCCTGCATCTCCGCCAGCACGTAGGGATGGCAACGGATCGCACCCTGGCCGAAGATGATGAGGCTACGCGTCAGGATGTTGGCGCCTTCCACAGTGATGCCGATGGGAATCTGCTGGTAGGCGCGGCCCAGGAAGTTGGACGGTCCCAGGCAGATGCCCTTGCCGCCGATCACGTCCATGCCGTCGTTGACGACCTGGCGCGCGCGTTCGGTGACGTGGTACTTCACGATGGCCGACACCACGGAGGGCTTTTCACCCAGGTCCACCGCGCCTGCCGTCATGGTGCGCGCGGCGTCCATCATGTAGGTGTTTCCGCCGATGCGGGCCAGCGCCTCTTCGACGCCTTCAAACTTGCCGACCGGCATGCGGAACTGGCTGCGCACGCGCGCATAGCCGCCCACCGCACGCGCGGTGAGCTTGGACATGCCGGTGTTGGACGAGGGCAGCGAGATCGAGCGGCCCGCGGCCAGACATTCCATCAGCATGCGCCAGCCCTGGCCGGCCATGGCGGGGCCGCCGATGATGAAGTCCAGCGGCATGAAGACATCGTTGCCGCGCGTCGGACCGTTCATGAACATGGCGTTCAAGGGGAAGTGGCGGCGGCCGGTGTCCACGCCGGGGTGGTCGTGCGGCACGAGCGCGCAGGTGATGCCCAGGTCCTTCTTGCCGCCCAGCAGGCCGTCCGGGTCATACAGGCGGAACGCCAGGCCCAGCAGCGTGCAGACGGGCGCGAGCGTGATGTAGCGCTTGTCCCACGTGACGCGCATGCCGATCACCTCGCGGCCCTGCCATTCGCCCTTGCAGACGATGCCGCTGTCGGGGATGGCGGCCGCGTCCGAGCCCGCCCAGGGACTGGTCAGCGCAAAGGCTGGGACTTCTTCGCCGCGCGCCAGGCGGGGCAGGTAATGGTTCTTCTGTTCCTCGGTGCCGTAATGCAGCAGCAGTTCGGCGGGCCCGAGCGAATTCGGCACCATGACCGACACGGCCAGCGCGGAAGACCGCGTGGACAGCTTGGTCACGATTTCGGAATGGGCATAGGCGGAAAACGCGAGGCCGCCGTATTGCTTGGGAATGATCATGCCGAGGAAACCCTCGGACTTCAGGTAGTTCCAGACATCGGCGGGCAGGTCGAAGCGCTCTTGGGTGACGCTCCAGTCATTGACCATGCGGCACGCGGTTTCGGCCTGGTTGTCCAGGAAGCGCTGTTCTTCGTCGGTAAGGCGAGGCCGCGGATAGGCCAGCAGGCGGCTCCAGTCGGGGCGGCCGCGAAACAGCTCGCCTTCCCACCAGACCGTGCCGGCCTCGAGCGCATCTTGCTCGGTGTCCGACATCTGCGGCAGCACCTTGCGATACAGGTTGAAGATCGGCGCTGAAAGCAGCGCCCGCCGGATGGGGCGAACGCCCAGCAACACGGCGGCCAGGAGCGCAATGACAACCAGCGCGACGATGACTGCGTACATTTTCTTGTCTCCTCGTTGTTCTTCAGTGCCTGGCGGTGACCGAAGGCGGCTCGCCGGCCGGGTTGGCTTTGGAAGGCGGGTCAGGCGCCTCCGGGGCTTGCGTTCAGGTGCGGCAGGGGCGAGCGCAGCCCGCCCAGCAGGAAACTCATCAGGCGCGGAAGGAGCAGCTCGCGGTCGTTGGGCTGCTCGGCTTCGTCGCCGGCCAGTCCGGTGACCGAGCGCAGCAAATCGGTGCCCATGATTGCGTACGACGTCGCGCCCAACATGAACTGGAAGCGCCAGATGATCTCGGCGCGCGGCACGTCGGGCAGGGCGGCAAACAGCGCGTTGCGGTAGCGCGCGAGCACGTCCGCATATTCCTCGGCAAACAGCGCGCGGATGAAATCCGTGGGATCGGTCATCGTGCGTTCCAGCAGCGGCAGAAAGGTGCTGCCAGCCTGTGCCGGATCGGCCGCCAGGCGCAGCAGCGTGCCGAAGAACGCGTCCACGATCTGGGAAGGCTTCAGAGGCTTACCGCCGGATTGCGCCTCAAGTTCGTCCAGAAGGCGCATGCGTTCGCGGTTCAGCACTTCCAGGCGGCGTTTGAGCACCGCCTGCACGAGTGACTCTTTCGAGCCGAAGTGATAGTTCACCGAAGCGAGGTTCACGCCGGCCGCGCCGGTGATCTGGCGCATCGACGTCGCTTCATGTCCTTGTTGCGCGAACAGGGACTCGGCGGTGTCGAGGATGGTTTCTCTCGTGGAAGTGGAGCGGATTTCTTGCATAAGGTTGAATTCAAACGTTTGTTTCAAAGCATTATGCGGGAGGCAGGGATGAGAGGCGAGCCTCTGCTATCCCCAATAGGGTTTACCCCTAACTCGACGCAACCGATGTGTCGGTTTTGCAGCACGTTTGCTTCGCATCGGGCGTAAGGACGAGATGCGCCGGGAAGAAGCATGAGGCGCCTCATGCCCGGGAGGTTGAGGTTTGGCCGATTGGCCTCGGACACCGGCCCTAGGATGAATGTGCTCTGGAATGCACGCCCAAAACCCCGCAGTATCAGCGCGAGAACACGAACGCATTGCCCCGGGTGTGTGCTGGGCGAGGCCGCTGCGCAGTCACGGCGCGGCAGGCCAATCGCCCTGATACAGGAGCACGAGATATGAAGACGTACAAGGTGGGATTGCTGGTCGACGGGTATGAGCAACCCGGCTGGATGCACGAGATGGTTGAGTGGCTACTCCACAGCCAGGAATTCGACCTGACGGCATTGCTGGTGATGAACGGCGAGGCCGCCGACACGGCGCCCAGATTGAGCGTGAAGGCGCTGTTCGGCTCGCTGTCGCGCCTGGAGGGCAAGCTGCTGCCGCAGAAGCAGCGCGTCATGCTGGCCTGCCGCGACATGCGCGACGGCCTGCAGGAGGCGGGCACATCGGTGATCCCGCTGGCGCCGGGCGACGAGGACCCGCACGCGCGCGACGAGGTAAAGGCGCTGGGGCTCGATCTGGTGATCACATTGGGTGCGTCGCTGGCGACGCGCGCGCAGCTCGCCAGCTGGTCACGGCTGGGCGTCTGGCAATTGAGCTACTCGGATATTGCGGTGGCCACCAGCCGTTATGCCGGCTTCTGGGAGGTCTTTCAGCGCGAGGATCACACCACCGTGAAACTCTGGCGCGTCGGCGCCAGGCAGGAAGACGACGAACTTCTGGACCAGCGCAGTTTCAACACGGAAGTGTTCTGGCTGAAGAATCAGGCACGCGCATTCAGTTTGGGAAACTTCATGGTCTATGACGCCTTGCAGGCGCTGGCCCATGACCGCCCGGGGGTCGCGCCGCCCGCCATGCAGATCATGAGCGGCCCGCGCCGCGCCGATCCGGCGGAGTGGGATAGCGCCGCTTATATCGCGCGCCAGGCATGGTTAATGTCGGATCTCGTTGTGCGCCGCGTCATGAAACGCAATGTCCGCTGGCGGATCGGTATGTTTCCCTCCGCACGCCAGCAGGCCGTGGTATCCGAAGCGATGGTATTGCAGCCGCCAAAGGGCCGCTTTTTTGCTGATCCCTTCGTTTATACCCACGATAAAAAGCCATATATTTTTTTCGAGGACTACGATTTTACTTCCCGCAAGGGAACGATCTCGGTCGCGACCTACTCCGACGGGGCTTTCCGGCTGCTGGGCACTGCGCTGAACCTGCCTTATCACCTTTCGTTTCCGTATATTTTTGAACACGAAGGGGTGACTTACATGGTCCCGGAAACGTGCGGAAATCGCAGTATTGAACTGTGGAAATGCACCGAATTTCCACTGAAATGGGAGCTGGATGTTAATCTGATGACCAATATTTCAGCCGTGGATACCATTATTTTTAAACATGGCGAATACTGGTGGCTATTAACAAATATCGACCGGACCGACGGCCAGAGCCACTGCGACGAGCTGTTCGCGTTTTTCTCCGATTCACCGCGCTCCACGAGCTGGACGCCGCACGCCTGCAACCCGATCGTGCGCAACCCGATGCGCGCCCGCAACGCCGGAATCGTTGTGTCGCCTGGGGGAGACGTGATTCGGTGCGCCCAGTACCAGGGGTTCTGTCACTACGGCAAGGGCGTCTCGCTCAACCGGATCGAGGAGCTGACGCCTTCCACCTACATCGAAACCGACGGCGAAATCCACTACGCAAACTTCCTGAGAAAACGCCATGCTTCAATGCACCATTGGCATCATCAGGGGGGGCACACGGTATTTGACTTCGCCTATATGGAGTAAATCCGCCTGCGGGCGTGAAAATAAAAAATGTTACCGTTATTTCGAATACAGGGACTGTTCACGGGCTTGATGTGTCTGCGGATACAAGTTGACAGGTTTCCCTCTTCCTCCGGCTATTCGACGCCGCGTCCGGCAGATGTCCAGACGCGGCTTTTTTTCGTCTGTAACAAGGGCCAGAGCGCCTGTGCGGGCAGCCTTGTACCGCCGCTTCATAGGGAGCGTCATCCCCGAAGCACCTTGGTGCTAGTAAAAACCCTAGCGGCGAAAAGGACGAGATGCGCTTCTCATCCATATTTACGAACGTGATTAAGGCTAACGATTGATTTCTGATTTTGTCGGATTATATCGCCCTGAAACGTCTTGATTTTGACAAATCCGAACCATAAGATGGGTTCCATGCCATCCGTTATGTTGGCTACCAAAGTTGCCCAGCCCAAATGTCCCGGTTCAGCTTCATTAGATATTCCGGGATATGCGGACCACCCCCGCGGGGCTGGAAAAAAAAATAGTCTTCAGCACAGCGAAGATCCCTTCTAGGCCCGTCGAAAAACCGGGAGGACACCATGGCCAAGATGGTCCTGATTGAAGCTCATCCGCTCCTGCGGTTGGGTTTGTGGCAGATTCTTAGCAAGTTGGATGATGTGTGGGAGATCGAGGGGATGGGCCTTGCGGACGTGTCCAAGGCCGACGGCGTGCACGCGGGCGCCGATCTTCTGATCTATGGTTTGCCAGTGGATACCGATGAAGCATGGAGCGCCTTGCACGAGATTCAGCGCGTGCTGACGCCCAAGCGGATTCTGCTTTTGACGGACGTCATGCCCTTGCCCATGCCGGTGCAAGGCCTGCCTGGCGCCAGCGTGTACGGTTGCCTGATGAAAACGGCTTCGGTCGAAATCCTCGAGGCCGCCATACGCCTGGTGATGGCGGGTGGGCAATGCTTCCCGAGCGAACAGGCGTTGCAGGCTCCGGCCTCCACCGTATGCGCCTTGCCGTCGCGGGACGTGGAAGAAGCCGGCTCGAAGGGCACCATGCCCGTGAGCGCGGGGGCACAGCTCCTGCAGATCACGCCGCGCCAGTACGAAGTGCTGGTGCTGCTGGCGCGGGGCTATCCCATCAAGACCGTCAGCCGGATGTTGAACATCTCGGTGGCGACCGCCAAGACGCACGCGTGCACGCTGTATCAGCGCCTGCATGTCAAGAACAAGGGCGAAGCCGTTTACGCGGCGCTGCAACGCGGTGCGACCTTGGAATGGCATGAACCGAACGGGCGTGAAGTGGATGCCGGGCAGATCTATGGGCGCAAGCTCGGTTGAGTCAGGTTTGCGCTGCCTGCCCGGCAGCAGGAACGCCCAGTTCCAACGCTGCCGGGGTTGCGCATAGCCAATACGGCTAAGGCATAGAAAGCAGGTGTTCGGGTTGCTGTCGCCTCGCTTTCCGCCACCAATCATCCTCCTGAACGAGATTCAGCGAACGTAGCCGCTGATAGCATGAGTTGTGTCCGCAAGCATGGATTGATAGGGCGAATCACTTAGTCTCGCCACTGCAATCCCGAGGCTGCGGGCAGTATTCCCATGAACCTGGCAAAGCGCGTGAACCCGCGCCTTGCGCGGTGTTGCGCCAGCGCCATGGGAACCGTAATGGGCCATGCGTCACAAGGTTCTTCCCGGGATGACAACCGTACTGATCGAAGACTACGCTCTGCTTCGTGTCGCAATTCAGCATGTGCTGGAACGTGTGCGCAACGCCGACGATATCCTGGCCATCTCGCCAGCCCACCTTCTCAATATGTCCAGCTCGATCAACAAGCCAGTGGAGTTGCTGGTGGTGGGTTGCAGCGGTTCGGCTGAGCAGGACATCGGGCTTTTGTCCCAGGCAATGGCATTCTTCATGCCGCGCCTCGTGCTCGTTTTGTATTCGGCGATGGACCAGAGCGTCATGGCCGCGTGTGCGCGCGCCGGCGTCGCGGGCTATCTGCCCAAGGCCTCCAGCCCCGATGCATTGGCCGCGGCGGTCAGCCTGGTGATCGCGGGCGGCGAGTGCTATCCCCAACCCGCGGGCAGGCCGCCCAGCACGTCACACGCCTCCGTGCAGGAACTGCGCGAGCTCACGCAGCGGCAAGAGGAAATCCTGCAGCTTCTTGTGCAAGGCAAGACCATGCGCGAGATCGGCCAGCAGGTCGGCATATCGGTCGCCACCGTCAAGAGCCATGCGCGCACGTTGTATTGGAAGCTGAATGCGCGTAATCAGGCCGAGGCGGCGTACATCGCGGTGCAGATGGGGTTGGTGCGAAGCTCGAACGGGCAACCCGCGCCTGGCAAGGGCGACGCGAGCTGATGCGAGGACGTGAGTCAGGGTCTGTGCGGGTGGCGATGCTGCCTGCACAGGCTGTGGCTTTATTTGCGCGCCTGAAAGTTGTCGCAATAGAAGTGGTTCGTTGGGCGTGGCGACGCGCTTAAGTTCTCAACTGACGAACTTCAAAATCATACGTGTCTGATATCCAGGCCCGAGTTGGCGTGCCGTAATGAGCGGGCGCAGGCTGGGCACTCATCGGTGTTGGGAAAGGCCTGTCGTTGCGGGAGCACGCCATTCCTATTCAATCCGACGAACGCTATATGACGACGCCCTACAAAAAAGCACTGGGTCCCGACCGCCCTAATGAAAAACAACTTGGCAAGGCGATCTCACCACCACCCTGTCAGCGGTGTGTTCCCATCTATCCTTTGCGCTACGGCGTTGCAGAGCGCTCGTGGGATAAAGGCGTGTTTCCCACGCTTAGCACGGAGGGCTATCCCGAACTGGCCGCTGGCAAGACATACGGTCTGCGCGTGCTGCGTCCTGGCGCCTACGTCTACCTCTGCTACTTCGAGAACGGCCGCATGTGGACGCAGCACTACCAAGTCACCGATGACATGCGCTTTGCGCGCATTTGGTGGACCCGCGCAGACGATCAGGATGCCATCCCCGGGCGACTCGCTCGCCCCGAAACCGTCAGCGCAAAGCCATATCTATCTGCCCCAGAGAGCAAGACAGCAGATGTCGTCTACCTGCTGACCAGCGAGACGATGCTCACCCATGCCCGGCTTTGGAAAATTGAAAATGATAGCGGTGGCATCCGCACCAGGTTGGCGACCAAGGTCAGACCATCCGGTGGTGTCGAACAACCCCACGTGTTCAACATTGCGCTGCTTGCTCACGCTACGCCGGAACTGCGACAACCCGGCCTGAATAGTAGGCCGGGCTACACGTGGAGCGAAATATCTCTTCCGGAGTCGTTCATGACATACGACACCGTCATTCCAGGCGCTCACCTCGAGCTTGTTCCGATAAAGGATATCGTTCCTCTGGCGGTCGCGTTGCACGACCCGATCGGCGTCGTGAGTGAATTGGCGCATCTTGTCGCTGTAGCCGCGGCAGATCGGCAAGTTTATGAAATCGATAACAATCACGCGTACACAAGCGCCACCGTCATCAAGCAGTACTTGGAGAGCGTTCAGGAGCGGGCGAGCCCGGAAGCCTACGCGAAAAGGCGAGATCTGGTTCGCTTCGATCAAAACAGCAATTCGGATGCCTCGTTCGGGAATGCTGTTCCATTCATGCTGGCGTACGAACAAGCCGTCAAGCGGAAACAGTCCGCCATCGACACGCTTGTGAACGATCTAGAGAGTTGGATCAAGACGGGAGGCAGCGCCATAGCCAAGGATTGGCAGGATGGATGGTTCAGCAAGGTACTGTCCTGTTTCGACCTAGGCGCAAAAGAAAACGCACAAGACTACGAGCGAGTTGTTGCCCACTGCGTCGGTAATCTGACTCACAGCGAAAGTGGACGTTCCACTTACCGAAAGATGTTGTTGGCCCAACCAGAAAAAAGTCCTGTCTGGTTGGCGCTGGGTCACGGTATTCGAGCGCTACACGGCAGCTTCGCCAACCCTCCGCTGCTGAAAAATGTGCTGGACATTGGGGTTGCCGCCTTTGCGCCTATCTTTCAATTCAATGTCTCTTATCCGGCGACTAAGTCCTCAGATGTACTCGTAAGCCAGATGTTGTCTCAGCTGGGCGATATGAGTTTGCCCGATGCTACGGCCGATAGGATAGTTCGACGATTGCGCCTGTATGCTGAAGTCCGTGTCGGCAGCACGATCGTCACGTACCGCGTGTCCAGCGCTGAGGCGCGCTTTCAATACGCCCAATTTAATGGTGAGCAACGCATGAACACCGAACGGCTTAGGAAGTGGGGTATTACCGTCAAGCAGCCATTGCGCAATCAGCCAGCCACCGTGCTTCTATACGAAGAGGTGCGTGTCGGTGACCAGGTAAAACGCATTTCTTCCGCTCAACCCACAGCGAACAATCGGCAGCCGTTCCAACTTGAAGGAAATGTTTTCAGTCGTATGCTGGAGCAGACCCGTCAAAGTCGAGCTTACGGCGCCGCGCAGACTGGAATTGTGCGCGGGGAATATGGGTTCACAGGCCTTGCTGCCATATCAGCCATCATGGCACTGCGCTCTTCAATTAGAGATCTCGCGAACGGGAAGTTTGATCGGTCGCTTGTAGGTATGGTTAACGGCGTCAGCGCATTATCGGCAGTGGCAGCTGTAATTAGCTCCGGTTTGTTGGTGAAGGGCGATCTGATCCAACTACATGCGTTGGCGAAAGGGAAGTCACTTGCTTTAGCCCGATTAGCCGCTTTCGAAGTGCGAAGGCTAGCAACGATGTATGGTGCAGGAGCTGCTGGCCTTGGAGCTGTCGCCGACGGAATACGTGCTGCTATCGCATTCACGACACAGCAAAATTTCGAAGCGGGCCGAATGTATCTTGCGTCTGCTGGGTGCGGAGTGTTGGCGACCGCGGGCTTGGCTTTAAGCGCCTCCGGCACCGTCCTTGGCATTATCGGACCAGTCGGCTGGGTCGTGCTGGCCTTCGTTGCCACGGTTGGAGTAGTTTATTTCAGCATCCAGGCCGCTTTCGCGAAGTTTCAGCCCGACGAAGTCTGGTTGGCCCACTGTTATTGGAGTCGGGGAGATCGAGCATATCGCTATGAATCTATGGACCAGGAACTCGCTGCCTTTCACGGCGCCGTCTACGGCGTTCGCGCTGTAGCGAGTTGGGAGACGCCCTCGATGTCGGCACGCGACATCGTAATTCGCAGTATCCCTATTTACGGTCTCTGGCAAGACAGCGTGGATCTAAAGCGTGCTGCCGCCAAGGAAGGCATAGGGACGCTTTCCCTATCTGTAGTTCTGCCCGCCTATCCCACTTTAGGCGAAGGGCCGCCGCTTATAAGCCATGACGATGTTTTCCAATACACGCTCAATGCCAGGAGACACGGTCAAAGCCTGAATATAGTCCGCGGACCCATCGCAACTGGTCCGGGTTACCGCTTTCCCTATGACACGGAATGCATGGTCGTTGGTAAGGACTACATTCGAGACGGTACCCGCCATGTAAGTTGGCAAATTACTATGCGGGGAGACACGGAGATCATGTTGGACTACTGTTACAGGCCGGATATCGTGACCGAACCTGGCCTCGCGATGTTTCCACAGCAGGAGCCGCTTGTCTTTACACACGGTACGTGGCTCACAGATCCCATCGACGCAGCGCTGCTTGCTCCAGTCCAGGAACCTAAATGATGGGGACTACCAAGCAGCTTCGGCAGTACCGCCCAACGTTCAGGGAGGTTCAGAGAAAGTGGCGGCTGTTTCGCTTCGCAAGTACGTTATTGCCACTGGACGCTGACGCTCACGAAACGCCCGCCATCGAAGCAACGCGATTCAATGAAAACTGCATCGAAGTGATTTCCGATACTTTGCAAACCGGAAAGGAGGGGGAGCTTCTACGAATTTTCACTTTTTCTGGAATTTTCTTATTTTTCTATGCGTTGATTGGAGGCTTTGGCGGCTGGTCTGCAGGCGTGTTGATTCTGTCACTCGGCCTCCCTGGTATAGGTTTCCTTTCGTTTTTCATTCCTCGTGTCTTGAGGCCGCGCTATCGATATCGTTGTTCGAAAGTGCGATTTGATCGCCGTAGTCGTCGTGTCTACTATGTTCCGTATCCGGAGGAAAGCTCGGAAGCGGTTTGGGAACTTGATTGGGATCAGTTGCTGGGAATTCAATGGTCAACAGGTCAGGCGCAACCGTATCTTTACCTCGTTGGTTATACGTGCAACCTGCCCGAGCCTCAATTGGTCAAGATACCCGTAATTTTTAACGAGAAGATTTTCGGAACCCAGATCTGGGCTTGGCTTCATCTATTTATGGATAAGGTCGGAGACCTTCCCCCACCAAAAATCATCCTATTTCCTCAGAATCCGGGCGACGTGCTGATGCGCTATGGTGGCCGCCGGATCTTTAGGTCCCTGACGACGAGGAAGGGGCGGCTATGGTTGCCTTTGATGATCTGGGTGGATTTGGCGATTCTGCTTCTATACATGCCATCCTGGGCCCTGCCGCAACTGATCGTCCTCAAGTATCCGGAGATTCAATTTCCGGAAGAGAACAATCGACATTGTGGCTTTTCTACTGGCTAATCGAGAACGGCTGGGCAAGGCGACGGTGTCCATGCTGTCCCGCGCGCGCCAATGCGTGCGCCAAGTCCGGCACCCACACCCCCTTAAACATCAAACATCCCCCTCACTCGCCTGCGTTCCCGCCGGCGTCGCGCGCCCCTTGTTTTTCGCAATCGCCATGAACTCCCGCTCCGCCGCGCCCAGCACCGCATCCACATGCAGGTGCGCCATCGCATACTGCCGGGCGGCGGCGCCCAGGGTTTCGCGGATCTGTGCGTTGTAGCTGAGCTTGCGCACCGCCTCGGCCATGGCGAATGCGTCCTCGGGCGGCGTCAGCAGGCCGCAGCGCGACACGACACTGGCAAGCTCCGTGCCGCGCGCCGCGCCGCAGACGACCGGGCGGCCGCTGGCCAGCATGCCGGTCAATTTGGATGGCATCACCAGGTCCGCGGCACCTGCGCGCTGGGGCAGCAGATGGATGTCTGCCGTGCCCAAAAGCGCACCCAGCCGTTCCGCCGGCTGCAAATCCAGAAAGATGACGCGCGTCAGGCCACGGCATTTTTCCTCGAGCGCCGCGCGTTCGGGTCCCTGGCCACAGAACAGAAACCACAGGCGGTCCTCGCGGTTCAGGCGGCGTGCCACGTCGGCGAGGATCTGCAGACCCTGCTTGCCGCCCATGTTCCCTGAATACAGCGCAACGATGGCGTTGTCCGGGATGCCGAGCTGCGCACGGTAATCGCCGCCTTCGGCCAGCGGCGTGATGGCATTGACGTCGATCCAATTGGGCAGCAGCACCGCGCGGGCCGGGTCGATACCCTTGGAAAGCGCCAGATCCAGCATCCGGTTCGAGATCGTGGACACACGGTCGAACCGGCGCATCAGCCAACGCTCGGCGCGCTTGACCAACGATCGCAGGGCGCCGCCCTTGAGCAGCCCCAGTTCGAACGCCGCGTCGACCTCGAAGTCCTGGATGTGCAGCCAGGCGCGCGCGCCGGTCAGGCGCGCTGTCAGCCAAGCGGCCGGGGCGCAGAAGAGGGCGGGTTCGACGACCAGGATGATGTCCGGCCGCCGCATCGCTGCCCGCAGCAGCGAAGGCAGGCTGGACAGCGCGAAGCTGGCCAGGTGCACCAGCCGCTTGGCGCCGCCTGGTCTTTCGGGGACCCACAAGGGCGCGCGCCGCACGGTCACGCCCCGGCGCGTTTCCTTGGTGTAGCGTGTGCCGCGGTAGCCGTCGTGGACTCGCCATTGCGGGTAGTAGGGCGGGGCGGTGACCACGCTGACTTCGTGTCCGCGAGCGGCCAGCCATTCGGCCAGTTCGGCGGTGTATTTGCCGGTGCCGGTCAGTTCGGGCGCGTAGTTGATGCCATAGATGAGTATTTTCATGTTGGCGTGGCGGTGCGGGGCCGGATGGGGCGGCACGGGTTGCCGTGGCAGACCATCGCGGCCGGCATGTTGCGGAACACCGAGCTGCGTGCGCCGATCACCGCCTCGCGCGCGATCGTTACGCCCGGTCCGACAAACACGTCCGTGGCCACCCACGCGCCGTCTTCGACGCGCACGGCGCGTTCGCGTAGCGGGAAGTCGGGCCGGCCGGCGTCGTGGTCCGCCGCGCACAGGTAGCTGCGCTGGGACACCACGGCGTGCGCGCCGATGTGGATGGGGCCCAGGCTGTAGATCACCGCGTCGTCGCCGATCCAGGCGTAATCGCCGATCTCCACCTTCCAGGGATAGGTGACCGTGGCCGTGGGCCGGATCAGCACCTTGTGGCCCACGCGCGCGCCAAAGCAGCGCAGCAGCCAGCGGCGAAAGCCGTAGGCCACCTGCGGCGACCAGCGGAACAGCGTGCCTTGCACCATCCACCACAACTGCACGGTCAGCGCAGAACGCCCGCGCTGACCCGGCGCCAGCGCGAACTGGTCCAGGCGTTGCAATGTGCTCATTTGGCCGCTCCCGCAACGGCATCGCGCCGGGACGCGGCCTCGGTGGCCTCGCGCGCCTTCAGGATTTCCTCGGTCTTGATGCGGATCTGCCAGTAGTACATGGCGCGCGCGACGGCATAGTCATAGCCCGCCTTGCCGTCCAGGAAGCCCAGCTTGAAGACGTAGGAATGCAGGAACGAGATGGGCGCCTTGAACGGCATGGCCTGGAAAATGCGCTTGAGCAGCGCGCGGCCGCCCACGTTGGCTTCGCGCGGGTCGTTCATCAGGCCCTTGGTGCGCAGGTTCGCTTCCCAGTCCGAATAGCGGTTGTGCTTGTCGAAGTAGTGATAGAGCGAGTCGTGGTCGTTGTGCACCATGCGCTGGCGCAGCGCGAATGTCTCGCCCTCGACCTGCGGCTGGTAGTGGCCTTCGACCTCCCACATGTTGGCGACGTCCAGGTCGTCGTAGTCCAGGAAGCGGGAGCGGTCGCGCGCCAGCAGTGCCAGCTTGTAGACGCGGTGGCCGTGCTCGAGCTTCTTGCCGCAGAACACGTAGTCGAACGGCACGAACGCGCCGCCCGCGCCTGCCGCAAAGCGCGGCAGCACGTCGCGGATCTCGGCCGCGAGGCCCGGCGTCATCTCTTCGTCGGCATCGACGTACAGGACGACAGGGTGGGTGAAGGGCAGTTGCTCCAGGCACCACTGCTTTTTCTTGGGATACTTGCCGTCCCACTGGAAATTCGAGACGCGCGCGCCCATCGCCGTGGCGATCGAGCAGGTGGCGTCCGTGCTGTTGGAGTCCACAACAAAGACTTCGTCGAACTCCACCAGCCCCTTCAGGCACTTCGCGATGTTGCGTTCCTCGTTCTTCGTCATCACCACGACGGATACCGGTATCTTCTGCATGATGCTGTCCTGTTCAGGGCGTTCCGCGCTGCATGAGCGGGCGGAAGAGATCGATGACGTTGCGGCAGTGCCGCTCAAGGGAAAAGGCATCCGCGCGTTCGGGGCCCTGGGCCGCCAGCTTCTCGCGCATCTCGCCGTCGTAGGCCAGGCGCCGCACGGCATCGGCCAGCGCCGCCGCGTCGCCCACCGGCACCAGCAGCCCGTAGCGGCCCGCGTCCAGAATCTCGGCGGGGCCGTGCGGGCAGTCCGTGGAGATTACGGGCACGCCCAGGCACAGGGCCTCGACCAGCACGTTGCCAAAGCTCTCCCGCACGGACGTGAGCGCGAAGGCGCCAGCGCCGGCGATAACCGGAAAGGGATTGTCGATGTGACCTGCCAGCGTGACCTGCGTGCGCGACGGCCTGTCGTCGATGCGCTTTTGCAGGGCGGCGTGCTCGGAGCCTTCGCCCAGGATCGTGAACGCGATGCGCGGATCGTCGAGCAGCGCGGCGGCATCGATCAGCGTGGCGTAGTCCTTGACCGCCTCCAGGCGGCCCACGGCAACCACGTGGTAGGGCGACTCGCCGTCGTCGGCCGGCTTGGGCTGCGCGCCTTGGCGGCGCACGTTGTCCAGCGGCACGCCGTTGTAGATGGTGTGGACCTTGCCGCGCAGCGGCGGAAACATGCTGACCAGGTCTTCCTTCACGCCGCGCGACACGCCCACCACGGCATCGTGCCGCCGGTAGGTCTGGCTGACCAGCCAGCACTTCAGGCGCCGCATTTTTGAGGCGCCGTAGTGGATGGCCGGGCTGCTGTGTTCGAACGCCACCGTGCGGAAGTTGCCGCGCAGGATCTTTCTGGCCAGCACGACCAGCATGTTGCACAAGAGGCCATGCGAGCAGACGATGGCGGGCTTTTCGCGGCGGATGTGCTGCAGCAGCTTGAAGAACGCCACGGGCAGCGCGAGCCGCAGCTTGGTTGGGGACTCGATGATGGGAAATGCGCGGGTGACCTTGGGATTGGCGATGGGGTACTCGCGATTGCGCGAGCGCAGCAGGAACAGGGAGGAGTCCACCCCCTGTTCCGGCAACGCATCCACAATGAAGGCGACGCATCTTCCGACGCCGCCATGCAAGTCCGGTGCGACAAACAAGACATCAGGCATGGGGTATTACTCGCGTGGGTGGCGTCCGGCGCACGATGTCCGGACGGGGGCTGTGAACGGGCGGTTCGTTGCGGGGCACGGGCATGATCTGTGCATTGCGGATCAGAGACAGGCAATAGCACAGCAGAAAGCCGGTAAACGCGGTCTTGGGCGCATAGGCCAGGCCACCGGACATCGAGTCGATGAAGATATAGATGGGCGCGGTGGCGAGCAGATATCGCCGGTGCATCTCCAGCCCGGGATGGGCATAGCGCCGAAAGAGCGAGAACAGCAGGATCAACAAGGGCGGCAGCATGATCATGGTCGTGCCGACCACCCCGAACTTCATCAAGTAGAAGGCCCAGGAGTTGTGCGCGAACGTGCTCAGTTCAAAGCCGTTCTCGCCCATCACCCAGCTGCGAAAGCCCGCACCCTTGCCAAAGACGGGGCTTTCGGCAAAGAACTGCATCTGGCCTTCCATTTCCTGCACCCGCGCGCCGTAGCTGGAGTCTTCGTCCAGGCGCTCGACGCTGAAGATGCGATCGGTAAGCACGTCCAGATAGCCAATGCTGGCGAAGATCAGCACGCCGGCCACGGCCGCCGGCGCGAAGATCATCACGGCGCGGCGGCGGATGTCGGCGCTGCCGGCCAGCAGCACGGCGATGATGACGGAGATCGCCAACTGCAGGTACTGGCTGCGGTTCAGCGAGAACACCAGCGCCATCACCATGAACAGGATCAGCGCGTAGGCCTTGGGACCCGATACGTTCAGCGTGCGGCGGAAGTACAGCAGCGACACCACGCCCATCGGGATCGCCCACACGCCCAGGCGCACGTTGCGCAGGGGGTTGGCCACGCTGAAGCCGGCTGCCTGTTCCACCAGCATCAGCGCGGCGACCGCCAGGCTCGCCGCCACGATGTACTTTTGCAGGATCGCGTAGGCGTGCGGACTGTCGATGTCCTTGTAGCAAAGGAAGGGCGTGCACAAAAAGTAGAAGACGATGCGCAAGTCGCGCGCGACGTCGCCGGTCTCGATGCCCGGGTGGTGAACGGACACCAGCAGCAGGTAGATCACCGAGATCGCCTGGATGCCGAGCAGCATGCCCAGCGCGCCACGCGGCAACGCGTACGCGCGCGGGTCGGCCAGCCTGAGCGCCTTGACCCCCAGCATGGCCACGAACAGCAGATCGAAGGGAGACAGCTTGAAGCTGCCCACGCCCACGACGAACCTGTCGTCGTTCAGCGCCAGCGCGGTGAAGACGAACAGGCCCAGGAGGTGCAGGGTGGAAAGTCGGCGGCGCGTGGTCATTGCAGTTCCGTATCAGTGAGGGCCGGCCTAGTGCGCGGCCCAGTCGTCGCGTCCGAAGATCTTGGTGGTCAGCTTTTCCAACAGATAGGTCAGATCGCCTTGCCGGGCGTGCGCGGCCACCTTCGAGGCGCGGCAGGACAGTTCGAACAGCTTTCCGAGTCCCGGCTCGGTGCGCCGGATGCGGCTGACGATCTGTTCGCGCTCTTCCAGCAGCACGTCCTGCATCAGCGCCGTCTTGGTCTCGTCGTGGGCGGTGTACACGCCCAGCGCATCGGGCACGATCAGGTTCTTGCCCTCGCGCAGCAGCCGGCTCCACAGCTCCAGATCCATGCAATAGCGCATGCTTTCCTGCAGCAGGCCGTACTTGCGCAGCAGGTCGCGGCGGAAGATCGCGGATTGGTTCGGGATCGAGGCCTTCACCACCGTCAGCGTGCCGCGGTTGACGGGCGTGTAGTGGATCTTGCGGAAGATGCGGTTGTCGGCATCGGCCACGAACAGGTTGCCGCTGACGATCGGCGCGCGTCCGCGTGCCGCCGCCGTGCCCAGCTTGCGCAGCGCGCCCGGGAAATACAGGTCGTCCGAGTTCTGCCAGCCGACGTAGTCGCCTGTGGCGCGTTCGAAGCCCTTGTTGATCGCGTGCGACTGGCCCCGGTCCGGCGTGCTTTCCCAGTACGACAGATAGCGCTCGTACTTTTTGATGATGTCCACGCTGCCATCGGTGGAGCCGCCGTCGATGATGATGTACTCCAGCCGCGGATACCCCTGGTTCAGCACGGACAGGATGGTGCGCTCCAGGAACTTGGCCTGGTTGAACGAGGGAGTCACGATCGTCACCTTGGGCAGCAGGCCGCTGGCGATGGGCGCCGGCGGACGGAGCTCGCGGACGAAGTCGATGAGCTGGCGTGAATACTCGTTATGGCGCTTGCGCATGTAGGACCTCAGCATGTTGGTTATCGGGTGGCCGCAGGCATGGCGCCCGGAAACTCGGGGCGGGATTGACGGATGGCGAGGGCCACGCCGGCCAGCGTGATCGCCGCGTAGGCCATGCGGCCCCAGGCTGCGGCGTGTTCCCCCGCCACGTGAACCAGTCCCGCCATGACGCCCAGCATTGCCAGTCCGCCCAGTCCGTTCAGGATCGCGACGGCCCGGGAATTGCCGAGCCCCAGGAGGGAGAAGTGCGCCGCGGCGTTCAGGGACAGCAGGCCCGACGCGACGATCAGCAACTGGAATGTGCCCAGATGGCCGCTGGCGACGTTGTCGCCCAGCAGGACGTTCAGCAGCGGGCGGCTGACCGCCAGAACCGCCAGCGTGGCGCCGGCCGACAGCGCCAGGTTCCACAGCATCATGCGGCGGATCTCGCGTTCGGCGGCCCCCGGGTAGGGCGGCGACACCGACAGGCGCGTCACGCGCGGCATCGCTTTCTGGAAGATGGCGACGGACGCCGTGTGGATGATCTGGCCCACTTGCACGCCCACGGTGTAGATCGCCAGCGCCGCTGGCCCCATGAGGCTGCCGACCAGCACCCGGTCGACCGAGCCGAAGGCCAGCGCGCTCAGGCTGTTCAGCCACGACCAGCGCGAGAACCGGAAGGCGGCCATCATGGCGCCGCGATCGCGCACGGGCCGCACGATGTAACGGTCATAGGCGCGCGAGAAAACGCGCATCTTCACGCTGCCCGCGATCAAGAGGCCCAGCGCCTGCGCCAGCCCCGTCCACGTGGGCGAAGCGGTGTACCAGGCGGCCGCGCAGGCCAGCGCCATCGTGCCGGTGCGGCTGAAGACCTCGCACAGCGCGGTGGCGCGAAAGTCCTCCCGGCCTTTCAGGCAGCCGGAAAAGAGCTGGTCATACTGCTGCGTGAGGTAGATGGCGAGCGCCGGCATGGCCAGCATCGTCACCGCCACGCCGCCAAAAGTGGCTTCTGGCCAGCCCAACCCCACCACGCCCCACAACAGCACCGCCGCCAGGGTCACGACGGCCAGCGCACAGCCGATCAGCGACATGCTGACGCCCGCCGCGCGGTAAGCGCCGCCCGGTGCGTGCGCGCTCTCGGAGACCAGCTTGGTCGCGGTCACGGCCGCGCCCAGGTTGGCCGCGTTGCCGAATCCGGCCAGCGCGATGATCATCGAATACTGGCCGAAGCCGACCGTGCCGAGCTGGCGAAAGAGGATCGGCAGCGCCACCAGCGCCGCGACGGGACCGATGCCGTACTCCACCAGCCCCCAGAAGGAGGCATTGCCGGCGATGTGTTTCTTCACGAATCCAAGCATCGGTAACCCTGTCTGTCATGCTGGCGCGGCCGTCAGGCCACCGGCAGCGCCTGTTGCGTGCGCTCGCGCAGGAAATGGCCATAGGCCAGCGTGATGCCGTGCGTCAGAGAGATCTCCGGCCGCCAGCCCAGCGCCTGCACGCGCGACGAGTCCATCAGCTTGCGCGGCGTGCCGTCGGGCTTGGACGTGTCGTAGACGATCTTGCCCTCGTAGCCGATCACGCGCGCCACCAGCCGCGCCAGGTCCGCAATCGAGATGTCCTGGCCGGCGCCGATGTTGTAGATGCCTTCGGCGTCCGGATGCTCCATCAGCATGACGCTGGCCTGCGCCAGGTCGTCCACGTACAGGAATTCGCGCAGCGGCGACCCGGTGCCCCAGATCGTCACGCTTTCAGCGTTGGCCTCGCGGCCTTCGTGGAACTTGCGGATCAGGGCCGGCAGCACGTGGCTGCTGTGCAGGTCGTAGTTGTCGTGCGGGCCGTACAGGTTGGTGGGCATGGCGCAGATGAAACGCGCGCCGTGTTCCCGCTGATAGGCTTCGCACAGCTTCAGGCCGGCGATCTTGGCGATGGCGTAGGGTTCGTTGGTGGCTTCCAGCGGACCGGTCAGCAGCGCGTCCTCGCGGATGGGCTGCGGGGCCTCGCGGGGGTAGATGCATGACGAACCCAGGAACAGCAGCTTGCGCACCCCCGCCGCATACGCCGCGCGGATCACGTTGCACTGGATCATCAGGTTCTTGTACAGAAAGTCCACCGGATGCGTCTGGTTGGCCAGGATGCCGCCCACCTTGGCGGCGGCCAGGTACACCACATCGACCGGCGTGGTCGAAAAGAAGCGGTGCACCTGGTTCTGGTTTTCCAGGTCCAGTTCCGCGCGGCTGCGGGTCAGCACGTGCTCGTAGCCGCGCCGGTGCAGTTCGCGGGTGATCGCCGCGCCCACCATCCCGCGGTGGCCGGCGACGAACACGCGTTGGTCCAGGTTCGTCATGTCGGCTACTCCTTGTAGGCGTAGATTTCGTAGCCGTTCTGTTCGACCAGCGCATCGCGCCGCGCGTCCTTCAGGTCGCTTTCGACCATTTCCTTGACGAGCTGCGCGAACGTGGTGCGGGGCGACCAGCCGAGCTTCTCGCGGGCCTTGGTGGGGTCGCCCAGCAGGGTTTCCACTTCGGTCGGACGGAAGTAGCGCGGATCGACGCGGACGATGACCTGGCCGGCCTTGACGTCGTGCACCGGCGAGAACAGCACGGTGGCCGTCTCTTCAAGGCCTTCGCCTTCCCATGCCAGCAGGATGCCCAGCTCGCGCGCCGCCGTGTTGATGAACTCGCGCACGCTGTATTGCATGCCGGTCGCGATGACGTAGTCCTCGGGCGTGTCCTGCTGCAGCATCAGCCACTGCATTTCGACGTAGTCGCGGGCGTGTCCCCAGTCGCGCAGGGCGGACAGGTTGCCCAGGTACAGGCATTCCTGCAGACCCAGCACGATGCGCGCCAGGCCGCGGGTGATCTTGCGCGTCACGAACGTTTCGCCGCGCTTGGGCGATTCGTGGTTGAACAGGATGCCATTGCAGGCGTACATGCCGTAGGCTTCGCGGTAGTTCACGCTGATCCAGTAGGCGTAGAGCTTGGCGGCGGCGTAGGGGCTGCGCGGGTAGAAGGGGGTCGTTTCCTTCTGCGGCGTTTCCTGCACCAGGCCGTACAGCTCGGACGTCGACGCCTGATAGAAGCGCGTCTTGTTTTCCAGCTTCAAGATGCGGATGGCTTCCAAGAGGCGCAGCGTGCCCAGGCCGTCGGCATTGGCGGTGTATTCCGGCTCCTCGAACGAGACGCCCACGTGGCTTTGCGCGGCCAGGTTGTAGATCTCGTCGGGCTGCACCGACTGGACGATGCGGATGAGGCTGCACGAGTCCGTCATGTCGCCGTGGTGCAGCACGAAATTGCGGGGCTGGTCGTGCGGATCCTGGTACAGATGGTCGATCCGCGCGGTATTGAACAGCGAAGCGCGCCGCTTGATGCCGTGGACCTCATAGCCCTTGGCCAGCAGAAGCTCCGCCAGATAGGCCCCGTCTTGGCCAGTTACGCCGGTAATCAGTGCCCGTTTTGGCATGGTTGTGTCCTTAAGACTTAGTGACTGCACGAAAGGAGCCGATGGCTGCGTTACCAATGTGCAAAGAGATTACTGTTGCACCAGCCGCTGAGATATCGGCCAAAAGGTCTAAGAGATCCGCCTGTCGGTAGGGGAAAAAGGACTGGATTGATTCATCCACCGCACCGAGGGCGGTAGCCGCCAGCATGGCAACCAGCGCGGGGCGCCGGTTCACCGACAGGTAGATCAGCGCGGTCAGGAGGGCGTAGGCGGCCAGGTGCAGCCGCTTGTCGCCAAAGGCATCGGACATGTCCGCCGCCAGCCCTGGCATGTTGCCCACCGTGACCAGCACGGCAAAAAAGAGCGCCGCCGCGGGCAGGCAGATTCTTGCCATGCCCGGGCGCCAGAAAGGAACCCGATCCGGAGAGGAATCTTCGCCGCCGGGCCGCCCCAAGGCGAAGACGGCCCCCTTGGGGGGCAGCAAGCGCGCGGAGCGTGTGCGGCGTGGGGGCTTGTCTTCGCCGCCGGGCCGCCCCA